>Ga0318551_10000087_pt1 | contig 23567 bp, 32 predicted proteins | sample GRESIP082b2f19_FD_203511 | JGI IMG/M metagenome (GOLD analysis project Ga0318551, IMG submission 203511) | Tropical soil microbial communities from Luquillo Experimental Forest, Puerto Rico - GRE.SIPMG.082b2f19 | ecosystem: Environmental > Terrestrial > Soil > Tropical forest > Bulk soil...
GCTCTTGTCGAACACGATGCCGCCCGCGGCTGGCCAGTCGAACCGCAACGCCTTCGCCGACACCGGGTAGATCCTCCCGCCCTCCGGGCCGTACTCGCCGGTTCCCTCGTCCTGGTATTGGGCGTAGTCGACGTCGTCGCTGCCCGCGGACGCGACGCACGAGACGCTGTTCCCGCCGTTGTCGGTGACGTCGTCGTGCTTGATCGAGTCGGCGAGCGCGCCGGTCCTGCGGGAGCATCGTCCCTGCGCCGCTTCGACGAACGCGTCGGCGATGCGGGTGAGCGCGTCGATCGCGTACTGCGTACAGCCCTCCTTGAGCGCGTCGGTGTTGACCGTCGATTCCCCGGCCATTACGGCGTCTGCTCCATCTGGTTCGCGATCGTCCCGATGTGTCCGGGGTCGAACATGCCAGGCGGGGTCGGGACGCCCTTGTCGAGCGAGTCGAGCCACTGGTCCGCCGGTTGGAACCCGGTCCGGTCCGCGCCGATGTCCGCGCGGGTATCGACGATCGTGTAGCTCACGCCTTCGGCTTGGACCTGTCGGACGCGGTACTGCGGGAGGAGACACGGTTGCATGAGCGCGGCGAGTGCCGCCTCCGCGGCCATCATCGTCGCGGCCCTGCGACCCGCCGCCGGGACGGGGACGCCGAACACCCATGTCGCTTGGAACGCTGCCGGGTCGGTGAGGTCCTTCCCGACCGGCCAGACGTTGCCGTCGATGCGGACGAGGTCGGCCTGGTTCTCCAGCCGGTATACCGACGGGTCGAGAGCGACGTCGTCGATGATCACCTGGCGGATGCCGAGGATCGGGTAGCGGCCGCGTAGACCGATCCTCTGCGTCGGGGAACACGCGGAGCAACCCGCGGCCATGCCGATGCCCCAGTTGCCGAACCACCAGTACGAACCGCAGCCGGAACACTGCACGCACAGAGACCGGGTCGTGCGCGTGATCCCAGGGAAGTCCATGTCGGAGAACGAGAACAGCAACTCGGAGACCGAGTCGATGATGAGGTCCTGCTGGCGTGGCGTGATCGTCGAGAGATCCGCGCCGGACAGCGCGAGCGCGGGTTCGGCGGCAACGAGATCCCAGGTCGTCCACGGCTCGAACGGTGTCGTGATCCCGACGTCCGCGCCGACGAGGAACACGCCTGTCTCCTCCGAGACCATCCCCTCGACGACACCCGAGAACGTGTAGTCGAACACGCCCGGAAGATCCGTCACGTAGACGTAGCGGTAGACGCCCGTCGATTCCTTCGTGAGCCCCGGCAGAGTGATCGTGATCTGCGCGCCGGACGGCTTCGTGACCACAAGCGTCGCCGCGGACGGGTCCGTCGGGTTGTTCGCGTCGTCGAACCAGCGGGCTCGCAGCGTGATCGGCTCGCCGACGTCGAGCGACTCGGTGATTCCCGACATCTCACCCCTCCGGTGTCGACGAGATCCGAATGTGCGGCGGTCCGGGCTCGGCGGCGATCTCGATGCTGCCAGTATCGCCGACGGTCGCGCCGACGAGGATGGACCGTGACGGGAACGCCTCGATACCGAGCGCGAGCGACGGGACCGACTCGATCGTGATCGCGAGCGTCGGGATCGCTTCGATGCGGATGGACCCGCCGGGCTGGACGGGGATGACCGCGAGCACGTTGTCGGTGATGCCGACGAGGTCGACGATGATGACCTCGGGGACGATCAGGGCGGTGGCGGCGTCGAGGAGCCCGATCGTCTCGCCGACGACGCGGAGCGACGCGACCGCCTGGGCGACCGCGTCGAGGAGCCCGACGCTGTCGACGATCGTCCGCGCGTAGACGTCTGCGGTCGTGGTCGTGTCGGTGATCCCGACCGGGTCCGAGATCGCCTGCGTGATCGTGGACGCCTGCACGAGCGCGTCGGTGATCCCCTCCGCGTCGGAGAAGGTCCGGACGTAGGCAGCGGCCTGGAGGACCGCGTCGGTGATCCCGACCGGGTCCCCGACGGTCTGAGCGGCTACGTCCGCCTGGGAGGTCTGGTCCGTGATCCCGAGTGCCTCGCTGGGGACGCTCTGGACGTACACAGCGGCCTGGGAGGTCGAATCTGTGATTCCCTCGCTGTCCGAGAGCGACGGCCCGTACACGGCAGCCTGGGCCGTCTGATCGGTGATCCCGAGCGACTCCGTGTAGCTCCTCGCGTAGACGGACGCCTGGGAGACGGCGTCGGTGATCCCCACCGACTCGGGGAGGACCTGCGCCGCGATCGAGACCTGGACGATCGAATCCGTGATCCCGACCGGGTCCGCGAACGACTGGAACCCCGACTGGTTCGAGACGTCGGTGATCCCCTCCGAGTCGCCGACCGTCTGCGCGTACACGGCAGCCTGGGAGAGCACGTCGGTGATCCCGACGTTGTCCGAGAGGGCCGGGCCGTACACGGCAGCCTGGGAGAGCACGTCGGTGATCCCGACCGCCTCGTTGGGGAGGACCCGGCCGACGTCGCGCGCGATCGACGCGTCGGTGATCCCAACGTTGTCGGTGAACGCCTGCGCGTACACAGCCGCTTGGACGAGCGCGTCCGTGATCCCGACGTTGTCGCTCGGGCTCTGCGCGAACACCGACGCCTGCGCCGCCGTGTCGGTAATCCCGAGGTTCTCGCTCAGAGTCGGCGCGTACGCCGCTGCCTGCGAGATTGAGTCGGTAATCCCGATGTTGTCAGAGAACGACTGCCCGTAGATGAATACCTGAGTGATCGAGTCAGTAATCCCGATGCTCTCGTTCGGGAGGGTCTGCGCGTACACGGCGGCTTGGACGACGGCGTCGGTGATGCCTTCCGCCTCGTTCGGGAGGACGCGGGCGTAGGCGGCTGCCTGCACGATGGCGTCGGTGATGCCGACGTTCTCGGTGAGCGTCTGCGCCGCGACGGACGCCTGGGTGGTCGAGTCGGTGATCCCCTCGGACTCGTTCGGGAGCACGCGGGAGAGGTCTCGGGCGAACCCGGACGCGTCGGTGATGCCGACGTTCTCCGAGGCGAGCGTCTGGGAGTAGACGGCGGCTTGGACGACCGCGTCGGTGATGCCGACGTTGTCGCTCGCCGTCTGCGCGTAGACCGCCGCCTGGGTGATCGAGTCGGTGATCCCGAGCGCCTCGTTCGCCAGGACCCGGACGTACACCGAGACCTGCGAGATGTTGTCGGTGATCCCGATGTTCTCCGACGCGAGGGTCTGCGCGTAGACCGCTGCCTGGACGATGTTGTCGGTGATCCCCAGGGACTCGTTCGGGAGGACCCGGACGTACGCGGCGACCTGGGCGATGTTGTCGGTAATCCCGAGCGCCTCGTTCGCGAGCGTCTGCGAGTAGACCGCGACCTGGACGATGTTGTCCGTGATCCCGACGTTGTCCGAGAGCGTCTGCGTGTACGCAGTCCCGGTCGGGAGGAGCGGCTCGATGTGGCGAGTCGACGGACCGGCCACGGCGGTCTACCTCAGTTCGCCGTCATGCGATGCACGTCGCCCGACGCCGTTGGGATCTCGATCGGTTCGCCGGACGGGACCGGTTCCGAGTCGGGATGATGCGCGGCGGTGACCGTGATCGTGATGTGCTCCGGCTGGTCGCCGTCGCCGTGCTCGGGATTGGCGTGACCGTCGATCGAGATGAGCACCGGGTCGTTCGGGCGGCCGACGGCGAGCGCCAGAGACCGCAGGAACGACTTCGCCGCGTCGTGCTGGTCCGCCTCCGCCGGGGACGACGGCGGAGCATGCTCCGGCAGGTTCACATGCGTCTTGAGCACCGGTTCGGGCGTCTCAACCTTCCAGGGCATCACGACCTCCTTCTACGGTTCGCGGTCTGCTCGGCTTTCGTCGCCCAGCGGCAGTTACCCGGCGTGTAGTTCCCGTCGTTGTCGATCCTGTCGATGCTGTGTCGAGGAGAAGGGCGTCGCCCCATGTCGGCGAGGAAGTTCTCGAACGAGCCTTGCCAGCGGTCGCATACGGAGATGCCACGGCCGCCGTAGTTCTTGAACTCCGGGTTCTGGACGTTGGCGCAGCGCGCCTTCATAGACGCCCACGCCGTGTATTCGGGCGTCGCTCCGCCGATCGTGTCACCGTGGCGGTAGTTGTTCTGGTTCCCGGCCTTCAACACGCTCATCACCTCGCGACGCAGACAGCCGCAACTACGCGTACGCCCGGCTCGCAGGTTGTGGCCGAGGGCGATGAACACGGTGCCGCAGTCGCACTCGACCTCCCAGCGGCTCCCGTCTAGATGCCGCCTCACGATGACGCGCCCGAAGCGTTGCCCGCTGATGTTGATCGCCGCTCGCCCCATGCCGTAAATATACTTGAGATCATGCGTACTTGAGCACCTTATACGGGATCGCCCGGCCGGTCCCGAACGTCTGTTTCATCGACGCGCGGATCGACCCGGCGTCGGTCAGTTCGTTCGAGATCGGGACGCTGATCTTGATCATGTCGTCGGTCGGTTGCGCGCCTGTGTACCGCTGGACGTAGGCGACGCGGCGCGTACCTCCGGTGAGGATGATCTGGTAGAGGCGAAGTTCGAGGACGTCTCCGGCGGCGAGGTTGACCGGGTCGATATGGAACGTGAACGTCCCGGCGACCGCGACGTCGAACGTGTGCTCCGTCCCGATCACGCAGGTCTGCGTGCCGGAGGTCTGCGCCGAGACGGTCATATCAGCGTCCTGTTCGTCACACCCGCGTAGGGCACGATCAGAGTAGAAGTCGACGCCGACGCGAACGTCCACGTCGCCGGGAGCGGCGGAGCCGCCGACTGCTGGCCCATCCCGAAATGCTGCATGAAGTCGGGCGTCCCGACACCGGACCCGACGAACGTCGCCGTCGCCGACGACGCCGCGACCCCGAAGTAGTACAGGTCCGGCGTGAGGAGGTACGGCGTCCCGAGCGCGACCGACTGCGCGACGTTGATCGTCGCCTGCGCCGTCGAGCCCGCGTTGAGGAGCAGGACCCCGTCGGTGTTGTAGACCCCGACGTCGACGTTGCCGCTCACCGTCGCGCCGTTCCCCCAGAACACGCGTTGGACGAGGAACGGGGCGATGCAGAGGAACGGGTAATAGCCGATCAGGTTCGCCGTTCCCCACGCCGACGATCCGGCTCCGGCCTGGTTGTAGGCGACCGACATGATGAAGCCGCCCGCGCACGAGTCGTCCGTGTACGTCGCGATCGTCGTCAGGGAGCCCTCGGCGTCCGCGGTCCAGTCGCCCATCAGATCAGCGACCTCTCCGAGAACCCGAACACTGGGATCGGCGACGACGAACCCGCCAGCGAGATGAGCGAGAACGTCGCCGGACACGGCGGACCGGCCGACGCAGTCTGCGCGGCGAGTCCCATCTCCTGGATCGACGCGAACCCGGACGTGCCGCCCTGGAACGTCGCCGTCGCCGACGAGATCGAGATGCCGAGGTAGTACGAGTCGGGGACAAGGAGCATCGGCGACGACGCGGCGACCTGCTGGACGGCGGTCGTCCCCGCCTGCGCGGTCGACCCGGCGTTCGCGAGGAGCACGCCGTCCTGCGTGTAGACGCCAACATCAACGTTGCCCGACGCCGTCGCGCCGTTGCACCAGAACCATCGGTTGAGGAGGACCGGCGACCACAGCGAGAACGGGACCACCATCAGCCGTCCGGCGACGCCCGGCGTGATCGACGAGAACGTCGACCCGGAGAGCGAGTGCGAGCAGCACATCGGCGAGAGCGCCATCGGCCCGTACGACAGGATCGTCGTCGAGTGGCGGCGATGCGCGTCCGGCCAGCCGCTCATACGAGTGACCTCTCCGAGAGGACGACGAGCGGGATGAACGACGACGCCATCGCCGCGAACGTCGCCGTCGCCGGGAGCGGGAGCGCGCTCGCTTGCTGGTAGCAGCCGTACGCCGCCGCCTGCGCGGCGTTCGCCGTCGTCCAGCCGTAGGTGACGTTCGTCGCCGACGCGCACGACATCGCGTAGTAGTAGAGCCCCGGGAGGAGCGTCACAGAGATCGTCGAGTTCTGGATCGAGTTCGACGACGTCGTCGTGATCGACCCGGTAGAGACGAGCCGGTTGCCCTCGATGTCGTAGACGCCGAGGTCCCGGTTCCCGGCGGTCGTCGACCCGTTGTGGTGGATGATGTTGACCGGCGAGTACGGGTAGATGATCCGGAACGGGACGTAGATGGCGAGGTTCGCCGTCGGCCACGTCGCCGTCGTCGACATCGCGCCGCACATCGGGAGACCGCCGCCGAGCCCGACCCGAGACGAGCCGGGATGGACGACGATCGAGTGGGCGTCGGTCGGGATCTGCCAGTCGCCCATCAGATCGTCACCCTGCACGCGGAGGAGAGCAGCGGAGTCCAGGTGCTCGTCGTCGTCGCGAACGTCGCCGTCGCCGGGAGCGGCAACGCTGCGGCCATCACGTACTGACCCTTCGGGGCGGTGTTCGCCCCGGCAGACTGGTGGATCCACATGCGGAACACGCCCGACGAGTTCGTCGAGCACGCCATCGCCTGGTAGTAGGTGCCCGGGAGGAGCACCGTGTCGGCGATGTCCAACTGCTGCATGTTGTTCGTGACCGCCCCAGCGGTCGAGCCCATCGAGACGATCCGGTTGCCCTGATCGTCGTAGAGCCCGACGTCGACGTTGCCGGACGGCGCGGTCGTCGCCGAGTAGAACATCTTGTAGACCGTCACGATCCGGTTGATCGTGAACGGGATGAACACGCCGACGTTCGCCCCGTACTGCCAGCCGGTGATCGTCCCGATCTGGTTGTACGACGTCATCCCCTCGTCGATGCACGCCGACGAGCCGACCGCGATGATCGGCGGGACGGGTTCGAGGTTCTGCGGCCAGTCGCCCACGGCGACCTCAGCGAGCCCTAGTTCGTGTCCGCAGCCGGGAGCCCGTCTACGAGCGTCACGGTGAACGTCGGATCGGCGACGACCGCCGTCTGCCGGGCGTCCTCTGCGGCCTGCACGGCGTACGGAGCGGCGTCGCGGACCTGCTGTGCGTACCCGGCGACGTCAGCGACCGCGGCGGCGATCTGAGCCTTGTGCTGATCGGTCCCCTCGACGCTGCCGTTCGGGTCCTCCGCGGGCGACGGGAAGATCACCACCGACCCGAGCGACGACCAGGAGTCGACGACCTCCGTGAGCGTGCTCGACGAGCCGTCCTCCCACTTGACGTTCACGGTCTGAACATCGAGCGGCGACTGCGACTCGCGGGAGATCTCCTCGCCGGTCGCCGCGTCGGTCGTGACGAGATCCGGCTGCGTGACCTGCGCGGAGCCGACGGACTCGACGATGCCGATCTTCTCGCCGTCCTGCGTGACCAGCGTTCCTATGGTCTGAGCCATACCCGTCTCCGATCAGGCACCGAGGAGCAGATGATTCCACGTGATGGCCAGGGAGTCGCCCGCGCCCTTGTTCACGACGGGCGAGAGGAGCGCGCGCGAGATCGTGTTCGCGGCGACTCCAGCCACGTCAGAGATCGGCTGCTCGTTCGTGAGGGCGACCTCGTTGAGCCCGTTCTGCGTGACCGTACCGGCAGGCCAGGTCGTCTTGTACTGCTCCTGGCGAGACGCGCCGTTGAGCGACGACTGCGGGTACGTCGCGTCGAGCGCCTTGAACGAACCGGACGTGTACGTCGTGATGAACGAGCCCGCGCCCGTTTTCGCCGTAGCCGTCGATCCGGTCCCGAGGCGCATCCCCGACTGGTACGCCTCCGCCGGGGCGATGATGTCGCCGCCCGAGGACCAGACGCCCGGGGCCGCGCCGATCGTCACCGTGAACACGGACGACGACGTGACGGCCGTGACGACCCACGAACCATTCAGGCCGGTCGCGCCGACGACCGGCGTGACGGACCCGATCTTGACCGGGTCGCCTGCCGCCATGCCGTGACCGGCCATCGTGACCGACGACGGGTTCGCGTTGGTCGCCGCGGTCATCGTCCCGACCGCGCGCGTCACGCCCGGCCACGATGCCCGGTCGCCGTAATACTGGTCGCCGGTCTGAGTGACGAGGTTCACGAACGGCGTGCGTGTCCGCAGCCGCCCCGACCACTCGTCGATCACATCGGCCCAACCCCAGCCGATCACGTCCGCTACGTACAGCCCCGACTCCGCGCGCCGCGCGTTGTAGAGGAACGACCGGACGAGCGCGTCCGGGGAGACGTCTCCGAACTCGATCGGAGCGATGTTGTCGATGAGGTCGAGCATCTGCTCCTCCGGGAGATCAGGAGATGTCGGCGTTGACCCGCTGGTAGTCGTTCGGCGTCGGGATCGACGGGAGCGCCGTGTCGTCGAGATCCGCCCACGGCCAGTTCGTCACGCCGACGAGCGACGTCACGTCGTCGAGCGGACCTGCGTGGTACTTGTTGTTGACCACGCCGAAGAAGTCGTAGACCGGGAGCGCGACGCCGTTCTGGCGGTCGTGGCCGTTCGGTGCGAAGTAGGCGCGTGGCGCGATGGATCTCATGTACGGCGCGGTCGCCGCGGCGGCACACTGCCACTGCTCCGACCACATCTCCAGCGACGTCCCGTTCTTGGTCTGCGTGCCGGTGCATCCCTGACCGGCTTGGATCGCCCGGCCGGTCACGGTCGCGACGGTGAGGAGGTTCACGGAGAGTTCGGTGATCTCGTCGAAGCGGTAGTCCTGGTTCGCGAGCGTGAGCGACCCGGTGACGCGCTTCACGATGTCGGGACGCTTGCGAATCACGACCGGGAGCCCGCAGGCGTCGAACTCGAAGATATCTGCGCCCTTCTCGATCTCGAACGAGTAGCTCAGCTTGCTCATCCCGCCGAGGAGGGTGAAGTTCCCCTTCGGGTTGTTGTACGAGATCGAGCCGTCCGAGTTGAGTCGGCAGACCCGCACGGCGCACAGACCCATGATCGACGTCGTCGCCATCGGTTACTCCTTGATGGTCTCGGGGCGGATCCCGCCGAGTAGCTCGGCGTCGGACTGCGGACGAAGCGGCGTCGGAGCCGCGCGCGGCGGACGGTACGGAACGGGCGGCGGCGGCATCGTCATCGAACGCAACTGCGGCGGGACGCCACGACCTCCGCTCTCCCCGCAACCACAGCCCATCAGGACACGCTCCCTGCGTAGTTCTGGACCTTGACGCCGAAGATGGCGCATGGGTCGTAGCGCATGATCGCCATCCGTTGAGCCCAGACCTCGTACTGGTTCGTGCGTCCTCCCGACCCGGCCGGGCCGTAGCGCCGCTGCCAGTCCTCGGTCGGGAGCACGACGATCGGGCCGAGCGCGTACTCGATCGGGCCGCTCACGAACATCCACGCTTCGTTCAGGTTGTTGCCTGCGTAGACCTCCGTGTTCGTCCCTGCGCCGGAGTCGGCGGTGCCGCTGATGAGCGGGCCGTTCCCGTTGGCTCCCTGCGTCGACGCGCCGTGCGGATACCCAGGACCGGGCGACACGAGCGAGCCGAGCGGGCCGCGGTAGTAGTCGGCGACGCGCGTCGCGATCCTCCCGCCGCCGGGGATGCCGCCCTCGGCTCCGACCATCAACACCGACGGGACGTGGAGCACCGCACCGCCCGAACCGAACGTCGCCTGCTCGTACTGCGAGAGGAGGATCGCCGCGCCGACGTCGACGGTCACCGCGGAGCCGCCCGTCACGTCGACCGCGTTGCGTCGCAGCGTCGGGATCGACGAGTCGGCGAGCATCCCGACCCCGAGCCACAACGCTTGGCCCATCGCGTACGCCGTGTGGACGTCCGTGAGCGCCGTCGCGTCGTCCGCGAGGCGTGTCCCTCGCGACGCCCAGTCGCACGCCAGCGGCGTGTAGACGAGGAACGGGTCCGCGTGCACGGCGGTCCCTTCCTCCGACGGGTCGACGCGCTTCGTGGTCACCCCGTCGTAGGTGGCGCAGCGGACCTCCGGGTACGACTTCTGACAGGCGAGCGTGTTCCAGGTGATCCCAGTCCGCCACGTCTGATCGACGAGGCGGAACATGTCGTCGCCGGTCAACGCCGCGTCCGCGACCGCTCCCGCCTGACGCGGTTCGGGGTCCAACAGGGCGAGACGGATCGCGTCTCGGGCTTCCTCCGCCCGCAGGCGGAACACGCCGGTCCCTGTATGGATCTCGTCGTCGCCGAGGCGGACGAGCCCTTCCTCCATCGCGGCGAGATGTGGTCGCGGATCGCTGCCGTCCTTGAGTGCGGCGACAGCCGCGGCGTATGCCTGGGCGATCCGAACCGCCGGAAGAGGACGCGCCGTCGTGAGGAGCGACGGGACGGGAGCAACCGGGTCGACTCGACCCAGTGGTTGCCAGAATCCCGTCTGTTCCGCCATCTCCGTCTCCTCGACGCGTCCCCGCTACCGGCCTCTGACCGCCCCGGTCAGGACGCCGTCGTGCAGGTGTACGGCGTGACCGTGCCGCCCCGCGAACCGCTGTCGCAGAGTTGCATGTCGATGTACGCCCAGTGCTGCGGACCCGTCTTCGCGGTGAGGAACCCTTCCTCTGCGAAGAGTTGCGCCTTGTTCATCCGCATGAGGTCCGGAGACCGCTGCACTCCGGTGTTCGTCTCGCCGGTCTCGCCGAACAGCGCGCCCGACGTGTCGATGATCCGCACGCGGTACTCGCCGTACAACTCCGGCACGGCGATCTCGGGGTCGCCCGGCTCCTGGAGCCGGAACAGCGGATAGCCGGGCTCCGTGCTCGGCGCGTCGGCGGTCTCGATGACCTCCGCGACACCGTCGAGCGTCGCACGGAGTTCGTTGACGACGTCGACCGGCTGGAGGTCCTGACCGAACGCCTTCGACACGCGGTCGACGCCGAGGAGCGTGGACACGGCCCGCGGAATGTAGACGGTGTACGACGGCTCGACGATGCGGTCCGCGTAGGCCATCTGCGCGATGAGCCCGTTGACCGCCTTCGCGAACGTCGGCAGCGCGCCGTACGAACCGGTGAACGTGTACGCACCCGAGAGCGCGTCGAGGTCCGCGAGGATCTGCGCCTCCTTGTTGCGCGCCTTCGCCGCCATGAGCGCCGCGAGGAAGTTCTGCACGACCTCCGGGTTGCTCATCTCGGTCGTGTTGTCGAAGCGGAGCGCGGCGGTCGCCCACTTGATCCGCACGTTGGAGACCGTCTGGCAGGTCACGTCGACGATCGGCTTCCACGTCGAGGACGTGCCGACCACGACGTTCGCCTGGGACGTCTCCGTCCAGATCGTCGAGCCTGCGGAGACCTGCGACAGCTTGATCGACGGGATGAACTGGAACCCGCCGCGGCCGACGGGACGGCCCGGCAGCGACGGTGCGACGACCTCCGTGGTCTGGAACGCGATCGGAATGTCGCGGATCGGTTCCAGCGGGTCACAGATCGCCGCGGTGTGCGACGGACGGTCGTCGGACTCGTAGCCGCGCCATCCCCTGATGTACGGGTGCTCGGCCTGCGCCTGACGGATGATCTCGTGGTTCCGCTCGACGTTCGACCCGGCGAGGATGTCGCCGGTGAAGTCCTGCTCGCCCATCTGGTCGAACCCGGCGAGCGCCGCGAGGTACGTCGAACCCTCGCCGCCCTCCACGACCCGTTCGATCATGTGACCGAGCGTGGCGAAGTCGATGTCGGTGCCCTGCTGGGCGAGCCCGGAACCGGCTGCGGCCTGCATCGTGACCCGAGGACGGCTGCGCGCCGCGCTGGCGGTGCGGGTCGGCTCCTCGGTGATCGCCGCAGGCTCGGTGACCGCCACCGTCGGCGGCGGGACGAGGTCACCCGCAGAGGCGGACGCGAACGCCGGAGTCGGGTCCGGCAGCGTCGGGACCTCCTGCGCGTCGAGGTCCGCGAGCGGACCGTCGATCGCGTCCTGTTGACGTGCCATGCGGCCGTCGATCGCCGCGTGGAGGCGTAGCTCGTTGCGGCGGATCTCCTGGAGCGCGACGACGTCGGCTTCGGTGCGGGCGAGCGGGCGGCGCGCCGCGTAGGCCGCGCGTGTCGCCTCGTACATCTCGCGCACCTGGACGTCGGTGAGCGCGTCGAGAACGTCGGGAACCTCCGGCGCTTCCGCGAGTACGGGAGCGGTCGGCTCCTCCGCGGTCGGGGTCTCGCCCTCGGCGGTCTCCGCCGTCGGTGCGGTCTCCTCGGGTGCGGTGCCTTCCGCCGGGGTTGCCTCCGCGGCGGGCGGGTCGGTCGGGGTGGGCTCGGCGGGCGGTTCCTCGCCGTCGCCGCCACGGACGCCGGTCGCGAGGATGGCCGCCTGGCGAGAAGTCAGGGTCAGGTCGTGCATCTGAGCGAACTCCTCGGTCTGCGCGCGTACTGGCGCGCGGCGATCGGGTGGTCCGTCCGCTCAGGGCGAGGCGGCGTCCTTACTGCGACTTGGCGTGCTCCGTCTTGGCTGGCTGCGTCTTGGTCCGAGAGTCAAGCACGTCTCGGCGCGCGAGTCGAGGATGATCTCAGGCAGCGGCCTTCGAGTCGTCCGCGACGTGGATGCCGAACTTCTTCGCGGCGGAGCGCATCGCCGCCTTGACCTTCGCGAGATCCCCGGCGTTGTACTTGCCGCTGTTCGTCGGGTCACCGATCCGCGACAGCGCGTTGCGGACGTGAGCCCTCGTGTCGAGCGGGTAACGCTTCTTCTTGTCGTCCTGGTAGCCAGGGTCGGCGTAGGTGACGTCGCCGTACGGCATCTTCGGGTTCGCCGCAGCGAGGCGGGCGCACGTCACGCAGATCCCGTTGTCGAGTTCGTGGAGCGCGTCCTCGTTGGCGTCGAGCGCGCCGAGCGCGGCGGCGACTCTCGCCTCGTCCTCCGCGTCGAGCGCCGCGAGCGCCGACGCGACGTTGCCCTGCGTGACCGCCTGGATGAACTGGAGCACGCCTTGCATCTGCGCTTGGAGGTCCTGGACCGCGCCTTCGCACGCGTCCATCCGGTCGCCGAGATCGTCGTTGGCGGACTGGTCCGCGTTGCCGGGCTCCTGCATCGTCATCGACGTCGCGCCGTCGGGCGGCATCGGCTGGGTGAGTTGACCCGCCGCCATCGGCATCGCCGCGGTGCGGCCGTGGATCTCTACCGCGCCGTCGGTCGCGAGGATCTGCGCCGCTCCCGCGACGCGGAGGACCTGACCGTCGGGGAGGGTGATCTCCGTCACGTCTTCCTGCTCCTCGCCATCGACCGGGGAACCGTCGGTCGTGTCGAGGATCCCCTCGACCGCCGCACGGACCTGCTCCTCGTCGTAGGTATGCCCGCCGATCGTGACGTTGCCCATCGGAGGTCCTCCTCAGTCGATCTCGGGTGAGGGTAGCGAGTAGTCGACGCGCGCGAGCGGAACCGACGCCTGCGCCGTGCCGCCGCCGCCGGAGACGACGTGCCCGTCCGGGCCGACGAGACGACCGAACACCATGTGGTAGCCCTTCGGGAGCGCCGGAGACTTCGTCGGCCCTGCATGGCCCTTCAACGCTGGCGGCTTCTTACCGCCGCCCTTGCCGCCCTTCTTACCGCCGCCCTTCTTACCGCCGCCCTTCCCGCCCTTCGCTCCCTTCGACGCTGCCTTCACCGCTTTGGCGTACGCGGCGAGATGCTGCGCGGTCTGACGCTGCGCCAGCTTCTGAGCCTGCGCGGCCGCTTTCGTCAACGCTGCCTGAGCCCGAGCGGCCATCTGCTGCGCCTGCTTCGTGTTGTTCGCCGCGACGTGGTTCGCCGCGGAGACCAACGACGCTGCCGCCGAGTTCAGCGGGATCGCCAACGCCGGGTTCGCCGTCCCGTACGCGCCGAGCGCCTGGGAGATCCCGGTGAACGGGTTCGCCGCGGGCGTGACCTGCGCGAGCCGGGCGACGATCACGTCGTCGTCGGGACGCCAGTCGGGATGCTCCGCCGACGCGGCTCGCTGCGGACGAACCAGCGCGAGTCCCGGTCTGGTCACCAGCGTCGGGCCGAGCGAGTCGTAGCCGCCCTTCGGGTTGACCCGATCCGGCTGATACCAACGCCAGTCGCCCGACAGCGCGCAGCGGCGGAGGAGCGCGACGTCGCCCCACGTCGAGCCCGGAACGAGCGCCCCGGCGAGCCAGCCGCCGTGCTCATCATCACCGACGCGGACGACCATCAACTGCGCGTTCGGGTCCGCGTAGTGCCGCGCCGCGACGGACGGCGCGGCGGTCTCCGACGCGTGACCACCCGAGTTCCCGACCACGCCGATTAGGAGCAGCCGCCCGCCGGGCACACCGTCGTCCGCGGCGGCGACCTGCGAGTCGTCGAGCACGACGACATCTTGCTGATGGAACCGGGCGTAGCCGGTCGGGGACGGTTCCGGATACCAGCATTGGTGCTGGCCGGGACGCAGCGTCGCGGTGCGGTCCACGATGCAGACGCCCGTGTGATACCAGTAGCCGCCGACCCGACCGTCGTCGGTGACGGTGAGGCGCAGGATCTCGTGTCCGTCTTCGCCCATCTCCGACGACGCCCCGAAGCCGTGTTCCGCCCGGTACTCCTCGACCCAGTCGGGACGTTGGAACCAGGAGAGCGGCGGGTACTCGGGAACGTGGACCGACTCGGCGAACGGCAGCGTCGCGAGCGCCGCGGTGCGCGCCGCTGCGGGAATCCCGCCGGGACCGACGTCGGTGTCGGCGGGAGAACCCGGCGTGTCGATGTCGCCGTCATGGTCCGGGTCGAGTTCCGGTGCGAGCGGCACGCCGAGCCCGATGATCCCCGCCGCGTGGAGATGCCGACCGGCGACCGCGAGATGGCGATGATGCTTCTGCTCGGTGGTTTCGTGCGTGACCGCGCCTTGATGCGCGTGTGGCCCTGCGGGCTCCCCGGTCGCGTCGATGTGCCGCTCCTGGCAGAACCCTTCCGGGTCCGCGACGTGCTGCCCCGCGATCGCGACGCATTGCTCGAAGTCGCCTGGCTGGCCCCAGTCGATCGCCCCGTCGGCTCCGGCGTTGTACCAGTCGATGAGCGCCTGCGGGTTTCCGGCGTTCCCCGCCGCGGAGTGAGCCTTCGACGCGCACGACGCGCACGTCCCACCACACGAACACGCCGACGGCGGCGGCTCGTAGACGATCGTCGCGAGACGACTCACGGCACCCATCTTGCCTGACCGCTTCGGACGCCACACGCCAAGCGGCGTCGACATCGTCTGGTCGATCACCGACGGCTTCACAGCGCGACCGTCTGCTGGACCGTCAGCCGCATCCCATCAGCGACCGAGCCCTCCGTACTCGCGACCCGGAACGTGCCGCGGGTGAGGTACTCCCGCTCGTGCTCGAACAACTGCTGATCCGACTGGAACGGGCCGAGCGGCAACGCTTGCGCGCCTTCGGAGAGCCGCACGACCGCGTAGTTCTCGTTGCTCGCGCCGATCTGGGTGGCGTAGTCCTCCGCGGTGGCCCGCTCAGTCGTGTACGACGACGCCTGCGTGTCGAACGTCGAGCCTGGCTGCATCGACGCCTGGAACTCCTCGCCGAGCGCCGGGTCCTCATCGAACGACATGCCGCGGTACAGCGGAGAGTCCATCGGCGGCGACGCGGAGAGCGCCGCGTCGAGCGTGTCGTATCCCGGCGTCGACGCCGCTTCGAGTTCGCTGCGGGCTTCGTCCATCTCGCTCTGATCGGTCGCGCCCATCCACTCCTGCGCCGCGGCGAGCGTCGCTCGACCCGTCTCGGTACGTCCGAGTGCCTCCTGGAACGCCTGCGCCTCCTCCCAGGTGGAGACGTCCTTCGCTTCGTTCGCGATCGTCGCGCCTGCCTTCTCGGTCGTCATCTTGTCGAGCCGGTCCAGCGGCGACTTGCTCGCCGTGCTCGCGCCGCTCTTGTCCTGCGGGCGTGAGCCCTCGAAGTGACCGTGCTCACCCTGGATGAAGTCCACCGCGGCGAGCCGCGTCTCGCCGCGCGCTTGACGCTGCTCGGCCTCGCGCTGCGCGACCGGAAGGAACTCCGCGACGACATCGTCAGGCAGATAGCCCTTACACGTCTCGTGGCCCGAGTCCTCCACCGCGGCGAACCGCTTCACCGCGTCGCCCGAGACGAGCGAGTACCCATCGGGTCCTCCGATCTGACCGATCGCGATGTCAAGCAGCTTCGCGGGACGGTCCGGCATCGACGCGCCGGTCTGGCGGGCGGCGAACGCCTCGGCGAAGTTCTCGACCTTGTTGCCTCGACCGTACTCAGAGACGGCGTTCGCGTCGCGGCCGAGACCGATCGCCGCGGCGGAGTCCGCGGTCAGGCCGTACTCCCGGTCGAGGACGTGGCCGAACTCGTGGGCTGCGGTCGCGTCCGGGTTCGCCGACGGGTGAAACGCCAGTTCGTCGCCAGGCTTCGGCGTCGCGGTCCGTTCCGACGCCGCCTGGAACCCCGTCGACGACATGTACCACGTCGAGTTGAAGATCACCTCGGAGGTCCGCACACCGTTCTCGTCGACGCCGTAACGCGTCGCGGCGAACGTGCTGTCCTTGAGTTGCCCCATCGTGATCGCGGAGACCTGCCCGGCGGCTTCGGGGAACTCGGAGGCGAACTGTTCGGCCTGGGCGGCGATCCCGGCGGCGAGCCCGGAGTCCATATCGCCGAGGTTCACGTCGGCGTTCGGGAACGCCTCGCCGATCCGGTCCTCGATCGCGTTCATCCGGTCGTCGTACGCCGCCGCCATCGACGGCGACTGGCCTCGGGCGATCCCCGCCTCGAACCGGGCCGACGACGCGTCCGTCTTCGTCCCGCCGCCTTCGCCGAACCGCCCGTGGTCGTCCCGAGGTTGGTCCGGCGAGTAGGCGAGCCGGGCGAGGACCTGCGCGGACGCTGCGAGGGCCGCCGCCCGCCACGAGCCGCCGCGCTGCCCGTCGACCTGGACGACGCGTGGCGGCTCCGACCCGGAGCCCATCCATCCGACGACGACTCCGGCGAGATCCGACGACGTCGTCGTCCCGTCCCGGACGTACAGATGGACGATCGCGCCGTCGCGAGCGACGTCCGGGTCGGTCGAGCCCTCGGAGAGCGTCCCGTAGTCGGCGAGGTCGTCGGGATGGCCCTCGGCGTCTTTCGGCGAGAAGGTCTCCTCCTGATCGGGGTCGGCGGTCGTCATCGGGTTCGACCGGAAGCCGACCTCGACCTTCGCGTTCGGGGAGACGCCCTCGGCTCTCCGGGCGTCGGCGGCGAGCGTCTTGAGGCGAGCCGCTGCGTCCTTCTTGGTGAGTGGATCGCCCGCTTTCGAGCCGCCGCCGCTGTCCTTGCTCTCGCCGGAGCCCGAGCCCGAGCCCTCGCCGAACCGTCCGTGGTCGTCGCGCGGCTGATCGGGCGAGTACGCCAGGCGGACGAGCGCCGCGGTCGCCGCACGGAGGAGCACGCCTTTCGGCGGGTGGCCCTTCCCGCGCGCGACAAGGTTCCCCGGCTTCCAAGCGAACCGGGCGGCTTCCTTCACCATCATGCGAAGTCCTCGCCTGGCACGAACGCGTACAGCCGCCAACCGCCCGGCGCGTCGGCGTTCTTCTCCGCGTAGAAGTTCGAGCCGCGCGGCAACAGGACCTCATGTGACGTCGTGTCGCCGTGCGCGCCGTAGTCGTAGCGGGGCTGCCCTTCGTTCAGGTGGATCTCGATCGCGGTGCCCTCGGTGTCGGACGCGTAGTCGCGTGCCGTGTCGAGGCTGGACGTCGTGGACACGAACCCGGCGTCGTGGAAGATCTCGCCGTCTTGGAACAACTCGTCAGGGTTCATCCCTGCGAGCGCCCGGTACACGGTCTCCTCGTGGGTGGCGTGCTCCGACTCGATCGCCTTGTCGAGTTGCCCGACGATCGGGTTCGACGCGTCGCCGGAGCGGAGCGCGGCGTTGATCCCGCCGGAGTAGTCGTCCTGGTACACCTCCAGCGCGTGCTCCTGCTCCGCCGGGAGCGTCCCGCTCTCGCCCTCCCCGAATCGCCCATGATCGTCCCTCGGCTGATCCGGGGAGTAAGCCAGCCGGGCGAGGAGAACCGTCATGTCGTGAAGGATCGCACGCGTCACGCCCTCTCGACGAGACCTCCCATCAGGTCGAGGACCTCGACCACGTCCGGGTCGGAAACCTCCGCGAGTCCACGCTCGAAGTAGACGTTGTGGCGCGCCGCGTGCACGACCCGCGACGGCGACCGGAACCGGACCGGGCGTGGCAGCGGTTCGGGCGGCGGCGGCATCACCCCTGCGATCAACGCGCGCATCAAGCGCGGGACCTCGTCCGCCGCCTGGTAGGCGCGGAGGAGGTTGACCGACTCCGGGTACAGCGGAGCACGCGCGCCCGGCGTCTGATGCGGATGCCACAGATGCCAGACGTGCTGGTCGTGGTGGTAGCCGCAGCCGAGGAGCGTCGAGAGGGCTCGACCCCACGCTTCGTCCTCGCCGCCCCAGCCTCGGAACCTCGGGTCGACCGGGACGCGGTCCCAGGACCGGGCCGGGAGGACCACGATCCCGCCGCCTCTCACGCCGACGTACTCGTGCCGGTCGAGGCGTTCCGCCTGGAAGTCCAGGACCGAGCCCCGCCCGGCTTCCACGGCCGTGTAGAGGGCTCTCGTGACGTCTGGGCGGAGACGCCGGACCGTCGTGTACGGCATCGCCCACGGAGCGGCCCTCTCGACGACCTTGGCGACCGTCCGGGCGAGCGCGGAGCGGAGCACGAACACGTCGGCGTCGGCGACGACGAGGACCTCCGCCGCGGTGCGGCTCCTCGCTTCGGCGAGCGCCTCGCCCTTCGACCACCACGGATCGCCCGCGCCGCGATGGCTCTCAGGGCGACGCAGCGGCGCGCCGACGACGATCTCCCAGTCGGGGAAGTCCCGCCGGTAACGCTCCGTCACGAACCCGAACGCCGCGTCGCGCCACTCGTCGACTCCCGGCTCGAACGGGATCATCACCGCGACGCTCACGGACACCGATCATGCCGTCACGCGTCGCGCCGCGCTCGGATCCTTACCGCTGCTTGCTGCCGAGATGGAACCCGATCCCGAACGCGATCAGCAACGCCATGAGAACCCAGGCAGCGAGGACCGCTGCGAGCATCAGACGGTGATGATCTCGACGGTGAACGCCGTGCCCGGCCGGTTCGGTTTCCCGTCCGGCCGGGTCGGGCACACCGTGCTCCTCCGCCGCCAGTAGCTCATCGCGGCTCCTACGTCGTCGAACAGCATCGCCCGGTCGGGGTCGCGGGTGAGGTCCGCTTCGCCGCGCCCGTCGTGCGCGTCGACGTCGATCGACGCGACGTACTGCCCGGCGGGGACCTCCGCGCCGCGAGCGCGCGTCGACGGCGAGTCGACGACGATCATCACGCACGGCACGGTCAGGACCTCCGCCGCTTCGGGCGGGTCCGCTTCCCGAGGTAGAGGACCGTCTCGTCGGTCTTGGTGTACGACCCGAAGCGCACCACCGACCAGTCGCCCTTGAGCGTCAGCGCGACGATGCCGTTCTCGTCCAATCGGAGCCGGATCCACTGGCCGTCCGGCCCCATCAGATCGACGCGCTCCTCGTAGTCGATCTCTCGCGTCGTCTCCGGGGTCCACGGAACGGGAGCCTTGCGGGCCGGGGCGGTCATCGTGAGTCCTCCAGTCGGTCGATGATTCGTTCGGTTGCCTTGATCGCCTGGTCGACCTTCCGCACGTCCGCGTCCGGTCCGAACTTCCGGATCGTCGCGGCGCGCACGCCGACCTTGTGTGCCCGATACCGGGCGAGCGCGGCCAAGACGTAGCCGCGCTCCCCCGGAGTCAGGTCGAACCTTCCGGTCACCGCACCGCGTCGCTGAGACGCTCGACCGTGAAGGCGTTCCAGTACGCCGTGCTCCCAACCTCGATCCACGGGAAGCGGCCTGCGACCCGGCGGTTCCGGTTGTACCGGTCCCAGAGGATCCGCCCGACGGTCGTGCCGACGTCGCCCTCGACGGAGACCTCCGCCCGCAGCGACCGTGCCGAGCCGAGGAGCCTGCGAGCCGTGTTGGCTTCGAGGACCTTGGCGAGACGCTTCTCGTCGATGACGGCCCGGTAGCGGGAGAGCACGACCGCGACGCCGAGGACGATCTCGCCCGGCAGCGGTTCCTCGTCCGCGTAGCCCGCCTTGACGCAGAGGTCGAGGACCTTCGCGAGCATCTCGCCGCCGAGGGCGCGGAAGATGCGACGCAGCGTCTCCGGTGCGCGCACCGACCCGCCGTTCTTGCCGCGGTCCACCGTGAGACCGTGAGCCCGCACGATCGCGTCGACCGCGCAGACCTCCGGGTCCTTGGCTTCGAGCATCGCGAGGTACACGTCGATGGTGTGCGGGCGGACCCGCCTGACGTTCATCTGAGCGAAGATCTCGGCCTCGCGTTCGTGCGTCAGGCCGTGGAACACCTGGCACGGGACGCGTTCGTCGTCTCCCCACAGCGACAGGATCGCCGCCTGACGGTGCTGGCCGTCGAGCACGACCTCGACGCCTGAGTCCCTGCGGGACACGGTGAACACGCCGACGAGGTCCGGGTCGAACTCTCGTGCGATCCTCTCGACGCGGCGCAGGTCGAGCGGACGCTGGAAGCTGGAGTCGACGACCAACTCGCCGACCGGTAGCCACTCGAACGTCTGCTTCGCTCCGCCTTTGAGTGCCTTGACTCGTGGAGCCATCATGGGTTCCCCTTCGGGGTCGTGGCCGTCTCCCCGGCGGCCGGGTTGGTTTCGGGAGATCCTGTCGGCGCGGACCAAAACCCGTAAACGCAGCGGGTCCCGCCTCGCGAGCAGTCGTGTGTGTCGTGGAGGACGCCGTCGACGACGGCGGCGAGATGACCGGAGAGGCGGACGATGATCCGGCCCATCGGTAGCTCGATCTCGCGGAGATGGACGCGGCAGCCGGAGCCGATGCTCATCGTGGCGTGCCACTCCCAGCCGAGCGTGGTTTCGAGGTACGGCTTGTAGACGGTCTTGTGGACGCCTTGGCGGGCGGAGCGCGGCTTCCCTCGGCGTGCCTGGCCGAGCGCCATCTCCGTGTAGACGTCGCGGTACGGGACCTGCGTCGCGATCGCGATCGCGCGCGTCACGCAGTCACCCGCCTGACCCTTGAACCCGGAGGCGGCGCGACCACCGTCGTCTTCGTGCCAGGTGATCGCGTAGCGGCCGTCATGATCGACGATGACCGCCACGATCGGATGCTCGGTCACGGCGAGACCTCCACGGTGTCATCGTGCTCCCGCGGTGTGACGTCTTCGTCGGGTTCCTCGGTTCCCGCGCAGACGCCGCACCAGCCCATCGGGTCCGACGCGTGCCAACGCGCGAGGTGAAGCGAGGGGTGGCCGACGAGTCGGCCGTGATCCTCGCAGACGGTGAACCACTTCGTGGTCGGGTCGCCGGTCTCGTCGAGCCCGGCCTGCTCCGAGTGGTACACGCCGACGAGCGTCCCGGTCTGACGAGCACGCCGGAGTTGGAAGCATCCGGCGCGCCCGCCCTCCTCGTAGCTGCGGCTCATGCGAACGCCTCCTCCTCGTCCAGGCGGCGCTCCCAGAGCGCCTCGTCGTAGGAGGACTGCGAACGCCAGGCGGCGATCTGAGCGGCGTGACCAGGGCAGGCGCAGTCGTCGTTGAGGACCGGGAGCCCGCAGCGACCCGACATCGGGCCGTCCTCGGTGAACACCTGGATGAGTTCGCCGCAAACGACGGGGACGGCCGTGCCGCCGGTCGCCGGGGCGAGGTAGGTGCGGCCCGTCGCCGCGACGCGGACGACGTAACCGGCGTCGAGCGCGTCGCGGACGTGATCCGTCGCGACGCCCTGACGGTCGAAGTCCGGGCCGTAGGTTCCGATGGCGAGTGCTTCACGCATGTCCCCTCCTCGGGGTCGGTGTGGTCTGGCAGAGACCAGACTAGATCGTCCCGACCAGGCTGTCTAGTCCTGGCCGGGACGCCACTTGTCGCGGCTCATGCCGATCAGGATCGTGTACGGGGTGTTCATCGGAGTCCCTCCTCGGGCTCGGGTGGAATGGCTGGGGTCAGACTAGACGAACGCCGACGCGATGTCTAGCTCGGAGAGGAGATCGGTGACGACGGCGCGTGCATACTCGCGGTCGGGGTTCGGTTCGATGCCGCCAAGCCAGGCGCACGCGGTGACGATCGGATGGCCGTAGGCGTCCTCGCCGTGGAGGACCTCGACGCCGATCTGCGAGAACCCGTACTCGACGATGTCAAGCACGTTCTCCCGGTACGCGGCGAACTCGGGCGTGCCGCGCCGATCCGCGGGACCGCCGCCGTCACGGAACGGCTGCCACCACAGCGCGGCGTCGCGACCGCGGCGCAGGATCTCCGCGTTGCCGTCCATGTCGTCAGGACGCGGGAAGTAGAACTCGACGCTGCCCGACGCGTACGTCTCGCGGCGGCGGACCCACTCGGCCTTGCCGTAGACGTATCCGTCGCCGAACGACTCGATCGGGTCGCAGTCGTCGGGCTGGATCCGCAAGCGGAGCGTGAGCCCGCCGCCGACGTCGACCGTGTCGCGGTCGTCGACGAGCGCGTCGAGGATCTCGTGGGTCGTGGTCGTGGTCACAGCGTCGGTTCCTCCCCGATCGGCGGCTGCGGGTGCTCCTCGCAGCCGGTGCAGTTCGTCAGGTGCCACTTCTCGCGGCCCGCAGCCATGTCGTACCAGCCGTCGGTCCACGCCTCGATCTGAGCCTTCCCGTACCGGCGGAGGTAGCGGTCCTCTGCGTCGTCGAGTTCGGCGGTGCTCGCAGAGGACCGCCAGCCCTTCTCGTACGCGGCCCGGTACTCCGGGCTCACCGTGCTCGCCACCGCCCGCGTCACGGCCGGACCAGCTTCACGATCCCGTCGGCTTCCAGGCCGAGGAGGAGACGTGCCGCAGCGACGTTCTCCGGCGACCAGGGGCCGGTCGGGTTCGGCCACGGTGTTGAGACCTCCGCCGCCGCCGCGACGGCCGGAGAATCGAACAGGGTCAGGTTCTCGGTCATCATCAGGCGACCTCCTCCCAGAGAAACGCCGAGAAGCGGCGGTCGAGCCAGGCCAGCGCGATGTCCTGCGCCTCGGTGAGCGTGAGCCGGGTGCGGTGACGCGTCGACCCGTTGTGGTTCCCGCGGGTCGTGAGCGTCCAGACCTCCGACTCGGAGTCGAGTCCGGCGATGCCGGTCGGCTTCCGGTCGAACCCGAAGTCGTGCTCGTTGCGGGCGCGGCTCTCCGCGTGCTCCGTCTCGTAGCGGATCACGGCCGACCAGCCGGTCCCGTTGCGGGCGTAGTCGCGGATCCCGTCCGTCTTGTCGAACAGGCCGAACGCCTTCCCCATCGGCTTGAGCCGGACGGTGTTGCCGCTCGTGGACCAGTCCCAGAGGACCGTGTCGCTCGGCTTGATGGTGTGCCCGTACCCGTCCTGCGGGCGGGGCGGCTGCTTCTTCATCTCGTCCCTCCTCGGGGTCGATAGTGATCTGGCAAGGGCAGACTAGACCAACGTTGGGACGCTGTCTAGCCCTCTTCGGGGTCGGCGTCGGGGACGTAGAGCAGGTGCGAGTCGAGGAGGAGCGCCTCCGGGTCGTCCTCCCAGATGAACTCGGCGAGACGACGCTGGAGACGCCGGAGCGCCCGAGCGTTCGTGACGGACCGGTTCGTCTTCCCCGGCTCGGGGACGAACTGGTCGCGCTCCGCGTCGCGCTCGACCTTCATCGCCCGGCGGCGGACCATCGAGTAGAGCGAGCGCGACGC
>Ga0318551_10000098_pt1 | contig 22185 bp, 20 predicted proteins | sample GRESIP082b2f19_FD_203511 | JGI IMG/M metagenome (GOLD analysis project Ga0318551, IMG submission 203511) | Tropical soil microbial communities from Luquillo Experimental Forest, Puerto Rico - GRE.SIPMG.082b2f19 | ecosystem: Environmental > Terrestrial > Soil > Tropical forest > Bulk soil...
TTCCTTTTCCGCCCCCGCCCGCCGCCGCCTTGAGCAGCACCGGATAGCCGATGGGCCCGGCGGCGGCCCGGGCCTGTTCCAGGCTTTCGAGCGCCCGATCGCCCCCCGGCACCACCGGGACCCCCGCGGCGCGCGCCGCGGCACGCGCCGCGAGCTTGTCGCCCAGCGCCGCGATGGTCTGCGCCCCCGGTCCGATGAAGGTCAGGCCGGCCGCGGCGCAGGCGGCGGCGAACCCCGCGTTCTCCGCGAAGAACCCGTAGCCGGGATGGATGGCGTCGGCGCGCGCGCGGCGCGCCACCTCGAGCACGCGCTCCTGGTGGAGATAGCTCTCGCTCGAGGGCCCGGCGCCGAGCGCGTAGGCCTCGTCCGCGAGCAGCACGTGGAGTGCGGCGCGGTCGGGCTCGCTGTAGACCGCGATCGAGGTCATCCCCAGCTCGCGCAGCGTGCGGATCACCCGCACCGCGATCTCCCCGCGATTCGCGACCAGCACGCGGCGGATCGGCATCAGCCCTCGATCACGACGCAGGCGACCGCGAATCCGCCGTCGTGGGTGAGCGACAGATGGGTGCTGCGGGCGCCGAGGGCGATGAAGCGCTCGAGCGCCGCCTGGTGGTAGAGGAGGCGGGGCTGCTGCCCGCCGGGCTGCAGGACCTCGGCGTGCTTCCAGCCCACGCCGCCCGAGAGCCCGGTGCCGATCGCCTTGAAAGCCGCTTCCTTGGCGGCGAAGCGCGCCGCGAGGTGGGGGAGCGGGTCCTTGTGGGTGCGGCAGTAGGCCAGCTCACCGTCGGTGAAGATGCGCTTCTCCATGCGCTCGCCGAAGCGCTCGAGGGCCTGGAACAGGCGCTCGACCCGGATGATGTCCACCCCGATGCCCCGCACCGGCATGCCGCCTCCCAATGAGAGGTCGAAAGCTAATGGCACGACGGCGGATCGGCAAGGTCGCGGGGCCGTGAGCACGGTCCGCCCGGCGCCTCAAGTCGTTGCGGCGCCGGGTCGATAACGCCGGGGACATGCCCTGCCCGGCCCGCGGCGGGGCCGTAGGCCATTGCAGGAAGGGAATCCGCCCATGCCTGGAACACGCCGCCACATCTCGATCGTGCTCACGGGGCTGTGCCTCACGGCGCCGGCCGCCGCCGGCGTGCTGCGCGGCGTGGTGCGGGTCCCCACGCTGCTTCCCGCCACGGCGCCGTCCGTCAGCAATTACCCCGGGCACGCGACGGCGATGCCGGGAATGCACATGCCGGCGCGCGGCCTGGTCACCGATGCCGTGGTCTATCTCGAGCAGGTGCCGGCCGAAGTCGACTCGGCGCTCGCGGTCGCCGCCGTGGCCGCGCCCCGGCCGCAGTTGGCGCAGAGGAACCAGTCCTTCGTGCCGCGCGTGGTGCCGATCGCGGTCGGCTCGGCGATCGAGTTCCCCAACCTCGATCCCATCTACCACAACGTCTTCAGCCTCTCGAAGCCGCGCCGCTTCGACCTCGGCAAGTACCCGCGCGGCCAGTCGAAGACCGTGGTGTTCGAGCACGCCGGCCAGATCAACGTCTACTGCGACATCCATTCCGAGATGGAGGCCTTCATCCTGGTGCTGCCCCACCACGCCTTCACCCAGCCGCGCCCCGACGGCAGCTTCGAGCTGCCATCGCTGCCGCCCGGACACTACAAGCTCCACGTCTGGCATCCGGACTTCCATGAGATCGAGCGCGAGGTCGAGGTGCCGGCCGACAACGACCTGGCGGTCGACGTCTCCTTGTAGCTCATGACGCTTTCGCTCCGTACCCGGATCCTGCTCATCACGGCGATCCCGATCGTGACGCTGGTGTTCGCCACCCTGGCGATCGTCGGCCGCACCATGACCGGGCAGATCCGGCGCGGCATCCACGACGACCTGATGCGCGCGGCCGCGGTGGCCTCCAAGGTGCTCGAGGCGCGTGCCCGCACCCTCGCGGTCGCCGGCGACATCATCGCGCGCGACCCCAAGTTCTTCTCGGTGCTCACCATCCCCGGCTCCGACCGCGACCGGCAGCTCACCGAGACCGTGGCGGGGGTGGCGCGCGACTTCAACCTCCCCGACCAGACCGATCTGTTCGAGGTCCTCGACCGCCACGGCCGGCTGCTGGCCTCGGTGGGCAGCGGCGCCTCCGACGGCCCGGGGCGCGCCTGGCTGGTGGAGCGCGCGCTCGCCGGCCGACCCGGCGCCGGCGTGCTCGAGACGCCCGCCGCGCACTACCAGGCCCAGGCCGTTCCGGTGCGCGTCGGCGGGCAGATCGTCGGCGTGCTGCTGCTGGGCGCGCGGCTGGACGACGCCCTGGCGCACGAGCTCGAGCGCCTGACGCGCAGCCAGGTCACGTTCCTCTCCGGGCCGGTGAGCGCCGGCACCACGCTGCTCCACCCCGAGGAGCTGCGGGCCCTGATCGCGGCCACCTCGGCGGGCGGGCCCGCCACCCCCGGCACGGTGTTCGAGCTGCGGCACGGCGGCGACGTCGAGCTGACGCTGGTCGACGATCTGCCCGGGGACCATCCGCAGCAGCCCCAGCGCTACGCGATGCAGCGCTCGCTTGCCGCCGAGACCGGGTTCCTGCGCGCCATCCAGGCGCTGCTGATCGGGCTTGGCGCGGTGGCGCTGTTCGCGGCGGTGGGGGCGGGCGCGTTCGTCGCGCGGCGCATCCTGTCGCCGGTCCGGCGCCTGGTCCACGGCGCCGAGGAGATGGAGCGCGGCAACTACGACTACCCGCTCGAGCTCGGCGGCGGCGACGAGATCGCGCGCCTCGCCCGGCGCTTTGACGACATGCGCGCCCGCCACCGCCGCTACGTCACCAGCCTCCAGGAGCTGGACCGGGTGAAGAGCGAGTTCATCGCCATCGCCTCGCACGAGCTGCGCACCCCGATCGGGGTCACGGTCGGCTTCCAGGAGCTGATGGTGCGCGGCGCGCTCGGGCCGGTCACCGACGACCAGAAGGAGGCCCTGGACGCGATCGGGCAGAGCATGGAGACCCTGACACGCATCGCCGAGGACGCGACTCGGGTGGCGCAGGTCGAGAGCCAGCGGCTCGACCTGGCGCGCGGCGAGCACGATCTGGGCCCGCTCATCGATCGGGCGGTGACCGCGGCGCTCGCCGACGGGCCCAACCGCAACGTGTCGGTGGAAGTCGAGTGCGAGCCGGGCACGGCCTCGATCGACGGGCCGCGGCTGGAGCAGGCGGTCGCCAACCTGGTGCGCAACGGCATCCGCTTCAGCCCCGACGGCTCGCGGGTCACGGTGCGCGCCGGCTGCGCCCGGGGCGTGCTCGAGATCGTGGTCGCGGACACCGGGGTGGGGATCCCGCGCGATCGCCAGGCGGCGGTGTTCGAGCGCGCGTTCATGGTGCGCGAGTCGGAGCACCACCACTCCTCGAGCGCGCTCGAGTTCAACTCCGCCGGGCTCGGGCTCGGGCTGCCGATCGCCAGCGGCATCGTGCGCGCCCACGGTGGCACCATCGTGCTCGAGAGCGAGCCGGGGCGCGGCAGCACCTTCACCATCCTGATCCCGGTCGAGGCGCCCCGGCTGCTGGAGGCGGTGGCGTGATCCCCGCCGCGGCGCTCGCGCTGGCCGCGGTGCGGTAGCGCGGCGGCGCCGCCCAGCCGCCTTGACGCCCCGCGCCCGGGTCACCTAGAGTTATAGTTCGAACGTTGCCGGTCGCGGCGGGCCTCATGGCCCTGCGCCCGGATCCTTGGAAACTCCCGGGCCCCATGGCCTTCTCGTTCACCCTCGAAGCCACCGATTCGAGCACCGCGGCCCGCGCCGGTCGCATCGCCGTCGCGGGCGGCGAGGTCCTGACCCCGGCGTTCATGCCGGTGGGCTCGGCGGGGTCGGTCAAGACCCTGACCCCGGACGAGCTGCGCGCGGCAGGATGCGAGATCCTGCTGGCCAACACATACCATCTGTCGCTGCGTCCCGGGGTGGACACGGTGCGGCGGATGGGCGGCCTGCACGCCTTCATGGGCTGGCAGGGCGCGATCCTGACCGACAGCGGCGGTTTCCAGGTCATGAGCCTGTCGCCGCTCAGAAAGATCAGCGACGCGGGGGTCGAGTTCCGCAGCCATCTCGACGGCAGCCGGGCGATGCTCGGCCCCGAGCAAGCGATCCGCATCCAGGACGGGCTCGGCGCCGACATCGCGATGTCGCTGGACGAGCTGGTCGAGGCCGGCGCCGATGGGACGACGGTGCGCGAGGCGGTCGATCGCACGGTGCGCTGGGCAGCGCGCGGGCTGGCGGAGCGCGAGCGGCTGCGCGGCGAAGGGCGGGGCGGGATGGCACTGTTCGGCATCGTTCAGGGGGCCGCCGAGCCGGGCGAGCGGGCGCGCTGCTTCGAGCGGCTGGGCGGGATGCGGTTCGACGGCTACGCCATGGGAGGACTGTGGGTGGGCGAAGGGCGACGGCTGGGACTCGACATGGTCGAGCACGACTGCGGCCGCTTCCCGGCCGACCGCCCGCGCTACCTGATGGGGGTGGGGCACCCGATGGACCTGATCGATTCGATCGCGCGCGGCGCCGACATGTTCGACTGCGTACTGCCGACCCGCAACGCCAGGCGCGGGACGGTGTTCATCTCGACCGGGCGGCTGGTGGTCAAGAACGCCGCCTACGCCCACGACCAGCGCCCGCTGGACCCGGCGTGCGACTGCTACACCTGCCGGCGTTTCAGCCGCGCCTACCTGCGGCACCTGTTCGCTGCCCGCGAGCTGCTGGCGATGCGGCTGGCCTCGATCCACGCCGTCCATCACATGCTGCGGCTGATGCGCGAGGCCCGTGCGGCGATCCTGGCCGGACACTACGCCGGCTTCCGCGAGCAGACTCGCAGCAGCTATCACAGCGGCGCCACCCTGGCGCCCGCGCCGGACGAGGCGCCGTCACCGCACGGCGCTGCCGGCCGCCACTCATGACCGGAAGGAGCCACCATGTGGAGTGACGCGTTCGCGCAGGCCGCGGGCGGAGGAGCCGGGGCCCCGGCCGGGCCGCCGGCCAATCCGCTGATCGGCACCCTGGTGCAGATGGGGCCGTTCATCTTCATGCTGATCATCATCTACATGCTGCTGATCCGGCCCCAGCAGCAGCAGTCGCGCAACCTGCAGAAGATGCGCTCGGCGCTCAAGAAGGGCGATCGCGTGCTCACCACCGGCGGCATCATCGGCACCATCGTCGGCGTCGAGGGCGAGAAGGCGGTGCTGCGCGTCGCGGACGAGGTCAAGCTCGAGTTCGCCACCAGCGCCATCGTCCAGCTGATGCCGGAGACCAAGTAGTGCCGATCCGGCCGGTGCGGATCTACGGCGACCCGGTGCTGCGCAACAAGGCGCGCGAGGTCGCGGCCGTCGACGAGACGCTGCGCGCCCTGATCGCCGATCTGCGCGATACCATGAGGGCCTACAACGGCGTGGGGCTGGCGGCGAACCAGGTCGGCGTGCTGCAGCGCGTGCTGGTGGTCGACGTGCCGCTCGACGAGGAGCGCCGCGAGCAGGTGGCGATCGTGAACCCGGTGATCGTGTCGCGGTCGGGCGCCGAGGTGGGCGAGGAGGGGTGCCTGTCGATTCCCGGGATCTACGACGACGTCAAGCGCGCGACCAGAGTCCGGGTGCGCGGGCTCGACGAGCACGGGACGCCGCTCGAGCTCGACGCCGAGGGCTACCTGGCGCGCGCGCTCCAGCACGAGGTCGATCACCTCGACGGCATCCTGTTCGTCGACCGGCTGTCGCTGCTCAAGCGCCAGTTCCTGCGCCGCGCGCTCGATGCGCTGGCGCGCGGCGAGTTGCCCGAGGACTACCGCCCCGCCGGCGCCGTCCCCGCCGCGCCGCCGCGCGGCGCCGGAGGACGGTCGTGAGCCGGCCGCGCGTGGTGTTCATGGGCACGCCGGAGTTCGCGGTGCCGTCGCTGGCCGCGGTCGCCGCGGCCGGTGACGTGGCGGCGGTCGTGACCCGGCCGGATCGCCCGCGCGGGCGCGGGCTCGAGAGCGGTCCATCGGCGGTGGCGCTCGAGGCCGCGCGGCTCGGGCTCGAGGTGCTCAAGCCCGAGCGCGCCAACGCGCCCGAGCTGCGCGGCCGGATCAGCGCGCTCGCGCCCGATCTGCTGGCGGTGGTCGCCTTCGGCGCGATCCTCGGCGCCGACCTGCTGCGCGTCCCGCGGCTCGGCGCCATCAACATGCACGGCTCGCTGCTCCCCGATTACCGTGGCGCCTCCCCGGTCCAGCGCGCGCTGTGGGACGGCCGCAGCTCCACCGGGGTCACCACCCTGTGGATGGACGAGGGGATCGACACCGGCGATCTCATCCTCCAGCGCTGGCATCCGATCGATTCCGGCGACGACGCCGAGACGCTGGCGCGCGTGCTCGCCGCGCTCGGCGCCCCGCTGCTGGCCGAGAGCCTCACCCTCGCGCATGCCGGCCGCGCCCCGCGCCGCCCGCAGCTCGGGTCGGCCGGGTCCTACGCCGGCAAGCTCCAGAAGCGCGACGGCGAGGTGAACTGGACGCTCGACGCCACGACGGTGTGGAACCACCTGCGGGCGGTGACCCCGTGGCCCGGGGCGACCGCCCACTTCCAGGGACGGCGACTGCAGATCGTCGCGGCGCGCCCGCTCGATCTCCTGCCGGGTGACGAGCGGCCCGGCACCGTGTTGGCACTCGCGCCCGAGGCGGTGAGCGTCGCGTGCGGTCGCGGCGCGCTGGCGCTCCTGCGGGTCAAGCCCGAGGGCCGGGGCGAGATGGGCGCCGCGGAGTGGGCGCGCGGCGCGCGCCTGACCCGCGGCCACACCTTCGAGCCCGCGGGGCTCGAGATGAAGGAGTTCCGGATATGAGCGGTGAGCGCGGACGCCAGCGCCGGCGCGGACCCGGGAACGACGCGGGCCGACCGCGGCGCGGCCGCAGCGATCCGCCGCCTCCGCCGCCCGAGCGCTTCGATCACGATCGCGGACAGGCCGGAGCGATCAATCGTTCGCGGCCGATCTACGAGCAGCCCGGCCGTCCGGGCCGTCGCGGCCGCGGGCCGCAGAACGGCGTCCCGGAGCCGTCGCGGCGCCGCGTCCTGCAGGTGCGCGAGGAGCGTCCGGCCCCGGCGCTGTCCGACAACCCGCGCGAGGCGGCGCTCCAGGTGCTGACCGCCGTCGACACGCGCCGCGCCTTCAGCGACCGGCTGCTCGACGCCGCCCACGGCGCCGGCCGCGACCCGCGCGACGAGGCGCTGCTCCATGAGCTCGCCAAGGGGACGCTGCGCTGGCGCGGTCGCCTCGACGCGGTGCTCGATCCGCTGGTCCACATCGGGCTCGGCCAGGTCCAGCCCTGGATCCGCAACATCCTGCGTCTCGGGGCCTACCAGCTCCTGTTCCTCGATCGCGTCCCGGCCCACGCCGCGGTCGATGAATCGGTCAAGCTCGCGCATCGCTACGGGCATCCCGGCACCGCCGGCCTCGTGAACAGCGTGCTGCGCCGCCTCGCCGAGGAGAAGGACCAGCTCGTGCTCCCCGAGGGCGACGATCCGGCCTCGCTCGCGGCCTGGGGCTCGCACCCGCGCTGGATGGTCGAGCGCTGGCTCGAGCGCTTCGGGCTCGAGGCGACGCGTGCGCTGATGCTGGCCGACAACCGCACCGCGCGGCTCGGCCTGCGCGTCAATCGCCTGCGCGGCAGCCGCGACCAGCTGATCGAGCGCCTCGCCGCCGAGGGTGTCGAGGCCGAGCCCGCGGGCCTCGCCCCCGATCTGGTGTGGACCTCCGAGCACGTCGTGCCCGGGCGACTGGCGGCGTTCAAGGAGGGCTGGTGCACGGTGCAGGACGAGAGCGAGTGCCTGGTGTCCCGGTTGGTGGCGCCGGCCGCGCACGAGCGCATCCTCGACCTGTGCGCGGCGCCGGGCGGCAAGTGCACGCACCTCGCCGAGCTGATCGGCGACGAGGGCGAGGTGTGGGCGATGGAGCGTGACCCGGCGCGCGTGGCCTCGATCGAGACCGCGGTCAAGCGGCTCGGCCTCCATGCCGTCCACGTGGTGGCCGGCGACGGGCGCGACTACGCCTTCCCGATGCCGTTCGATCGCGTGCTGGTCGATGCGCCGTGCTCGGGCCTCGGGGTGCTGGCGCGGCGCGCCGACGCGCGCTGGCGCAAGGGGCCCGAGGTGCTGCGCGAGCTTCAGCCGGTCCAGCTCGATCTGCTGCAGGCCGGCGGGCGGCGTGCGCGGCCCGGCGGCGTGCTGGTGTACAGCGTGTGCTCGTTCGAGCCCGAGGAGACGGTCGAGCTGGTCGAGCGCTTCCTGTACGCCAGCCCCCAGTTCGTGCTCGAGGCGGCGCACGGCTTCGTGCTCGACGAGGTGGTGGACGAGAACGGCTTCATGCGCGTGCTGCCCCAGGTCCACGGCTGCGACGGTGCGTTCGCGGCCCGGTTCCGCAAGACGTGAGCACCCCGAAACGGCGGCGGGCACGGCCCGCGCCGCCCGCGCCGCAACCGTCGCCAGCGCCGCCCGCGCCGCCCGCGCAGCAAGCACGTCCCGCGTCCCAAGCGCCGCCCGCGCCCAAAGCCGCGCCCAGGGCGCTGCCGCCCCGGCTCCCGGAGCGGCGCAGCCGCGCGCGGCGCGCGCGCGACGCCGCGATCGCCGGCATGGTGGCGCTGCTGGGGTTCGCGATCGGGCTGTTCGTGTTCAACAGCGTCATCATGCCGCGGCTGATCCACGGCCGGCCCGAGGTGCTGGTGCCGGATCTCTCGAACCTGTCGGTCGAGCAGGCCGCGGCCGAGCTCGCGGCGCTCGGGCTCGAGCTCGGGCGCTCGGGGTCGCGCTTCGACAGCTCGGTGCCGCGCGGGTTCATTCTCTCGCAGGATCCGCTGCCCGGCACGTCGGTGCGGCAGCGACGCAAGGTGATGGTGATGGTGAGCCAGGGCGAGGAGTTCGGCGCCGTCCCCGGCACGGTGGGCTCGACGCTGCGCGGCGCCGTGCTCGCGATCGAGCACTCCGGGCTCGGCTTCGCCGGCACCACGCGCGCGCCCTCGAACGACGTGGGCCCCGACGTGGTCGCGGCCTCGGACCCCGCGCCGGGCGCGATCGTGCCGAGCAACTGGCCGGTGGGGCTGCTGGTGGCCACCGGGCCGGTCGAGGAGGGCTTCGTCATGCCGGGGCTGCTGGGGCGCGACGCCGCCGCCGTCCACCACACCCTCGAGGCGGCGGGATTCAGGGTCGAGGTGCGCGGCAACGAGGCCAACGGCATCGTGCTCTACCAGAACCCCGCGGCCGGCTCGTACGTGGCGCGCGGGGCCACGATCTTCGTCCAGGCCGGCGGCCGGGCGCGGAAATGAAGGCGCCCGCGCCCGCCGCCGCGCGCCCCCCGGCGCGTCCCGCGCCCGCGCCGCCGCTCGCCGCGGCCTCGATCCTCTCCGCCGACTGGTCGCGCCTCGGCGCCGCGCTCGAGATCCTCGATCCGGCGAGCGATTGGGTGCACTGCGATGTCATGGACAACCACTTCGTCCCCAACCTCACCTTCGGTCCCCAGCTGGTCGAGGCGGTGAGCAAGCTCTCGCCCGCCTTCCGCGACGTCCACCTGATGATCGAGCATCCCGAGCGCCTGGTGGCCGCGTTCCGCGCCGCGGGAGCGGACCGCATCACGGTTCATCTCGAAGCCTGCCCGGATCCGCGCGCGGTGCTCGACCTGGTGCGGGCGACCGGCGCCAGCACCGGGCTCGCGATCAGGCCGGGGACACCGCTCGCCGCCGCCGAGCCCTTCCTTCCCGGGCTCGACCTGCTGCTGGTCATGACGGTGGAGCCGGGCTTCGGCGGCCAGGCCTTCATGCCCGGCATGCTCGACAAGGTGCGCGCGGCGCGGACGTGGCGCGAGCGGCGTCGGGAGCGCCTCCTGATCGAGGTCGACGGGGGCATCGATCCCGCGACCGCCCCGGCGGCCCGCGAGGCGGGGGCGGACGCCTTCGTCGCCGGCCATGCGGTCTACGGGCAGGACGACCCGCGCGCCGCTCTGGCCGCGCTGCGGGCGGCGATCGGAGCGGCCTGACCGGCCCGCGCGCTCGCTCTTTCCTAATCCCTTTCGTTGTGCTATGTTGCCCGCTTTGCCAGACAGGGTGGTGACGTGTTCGAAGCGTTGACCGACCGGCTCCAGGGGATCGTCCGTCATCTCACCGGACAGGGTCGGCTGACGCCCGACAACATCCGGGAGAGCCTGCGCGACGTGCGGCGGGCGCTGCTGGAGGCCGACGTCCAGCTGGGCGTGGCGCGGGACTTCGTGGCCCGCGTCGAGCAGCGCGCCGTCGGCGAAGAAGTGCTGAAGAGCCTCACCCCCGGACAGCAGGTGGTGAAGATCGTCCGGGACGAACTCGAGAGCCTGCTGGGGAGAAGTCCGGTGACGCTGGCCGGCTCGCCCCACCTGCCGACCACGGTGCTGCTCGCCGGGCTCCAGGGTTCGGGCAAGACCACCTTCGCCGGCAAGCTCGCGACGTGGCTCAAGACGCGCTCGAAGCGCGTGCTGCTCGCGAGCGGCGACATCCATCGCCCGGCGGCCATCGATCAGCTCGAGCGGCTCGCGGCGCAGGCCGGCGCGGGCTTCTGGCGGGCCGAGGCGGGGGCGACGGCGGAGGCGATCGCGTCCGCGGCGCTCGACGAGGCGCGGCGGCGCGGCTTCGACTTCCTGGTGTTCGACGCGGCGGGCCGGCTCCAGATCGACGCGCCGATGATGGACGAGTTGCGCGCGATCAAACGCGCGCTGCGGGCCCATCAGGTGCTGCTGGTGGTCGACGGCATGACCGGCCAGGAGGCGCTGCGGATCGGCCAGACCTTCGCCGCCGAGGTCGGGATCGACGGGCTTGTGCTGACGAAGATGGACGGCGACGCGCGCGGCGGCGCGGCGCTGTCGCTCAGGCAGGTGACGGGCAAGCCCATCCTGTTCCTGGGCGTGGGAGAGAAGCTGGAGGCGCTCGAGGCCTTCGACCCCGGCCGTCTGGCGGGGCGCATCCTCGGCATGGGCGACGTGCTCGGGCTGGTCGAGCGGGCGCAGGCCGCGGTCGACGAGGCCGAGGCGCGGCGCCTGGCCGAGCGCATGCGGCGCGCGGAGTTCACGCTCGAGGACTTCCTCGAGCAGCTGCGACAGGTGAAGAAGATGGGGCCGCTCGGCGAGCTGGTGAAGATGCTGCCGGGCGTGCCCAAACAGATGCTCGAGCAGGCGCGGCCCGACGAGCGGCGGCTTCACCGCCACGAGGCCATCCTGCTCAGCATGACGCCGAAAGAACGACGCCAGCCGCGGCTCATCGACGGCAGCCGGCGGCGCCGGATCGCGGCGGGCAGCGGCACCTCGGTGAGCGAGGTCAACCAGCTGCTGAAGGATTTCGATCGGGCGCGGGCGCTGATGAAGCACCTGCGCGGCGGGGCCCGCGGGATGCGGGGTCTGCGCGGCAGCATGCGATAACGAGCCGGCGGGCGGCGGGGCGCCATCAGCGACCGGGCGCGGCGCCGGATGCGGCACACACGGGGAGGTTCCACGACATGTCGGTGGTCATTCGACTCATGCGGGCGGGCGCCAAGAAGCGGCCCTTCTTCCGGATGGTGGCGGCTGATTCGCGGCGTCAGCGCGACGGACGCTTTCTCGAGATTCTCGGTCACTACAACCCGCTGGCCCAGCCCTACGAGCTGGTGGTGCACAAGGACCGCGTGCAGCTGTGGCTGTCGCGCGGCGCCCAGCCCTCCGACCAGGCGGCCTCGCTGCTGCGCTCACTCGACATCCCGATGTACCGCCAGAGCCCGCCGCGCCGGAAGCCCGAGTTGAGCGCCGAGAAGGTGGCGGCGAAGAAGGCGGCGCGCGCGGCGGCGGCGAAGACCGCCCGGGCCGCGAAGGCGGCGAAGGAGGCGGCGCCGAAGGCCGCGAAGCAGCCGGCCGCGAAGAAGACCGCGAAGGGCAAGGCCGCGAAGGCGTCGTGATCCGGCCGGGGCGCGGCGCCGGGACGGCGGTGCGGCCGGCGCGTGGCGCGGCCGCGATCGCGCTGCCCGCCGCGCTGCTGGCCGCTTCGCTGCTCGCCGGCTGCTCGGGCGACGGGTCGGGCGATGCCGCGACCGCGACCGATCCGGCGACCCGCGCCCAGATGCTGGTCAACGCCGGCAACCAGGCCTACCACGCCGGCGACTTCAACCTGGCGGCGCGCCGCTACGCCGCCGCCGCGGTGGTGCGCAAGGACGACCCGGTGGCCTACTTCGGGCTCGGCATGGCGCTCACCAAGCTGGGGCGTGACGAGGACGCGCGCGCGGCCTATCAGCGCGCGCGCGAGCTGACCCAGAAGCGCAAGCCCTGACGAGCCCGGCGCTCCATTCACGATCCCAAGTTCCTGCGCAACAACCGCGAGCGCGTCGAGGCCGGCGTGGCGCTCAAGGGCATGGCGGTCGATCTCGCCGCCTACTACGCGGTCGAGGAGCGCCGGCTCCAGATCCTCCACGACACCGAGCAGCTCAAGGCGCGGCGCAACAGCGCCAGCGAGGAGATCGCGCGCCGCAAGAAGGCCGGCGAGCCGGCCGAGGCCGAGATCGCGGCGATGCGCGAGGTCGGGGACCGCATCAAGGTGCTCGACGCCGAGCTCAAGACCTTGGAGGAGAAGAGCGAGGCGCTGGCGGCCTGGATCCCCAACCTGCCGCACCCCTCGACGCCGCCGGGCCGGGACGCGGCGCAGAACCAGGTGGTGCGCACCGTGGGCACGCCGCGCGTCTTCGAGTTCACGCCCCGCCCGCACTGGGAGATCGCGACAGCGCTCGGGCTGCTGGACTTCGAGCGCGCTCCCCGGATCGCGGGCGCCGGGTTCCTGCTGTTCACCGGGCGCGGCGCGCGGCTGGAACGCGCGCTGATCGCCTTCATGCTCGACTTCCACACCCGCCACCACGGCTACATCGAGCTGTCGCCGCCCCACGTGGTGCGGCGCGCGGCGCTGTTCGGCACCGGGCAGCTCCCCAAGCTCGAAGGCGACATGTATCACATGGGGGAGGACGACCTGTTCCTCAACCCGACCGCCGAGGTGCCGATCACCAACATCTACCGCGACGAGATCATCGAGCCGGGCCTGGTGCCGATGAACCTCACCGCCCACTGCGCCTCGTACCGCCGCGAGGCAGGCGCCTACGGCAAGGAGACCCGCGGCATGGTGCGCGTCCACCAGTTCGACAAGGTCGAGCTGGTCAAGATCGTCCTGCCCGAGACCAGCTACGATCAGCACGAGCGCCTGGCGCGCGAGGTGAGCGCGATCCTCGAGGCGCTCGAGCTGCCCTACCGCCAGGTGCTGCTGTGCAGCGGCGACCTGAGCTTCGCGGCCGCCAAGTGCTACGACTTCGAGGTATGGTCGCCCGGCACCTCGACGTGGCTCGAATGCTCGTCGTGCTCGAACTTCGAGGACTTCCAGGCACGGCGCATGAACATGCGCTTCCGCCGCGAGGCCGGGGCCAGGGCCGAGTTCCCGCACACCCTGAACGCGTCGGGCGTGGCCCTGCCGCGCACCTTCGCGACCCTGCTCGAGAACCACCAGACCGCGGCGGGCGGCGTGCGCATCCCCAAAGCTCTGCGGCCGTACCTCGATGGTCTCGAGGAGCTGACCCCCAGGGACTGAAGCATTGAACGGGCGCGACGAGGCGGGGGTGGGGCGCGTGGCGGGCGGTGCGCCGGTGACGCGCTCCGAGCTGCTCAAGACCGCGCTGTTCGTGGGCAGCGGCCTGCTGGTGGGCGCGGTGTTCTACTTCACCCAGCAGAACATCAACAGCCTGTCACGCGAGGTCGCCACTACCTCGCGGGTGCTGGCGCGCTTCTGCGCCCAGGCCTCGTTTCCCGCCACCCGCGACTCGGTGCTGCGCAAGATCTCGAAGCAGGTGATCGACAGCATCGACTTCCCGATCGTCATCACCGACATCGCCGGCAACCCGCGCGCCTGGCACCACGTCGGCGTCGATCCCGACCAGGTGCCCGACGCCGCGCTCGACAGCCTGTTCCTCGGCCGCACCATCTCGCCGGTGATCCAGGCGCACGTCGATGAGCTGAAACGCGAGATCGCGGCCCTCGACCGCAAGAACCTGCCGATCGCCATGACCCAGACCGAGACCGGGATGCCGCTGGGCGCGGTCCACTACGGTGAGCCCGGGGTGCTCGAGCGCCTGCGCTGGATGCCGTTCCTGTCCGCCGCCGGCGTGGTGCTGCTGCTGGCGCTCGGGCTGCTGGGGCTGCGCGGCATCCAGCAGGCCGAGAAGCGCACCATCTGGGTGGGGATGGCGCGCGAGACCGCGCACCAGCTCGGCACGCCGCTGTCGAGCCTGATGGGCTGGGTCGAGCTGCTGCGCGGCAGCGCCGGGGACGGCGCCGACCTCGAGGTGCGCCTCGCCCGCGCCGAGCTGGCCGAGACGCTCGACGAGATGGAGAACGACATCGCGCGGCTCAGCAAGGTGGCCCAGCGCTTCAGCCACGTCGGCTCGGTGCCGCTGCTCCAGCTCCAGGACGTGACCCCGGTGGTGCGCGAGGCGGTCCAGTACGCGCGCCGCCGTCTGCCCCATGGCGAGGGTGGGGTCGAGATCCGCGAGCGCTACGAGGAGGTGCCGCCCATCAACGTCAACCGCGAGCTGCTGGAGTGGGCGCTCGAGAACCTGCTCTCGAACGCGCTCTCGGCCATCGAGCGGCGGCCGGGCGTGATCGAGGTCACGGTCAAGCGCCGCAAGGAGGCCGAGGAGGTCGAGGTGGTGGTGCGCGACAACGGCCGCGGCATGGCCCCCAGCGAGCACCGCCGCGTCTTCGAGCCCGGCTACACCACCAAGCGGCGCGGCTGGGGGCTGGGTTTGGCGCTCGCGCGGCGCGTGGTCGAGGACTACCATGGGGGTCGCCTGTGGATCCGCCACAGCGCGCCCGGGCTGGGCACCACGATGGTCATCAGCTTCCCCACCTGATCCTCATGTAAGTCGTCCGATCCCCGACGCCGGCGGGCGGCCGGCGCCCCCAAGGAGACCGCGATGCCGCAGCGCCGTTCTTGCCCCGCGTTCCTGGTCACGCTCCTGCTCGTTGTCCTCGCTCCGGTGTCCGCGCTGGCCGCGGCCGCGCCCATCAGCATGGAGGTCGACGCCCGCGAGGCGCCGCTCAAGCTGCTCCACACCCGGCTCCTGATCCCGGTCTCACCCGGGCCGCTCACGCTCTACTACCCCAAGTGGATTCCCGGCGAGCACGGTCCCAACGGCCCGGTGCAGAGCATCGCCGGGCTGCGCATCGGCGCCGGCAAGCAGACCCTGGCCTGGCAGCGCGACGACGTCGACATGTTCGCGTTCCATGTCGACGTTCCGAACGGGGTCAAGTCGATCGAGGTGACGTTCGACTACCTGCCCCCCAATCCCGAGATGCGCTACTCGGGCGGCGGCTCGGCGACCGCGAACCTGGTGGTGCTGAGCTGGAACCAGCTGCTGCTCTACCCGGCGGGCGGCACCAGCGACGGCTGGACCTACGCGCTGCGCCTGCGGCTGCCGCCGGGCTGGAAGTACGGCACCGCGCTCCCGGTCGCGCAGGAGGCCGGCGATCGCGTCGACTTCCTGCCGGTGACCCTGACGCGGCTGGTCGACTCGCCGGTGGTGGCGGGGCGCTTCTTCCGCCGCATCCCGCTCACTCCCAACTCGGTGCCGGCTCACTTCATCGACATGGTGGCCGACAGCCGCGAGGCGCTCGAGATGCCGCCCGATCTGGTGAGCGGCTACCAGCGCCTGGTCGCCGAGGCCTACGCGCTGTTCGGCGCCCAGCACTACGAGCGCTACCACTTCCTCTACACGCTCAGCGACCAGGTCGCGCACTTCGGCCTCGAGCACCACGAGTCGAGCGACAATCGCGTCAACGAGCGCACGCTCGTCGATCCGCCGCTGCGCAAGATGTCGACCGGGCTCCTGCCGCACGAGTTCGTGCACTCCTGGAACGGCAAATACCGCCGCCCCGCCGGCCTCGCCACCCCCGACTACCAGCAGCCCATGAAGGGCGAGCTGCTGTGGGTGTACGAGGGGCTCACCAGCTACCTCGGCTTCGTGCTCCAGTCGCGCACCGGGCTCCAGCGCCCGGCGCTGTGGCGCCAGCAGCTCGCCCAGACCGCGGCCTACCTCGACCAGCGCCCCGGCCGCACCTGGCGGCCGCTGATCGACTGCGCGGTCGGCGCCCAGCTCCTCACCGGCACGCCGCCGGAGTGGGCCGAGTGGCGGCGCGGCAACGACTACTACAACGAATCGGTGCTGATCTGGCTCGACGCCGACGTCATGATCCGCCAGCTCACCAAGGGCGAGCGCTCGCTCGACGACTTCTGCAAGAAGTTCCACGGCGGCGAGAGCGGCGCGCCCAGGATCGTCCCCTACGACTTCGACGAGATCGTGCGGACGCTGAACGACGTCGCGCCCTACGATTGGAAGAGCTTCCTCACCGAGCGCGTCGACGCGATTCAGCCCCACGCACCGCTGGGCGGGATCACCAACGGCGGCTGGAAGCTGGTGTACGGTGACACCGTGCCCGACTACTACGCCGCGGGCGAGATGGCGCGCCACAACACCGACGAGCGCTTCACCATCGGGCTCATGCTGGGCGAGAACGGCGCCATCACCGACGTGGTGCCGGGCATGGCGGCGGCGAAGGCCGGCGTGGCGCCGGGGATGAAGCTCATCGCGGTCAACGGCCGCCAGCTCGGCAAGGACGTGCTGCGCGACGGGATCAAGGCCACCAGGACCTACAACCAACCCCTCGAGCTGCTGGTTCTCAACGGTCTCGACTACAAGACCTGCAAGCTCGACTACAGGGGCGGCGGCCGCTATCCCGACCTCGTGCGCGATCCGTCGAAGCCCGATCTGCTGGGCGACATCGGGAAGGCGCACGCGCCGACCGCTCAGGCCGCGGCGCCCTAGGGAGCGCCGGGTCGCGGCGCCGCGGTCCAGTGGGCCTCGCGTGGTGGCCTGTGTACGTAGTAAAACGGACAGAGCACCGGGGAGGGTTCGAGTAGCCTAGTGCGCGGTCCTCTCCGCGTTTTCACTTGGCCCTCGGCCGCCAGGAGGAAACGGATGATCACCGCCCACGCTCGTCGCCTGCGCGCCCTGTTGCCGGGCGCGCTGCTCGCCGCTCTCATTTTCTTCCCGGCTCTGGCCCGCGCTCAGACCGTCCCCGAATCACCGCTGTATCTGCGCGACCACCTCGACGAACTCCTGGCCATCAAGCGCCGCGCGATCTGGCAGGAGGCCCGGGCGGAGATGACCGAAGGCCGCGGCGCCGAGCGCGGCTCGCGTGGGCGCCGCGGCGGCCACCGGCACGCCGCGCCCCGCGCCGCGGGCGAGAAGATGCGGCCCGCGGTCATCGACGAGGACGCGGCGGCCGGCCGGCTGCCTTCCCGCGCCGCGATGCCGGACCATGCCGGAAACACCTTCTTCGGCCCCGGGCCGGCCAACGTGCTGGTCAACAATCGGGCCGGCGACGCGGCCAATGCCGCCCAGTCCGAGGAGGACGTCGCGATGCTGGGCTTGAACGGCATCGCGGCCTGGAACGACGGCCAGGGCTTCATCAACGGCGCCGGCTCGCAGGGTCTCGGCGTCACGACCGACGGCGGCCAGACCTGGACGACCATCCCGGTCGTGCATCCGGGCGGGGTCCCGCCCCAGTTCTGGTTCAGCGATCCGGCGGTGGCGCTCAACGCGAAAACCGGCGAGTTCTACTTTGCCGCCATCACCCTCCCCGGGGTGGGAATGGACGGCGTCGGCGTCGCGCGCGGGCACTTCAGCGGCGGGAGCCTCGTGTGGGACGGCGCGACGTCGGTGCGGGCGGGACTGAACTCTCAGATCTTCTTCGACAAGGAGTGGATCGCGGCCGACTCCGCAAGCGGCAACGTCTACCTGAGCTACACCGTCTTTGGCGCGGCTGCCGACACCATCGTCTTCCAGCGCTCGACCGATGGCGGGAGCACCTTTAACGATCCGGTCACGGTCAACACCAGCGGCTTCGGCAACGTGCAGGGATCGCGCCCCGCGGTCGGGCCGCTGGGCCAGGTCTACGTCGCCTGGCAGGAAGCGGGTCCCACCAACGACTTCATGGACGTCCGCGTGTCGCTCGACCACGGCGCGAGCTTCGGCGCCCAGGTCCAGGCGGTCTCGGAGTGGAGCAATGGCTTCAGCGGCGCGCCGGGATTCAACCGTCCGTTCGGGATCACGTTCCCCTCGATCGCGGTGGATCGCAGCCCCGGGCCCCATCGCGGCCGCGTGTTCCTGAGCTGGAACGAGGGCCTGGACATCACCGGCGATCCGCTGGGCGGATCGCCGAAGGGCGAGGTCGAGAACAACAACTTCTTCATACGCGCCACGCCGTTCACCGCCGGGCGGACGTTGATCGGCAACCTGGCGCGCCTCGACTTCGACTACTGGTCGTTCCCGGCCACCCAGGGCACCACCTACATCTTCTACACCAGCGCGATCGCGGCCGGGCTCAACTACACGATGCGCGTATTCTGCGCCGACACGCTCACGCGCCTCGCCTTCACCGGCGATCCCGACTCCACCCAGGGAAGCGGCCAGCCCAGCCTCATCGAGTGGACCGCGCCGACCACGGATACCTACTACCTGCGCATGGCCCAGTCGGCCGGTATCGGCAGCTACACGATCGTCACCGGGACGCACACGCCGGTGGGCACGGAGCGCGCCCGCGACCACCGCGACGTCTTCGCGAGCTGGTCGGACGACGGCGCCTCGTGGGCGACGCCGGTGCGGATGAACGACGACAGCCCGTGGTTCGACAACTGGTTCCCCGAGGTCGCGGTCTCGACCGAGGGCTACGTCTACAGCATGTGGTACGACTGGCGCGACGCGCTCACCACCTGCGGCGGCAGCTCGAACATCGGCGTGTCGCGCTCCACCGACGGCGGGGCGAGCTGGGCGGCGAACACGAAGATCACGACCGCCACCACCGCCTGGACCACCACCCCAAGCAACATCGTCCCCAACCAGGGCGACTACCTCGGGATGTACGGCGGCGGCAGCGTCGTCTATACCTGGGCCGACGGCCGGCTCGGGAACCCCGACGTGTTCTCGGGCAACCTGGCGCGCGATGGCGTCGGGGCGACGCTCGCCTGCCCGCCCGACAGCGTCTGGCCCGCGGGCACCACCCACAACGTTGTCGCCAGCGTCGGGCACGAGAACACGGTGTGGGACGATTCCTATACGCTGGCGCTCACCAGCGGCCGCGCCTGGCCGGGCTTCCCGGCCAGCCAGAGCATCGTGGCGCCGTCCGCGAGCACCACGCCGTGGTCCTTTGCGGTGACGGTGCCCGACTCGGCGGCGCTCGGCACCGACCACCTGTGCTTCCAGCTCACCCAACCGAACGGCGTTGTGGCGGCGACGTGCTGCTTCACGCTGACGATCGCGAGCCCGCTGGCCGTTGGGCCGGGCGGGGTAGCCGACCTGGCGCTTTCCGGCGCCTGGCCCAATCCCGCGTCGCAGCGGCTCGGAGTCGCGTTCACGCTTCCGAGCGCGGCGCCCGCGACGCTCGAGCTGCTGGACGTCGCCGGCCGCCGCGTCGTGCGCCGCGAGGTCGGCGGCATGGGACCCGGAGCGCACGTGCTCGACCTCTCGAACGCGGCCGCGGAGCTCCACTCCGGCGTCTACACCATCCGCCTGACGCAGGCCGGGCGTACGCGGACCGGCAAGGTGACGATCGTGCGCTGAGCGCGGGCCACGCGGCCGCCGCGCCGGGGCGCTATCGTTCGACCGTGTACTCGCTCTGCACCAGTCCGCCCGCGAACTGGCGCGTCGCGACATGCTCGAGCTTGAGGTCCCGTGAGAGCGGGCCGAAGAGCGGAATCCCGGTGCCGATCAGCACCGGTACGCGTGTGATCGTCAGCCGGTCGATGAGACCGGCCTCGAGAAAGCGCTGGATCGTGAGCCCGCCGTCGACGTAGGCGTGCTGGATGCCGCGCGCCTCGAGCTGCGCCACGATGGCTCTCGGGTCGCCCGATACGTGCTCGACGACGGCGCCGCGTGGCGCGGAGGCGAGCGGCTGAGTGCTGAGCACGAACACCGGCTTCCGCCCGTAGGGCCAGGTCCCGAAGCTCAGCGCGGTCTCGTAGGTCTTGCGGCCCATGACCAGCGCGTCGACCGAGGCCCAGAACTCCTCGAAGCCGTGCGGCTCGTTGCCGCCGGCGTCCAGGAAGTCGAAGGAGCCGTCGGTGCGGGCGATGAAGCCGTCGACGCTGATGCCGACGAACACCGATGCCCTCACCCCGGCGTCCTCAGCTCGCTGCCGATCTTGCGTACTGCCGCTCGTAGAGCCAGCCGCCCAGCCAGCACTGCGGGATCGCGAGCACCACGAGCGCCACCGGATACCAGCGCGGCCCGAGCCCCAGGTTCCAGGTCATGATGAGCCCCACGAGCCCGAGCACGACCCCGACCACCCCCAGCGCCATGGCGTGCGTCATGGGCCGGCCCGGCGCGAGGCGCGCCGTCAGCCAGGCGCCGGCGACGCTGATGATCACGCGATACGCGGTCGCGAGCGTGGCGAGCGCGTCGTTGATCGGCTGGTTCATCGGCGGGTAGACATGAGCCGCGTGCAGCACGATGTCGACCAGCGTCGTCACGATGATGATGAAGAGCACGCCAGCGACCACGGCCCAGATCGAGCGCCAGATCATGCGCCGGAGACTAGCCCCCGCCGGTCGCGCCGCAAAACGCCACCCCGGCGCGGCGCCTACCGCGCCGCGATGCGGATCGAGCCGTCCCCGCTGCGCACCTTGAGCAGCGGGCCGCCGCCGTTCAGGTTCCCGACCACTGACGAGCGGCTCAGCTGGCCCTCGATCTCGACCGGCAGGTCGAGCGTGATGTGGCCGTCGCCGCTGTGGGCGTCGAGATGCGCCTTGAGGTCGCGCGGCAGGTGCAGGTCCACGCCGCCGTCGCTGGTACGGATGGTCCAGCCGTCGACCAGTCGCGAGCCCGGGTTGGCGTCGAGCTGGATGCGACCGTCGTCGGTCGACACCTCGAGCGCCTCGAAGCGTCCCTCCACCCGCATGTGGCCGTCGCTGGTGTGGGCGTTGAGCTTCCCGTCGAGCCCGGTGGCCTCGATCGAGCCGTCGCCCGAGACCAGCGTCAGGTCGCCCTTCAGGCCGTCGGCGATGATCGAGCCGTCATGGGTGCGCACGCGGATGGTGCCGGTGTGAGGCTCGAGCCGCACGCTGCCGTCGCTGGTCTCGATCTCCAGGTTGGCCCTGGCGGGCAGCGTGACCTCGATGTCCATGCCATGGCTGAATCCAAATGAGAGCGTGAAGACCGGCATGCGGGCGGTCACCTCGATGCGGTCGCCCTGCTGGCTCGATTCCACCTTGATGTCGCCGGTCCCGACGCGCCAGCCGTGCGCGGCGACGCGCACGCCGACCGTGTTCCCTTCGACGGTCGCGACGTGCACGCTCCCGTCGGTGGTATGGATGACGAGATCGGGAACGCCGGTGACCGTGAAGCTACGCTCCCAGGTCACGTTGCTGGCCTCGGCGGCCGGGGGCGGCAGGGCGAGAGCGGCGATGAGGGGCAGGGCGAATCGGATCAGGCGCGGCATGGGGGGTCCTCCAGGGAACAACCCAGCTACGCGCCGGGGGCGCTCCGGGTTTCAATCCCGCGCCGGGCCGCGGTGGCGCACGGTTGCACGCCGGGGTAGCATGGGGGCCCAAGCGGATCGGAGTCCGCGCTCCCTCCACCGGGCCGAAGCCGACAACTCCCTATGACAGAAGAACATCGCCGCAGGATCCTGTGGGCCGACGACGAGATCGACCTGTTGCGGCCCCACATCAAGTTCCTGGAGCAGAAGGGCTTCGCGGTCACCGCGGTGCCGAACGGCGAGGACGCGCTCGCCGAGCTCAGCAGGGGCCGCTACGACGTGGTGCTGCTCGACGAGATGATGCCCGGCCTGGGCGGGCTCGGCACCCTCGACCAGATGAAATCGCGCGAGCTGGGGGTGCCGGTCATCCTGGTGACCAAGAGCGAGGAGGAGGCGCTCATGGACCAGGCGATCGGGCGCCAGATCACCGACTACCTGATCAAGCCGGTCAATCCCTCGCAGGTGTTCCTGGCCTGCAAGCGCGTAGTGGACTCGCAGAAGCTCCAGGACAGCCAGCGGGCGCGCGACTACGTCACCGAGATGCAGGGCTGGCAGACCCTCGACGTGCGCGGGCTCGACTGGGCGGGCTGGGTCGATCTGGCGTGCGAAGT
>Ga0318551_10000103_pt1 | contig 21774 bp, 22 predicted proteins | sample GRESIP082b2f19_FD_203511 | JGI IMG/M metagenome (GOLD analysis project Ga0318551, IMG submission 203511) | Tropical soil microbial communities from Luquillo Experimental Forest, Puerto Rico - GRE.SIPMG.082b2f19 | ecosystem: Environmental > Terrestrial > Soil > Tropical forest > Bulk soil...
GCTGCGCGTGCGGCGGACGATTGGCCTGGGCACCGTCCCGATGGCGGTTCCGCATACGCGGCCGATCACGCTGACCGCACACTCCAACAACGGGGAGTTGATCGCCGACTTCCAGCCGTGGATCTCGGAGATCCAGGTTCCCGGCAGCGCGTCCAATTTGCTGGAGTACCGGATGGCCCAGCATGGTCATGAAGTTGTCGGGTTCACCGTGCACGTCCCGCATTACCTGACGCAGACCGACTACCCCGCCGCCGCGCAGGCGTTGCTCGAGCAAGTGGCCAAGACGGGGTCGCTCGAGCTCCCGCTGTCGGCGCTGTCCGAGGCGGCGGCGGAGATCGAAGCCAGGATCGACGAGCAGGTCCAGGCGAGCGCAGAGGTCGCTCAGGTGGTGGCTGCGCTCGAGCGCCAGTACGATGCCTTCATCGACGCTCAGGAGAACAGGTCGTTACTAGCTCGCGACGAGGACCTGCCTAGCGGCGACGAGTTGGGCGCAGAATTCGAGCGATTCCTGGCCCAGCAGGCGGAGAAGAAGTTCGACGACGACGACCAGGCTTGAGTTTTTGAAGCGCCCTTAGCTGGCCCGACAACAAGGTGGGCGGGATGACCGAGCGAAAGAGCAAGCGCAATCTTCGCCCGGTGCGTGAAGTGACGGCGCCCTCGCTGGAGTTTCGCACCATCCACGGTTACCAGCGGGCGTACCGGATCGCCGGTTCCGGGCCGGCGATCCTGCTGATCCACGGCATTGGCGACAACTCCACCACCTGGAATACGGTGCAGGCCAAGCTGGCCCAGCGGTTCACGGTCATCGCCCCGGATCTGTTGGGCCACGGGAAATCCGACAAGCCCCGCGCGGACTACTCGGTCGCCGCGTACGCAAACGGGATGCGCGACCTGCTCAGCGTCCTCGACGTCGAGCGGGTGACCGTAATCGGTCATTCGCTCGGCGGCGGGGTGGCCATGCAATTCGCCTACCAGTTCCCGCATTTGGTCGATCGGCTGATCCTGGTCGCCGCCGGAGGCGTCACCAAGGAAGTCAACGTCGCCTTGCGGTTGGCCTCGTTGCCCATGGGCAGCGAGGCACTGGCGTTGCTGCGGCTGCCCCTGCTGCTGCCGGCAGTCCAGCTGGTGGGGCGGATAGCCGGCCTGGCGATCGGATCGACCGGCCTGGGCCACGATCTGCCCAACGTGCTGCGGATCCTTGATGACCTGCCCGAACCAACGGCTTCGGCGGCATTCAGCCGGACCCTGCGGGCCGTGGTGGACTGGCGCGGGCAGATCGTCACCATGCTGGATCGATGTTATTTGACCGAGGCCATCCCGGTTCAGATCGTCTGGGGCACCAAGGATGTGGTCGTCCCCGTCCGTCACGCGTGGATGGCGCATGCCGCGATGCCCGGCTCCCGCCTCGAGATCTTCGAAGGCTCCGGCCACTTTCCGTTCCACGACGACGCGGCCCGCTTCATCGACGTCGTGCAGCGCTTCATCGACACCACCGAGCCCTCCGAATACGATCAGGCCGCCCTGCGCGCATTGCTTCGCACCGGCGGCGGCGAGAAGGCCGTCACGGGTCCGGCCGAAACCCGCGTCGCCGTGCTGAACGCCATGGGTTCCGACGAACGCAGCGCCACCTGACCTTCGTCGCTGCCGCCGTGTCCGGGCCGTAGAGTCGGGCTATGGGTATCGACGTGGCAGCGGTGCGCGTGTTCACCGATCTGGACGGGAATTTCGGTAATCCGCTCGGGGTGGTCGATGCCGGGCGGGTGGGGGTGTCCGACCGCCAGCGCCTGGCGACCGAATTGGGCTACAGCGAAACGATATTCATCGATCTTCCGGCCGCGGGCTCGACTACCGCGCACGCCACCATTTACACCCCTCGGACCGAAATCCCGTTCGCCGGGCATCCGACCGTCGGCGCGTCGTGGTGGCTGCGCGAGAACGGCTGGCCGATCAAAACGCTGCAGGTGCCGGCCGGCATCGTGCAGGTGAGCTTCGAGGGCGACCTGACGGGCATCAGCGCCCGCGCGGAATGGGCTCCGGAACTGGCCATTCGCGAATTCGATTCGATCGACGAGCTTTTCGCCGCCGACCCGGCCGACTTTCCCGACAGCACAGCGCACTACCTGTGGAGCTGGATCGATCGGGATGCCGGAGCGCTGCGCGCCCGATTGTTCGCCACCAACCTGGGTGTGCCCGAGGACGAAGCGACCGGGTCGGCGGCGATGCGGATCACCGACTTCCTCAGCCGCGATCTGCACATCACCCAGGGCAAGGGATCGGTGATCGAAACCACTTGGAACCCCGAAGGCTGGGTACTGGTAGCGGGGCGCGTGGTCAACGACGGCATCAGGCGAGTCGGCTGACGCAGCATTCAGCGCTGACGGCGCAACACCGCGGCGAGGTGGTCCTGTAGGGGTTGCCCCATCGCGCCCATCCGCACCGAGTATGAGAGCTCGTCGCCGTCGATGCGCAAGGAACGGCCAAGCGTGGTCACCTTTTTGGCGGTCGGGGTCAACCCGATCGCCGTGGCGGAAAGCTCGACTTCGATCCGGTCACCGGTCACCGAATAGGTGCCCACTTCGATTTCGGTGATGCCGCTCGGGTGAGCCAAAACCAGCTCAACACGACCGGGTTGCGGCACGCGCAGATATCCCGTCTCGGCGTGCAAGGGTTTTCCGTCGGCTACCGCCTTGGTCTTTTGCGCGTACGCCAGAAACGGCTTGCCCACATGGGAAAAGACGACTTCCTCGAGATACTCGAAGCGCTGAATCGTCGGGTAGTTGCCTTCGCCCCGACCGGCCCAGGTTCCAAGCAACGGTGCCAGCGCCTCGAGATCGGGATGCAACTCCGGAGGCATGAAGGCAGCCTAACCCGGCGGCGGTTCACGCCGGGGCGGCGTCAGCTCGGGGTCGATACCTTGCGGTGCGCGCGCAGCGCCTCGATCTCGCGCTCGAAATCGTCCGCCGAGGAGAACGACCGGTACACCGACGCGAACCGCAGGTAAGCCACCTCGTCGAGCTCGCGCAGCGGTCCCAGGATGGCCAGGCCCACCTCGTGACTCGGGACCTCTGGCGACCCCGCGGCACGCACGGTGTCCTCCACCTGCTGGGCCAGCAGATTCAGCGCATCCTCGTCCACCTGACGGCCCTGGCAGGCCCGGCGGACGCCCCTGATCACCTTCTCCCTGCTGAAGGGCTCCGTGACACCGCTGCGCTTGACCACGGCCAACACCGCGGTTTCCACGGTGGTGAATCGTCGTCCGCACTCGGGGCACGATCGGCGGCGCCGAATAGCCTGACCTTCATCGGTTTCCCGCGAGTCGATCACCCGGGAATCGGGATGACGGCAGAACGGACAGTGCATGACCGCTCCTTCGCCGTGCCCAGATACGGGATCGCAGAACACACCGAGCCTACCTGTGCGCTCGCGCCCGGGGCTAATGCTGCCGCGACACGTCAGCCGACCGGCGCGATCAGCGTCTGGCCCGCGACCAGCGTCGGTGCGTTCAATTCGTTGAGTTCGCGGATGCGCTGGGCAACCTGGCGAGCCGGTGCGTCCGGCGCCACCCGGTGAGCGACGTCCTGAAGGGACTCCCCGGGTTCGACCCGCACGACAGCGAGCCGGTCTGGCATCGGTGCGGCCGATCCCGCGGAGTCGCCGTTGACCATCTGCCCGACGTCGGCGACCAGGCCCAGCCAGAGGGTGATCATGCCGGCGACCAGGGCCAGCCCCAACGTCGTCGCCAACGTGACCGGACGCCTGCGATGAGGTGCGACGGACATCGCGACGCCCGTGCCGCGGTAGCGCGGCGGCGCGCCCCCCGGCCTCGACGGACCGGGCCTGCGGGAGCCGACCGGGCGCCGAACGCCGGCGATGCGCGGCGTGACTTCGTAGAAGGTTGTCATCTGCGTTCCTCCGGTCAACTCGTTATCGCTCGTGTGTTCGACTATAGTCGCTCGTCTGTTCGATAACCGAACATTTGAGCGAAGCGTGTCGCACGAACGCAACGCTAGACCACGCCACCGACAGATTTGTCGGTGCGACCTCTGACATGGGATTCAGGTACCCGACATGCCCGAGAGTTACACCGTTGTTATTCGCCGGGGTCCCCAGCGCCCGCCGGCGGCCGCCGCCACGACACGCCAGTCGAACACATGTTTGATTCTTGGCTGTGGTGGGGCTACATTCGGTGCATGAGCGACAGCAACGACACCAGATCAGGCGGCGCGGACGGCCGGTTGCATTCCGTGGATCCATCGCTGACCGAACGGCAGCGCACCATTCTGAACGTCATCCGCGCGTCGGTTACCAGCCGCGGCTACCCGCCGAGCATAAGGGAAATCGGGGACGCCGTCGGTCTGACGTCGACGTCCTCGGTGGCTCACCAGCTGCGCACCCTGGAACGCAAGGGGTACCTGCGCCGTGACCCGAACCGCCCGCGAGCGGTCGACGTCCGCGGTACCGAGGAGATCACCGCCGCGCCCGGTGTCCTCACCGAAGTCGCCGGCTCGGACGCCCTGCCGGAACCCACGTTTGTTCCCGTCCTCGGGCGCATCGCTGCCGGCGGACCGATCCTCGCCGAAGAAGCTGTCGAAGACGTCTTTCCGCTGCCGCGTGAGCTAGTCGGCGAGGGCACGCTGTTCTTGCTCAAGGTGGTGGGCGACTCGATGGTCGAGGCCGCGATCTGCGACGGCGACTGGGTGGTGGTGCGGCAGCAGCAGGTCGCCGACAACGGCGACATCGTCGTGGCCATGATCGACGGTGAGGCCACCGTGAAGACGTTCAAGCGCGCGGGTGGTCAAGTGTGGCTGATGCCGCACAATCCGGCGTTCGACCCCATCCCGGGCAATGAAGCAACCGTGCTCGGCAAGGTCGTCACGGTAATTCGCAAGATTTAGCCGCGCGCGGGCTCAGTCGGCCTTGATGAAGCCGTTGGCCTGCGCGACTTCTTCGCTGGACAACCAGATTTCGGCGAGGGTGTCGTGGTAGAGCTCGCTCCCCGGGGTGTAGTACAGGCCGAAGCGAGCGCTGGCTTTGATCGGGTACCCGTCGGGCACCTGATACGGGTCGTCTAGCGGCAGGTGGATCGTCGGCCGCCCAGGCACAGCCGCGTAGGCCGCTAGGGGGGCCGTTTCCGTCATGTCTTCGGTATCCACCGCCGCGTGTCGCCCGGTCCTCCTCTCCGCGCTGGGCGCGACGGCATCCGGCACGACGGCGTCTTCGACGCGGGCTTCCGCGGCGGCCGACTCCGGATACGCGACATCTGGAGTGACAACCGGAAATGCGACCTCCGGATACCCGCTCTCCGGTTCGGCCGTATCCGGGGCGCCGGCACCGAGGTAGTCCTGATCCGGCGGGATATGGGGGACGGCGGTGTCCGGATACCCGGCGTCCGCATAGTCCGCGTCCTCGTGGGCGACGCCCGCGTAGTCGGCCTCCCCGTATTCGGCCTCCCCGTATTCGGCCTCCCCGTATTCGGCCTCCGTGTAGCCGGCCTCCTCGGATTCGGCCTCCGTGTAGCCGGCCTCCTCGGGGAGCTCGGGATAGCCGGTCTCCTCGGGGACCTCGGGATAGCCGGTCTCTGACAGCGCGGCCTCCGAGACAACGGGTATGGAATCGGTGTCCACCGCATCTGGATCGTCCTCTGCCATCCCGACCGCGCCCTCGAAATCGCCTGCGCCCTCATCGGATTCAAACGGCGCTTCGCTGCTGTACGCCACCGCGGGTCCGGCCTCACGGCTCCAACTGACTCGCGGTGCGGGCCCAGCATCGTGCGATGGCTGGTGTTCGGGCGGGTGTAGGTCGCCGACCGGAAGGTACTCGTCGGCGAGATCGACGTCATCCTGCTCCCAGTGCTCGTCGACCGCTGCGCCGTAGTCGGCGTCCATGTCGCGCTCTGGCTCGTATGCCGCGGTATCGCGGCGGGTGCTGCGCCGGCGCCACCGAACGGCCAATAACGCCGCCAACACGACCAGTACCAGCACCGGAACAGCAGCCAGCAGCCACCACGACCGCCAGGTGAACTTCCCGCCGTGAGACGGCATCGCCGAGCTACTTGGCTGGTTCTGCCCCGACACTTGCAGACCGGACAACAAGGGAGCCAGGTTTGCCGGATCGGTGCTGAACGCGTTTTTCGCCCGGTTCCACGAAATCTTGCCGCCGGTGAACTGCTGCGAAACGATGTCGCCGTCCACGGCCTGATCGCCCACCGGGGCGCCCAGTTTTCCGGTAGGACCGCGGAGCTTGTCCCAGGCGGCCTTCATAGCGCCCCGCACGACGAAGGCACCGTGGTCAGGGGTCCAGAAGATCACCGGCTTGTCTGCTGCGGAGAACGTGGCAATCCGGCTGGAAGGTGCGATACCGCCGTCGGACTCGTTGGCGGTGGGAAAGCCGAGGTCGCTGCCGACCGGGCCGCCCAGCGACTCGTACTTGGCCAGGATGTCGCTCTCGACGGCGTTCGCGCCGGTGGCCGGGCTGAAGTACACCTTGCCGCCGGCGAAGTTTTGGGCGATTCCATCGCCGCCGATGGGATATGACGCGCCCTGCCTGGCGCCGAGCGGACCGGTCGCGCCCCCGGCCGCACGCCAGGCCAGGTTGATGGCCGCGGTCGGATCGATCGCTACCTGCAGACCCTTCAGTTGGTCGGCCAGTGCCGCAGGATTAGCGGTGAACTCCTTGGTTTTCCGGTTCCAGGAGATCTCACCGCCGCTGAACTTCTGGGAAATGACCTCACCCTCGTAGGTCTCATCCCCGATCGGCGCCCCGAGCACGCCGCCCGAGCTGCCGAGTTTGTCCCACGCGGCGTTCATCGCGCCGCGCACGACGAACGCGCCGTGGTCGGGCGTCCAGAAAATCACCGGCTTGTCGCTGGCGGAGAAGGTAGCCACCCGGCTGTCGGGTCCCGCGAGGCCCGGCACTTCGTTGATGGTCGGGAACCCCAGGTCGCTGCCGGCCGGACCGCCCAGCGCCGCTTATTTGTCGAGGATCGGCCCGTAGACGAATCTGGCACCCGTATCCGGGGTGTAGAACATCCGGCCGCCGTCGAAGTCCAGGGCGAATCCGTCGCCGGCGGGGTAGACGTCGCCCTTTCTGGCGCCGAGGAGTGAACTGTCGGCACCCGCCTTCGTCCACGCGGCCATCATGGCGGCTTCCGCATCTCCTATCGGAGACGCCGATGCGGTGGGGGTCAGCAAGGCGGCAGCCACCACCGTGGTCGCCATGCTGACCAGCGCGCGCGCCACCAGCCTGCGCACTCGACCTCTCTGCCCGTTCACCAAGCCTCCCAGCCGATGGATTGGCCCCTTGTTTCCGGCCATCCCCGCACCCTGCAGACCCTGCGAGCGGGTCGTACCCGCACCGTGGGGAAGTAACACCCCATTACAACCCGATTTATCGCCGGGCTCGCATAACTCTGCCCCCGCCGACGAGAAATGCGAAGTCGAATCAGCAATAGTACGGAAACGGATACCGCGCCGATGTCGAAATGATGCCGGACCGCGCCCTGGGGGCGTCCCGCTTCCGCCGACATAGGAGAACCACATGGGCCGACGGTACGCGAGACCGTTCGTTGGTGGGCGATCTACCCAACCAAGCGATGAAATCGGACCATCCAATTATTTTGCGAGCTACCTAAGTGGCCGGACCGCGTACCGACCAATATTGGTCGGTCACCAAGAGTCCGTTGGGCGGCAGCAAGTTTGGACCGATTTGGACCGTCGGATGGGCTAGACCCCTAGGCTGCGGCCGATGATCTCCTTCATGATCTCGGTCGTGCCGCCGTAAATCGTCTGCACCCTGGCATCCAGATAGGCTCGGGCGATTGGGTATTCGCGCATGTAACCGTAGCCACCGTGCAGCTGCAGGCAGCGGTCGATCAGATCCACCTGCTTCTCGGTGGAGTACCACTTGGCCATCGCGGCCTGTTCGGCCGTCAGCTTTTCCTCGAGGTGCAGCCGGATGAACTCGTCGACCATGACGCGCACCACGGTGGCCTCGGTTGCGAGCTCGGCCAGCACGAAGCGGCTGTTTTGGAAACTCCCGATCGGTTTCCCAAAGGCCTTGCGCTCCTTGGTGTACTGCAGCGTCTGGTTAAGCGCGGCTTCCATCGCCGCGGCCGCCATGATTGCGATCGAGATCCGTTCCTGTGGCAGGTTTTGCATGAGGTAGACAAACCCCATGCCCTCTTGACCGAGCAGGTTCTCGGCCGGAATATGCACGTCGGCGAACGACAATTCGGCGGTGTCCTGCGCTTCCAATCCGATCTTGTCCAGGTGGCGGCCGCGTTCGAATCCCTTCATACCGCGTTCGACAACGAGCAGCGAGAAGCCCTGTGCCCCCTTGTCCGGGTCGGTCTGCGCGACCACGATCACCAGGTCCGAGTTGATCCCGTTGGTGATGAACGTTTTTGAGCCGTTGAGCACGTAGTGATCGCCCTGCTTGACGGCACGGGTCTTGATCCCCTGCAGGTCGCTGCCGGTGCCCGGCTCGGTCATCGCGATGGCCGTGATCAACTCCCCGCTGCAGAACTTGGGTAGCCAGCGCTGCTTCTGCTCTTCGGTGGCAAGCCTCAATAGGTAGGGGGCTACCACGTCGTTTTGCAGCCCGAACCCGATCCCGCTGTAGCGCCCGGCGGTGGTCTCCTCGGTGACGATCGTGTTGTACCGGAAGTCGGGATTGCCCCCGCCGCCGTACTCCTCGGGCACCGCCATGCCCAGGAAGCCCTGCTTGCCCGCCTCGAGCCACACGCCGCGGTCAACGATCTTCGCCTTTTCCCAATCGTCGTGATAGGGCGCGACGTGCCGATCGAGGAAGGCGCGGTACGACTCGCGAAACAATTCATGCTCGGGCTCGAAAAGAGTGCGCTGGTACTTGACGGCGCTGCTCATGGGTGACCTCCGGCGAACGGGAACTCTGCCGCCCAACATATACCAACCAGACGGTTGGTCGGCGGTTGGCCGGGGTCGGCGAGTCCGCGACACTGCAACGACGCACACGACACGCCGATGCGGATGTGCCTGGTTACAGTACGGGCGCAGTGAGCAACCCACTCAGGGGACGGAAAACTCCCGCAGGCTGGCGGCCAGCGCCACCGGAACCCGGGCCCTGATCCGGGTGCCGTCGGCGTTGTGCTCCTGCTGCTGCACCCGCCCGTCGGCGTGCAGGCGGGCAACCAGGTCACCACGGTCGTAGGGGATGACGACGTCCACGGCGGTGTCGGTAGGGGCCGCGAGTTGGGCCATCCGTCGCCGCAATCCGTCGATGCCATCACCGGTGCGCGCGGAGACGAACACCGCCCCGGGCAGCCCGTGACGAAGCTTGGCCAGCATAAGATCGCTTGCGGCGTCGACCTTGTTGACCACCAGGAGCTCATGCGGCGCATCGCCGCTATTAACCCCGTGGTCCGCGATGACTTCGGAGATCACCTGGCGGACAGCGTTGATCTGGGCCAGCGGGTTGACGTCCGAGCCGTCGACAACGTGCACCAGCAGGTCGGCGTCGACGACTTCTTCCAGCGTCGAGCGGAACGCCTCGACCAGTTGGGTGGGCAGGTGCCGGACGAAGCCGACGGTGTCGGTGAGCAGGAAGGAGCCGGGCCGGCCCGAATCTTGGGGGAATTCCGCGCGCCGCGTCGTGGGTTCCAGGGTGGCGAACAACGCGTCCTGCACCAGCACCCCGGCCCCTGTCAGCGCGTTGAGCAGGCTGGACTTGCCGGCGTTGGTGTAGCCGACGATGGCGATCGACGGGATGTCGCTGTGCAGGCGTCGGCTGCGCTGGGTGTCGCGGGCCTGCTTCATGTCCTTGATGTCGCGGCGCAGCTTGGCCATCCGTTCGCGGATGCGCCGCCGGTCGGTCTCGATCTTGGTCTCACCGGGACCGCGCAGGCCCACTCCCCCGCCGCTGCCGCCGGCGCGGCCGCCGGCCTGCCGTGACATCGACTCGCCCCAGCCGCGCAGCCGCGGCAGCATGTACTCCATCTGCGCCAGCGACACCTGGGCTTTGCCCTCCCTGCTGGTGGCGTGCTGGGCGAAGATGTCCAGGATCAGCGCGGTGCGATCGATGACCTTGACCTTCACGGCCTTCTCCAGCGCGGTCAGCTGCGCCGGGGAAAGCTCACCGTCGCAGATGACGGTGTCGGCTCCCGTGGCCAGCACCACCTCACGCAACTCGGTCGCCTTGCCGGAACCGATATACGTCGACGGGTCGGGCTTGGCGCGGCGCTGGATCAGCCCTTCGAGCACCTGCGAGCCGGCGGTTTCGGCCAGGGCAGCCAGCTCGGCCATGCTGGCCCGGTTGTCAGCGGCGCTGCCCTCGGTCCACACCCCCACCAGCACCACGCGTTCCAGCCGCAGCTGGCGGTACTCGACCTCGGAAATGTCGGCCAGTTCGGTCGACAGCCCGGCGACGCGGCGCAGCGCCGATCGGTCTTCGAGGGCGAGCTCACCCGTGCTTGGTTCCGCAACCGGTCGAGCGTCTTCGAGAACTTCAGGAAATTCCGGATATGTCATAGGCAATAAAAAATGATGCACGCGAAATCGTTGTCGCGCATCTGAATTAACCTTCCTGTGCGCGCCACCATTCCTCGCTGATGTCACCGCGGGCCACCAGGACCGACGGCCCCCGCAAGTAGCTGGTGGCGTCGGTGATGGTGACGACGACGTCACCGCCGGGCACCCGCACGGTGAGCGTCCCGGTGTCCGCACCGTCATCGGCCAGCGCGGCGACCGCGGCCGCGACCGTCCCGGTACCGCACGAGCGGGTCTCGCCCACCCCGCGTTCGTGGACTCGCATCCGCACCGCTCCGGCAACGGGGGCGGTGAGCACTTCCACGTTGACGCCGTCCGGGAACTGGCCACGGTCGAACTGCACCGGCGCGGCCACGTCCAGGGCCGCGAACTCCTCGCTGCTCAGCCGCGGATCCACGCACGCCAGGTGCGGATTGCCCACGTCCACCGCCAGGCCGGTAAACCGCCTGCCGCCGACTACTGCCTCGCCCGTGCCGAGCCGGTTGGCCTTGCCCATGTCGACGGCGACATCGGCGTTGGTCTCGTCGACGTGGTGCAGGGTGACCGGCCGCGGGCCGGCCAGTGATCCGACGACGAACTCGTCCCGGGACTCCAAGCCGCTGGCCCGCAGATAGTGCGCGAACACCCGCACGCCGTTGCCGCACATCTGCGCCGTCGACCCGTCGGCGTTGCGGTAGTCCATGTACCAGTCGCTCGCGTCTACGCCGTCGGGCAGGCGCTCGAGCACACCGGCCGTCACGGCGGCGCCCGCAGTGGTGATCCGCAGCACCCCGTCGGCGCCTAATCCCCGGCGCCGGTCGCACACCGCGGCTACGCGCGCGGTGGTGAGCACCAGCCCGGCGTCGAGGTCGGGCAACAGCACGAAGTCGTTCTGGGTGCCGTGTCCCTTCGCGAAGATCACCAGTTCAGGGTACTTGGCGCCAGGCCCGCAGCGCGCCGTCGACGAGTCCGACGCCCTCGGCGTCGAGCCAATGCACCCGGTGGTCACGACGAAACCACGACCGCTGCCGCCGCACGTAGCGCCGGGTGCCCAGGTAGGTCTGCTCCCGCGCGTCGCACAGTTCATCCGGCCCGCCGCCGGCGTCGAGCGCCGCCAGTACCTGGGCGTAGCCCAGGGCGCGCGAGGCGGTGACCCCGTCGCGCAGGCCCTCGTCCAGTAGGGCGCGTACCTCGTCGGCCAGGCCCTGATCGAACATCGCGTCGGTGCGCCGCGCCAATCTCTGGTCGAGAACCGTTGTGTCGCAGTCCAAGCCGACGATTGCGGTGTCCCAGCGCGGAGCGCCGATGCGCGGCGCGGACGCGGCGAACGGGCGCCCGGTGAGCTCGACGACTTCAAGGGCGCGGACCGTCCGCCGGCCGTCGGTAGGCAGGATCGCCGCGGCCGCCTCGGGGTCACGGCGGGCCAGCTCGGCGTGCAACCGGCCCACCCCGACCTCGGCGAGCCGCTGCTCCCAGCGCGCCCGCACCGCGGGATCGGTCGCCGGAAACGACCAGTCGTCGAGCAGCGACTGCACGTAGAGCATCGAACCGCCCACTATCACCGGCACCGCGCCGCCGGCCGCGATCGCTTCGACATCCGCGGCGGCGGCCCGCTGATAGCGGGCGACGGTCGCGGTCTCGGTCACGTTCAGGACGTCGAGCTGATGATGCGGAATGCCGCGGCGCGCGTCGACGGGCAGCTTGGCCGTGCCGATGTCCATACCGCGATACAGCTGCATCGCGTCGGCGTTCACGATTTCCGCGCCGACCTCGCCGCCGAGTCGCTCGACGACATCGAGCGCCAGTTGCGACTTGCCGGTACCGGTGGGCCCGATAATCGCCAGTGGTCTCATGGCTGCCAGGCGCCGGCGAAGTAGCCCACGCCGTAGGGTGCCCCCCGGTACAGCTCTTTGGCCGATCGCGGCCCCGGCTCGGCCAGACCGGCCAGCACCTGAAATGCGACCCGCCCCAGGATCTGCGGTGGCAGCCGGGTCAGGGCGGCGACGTCGCCGTTTGCCAGCGCATCGTCCAGGACCAGTTGCGCGTCGGCGTCGCCCGGGTCATAGCCGCCGGGCGCGGCCGGTGTCAGCGTGTTCGCGCCGTCGGCCACGACCAGCACGCCGATCGGATCGGGCTCCCGGTCGAGCTCGATGCGCAATTGCCTGCCGCGGGCCACCGCGGTGCCGGCGTCATGGTCGCCGCGGTAGACACGCACCTGCACGCTGGCTTCGGGCCGGGCCCGGCCCCGCACCCAGGCGGCCAGCAGTGCGCACAGGGGGAGCTCGGCCGGCGGCTCGGCGCCGCCAAGAGCCTGCGGCGAGAGCCGCACCCGGACGTCGGCGCCGAAGCCCGCGAAGGTGCCCTCGGAGTGCGGGCCATCGGGGCCCAATACCTCGTCTGCCCGGCCCGTTCCGATGGCCAGCCAACGCGACGGCAACAACGCGGCCGCCGCCAGCACCGCCGCGGTCACATCGGCCACCTCGGCGGCGGCCGCTCCCGCGAGTTCGGGAACCAGCACCGGCGCGGAGGGAACGATCGCGATGGCGCTCAGCACGCCACCAAACTAACGTCTTGTCCGCTCGGGGATTAAGGAGAGCGTCACTCCCCTAAGCGACGAAAGCGTCACCCGGCCCGGGAATCTTCACCGGCCACGAGCTCGGGCGGCGCACCGGGGGGGACGCTGGTTTGCGTGTCATGCTCGGTTTCGGCCTCTATCGAGGCGGCCTCGTCGCGGGCCAGCGCAACCGTTGCGATGATGACCAGGGCCACCGCCGAGACCAGCACAAGCGCCGCGGGGCCTTCGGCTCTAAGCGTCTCGCCGAGCAAGGTAACCCCCAGCACACCGGCTATCACGGGCTTGCACACGGTCATCGTCGGCAGTGAGGCGGTCAGCGCGCCGGCACGGAAGGCGGACTGCTGGAAGATCATTCCGCACAAAGCCGCGAGTAACCAGGGAAAGAACTCCGGCGCGCGCAGCATCGCACCGAGGCCGTGTTCGCCCACCTCGACGACTCCCTTGGTCAGCACCGCGAACAGCGCCAAGGACGAACCTGCGACCAGCGCCAGCAGCACCGCCGCTACGGGACGACCGTGCCAGATCCGCGCCGCCAGCACACATAACACCAATGCGGGGCCCATCACCAGGGCCACGATGAGCCATGTCGATATCGGCGCCCGCTCATGGCCGGACGTCGGGTGGCCGACGATGATGACCATCGCCAGTGCCCCGGCCAGTACGACCGCCCAAGCCCATTCCCAGCGCGTTACCCGGTGATGGGTCAGCCGCGCGTGGATCGGCAGGGCGAACAGCAGCGCGGTCACCTGCAGCGACGTCACCAGCACCACCGAGCCCCATGCCAGGGCCCCGGCCTGCAGGCTGTAATTGACGATCGCCGCCAGTCCGCCCAGCCACCAGCGCTTGTCGCGTAAGGACATGCGGAACAGCTCAAGGTGGCCGACTTTTTTGTCGGTGATCTCGTGCGCGGAGCGCTGGCGGATCACGTCGCCGACCGCGGAGGCCAGCGCAGCGCACAAGGCAATCAGCGCCGCGACTTCCACTTTCGACATCGGGACCCCCTCACCAGCGTTCCGACCAGCGTCCCCCTGAGAGCTGTAGTACACGTTCTGTTTGATTGCAGTTAATCGACCACCGCAGCGGGACGGGGCCCACGGTCTCGACCCCGCGGCCGCGGCGGCCCATCAACACTTACTCTAAAAGTCTATGGCGCAGCTGTGTGCCGCCTTGATAAAACCCGCGCCGCAGCTGTGTCCGGCCCCGATCGCGTACCGATCACGCGAAATCCACCTTCGCTGTTGCGATCTCCCTTCGGCCCCACCGGTAACAGACGTAACACCTCGTCCCGTCACCGTACCGGGCTACGCGGCGGCACCATATGCTCCGAGCAACGGTGGGATCGAACTGTTATCCACCTGGGCGCGCGCCGCCCGCCAAGCTGCTTGAATACTGTTGGAACCGGTTGGGAGCAGCTGGCGATGGCGGCAAGGCCGCACCAGGCTTTCCGACCGTACGGGTGCCGCTACGCGCGGCAGGTGCGCGGGACACCCCCGCGCGAAGGGTAGGTGACGAGCGGCATGACGGCTGACGAGCCCCACAGCAACGATTCACCCAAGCCGGCGCCACGCCCGGGACCGCGTCCCGGCCCCCGGCCGACGCCACGATCCGCCGCCCTTCCGGTGACAGCGCACCCGCCCAGCAATCCACACCGGTTCGGACGCGTCGACGACGACGGCACAGTGTGGCTGATCACCTCGGCCGGCGAGCGGGTCATCGGCTCCTGGCAGGCCGGCGACCGTGAAGCCGCGTTTGCGCACTTCGGCCGCCGATTCGACGATCTAAGCACCGAGATCACGCTCATGGAGGAGCGGCTGGCGGCGGGGACCGGAGACGCCCGCAAGATCAAGGTCAACGCGTCCACGCTGGCCGAGACGTTGCCGACGGCACACGTGCTGGGCGATGTCGACGCGCTCGCGGGCCGGCTGGCCAGCCTCCTCGAACTCGCCGACGCCAGCGTCGCCGCGGACCGCTCCCGGCGCGAGGAGCATCGGGCCTCGCAGTCCGCCCGCAAGGAGGCGCTGGCCGCCGAGGCCGAAGACCTGGCCGCAAACTCGACTCAGTGGAAAACCGCCGGTGACCGCATGCGCGCAATCCTCGACGAGTGGAAGACGATCACCGGCCTGGACCGGAAAGTCGACGACGCGTTGTGGAAGCGCTATTCGGCGGCCCGGGAGACCTTCAACCGGCGGCGGGGATCCCATTTCGCCGAGCTGGATCGGGAGCGATCGGGGGTTCGGCAGGCGAAGGAACGGCTCTGCGAGCAGGCGGAGGAGTTGTCCGATTCGACGGACTGGACGGCGACCAGCGCGGAATTCCGGAAGCTGCTCACCGAATGGAAGGCCGCCGGACGAGCGACCAGAGATGTCGACGATGCCCTGTGGCGCCGATTCAAGGCCGCCCAGGACTCGTTCTTCACGGCCCGTAACGCCGCGACGGCCGAAAAGGACACGGAGTTGCGGGCCAACGCCACCGCCAAAGAGGCGCTGCTGGCAGAGGCGGAAAAGCTGGATACCAGCAACCTCGACGCGGCCAGGGCCGCCCTGCGGTCCATCGCCGACAAGTGGGATGGCATCGGCAGAGTGCCGCGGGAACGGTCCGCCGAGTTGGAGCGGCGGCTGCGCGCGGTCGAGAAGAAGGTGCGCGACGCCGGCGACGCGGACTGGTCCGATCCCCAGGCCCAGGCGCGGGCCGAGCAGTTCCGCACCCGTGCCGAGCAGTACGAACAGCAGGCTCAGAAGGCGGCCGCCGCCGGCCGGACCAAGGAAGCCGAAGAGGCCAGGGCCAACGCCGAGCAGTGGCGGCAATGGGCCGAAGCGGCTGCTGAGGCGCTGACCCGCAAACCCTAGTCTTTGCCGGGACCGTCGGGATTGTCCGGACCGGTCTCGTCGTCGAGGCTGTCCAGCAGCGTCATCGACTGCTGCTCCGCGGCGGCACGGCGCCGCTGCTCCTCGGCCGCGAGTTGCACGACGGTGCGCGACCACACCACGCGGGCCCAGTGAAACGCCAACAGGATCACGGTGATCCACGCGACGAACAGCCCCACCCCCGGGCCGGGGTGCCCGGCGGCCACGGTCTGGCGCGACCACACGGCCAACAGCCCGGCGGCGGCCGCGATCGCCGACCCAGCCAGCGCGACCCAGGCGAGCGCCCAACGCCGTGTCATCAACGCCAGCATCGAGAAGCCGACGCCGAACACCAGCGCCAACCAGGCGAACACCCGCGAAGGCAGGGCCAGCGCGGCAGCGCCGGCGCCGTGGGTGCTGAACAGCACGTCCCATCCCCGCACATCGCCGGTGTGCGGCAGGACGAACGAACCGAGCAACACGAACACCAAAATTGCGACAACGACAGCCCTCGCGCCGGGCTCGATCTCACGCGCTATCCGACGTTCTGCGGCGTCGATTTCGGTCCGTAAACCGTCGAGGTCCGTGTGTTCCTTTTTCATCGGGCACATCCAAGGGGTGCGGGGGGTTCTGCGGGATCGACGGACGGCCCAAGGGTTGGCATGCCAAGACCGATGCCGCCCGGGCGCTGTCGGGCGCCATGCGCGTCACCCGCCCGCGTGCGGCGATGGGTCAGGATGCCCGCGTCCGCGATGAGATGGTGCGGCGCGGCTTCGGTGACCGTCGTCGTGACGATGTCGCCGGGCCGCACCCGCTGTCCGCCTTGGTTCAAGGCGAAGTGCACCAGCCGGCCGTCACGTGCCCGTCCCGTCATGCGCGCCGTGCGAGTGTCCTTGCGTCCTTCACCGGTGGCGACCAGCAATTCGACAGTCCGCCCGATGAGGGCGCGATTGCCTTCCAGCGAGATCTGTTCCTGCACGTCGACCAGTCGCTCGTAGCATTCCTGCACAACGGCTTTCGGCACCTGCCCGTCGAGTTCGGCTGCGGGCGTGCCGGGCCGCTTGGAGTACTGGAAGGTGAACGCAGCCGCGAACCGGGCCTGCCGCACCACATCGAGGGTGGCGGCGAAGTCCTCTTCGGTCTCGCCGGGAAATCCGACGATCAGATCGGTGGTGATGGCCGCCTGCGGCATGGCCGCCCGGACCCGATCGATGATGCCCAGATAGCGCTCGGCGCGGTAGGACCGCCGCATCGCGCGCAGCACCCGGTCGGATCCCGACTGCAGCGGCATGTGCAAGGCCGGGCAGACGTTCGGGGTCTGCGCCATCGCCTCGATGACGTCGTCAGTGAACTCGGCCGGATGCGGCGAGGTGAACCGCACCCGTTCCAGCCCGTCGATCCGTCCGCACGCGCGCAGCAATTCGGCGAAGGCGCCACGATTGCGCGGCAACGCCGGGTCGGCGAAGGAAACCCCGTAGGCGTTGACGTTCTGGCCCAGCAGGGTGACTTCGAGCACGCCGTCGTCCACCAGCGACCGCACCTCGGCCAGGATGTCGGCCGGGCTGCGGTCGACCTCCTTGCCCCGCAGCGACGGGACGATGCAGAAGGTGCAGCTGTTGTTGCACCCGACTGAGATGGAAACCCACGCGGCGTACGCGGATTCGCGGGCGCTCGGCAGCGACGACGGAAACTGTTGCAGCGCCTCGGCGATTTCCACCTGGGCGACCTTGTTGTGCCGGGCCCGGTCGAGCAGCGTGGGCAGCGATCCGATGTTGTGGGTGCCGAAGACGACATCGACCCACGGCGCCTTGCGCAGCAACGCGTCCCGGTCTTTTTGGGCCAGGCAGCCGCCCACGGCGATCTGCATGTCGGGATTGCCGCGCTTGCGCGGCGCCAGGTGGCTGAGGTTGCCGTACAGCTTGTTGTCGGCATTCTCACGGACCGCGCATGTGTTGAAGACCACCGCGTCGGCATCGGCGCCGTCAGCGGCCCGCCGGTAGCCGGCGGCTTCAAGCAGGCCCGCCAATCGCTCGGAATCGTGGACATTCATCTGACAGCCGTAGGTGCGGACTTGATAGGTGCGCACCAGCGCGGCGCCACCCGCCACGGCCTCTCGCGCCACCATCGAAGTCACGGGGCCATGGTACGGCGACGCGGACCCACCGGATGAACCCGCAGCGTGTCAGACCCGCCGGCGCTCCCGCTCGGCCGCCAGCTCGGCGAGGACAACCTCGGACGCCAGCGTCTGGCTGTACCCGCGGCGCGCCAACATCGCCACCAGCCTGCGCCCGACTCGCCTGTCGTCCTCGCCCAGCGTCTCCCGCCGCAGCTTGGCCCGCACCAACTGCTCGGCGCGGTCTCGCTCGGCGCCGGGGTCGAGCCCGCCCAGCACCGTGGTGATCACGTCGTTGTCGACACCCTTGTTCTGCAACTCGGCGGTCAAAGCGCGCTTGCTCTTTCTGGCGTTTGCCCGCCGGGAATGCCATTGTTCGGCGAATTCGGCGTCATCCACCAGGCCAACGGCGGCCAGCCGGTCGAGCACGCGAGCGCTGACGTCGTGGGGGTATCCGCGTTTGGATAGCTGGCCGGACAACTCGGCCCGAGTGTGCGATCTCGCGGTGAGCAGGCGCAGGCACAACGCCCGCGCCTGCTCTTCGCGAGATGGCTCAGAAATCGACGGGGGCGGGCAGGATGTCGTCATCGGTCACCACGGCACCAATGCCAAGCTTCTCCTTGATCTTCTTCTCGATCTCGTTGGCCACGTCGGCGTTTTCCATCAGGAAGGTGCGGACGTTCTCCTTGCCCTGGCCGAGCTGTTCGCCCTCGTAGGTGAACCAGGAACCGGACTTGCGGATGAAGCCCTGATCCACGCCCATGTCGATCAGCGAACCCTCCCTGCTGATGCCCTTGCCGTAGAGGATGTCGAATTCGGCCTGCTTGAACGGCGGCGACACCTTGTTTTTGACGACCTTGACCCGGGTGCGGTTCCCGACCGCGTTGGTGCCGTCCTTGAGCGTCTCGATCCGGCGCACGTCCATGCGCACCGACGCGTAGAACTTCAAAGCCTTTCCGCCCGTTGTGGTTTCGGGGCTGCCGAACATCACCCCGATCTTTTCGCGGAGCTGGTTGATGAAGATCGCCGTGGTTCCCGAATTGTTCAGCGCGCCCGTCATTTTCCGCAGCGCCTGGCTCATCAGCCGGGCCTGCAGGCCGACGTGGCTGTCCCCCATCTCGCCTTCGAGTTCGGCGCGCGGCACCAGGGCCGCCACCGAGTCGATGACCAGGATGTCCAGCGCGCCGGAGCGGATCAGCATGTCGGCGATCTCCAGCGCCTGTTCACCGGTGTCGGGCTGGCTGACCAGCAGCGAATCGGTGTCGACGCCAAGCTTCTTGGCGTAATCGGGGTCCAGGGCGTGCTCGGCGTCGATGAACGCCGCGACGCCGCCGGCGGCCTGGGCGTTGGCCACCGCGTGCAGCGCGACGGTGGTCTTACCCGAGGACTCCGGTCCGTAGATCTCCACGACCCGGCCGCGTGGCAGGCCGCCGATGCCCAGGGCCACGTCCAGTGCGATGGATCCGGTCGGGATGACCGAGATCGGCTGACGCATCTCGTCGCCGAGACGCATCACCGAGCCTTTGCCGTAGCTCTTTTCGATCTGGGCCATCGCCAGCTCGAGAGCCTTCTCGCGGTCGGGGGCTTGCGTCATGGTGCCTCTCCTGTAGTCGGTGTTCGATGACCGGTAATCGGTCGGTTGGCCGTGACACTAGAGAAGGCCACCGACAAGTCGTCCTCTTCGAATGATCACCACAGTAGACGAACATCTGTTCGATTCAAGTGCGACACGCCGCATCGCCGCCGAGTGTGCGCTGGCGGCGTCGAGTGTGCGCTGAGGGCGCCATTTCGCGCGATTTACCGCCCTGGACGCCCACTCAATCCGGAGGCACCGGAGGCACCGGAGGCACCGGAGGCAACCTCACCACTGGTCGCGCGGCACGTCGAAGTCGACGCACAACGCCCGCCAGACGTCCCGGGGCTCGACACCATCCTCGATCGCACGGGCGGCCGTCCGGCCGTCGAAGCCGGTCAGCACGTGGTCTGCCAGCACAGATGCGCCGTACGCGGCGCCGAACCGCAGAACAATCCGCTCGTTGAACTCCGTCAGCCGCACGTCAGCCAACATACTGGGCCGGCCGGCGGGCCAGTCACCCCGCAAGAGCCAGCGCATCGTGGCACACCCGCACCGGATCGGCGACGCCCGCGATGCTGGCGGCGGCCTTTCCGGCCGCCTCCCGGTAGCCGGAAGACGACAGCACCTCGTTAACCGCGGCCACCAGCGCGTCGGCGGTCAGCGGCCGGATCAGCCGTGCACTCCCCTGGCGTACCACCCGGTTGGCCATCTCCCACTGATCCCCCCCGCCGGGTACCACAACCAGCGGCACCCCGGCCAGCAGCGTCTTGGCCACCATCCCGTGACCACCGCCGCAGATCACCACATCGGCATGCGTCAACAACGAAGACTGGCGTCCCAGCCCGACCACCGCCCACGGCGGCACCGTCAGATCCGCTCCTTCCAGGCGGGATACCGCCAGGCGCGATCCCGCCGGCAGTGTCTCCCCCGGTATCAGGCACCCCAACGCAACTTCGGCCAAGCCCGCGGTCCCGGTCAAGGCCGTCGAGGGCGCGATCACCACCACCGGACCGGAGCCGGGCGGGATCTCGAGCGCCCGATCGGTCGGCTCGAAGTGCAACGGCCCCACGACGACGGCCTCGGCCGGCCAATCCGGGCGGGGGACCTCCAGCGCGGGCAGCGTCGCGATCAACCGTCGCAGCGGGCCGGGGTCGCGCGCCGGCAGTCCGATCTCGACCCGCACGGCCGTACGCTGCCGCAGGCCGGCACGCCAGGACCGCGCCGTCAACGCCCGCATGATGGCATCGCGTAGCCGGCCGCGGACGCCGGTGCCCGGCGCCAGCCCGCTGCCTATCGGCGGCAGCCCTTTCGACGGCAGGTACAGCGGATGCGGGTTGAGCTCTATCCACGGGATTCCGAGCAGCTCGGCGGCCATCCCGCCGCACGCGGTGATGACGTCGGACACCACCAGGTCGGGCGCGAGGTCGCGCAGCGCCGGCGCGTTGAGCACGGCCATCTGTGCGGCGCGCCGGTGGATCCTGGCCCCGGCGTCGACATCGTCATCGATGGCCGCGAGCCCGTCCAACTCGACGGCTTCAATGCCGGCGGCGCGGGCGGCGTCGAGCCATTCCACGCCGGTGAACAGCGTGGGCTCATCGCCCGCCTCACCGAAGCGTTGGCACAGCGCGATCGCGGGAAACGAGTGCCCGGGATCCGGCCCGGCGACCACGGCGACACGCATCCGCCCTACCCTGCCACAACACCCACCCCTAGGCTGGCAACCATGACCGAGCTGACTGGCACGGCCGTCGCGAACACCCGCACGGTCGAGGGTTTCCTGAACGCCCTGCAAGACGATGATTTTGAAGCCGCCGAGGCCGCTTTGGACGACAACCTGGTCTACGAAAACGTCGGGCTGCCGACGATTCGCGGCCGCGCCAGGGCTATCAAGCTGTTCCGGCAGATGGAGGGCCGCGCCGCCTTCGAGGTGAAGATCCACCGCATCGCCGCCGACGGCGCCGCGGTGCTCACCGAACGCACCGACGCGCTGATCGTCGGGCCGCTACGGCTTCAGTTCTGGATCTGTGGCGTGTTCGAGGTCCACAACGGGCGAATCACGCTGTGGCGCGACTACTTCGACTTCTTCGACATGTTCAAGGCGACCGTGCGCGGCCTGGCCGGGGTGATATTGCCCTCGCTCAAAGCGACGTTTTAGCGCGGCATTCCGC
>Ga0318551_10000113_pt1 | contig 20497 bp, 22 predicted proteins | sample GRESIP082b2f19_FD_203511 | JGI IMG/M metagenome (GOLD analysis project Ga0318551, IMG submission 203511) | Tropical soil microbial communities from Luquillo Experimental Forest, Puerto Rico - GRE.SIPMG.082b2f19 | ecosystem: Environmental > Terrestrial > Soil > Tropical forest > Bulk soil...
GTGGCGCATGGAACGCGAAGGGTTGCGGCGGCGCATCGCTTCGCTCTCGGTCGAGTACCAGAAGAAGTTCTCGCTGCCCGCCGCGTGCGTGGTGTTCGTGCTGATCGGAGCGCCGATCGGGATGCGGGTGCGGCGCGCCGGGCCGGCGGTGGCGTTCGTGTCGATCGCGTTCTTCCTGTTCTACTACCTGTGCCTGGTGGGGGGCGAGGAGCTCGCCAACCGGCTGATGCTGCCGGCCTGGCTCTCGATGTGGCTGCCCAACATCGTGCTGGGCGTGTGGGGCGTGTTCGCCACCCTGCGCGCCACCGATCTGCTCCCGGCCCGGGGCCGGGCGGCGCGCCCGCGCGGCACCGACGCCACCCACCGCCCGATCGCGGCGGTCGCCGGGGCACCCGGCGCGTGAGGATCCTCGACCGCTATCTGCTGCGCGAGTTCGCCGGCTATCTGGCGCTGGGGCTGATCGGCTTCATCGTCATCTTCGTGGTGGTCGACATCTTCGAGAAGATCGACGTGTTCCTCGATCACCGCGCCCCGCTCGCGCTGGTGGCGCGCTTCTACCTCTATCGCGCCCCCGAGGTGGTGGTCCAGGTGCTGCCGGTGGCGCTGCTGCTCGCCAGCTTCATGGGCCTCGGCCAGCTCAACAAGTTCGGCGAGCTCACCGCGATGCGTGCCGCCGGCGTGTCGCTGGTGCGTATCCTGCGGCCGGTGTTCGCAGTGGCGCTGGCGGCCACCGTGGCCTCGCTCGCGCTCGGCGAGCTGATCGTGCCGCGGGCCAACCGCGAGCGCGACCGCATCTACGACCAGCAGATCCAGGGGCTGCACCAGCCGATGGTCACCGAGCGCGCCGACATCACCTACCTGGGCCGCGGCGGGCGCATCTGGACCGTGCGCCTGTACCTGGTGCACGAGAAGCGCATGCACGAGGTGTCGCTGATGGAGTTCAAGAGCGGCGCCCTGGCCCGCCGCATCGATGCCACCGACGCGACCTGGGATGGCCGGCGCTGGACGTTCTCGAACGGCATGGTGCGCAGTTTCACCGCCAGCGCCGAAGACGCCCATCCGTTCGATCACCTCGCGGTCGACGGCCTCGCCGAGCGCCCCGAGGACTTCGCCAAGGAGGTCCCGGCCCCCGAGGAGATGACCTACACCGAGCTGCGCGCCTACGTCGAGAAGCTGCGCTCGAGCGGAGCGCGGGTGGCCAACTTCCTGGTCGACCTGCACGCCAAGCTCGCCTTCCCGCTCATCAACCTGATCGTGGTCATGATCGGCGCCTCGGTGGCGACGCGGCTGCGCATGCAGAGCGCTGCGCTCGGCTTCGGACTGTCGGTGGGGATCTCGTTCATCTACTACGCGTTCATGCGCACCGGGCAGGCGCTGGGTCACAACGGCGCGCTCCCCCCCTACCTCGCGGCCTGGCTCGGCGACCTGGTGTTCGGGGTGATCGGGACGGTCATGCTGGTCCAGGCGCAGCGGCGTTGAGCCTCACACCGTGAATGCCCGGGGGATGACATCGAGCCGGCTGCAGAACTCGACATCGGCGGCCGCTTCGGGGCCCAGGCTGCGCAGGTAGCGCGCGTGCGAAGCGCCCTCGACCAGGCGCCGCACCTCGTCGGCGTCGCGGGGCGCGAGGGCGCGCGCCAGCGTCGCACCGGCGCCTTCGAGGCGGGCGCCGTCGTGCTCGAGGCGCGCGCACAGCCAGCCGGCGAACAGCGCGTCCTCGAGCGCGAAGCGGCCCAGCTTGCCGGCGCATACGATCACCGCGCGGCGCTCGCCGGCCAGGGAGGCGGCGGCCGCCGAGGCGTTGACGAAGGCGGCCAGCAGCCGGCGGCGCGCCCCGGCGGCGCGGCGGATCGCCAGCGAGCCGTTGGTCGAGGCGAACACCAGGGTCCGGCCCGCGACCACCGCGGCACCATACTCGGACGGCGAGTTGCCGAGGTCGAACCCCGGCACCTTGCGACCCTCGCGCTCGCCGCACACCAGGGCGCCGGGCTCGCGGTCGCGCCGCGCGAACGCCTCGTCGGGGCTCGCGGCCTCGAGGACGCGGCGCGCGCCGTTGGCGAGCGCCACGGTGAGCGAGGTGGTGGCGCGCAGCACGTCGACGATCACCGCGGTGGCGCCGGACGGGAACGGCGTGCGCCCCGGAATCAGCTCGACGCTGAGCTGCACGGGCGGCCGGCTACGACGCCGGCGCGGTCGCGGGGCGCCGCTTCCTCGGCCGCGGCGCCGGCTCGGCGGGCGGCGGGGCCTCGGCGCCGGCGCGCGCCTTGAACAGCTTCTCGACGAAGCGGGTGTCGACGTCGCCGCGACGGAAATCCGGATGGCGCAGGGCGAGGAGATGGAACGGCACCGTGGTCTTGATGCCTTCGACGATGATCTCCTCGAGCGCGATCTCCATGCGGCGCAGCGATTCCTCGCGGTCCTTGCCGTAGGCGATCAGCTTGCCGATCATCGAGTCGTAGTAGGGCGGCACGGTGTAGCCGGCATAGACGTGGCTGTCCATGCGCAGCCCCGGTCCGCCGGGGCGGTAGAAATACGAGATGGCGCCCGGGTTGGGGCGGAAGTTGTTGTCGGGATCCTCGGCGTTGATCCGGCACTCGATCGCGTGCCCGCGCCACTCGATCTCGTCCTGGCGCCGCGACAGGGGTTCGCCGGCCGCGACGCGGATCTGCTCCTTCACCAGATCGAGCCCGGTGACCTCCTCGGTGACTGGGTGCTCGACCTGGATGCGGGTGTTCATCTCCATGAAGTAGAACGAGCCGTCCTGGTCGAACAGGAACTCCATGGTGCCGGCGTTGAGGTAGCCGATCGAGGCCGCGCCCCGGGCGGCCAGCGCGCCGACCGTCTGGCGCTGGGCCGGCGACAGGAACGGGCTGGGGGCCTCCTCGATCAGCTTCTGGTGGTTGCGCTGGATCGAGCACTCGCGCTCACCAAGGTGGATCAGGTTGCCGTGCGAGTCGCCGAACAGCTGGAACTCGATGTGGCGCGGCCGGGCGATGAACTTCTCCAGGTACACGGCGTCGTTGCTGAACGCCGCCCCCGCCTCGGCGCGCGCGATCCCGAATCCGAGCCGCAACTGCTTCTCGTCCCAGGCCACCCGCATCCCGCGCCCGCCGCCGCCCGCGGTCGCCTTGATGATGACCGGATAACCGATGTCCTGCGCCAGCCCCAGCGCCGCCTCGACGTCGGCGATCACGCCCTCGCTGCCCGGCACCACCGGCAGGCCGGCCTCGCGCATGGTGCGGCGCGCCACCGCCTTGTCGCCCATGCGGCGGATCATCTCCGGGGTGGGGCCGATGAAGGTGAATCCGCACGAGGCGCACACCTCGGCGAAGTGGGCGTTCTCGGACAGGAACCCGTAGCCGGGGTGGATGGCGTCGGCGCCGGTGACCTCGGCGGCCGAGATGAGCCGCGGCACGTAGTTGTAGGACTGGGCCGGCGGCGGCGGCCCGATGCACACCGACTCATCGGCGAGCCGCACGTGGAGGCTGTCGCGATCGGCCTGGCTGAACACCGCGACGGTGGCGATCCGAAGCTCGCGGCAGGCGCGGATCACGCGCAGCGCGATCTCGCCCCGGTTCGCCACCAGGACCTTGCGGAACATGTCGCTAGATCTTGCTCATCCAGTCCGGCTTCTCGCCCGATCCGGGCCCGGACGGGGAGCCGGCCTGCGCCAGGGTCGTGCCGATCGGAGCCGCAGACGCACCCTGGGCCTCGACCGGCGCCCAGGTGCGGTCCGAGGATCCGGAGACACCCTTGAGCTTGAGTGCCAGCTCGTTGGGATGGTTGCAGTTCTGGAGCGCCACCTCCTCGGTGATGAGCCCGGCCTGGAGCAGGGCCAGCACCGACTGGTCGAAGGTCTGCATGCCGTACTGGGTCATGCCCTCGGCGACCACGCTGTGGATGAGCGGCGTCTTATCGGCATTGAGGATGAACTCCTTCACGGTCGGGGTGGCGATCATGATCTCGACCGCCGGCACGCGGCCCGCGCCGTCCTTGCGCGGCATCAGGCGCTGCGAGACCACCGCCCGCAGGTTGGAGGAGATCGAGAGCCGCACCTCCTCGCGCTGGTAGGGCGGATAGAAGGAGATGATGCGCTGCAGGGTCTGGACCACGTCGGTGGTGTGGAGCGTCGACATGACGAGGTGGCCGGTGTCGGCCGCCATCAGCGCGGTGCTCATGGTCTCGAGATCGCGGATCTCGCCCACCAGGATGATGTCGGGGTCCTGACGCAGCACGTACTTGAGGCCCTCGTGGAACGAGCGCGAGTCGAGCCCGATCTCGCGCTGGTGGATGTACGACATCCGGTCGCGGTGCAGGAACTCGATCGGGTCCTCGATGGTGATGATGTTGCGCGTGGTGGTGCGGTTGATGGCATCGATCATCGCCGCCAGCGTGGTCGACTTGCCGGATCCGGTGCGGCCGGTGACCAGCACGAGGCCGCGCGGCGAGAACGCCAGGTCACGCACCACCGGCGGCAGGGTCAGGTCCTCGATGCTCGGCACCTCGACCGGGACGTGACGGAGCGCGAACGCCGGCGTGCCGCGCTGCATGAAGATGTTGGCGCGAAAGCGCGCCAGGCCCGCGACGCCGAACGCGAAGTCGATCTCGAAGTGGGTCGAGAAGTAGAGGCGCTGCTCCTCGCTCAGCAGCTGCGTGACCACGTCGCGCAGGTCCTTGGCGGTGGGCGGCGGCTCGTCGAGCGTGAACAGCTGTCCGTCGACGCGCAGGATGGGGGCGGTACCGACCTTGATGTGCAGATCGCTGGCGTGGGCCGCGATCATCTTGTCGAGACAGGAGCGCAGGTTCACGGGCGTTCTCTCGTTCAGACCGGTTCGAGCAGGAACAGCTTCTGGCCGAACTCCACGGGCTGGGAGTTCTCGACCAGGATCTTGACCACGCGCCCGTGGATTTCGCTTTCGATCTCGTTCATCAGCTTCATCGCCTCGACGATGCAGATGGTTTGGCCCACGTCGACCACCGTGCCGACCTCGACATACGGGTCGGCGTCCGGCGCCGGCGCCCGGTAGAACGTTCCCACCATCGGCGACGTCACGGCGACCAGGTGCTCCGTCTTCTGCCCGTCGGCGGCCGCGGGGGCATCCCCCGCGGGCCGCGGCGTGGCGGAAGCCGGCTCGCGAGCCGCATCGCCCGGCGCCACCACCGGCACACCCGAGGCCGCCGAGATCCGCACCGTGCGGCCGCCCGAGCTCAGCTCGAGCTCACCGATGCCGGTGCGCTGCACCAGCCGAATCAGACGCCGGATCTCTGCCAGTTCGAACCCTCCGGCCCGGGAGTTATCGGAGGGCGACGGGCCGGGCTTGACGGGTTTCGGAGCGGGCGCACCGCGCCGGGGCTTACGAGCGCGCGGCATGGGCGAGACGCGCGGCGAGGCCGCGCAGGGCGAGCAGGTAGCTGTCGGACCCGAAACCCTCGACCACGCCGAGGGCGGCGCCCGACAGCAGCGAGCGATGGCGGAAGCGCTCGCGCGCCAGGGGATTCGACACGTGGACCTCGACGACCGGAACCCCGGCGCCCAGCACCGCGTCGCGCAGGGCGACGCTGCTGTGGGTGAGCCCGCCCGGATTCAGCAGCACGCCGTCGGAGCGTCCGCGCGCCTGATAGAGCGCGTCGATGAGCACACCTTCATGGTTGGACTGGAGGCACTCGACCTCGACCTTCAGCTCGGCGCCGAGGCTGCGCAGGTGCGCGTCGATCTCGTCGAGCGTTGCGGGCCCGTAAATATCCGGCTCGCGCGTCCCCAGGGCATTGAGATTCGGACCGTGCAGGACCAGGATGCGAAGCATCACGCCTCCGCCCCGGCCTGGAGCAGAGCGCTGCGCACGAGTCGGCCGGAGATCAAGCGCGGCACGCTAGCATGGCCCACCCGGGGCGTCAACACCCAGCGCGTGCCATGCGCGCCACGCTTCTTGTCGTGCGCCATCGCGGCGAGCAGCCGCCGCAGCGGCGTGCCGGGGATGCGCGACGGGAGTCCGAGGCGCTCGAGCAGGTGCTGCTGACCTGCGCGCGCGCGCTCCGGCAGTCCCGCCACCTCGACCGAGAGGCGCGCCGCGACGCCGAGCCCGATCGCCACCGCCTCGCCGTGGAGCAGGCGCCGGTAGTCGAGCGCGTTCTCGAGCGCGTGCGCGAGGGTGTGGCCGTAGTTGAGCGCCGTGCGGCCGCCGGCGGCGCGCTCGCGCTCGTCGGCGCTCACCACCCGCGCCTTGGCGGCCAGCGCGCGGGCCACTGCGCCCGCCAGCGCCGCCGGCTCGCCGCGTGCCAGCGCCGCGCCGTGCGTCTCGGCCCAGCGGAACAGCGCGGCATCGGCGGCCATGCCGGTCTTCACCACCTCGGCGAGCCCGGCGCGACGCTGCCGCGCCGGCAGGGTCGCGAGCGTCGCCGGGTCGACCAGCACGCCGGCCGGCTGGTGAAACGCGCCCACCAGATTCTTGCCGGCGCCCAGGTCGATGCCGGTCTTGCCGCCGATGCTGCTGTCGACCTGGGCCAGCACCGTGGTCGGGACACACACCCAGCGCACGCCGCGCAGGAAGCTCGCTGCCGCGAACCCGGCGAGATCGCCGACCACGCCGCCGCCCAGCGCCACCAGCGCATCGTCGCGGGTGAGGCCCGCCCCGGCCAGCGCGTCCCACAGCGCCGCCAGACGCAGCACGCTCTTCGAGCGCTCGCCCGCCGGCACCCGCGACAGGTCGGCCGAGACCCCGGCGCGGCGCAGCGAGCGCAGGGCGTGCGGCCCGTACAGCGCCGCGACGCGGGTGTCGCTCACCACCACGACACGCCGCGCCGAGGTGGTGGCGCGCACGAACGGCCCGAGGCGCGCGAGCCCGCCGCGCTCGATGCGCACGCGCGAGATCGCCGACGTGCCCCGGTAGCGCACCACGAGGTCGGTCATCGCCGCAGTATAGCCGGTTGGCCCGCGGGCAAGCGGCGCTCGCCCGGCGCGAGGATCAGCGCACGCTGCTCGATTCGGCGCGCAGCCGGCCCAGCCGCTTGTTGAGATCGCGAATCTGCTGCTCGAGCTGATTGATGCGCATCGCCGAGGCGTCGTGGTCCGGGCCACCCGACTCGACCGCCCAGCTCGGCAGCGGCGCCGGCGCCTCGGAGAGCGCCACGCTGCCGGCGCGCCGCAGCTCGCTCCGCACCCACACCAGGCCCACCGACACCCCCGGCCGGGTGGCCGCGACCCAGCGCGCGAGCTGCTCCGGATACTCGACGCGATCGCCCTCGAAGCCGACGATGAGATCGCCGCGCTTGAGGCCGAGACGTGCCGCCGGACCGCCGGGGACCACCGACTCGACCAGCGCGCCGAGTGGCACACGCGAGCCGGCGTGCGAGTCGCTCTCGACGCTCGCCGCGCGCGTGGTCACGCCCAGATAGCCGTGACGCACCCGTCCCTCGCTGCGCAGGCTCTCGAACGCCGGCCGGATCGCCTCGCTCGGCAGCACCAGGCTCATGCCGCTCGGGCGTCGCTCGGCGTCCGGGCCGCCGGAACCGGCGTCGGGCGCTCCCAGCTCGCCCTGCACGATCCCGACCAGCTCCCCGTCGGCACTGAGCGCCGCGCCGCCGCTGTTCCCGGGGTACACCGCATTGGTGAGCTGGAGCAGCGGCACGCGCGGCGCCTCGTAGAGGTAGGCGATGTTGCCCACCGACTGGGTGGGCTGGGCACCGTACGAGGTGCCGAGCGCGATGATCCAGTCGCCGACGTGGGGCACGCGGTGCTCGGCGAAGCGCAGCGGCGGCAGCCGCACCTCGGGCACGCGCAACAGCGCGATGTTGAAGATCGGGTCCTGTCCCGCAACCAGCGCGTCGACCTGGATGCCGTTCGCGGTGCGCACCACGACGCGGTCGGCGCCCAGCACCACGCTCGCGGTGGTGAGGATCATGCTCTCTTCGACCGCCACGCCCGTGCCGATGCGGGTGTGGATGCGGCTCGGCGCCGCTCCCGAGGCCAGCTCGCCGTTGGGCCGCACCTCGTGCGGGAACACCTGGGCCAGCACCGTGACCACCGAGGGGCGCGCGCGGCTGGCGATCAGATCGACGTCGGTCTGGAGCTGGGACAGCGTCGCCTGGGCGCGCGCCGCCGGTGGCGCCGCGGCGAGGGCGAGCAGCGCGAGCGTCACCGCAGGGCGCCAGCCTCGGCGCCCCCGAGTCGGTCGCTCCGACGATGCGCGCATCCCGGTACCCCCCGGCCTAGAAGGTGATCGTCGCCTGCTGGGTCCGGGCCGGCTCCGGCGCCCGAACGACGGCGGGGCGGCCGCGATGGAGGGTCATGGGATCGAGCACGAACTCGACGTCCTCGCGGTGATCGAACAGGCTGTCGGGCACCGCGGCGAGCGGCGTGCGGAGGACGCCGTGCACCAGCATGGGCTCGGCGATCCGGCCGCGCCCGGCGCGGGGTCCGAGTGCCAGCGATCCGTTACGCGCCCCCATCCACGGCGCGGCGAGCGCGAGCGCGATGATCAGCAGCGCCGCAGCCGCGGTCACCGGCACCCACGGAGACGCCGGCTGCGCGATGCGGTCGGGCTCGGGCACGGCGTGGCGGATGGCGGCCTGCACGCGCTCGAGGAGGTCGGGGGCGGCCTCCACCCGCGGCAGCGTGGTCACGTGCTCCAGCGTGCGGGAGTAGGCCTCGTACTCTTCGCGGCATCCCGAGCAGGAGGCGAAGTGAGCCTCGAGCGCCTCGCGCTCCCCCTGGGTGATCTCGTCGTCCCAGCACGCTCCGAAGAGCCGCCGGGCATGGGCACAGGTCATTGCGAGCCTGCTTTTCTGAGTAGCGGTTGTAGTTTGCGCTTCAGCATGCCCCGTGCGCGGTTGATGCGCGAGCGCACCGTGCCGCCCGGGATGCCGAGCACTGTCGCGATCTCCTCGTACGCCAGACCTTCGATGTCCCGCAACACCAGCGCGACCCGGTATTTCTCCGGCACGGTCGCGATCGTGCGCCCCACCGCCTCCTGGAGCTGCTCACGCTCCAGCGTCGTCTCGCGACCTTCGGTGGGATCGGCGAGCTGGATCGCGCTGTCGTGAAGCATCTCCTGGAGGGCGTCCAGGCTGAACCAATTCCGCCGCCGCACCCGCCGCCGAATCTCGTTCTTCGCCAGATTCGCGGCGATCGTGAACAACCAGGTGGAGAACTTGGCGCCGTGCCGGTAGTTCCTCCGGTGGACGAACACGCGCACGAACACTTCCTGCGCGAGATCGTCGGCGCATTCGCGATCGTTCAGCACCCGGCTGATCAGGTTCGTCACCCGGCCCTGAAAGCGCCGCACCAGCTCCGTGAAGGCGCGCTGGTCGTCGACCGCCACGCGCGCCATCAGGTCCTCGTCGGACAGGCTGAGCGCGGCGGGCGACTGCGGGTCGCGGTCAGGCGACACCAGGTTCCTCACCCCTGCTTGTTACCCGCGCCACCTGATACGGTTCCATGGACTTAGCGGGCGCCGGCGAGTTTCGAGCGCAGCCGGGCATTGGAGCTGTCGCCGGCCAGCGCCCGGGTGTACTGGTCACGCGCCAACTCGAGCAGTTTGAGGTCCTTATACACGTCGCCCAGGTGCTCGTGGACCACCGGATCGCCGGTCAGCCGGGCGGCTCGCTCGAGGTTCTCGCGGGCTTCGTTCAGTCGCCCCAAACGGTAGTAGACCCATCCCAGAGAATCGAGGTAGGCGCCGTTGTCGGGGTCCTGGTCGACCGCGCGGCGGATCAGGCTCTCGGCCTCTTCGAGGTTGCGATTGTGGTCCGCCAGCAGGTAGCCGAGAAAGTTGAGCGCCGAGGCGTTGTCGGGCTCGCGCTTGAGCACGTCGCGCACCGCGGTCTCCGCGCCATCGAGGTCGCCGCGCTGCTCACGGCAGAAGGCCAGGTCGAGTCCCAGCCCGCCCAGGGTCGGGAAGCGCGCGACCGCCTCGGCCCACACCGCCTCCGCCTCGGGCCAGCGCTTCTCGCCCTGGAGCATCCGGCCGAGCAGCACGCGCGGACCCAGGGAGTCGGGGGCGGCCGCGACGGCGGCACGGGCGTGCGCGATGCCGGCATCGATCTGCTTGTCCATCACCAGGGCCTGGGCGATCAGCATGTCGCCGCGGTAGTTCAGCGGGTGCGCGCGCGCCCAATCGTTGGCCATCGCCACCGCCTCCTTCGAGCGTCCGTTGTGCCCCAGCACCCCCATCGCGCGGCCCACCAGGGCCGGATCCTGGGGGCCAAGCGCCCGCAGGCGGTCGAGCGCCGCCGCGCCGTCGCGCGGGCGGTTCAGCTTGTAGGCGAGCGACGCCTCGTTCTCGAGCGCGTCGGGGTCGTCGGGGCGGGCGCGGCTCAGGCGCTTCGCTTCCGGGTAGGCCTCGGCGTAGCGCTGCTCACGGGTCAGCAGGTCGACCAGGCGCGTTCGCGTCGCCTGGTCGTCGGGGTGGAGCTCGAGGTGGTGGCGATAGAGATCGATCGCCTCGCTCCGCCGCCCGGTGTTCTCGCGGATCCAGCCCCTCAGGAACACCTGCCCGGGGCGCGCCGGGTTGAGGTCCACCGAGCGCGACAGCGCGCTGTCGGCGAGGCTGTAGTGCCCGAGGCGCGCGGCGGCCGCGGCCATCTGGAACCATGCCTCGGCGTCGTCCTCGTCGAGCGCCACCACGTGCGAGTAGGAGCGCTCGACGGTGTCGATGCGGTCGAGATGCTCCGCCACCCGGCCCAGCGTGAGCCAGTACTGGGTCTGGGTGGAGTCGGCGCGCGCCGCCGCCTCGAGGGTTTCGAGCGCGTCGTTCGCGTGCCCGAGGTTGAACTGGGCCGAGCCCTTGAGCCACAGGGCGCGGGGATCGCCGGGCTCGAGCGCCAGGTCGCGTTCCGCGAACTCGAGCGAGCGGCCCGCGTCACCACGCCGGGCGGCCAGCTCGCTGACCCGCAGCATCGCGCTGCGCGAGCTGGGATCGAGCGCCAGCGCGTGCAGGAACTCGGTCATCGCCTCGCCGTCGTCGCCGCGCTCTTCGGCGAGACGGCCCGCCACGTAGTAGATCACCGCCTCGGGATTGGGGTACATGGGCCCGGAGGGGGTGGCGGTGGAGGCCGGCGGCCCGGTCGCCGCGTGGCGCGCCGGAGCCTTGGCCGTCGCGGCGGCGAGCAGCAGCGACAAGACGAGCGCCGGAAGCATCATGACGTGGTGAGCCTAGCACGCGCTCCGGCACCCGGCCACGAATCGGGCCCGGGTGCCGCGGAGCGCGTCCGTCAGCGCCGCGAGCGTCCCGGGCGGCGGCCGAAGCGCGGTGATTCGTGCTCGGTAGCTTCCGGTCGCTCCCGCTCCTCGGGCGACCAGGGCGGCGCCTCGTCCTCGCTCCCGGCGCCGGTCTCGTCCGAGGCGCCCGTGACGAGCTCGGGCTCGTCGCCCTCCGCCTCCGGCCCGCCGCGACCGAAGGCGTCAGCATCCGGATCGTGCGCGGCCCCGAAAGCGGGCTCGGCGGCCAATGGCTCCCCTCCCTCGGATTCGAGCTCCGCCGGCCATTCGTCCTCGGGCTCCGGCCGGCTCGCGGTCACGAACGGCGTGCCGACCTGGCGCGCACCGCCCCCGGCTCCGAAATCTCCCGGCTCGTCCTCCGCGCGTCCGACGCCAGTGTCGTAGGGATCGATGGCGCGCTCATCGAGCGGCCCCTCGGGGCGGCCCACCTCTTCGTTCTCGTCCTCCTCGTAGGCGCGCGGCCGGGGCTCGACCTCCGGCGCGCGGTTCCCGGCGTCCGCCCGCCTGGGGGGGCGATCGCCGCGGGTCGATTCCGGCGGCGCCGGCCGTTCGGACACACCCGGGCCACGCCGCGCCTCGCCACGCGGCTCGACGCTGCGCGCCGCCGGGACCGGCGCTGCGGTTCCGGGCGTAGCGATCGACCCGGGTGCGGCGTCGACGCTCCGGCCGCGCCGACCGCGGCCGCCACGCCGCCCGCGCCGCCGGCGCCCGCCGCCGGCGACCCCGCTCTCCTCTGCTTCGGCGCCGGCATCGCCGGGCGGGAGGCCGCCCGGCACCGCGTCGGGAGCCTCGGGCCGCGCCGCGACCGGGCCGACGGCAGGCCGCACCGGCACTTCGCGCTCCTCGCGCGGCGGCCGGCGGTCGGCGACGTCGCGACGCTCCTCGCGCACCTCGCGCACCTCGCGAAGCTCACGGCCGCCGCGCTCCTCCTGGATCGGGACCTCGGGGGCGTCGCTCTCCGCCCCCCACTCGCCGGGCCGCACCTGCGCGCGCTCGAGCGCGTCGCGCGCCGCGGCCTGCTCGGCCTCCTTCTTGTTGCGCCCGCGCCCCGAGCCGAGGCTGCGCCGCCCCACCATGACCTCGACCATGAACTGCTTCGAATGGTCGGGCCCCACTTCGCTGCGGATCCGGTACACCGGGTGGGTCCGGAAGGTGCTCTGGACGTATTCCTGCAGGTGGCTCTTGTAGTTGGTGTGGCGCTTGTCGGCCGTGATCTCGCGGTGGTCGCGCAGCAGCCAGCGCTCGATGAACGCGCGCGCCGCCTCGAAGCCCTGATCGAGGTAGATCGCGCCGATCACCGCCTCGAACGCGTCGGCGACGATCGACTGGCGCTGGCGCCCGCCCGACTCGATCTCGGAATGGCTCATCAGCACGAAGCGGCCGAGCCCCATCGCCAGGCCACGTCGCGACAGGATCGCCTTCGAGACCAGCAGCGACTTGGTCTTGGTGAGCTGTCCCTCGTGCTCGTTGGGATGCTGGAGGTACAGGTACTCGCTGGTCACGAGGCCCAGCACCGAGTCGCCCAGGAACTCGAGGCGCTCGTTGGACTCGCGGGGTCCGAGCCCGGTCACGCTCAGATAGGAGCGGTGGGTGAGCGCGAGCTTGAGCAGCTCCGGGCGCTGGAAGGTGATCCGGTAGTGGCGGCAGAACTCGTCGATGACCCGGGCTTCCTGCTCGCCGATGCTCGCGAGGCGCGCCGCCGGCGCGGTGGGGCGGAAGAGGGCCATCAGCCACGCCCAGAATCCGGGGCGCGGCGCGGGGCGCATCGGGGGCCGGGGACCGCGGCTGCGGCCGCGGCCGCCGCGGCGGCGGCGGCCCCTTACTTCACGCTCTTCATGGCCAGAGTGACGTTGTGTCCCCCGAACCCGAACGAGTTCGAGAGGGCGGCCTTCACGGCCCGCGGACGGGCCTGGTTCGGAACGAAGTCGAGATCGCATTGAGGGTCAGGTCTTTCCAGGTTGATGGTGGGCGGGACGACCCCGCGCGACAAGGCCAGCGCGGTCACCACCGCTTCGAGTCCGCCCGCGGCACCCAGGAGGTGCCCGGTCATGGACTTGGTCGAGCTCACGAGGAGACGGCGGGCGTGGTCGCCGAACACGGATTTGACCGCGCGCACCTCCGCCGGATCGCCGGCGGGGGTCGAGGTCCCGTGTGCGTTGATGTATTCCACGTCTTCGGCCGGGATGCCGGCGTCCTTCAGCGCGCGACTCATCGCGCGCGCCGCGCCGTTGCCGTCCTCGCTGGGGGCGGTCAGGTGATAGGCATCCGCGGATGCGCCGTAGCCGCCGAGCTCGCAGAGAAGCGGTGCGCCGCGGCGCCGCGCGTGGTCCTCGGTCTCGAGGACCAGCACGCCGGCGCCTTCGCCGATCACGAAGCCGTCCCGGTCGAGATCGAACGGGCGGCTGGCGCGCTGCGGGTCGTCGTTTCGGGTGGAGAGTGCGCGGGAGCTGCTGAATCCGGCCAGGGCCATCGGGGTGATGGTCGCCTCGGCGCCGCCGGCGACCACCACATCGGCGTCGCCGGACCGCATCAGTCGAAGCGCCTCGCCGATCGCGTGCGCCCCCGAGGCGCACGCCGACACCGTGGCGAAGTTGGGACCCCGCAGACCGAACTGGATCGACACCTGTCCGGCCGCCATGTCCGAGATCATCATCGGAATGAAGAACGGGCTGATGCGGCCCGGACCGCGCTCCAGCAGGACCGCGTGCTGGGCCTCGAAGGTCTCCATGCCGCCGATCCCGGAGCCCATGACGACGCCGACCCGGTCCCGATTGACGGCCTCGAGATCCAGGTTCGCGTTCTTCATGGCCTGGTGCGAGGCCACGACCGCGAACTGCGCGAAGCGATCCATCCGCTTGGCGTCCTTACGGTCGACGATCCCGTCGGTGGTGAAGTCCTTGACCTCGCAGGCGAAGCGGGTCTCGTAGCCCGACGCGTCGAAGCGCGTGATGGGCCCGGCTCCCGACTGGCCCGCGATCAGATGGGCCCAGAACGACTCGATGTCGTTGCCGAGCGGCGACACGATGCCCGCCCCGGTCACGAACACCCGTCCATTCCGATCCGACATGCTCGACACTCTCCTCGGCCGGCGCCCGCGGCCTCCCCCGGGTCGGTCCCGGGGGTCGCGGTCACCGGCTATGACTTTGGATTACTGTGCGGTGGCGTGGGACTTGAGATAGTTCATGGCATCGCCGACGGTCTTGAGCTTGTCGGCGTCCTCGTCCGGGATGTCGAGCCCGAACTCCTCCTCGAGCGCCATGACCAGCTCGACGATGTCGAGCGAGTCGGCGCCCAGATCCTCGATGAACTTGGCTTCAGGTGTGAGCTGCTTGGTGTCCACCTCCAATTCCTTCGCGATGATCTCCTTCACGCGGTCTTCACTGAACGTCGCCACTGCCTTCACCTCCTGTGTTATGGGGAATCGATCTGCCGTCCTCACCGCCGCGCGCCGCGCCGGCGCCCTACATGACCATGCCTCCATCCACGGTCCACGCCTGCCCGGTGACGTACCCGGCGCGCGGTGACGCCAGGAACGCGACCACCTCGGCGACCTCGTCGGGCTTACCGAGCCGCCCGAGCGGAATGCGCGCCATGAGATCGGCGCGCGCCGTCTCGGGCAGTGCGGCGGTCATGTCGGTCTCGATGAAGCCTGGGCACACCGCATTCACGGTGATCGCGCGCGAGGCCAGCTCGCGGGCCAGCGACTTGGTGAAGCCGAGCAGCCCCGCCTTGGAGGCCGCGTAGTTGGCCTGACCGGCGTTGCCGATCAGCCCGACCACCGACGCGATGTTGACGATGCGCCCGTAGCGCGCCTTCATCATCGGACGCGCCACCGCCCGGCTGCAGCGAAAGGCCCCGGCCAGGTTGGTGTCGATCACCTCGTCCCACTGGGCGTCGCTCATGCGCATGAACACCCCGTCACGCGTGAGCCCGGCGTTGTTGACCAGCACGTCGACACGCCCCAGGCGCTCGAGCGCCGCCGCGAACGCGGCGTCGACCGACTCGCTGCGCGCCACGTCGGCCTGAAACGCGTGGCAGGCGAGCCCGTCGTGCCGCAGCGCGTGCGCCGCCGCCTCGGCGCGCTCGAGGTTGCGGTTGAAGAATGCGACCTGGGCGCCGCGCGCGGCCAGCGCCCGCACCACCGCGAGTCCGATGCCGGTGGCGCCGCCGGTCACGAACGCGGCCTGCCCGGCCAGCTCGGCGCGCACCCCCGCCGTCTCCGCCCCCATGGTCTGCTCCATCAGCGGATCTCCCGGGCCGCCGACGGGCGCGCCGCCCCGAGCCGCTCGAGGGCGAGCGCCAGATCGGCCGGCTCGCCGGCGGTGAGCGAGATCGCCGCCGCCTCGGGCGCCACGCTCTTGAGCAGGCCGCACAGCACGCGGCCGGTGCCCACCTCGATGAACCACGCCGGCGCATCGGCGAGCAGCAGCCGCATCGACGCCTCCCAGCGCACCGGCTGGGTGAGCTGGGCCTCGAGCGCGGCCCGCAGCGCGGCCGCCGACTCGATGCGCTCGGCGCGCGCGTTGCCGATCACCGGACAGCGCGGCGCGCGCACCTCGACCGCCGCGATCGCGCGCGCCAGCCGCTCGGCGGCCGGGCGCATGAGCGGCGAGTGGAACGCCCCGCTCACCGGCAGCGGGATCACGCGCCGCGCCCCCTTGTGCTTCGCGATCTCGCCGGCGCGCGCCACCGCTTCGACGTCGCCCGAGATCACGATCTGACCCGGCGCGTTGTAGTTCGCGGCCACCACCTCGAGCCCGTCGCCGCTCGCCGCGATGCACGCCGCCTCGACCGCCGCGGGCTCGAGCCCCAGCACCGCGGCCATGGTACCGGGGCGCGCGCGGCCGGCCTCGAACATCAGCTCGCCGCGCGAGCGCACCAGGCGGAGCGCATCCTCGTAGGCCAGCGCGCCGGCCGCGACGCAGGCCGAGTACTCGCCCAGGCTGTGCCCGGCGGTCGCGGCGGGCGTCACGCCGTGGGACTCCAGCACCCGCAGCGCGGCAACGCTGTGGGCGAGCAGCGCCGGCTGGGCGTTCTTGGTCAGGCGCAGCTCGTCCTCGGGCCCCTCCCAGCACAGGCGCGACAGCGCGAAGCCCAGCACCCGATCCGCGATCTCGAACGCCTGGCGCGCCGCCGTATGCTCGGCCGCCAGAGCGCGGCCCATCCCCACGCTCTGCGAGCCCTGGCCGGGGAACAGGAACGCGAGCGTCACGCGCCGCTCTCCCGCGCCGCGCCCGCGGCCACCGCCGGGCGCCCCGCGAGCGGAGCCGGCATGGTCCAGCGCGACACCGTCGCCCCCCAGGTCGCGCCGCCGCCGAAGGCCACGAAGCCCACGCAGTCGCCGGGCTTCAGGCGACCGGCGCGCACCACCTCGTCGAGGCTGATCGGGATCGAGGCCGAGGAGGTGTTGCCGTAGCGCTCGATGTTGAGGATCACCTTCGCGGACGGGATCCCGAGCCGCTCGCGCGTCGCGTCGATGATGCGGCGGTTGGCCTGGTGCGGGATGACCAGGTCGAGGTCGCCCGGCCCCAGGCCGGCGTCGGCGAGCGCGGTGCGCATGCTCTCCTCCATGCCGCGCACCGCGACCTTGAACAGCTCGCGGCCGCGCATCTTGATGAAGTGGCCCTTGTCGCGCACCGTCGCCTCGGTGGCGGGATGGAGCGAGCCGCCCGCCGGCACCTCGAGCAGGTCGCCGAGCACGCCGTCGCTGTGAATCGCCACCGAGAGGATGCCGTCGCCGGCGGCGCAGGGCTGCAGCACCGCCGCGCCCGCGCCGTCGCCGAACAGCACGCAGGTGTTGCGGTCGGTGTAATCGACGATGCGCGACAGCATCTCGACCCCCACCAGCAGCACGTTGTCGGCGAGGCCGGTGCCGATGACGCCCCGCGCCAGCCCCATGCCGTAGATGAACCCGGTGCAGGCCGCGAACAGGTCGTAGGCCGCCGCGTTGGTGGCGCCCAGCTTGGCCTGCAGCGTGCAGGCGCACGAGGGCAGGATGCGGTCGGGGGTGGTGGTGGCGACGATGATCTGGTCGATGTCGCGCGGCCCGATCCCGGCGCCCTCCAGCGCGGCCTGCGCGGCGATCAGCGCCAGATCGGACGAGGCCTGCCCGGGCGCGCCGATCCGGCGCTCGACGATCCCGGTGCGCTCCCGGATCCAGGCGTCCGAGGTCTCGACCATGCGCTCGAAGTCCGAGTTCGAGAGCACGCGGTCGGGCACGTACATCCCGGTGCCGGTGATGGTCGCGCCGCGCACCTGGTCAGGCCGCCGTATCATGATCGGCTTCGATCTCCTCGCGAATGTGGTCGTTGACGCGCTGCTCCACGAATCGGGTCAGGGTGCGGATCGCGCTCCGGAACGCCCGCGCGCCGCTGGCGCCGTGGCCGATGAAGCACACCCCGTCGATGCCCAGCAGGGGCGCCGCCCCGTACTCCTCCCAGTCGATGCGATGCTTGACGCGCCGCAGCGCCGGCAGCATGAACAGTGCCCCGGCGCGCGCCAGCCAGTCGCGGCGCAGCTCGTCGCGCACCATGTGGGCCAGCAGCCCGGCCACGCTCTCGGCGGTCTTGAGCACCACGTTGCCGGTGAAGCCGTCGGTCACCACGACGTCGCAGCTGCCCTTGAACACGTCGCGGCCCTCGACGTTGCCGATGAAGTTGAGGTGGCGCGCCCGCCGCAGCAGCGGCAGCGCCTCGAACACCAGGGCGTTGCCCTTGGTGTCCTCCTCGCCGATCGACAGCAGCCCGACGCGCGGGTTCTGGCGCCCCAGCAGGCAGCGCGCGTACACCGCGCCCATGTGGGCGAACTGGACCAGGTAGCTGGCGCGCACCTCGGCATTGGCGCCGACGTCGAGCACCACCGTACCGCCCCCCGGGTTGGGCATGAACGCCGCGAGCGCGGGGCGCGACACCGATTCCAGGCGACCGAGGCCGAGCAGCGTGGTCGCCACCACCGCCCCGGTGTTGCCGGCGCTGAACAGTCCGTCGATGCGGCGCTCCTTGTGAAGCTGGGTCAGGATCCCGAGCGAGGACTGGCTCTTCTTGCGCGCCGCCACCGCCGCCTTCTCGGACATCTCGATGCGCTCCGAGGCGTGCACCACCTCGATCGGCAGCTGGTCGGCGTGGGCGCGCTTGAGCGCGTTGCGGATCTCCTGCTCGTCGCCCACCAGCGTGATCGAGAACTGCCCCGGCATCTCCCGGAACGCGAGCGCAATGCCCTCGGCGACCACCGACGGGCCGAAATCGCCGCCCATCGCGTCGATGCCGATGCGGGGGACCGAGGTCATGCTCGCGCGCACTATCCTTCGCGCGGCGGGACGATCTCTTCGCCGTCATACCAGCCGCAGTTCGGACACACACGGTGCGGCTGCTTGGGGCTGCTGCAGTGGCTGCAGGTGTTGAGGCCGGGGTGCTTGAGCTTCCAGTGGGTGCGCCGCTTCTTGCCGCGCGTGTGGGAGTGTCTACGTTTGGGTACCGCCATGAATCTTCTCCTCGTGGATGTCGCGGGGGCATGCGTGCGGCCCCGCGTTGAGATCGGCCCCGCATCGCGGGCACAATCCCGCGCAATCGTCGCGACAGTGCGGCGCCATCGGCGTCTCGGTCAGCAGCGATTCGCGGGCTTCCTCACGCAGGTCCAGCCGCCGCCCGTCGTGAAACAGCATGTAAGCGTCGCGGTCGAGCGCTTCCTCGTCCCGTCGGGACCCGGAGCCGGCCCGGTCCGCGAACACCTGAAACACCACCCGCATCGGGTGGTCGAACGACTTGAGGCAGCGGACGCACTCCAGCCGGGGCCGGGCCTCGAGAAAACCGCGCACCGACACGCGATCGCCGGATTTCTCGACGTCGAACGTGCCCCGGATCGCCCCCGGCCATTCGGCCACCGGCAGATCCAGGTCCTGCGCCCCGGTCTCGACCGCCACCTGGCTCAGGCCATTACGCAGCGTCGTGAGATCGAGGATGAACGCGGACATACAAAATGAGCCCGCCGAGGCGGGACCCGTGCCGCCCGCACGGTAGCACAGACCGAAAACCCCGTCTAGCCGCCTATGGCAAAATCACTTGGCGGGTTTTCGTGGGCGGCGTGGCGCGACGAACGTATTGGATGCGCGCCTATCTGTAAAGAACCTTGACGCGGCCCCAGCTCATGGTCTTTGTCGGCACGGGGAAGTCTTGTCGATAGCCGTAGCAGGATTGGATCGAAGCACCTGGAGGAAGGTCCTGAAAAGCGAGCTGGGTGCCGGCCTGAGCATACCCGCCTTCGTTGGCTTCGGCCTCCACAGTGTAGGAGATCCCGAAGGTCTGACCTGCCGGCACCTGAACTGTGACATTGAGCAAAGGCGCCGCGGAGTTCCCGCGGCCGAAGCAGCCCTCGATGCGGTCGCTCTGCGTCGTCCCGTCGGGACCCGTGATCCCCGCATCACACGCACCACACCCGTTGGACTGCCGCGAGCACGCAAGTGAGGCGCTCAGCGTCGCCCTGAACGTGAGCGGAGTTCCGGGCTGAACGTTGGAGACGGTGAAGCTGTCGACCACCTCGGCATAGCCGGCGGTCAGGAAACCGAGGGCCTAGGCATTCGTGATGCCGCGGGTGGCGTCGTAGGAGACGCTGGCCGTGCCCTGCCAGTCCCGGTGCATGAGCCCTGCGGAAGCGTCGGGTAGCTGGTGAAGAAGTTACAGTTCAGCGTATTCGCTGGGCGCACGCCCTGGGGCGTGCTCACCCCGACTACCGTGCCAGCGCGGTGACGCCGAAGAACAGCTTCACCTCGCGCTCGGCGCTGGTCGGGCTGTCGGAGGCGTGGACGGTGTTGCGGCCCTTGCTCTCGCCGTAGAGCTTGCGAATGGTGCCGGGGGCGGCCTGGGCCGGGTCCGTGGCGCCGATCACCTCGCGCAGCAGCGCGACTCCGTTTTCGCGCTCGAGGCAGGTCAGCACGACCGGGCCCGAGGTCATGTAATGCACCAGCTCGTCGAAGAACGACTTGCCGCGATGCTCGGCGTAGAACGTCTGGCATTCCTCACGCGCGAGCTTCGTGAGGCGTGCCTCGGTGATTCGGAATCCGCGCTCCTCGACATGGGCGAGGATCTTCCCGATCAGATTCCGCTGGACGGCATCGGGCTTGACGATGAACAGCGTGCGCTCCAGGGCCATGGCTCTCCGCGTGTGGTCGTGATTCGGTGAACGATGCTTCGATGGACGGTGATTCAGCGCTTGCGGGCTCCGGCGCGCCGCGCCGCCGGCCGGGCGGAGCCGCGGGCGCCCGGGCGGCCGTTGCCGCCGGCGACCGAC
>Ga0318551_10000122_pt1 | contig 19893 bp, 14 predicted proteins | sample GRESIP082b2f19_FD_203511 | JGI IMG/M metagenome (GOLD analysis project Ga0318551, IMG submission 203511) | Tropical soil microbial communities from Luquillo Experimental Forest, Puerto Rico - GRE.SIPMG.082b2f19 | ecosystem: Environmental > Terrestrial > Soil > Tropical forest > Bulk soil...
CACGGTGGTGGTGGTGAACGCGGGCGCGCCGGTCGACTGCGGATGGCTTCCGCGCGTGCCCGCGGCGCTGCAGCTGTGGTACGCCGGCCAGGAGGCGGGCAACGCGCTCGCGGACGTGCTGTTCGGCGACGTGAATCCGTCGGGGCGGCTGCCGCACACGCTGCCGCGTCGGATCGAGGACACGCCGGCCTTCCTCGACTGGCCCGGCGAGCGCGGCCGATCCGTCTACGGCGAGGGCCTGTTCATCGGCTATCGCTGGTACGAGCGCCGGCGCATCGAGCCGCGGCTGCCCTTCGGCCACGGGCTCTCCTACACTCGCTTCGAGTACGCGAACCTGCGGCTCGCCACCACGCGCCTGCGCCCCGGCGCGCCGCTCGAGCTCTCGGTCGACATCACCAACCGCGGCCAGCGCGCGGGGATGGAGGTGGTGCAGCTCTACGTCCGCGACGTCGCGGCCAGCGTCGCCCGGCCCGAGAAGGAGCTGCGCGCGTTCGCCAAGGTCGAGCTCGCGCCCGGCGAGACGCGCACGGTGCGCTTCACGCTCGCACCGCGCGCGCTCTCGTTCTGGGACCCGGCGCGAGGCGATTGGTTCGCGGAGCCAGGCGAGTTCGAACTCGGCATCGGCGCGTCGGCGCAGGACCTGCGCGTGCGCGCTTCCTTCGAGCTCGAGCCCGCCTGAGCTCCGCGACTCCCTCCCTTAGCCGTTGCACCCGGTCGAGAGACCGGGCCCGAGGTTCGCGAGCGCGCGCCGCAGCACCACCAGGTCGACAATGTCGTAGGTGGGTGGCGTGCTGCCGGCTCCGCCGGCGACGTTGCACTTGCCCGGGGCCTTGGGCGTCGAGATCGCGGCCAGAGCCGCGCGCTCGGCCGTGACGTCGGCGGCGCCGGCGATGCCGTCCGCGGTCACGTCGCCACACTGGTTCGCGTCGCGGATGCCGTCCGGCTGCGAGCCGTCGCCCACGCCGCCGCGGTCGATGCCCATGCGCTGGCCCGAGCCCGGTGGCACGCAGGTGAAGGTGAGCTCCTGTCCGGGCGTGCTCGCGAGCGCGCGCAGGGACGCGTCGGTCTGCGTCGAGTCGGAGCTCGAGTCGGGCGTGAAGGTGTTCGAGGCGGACATCCACCAGCCGCGCGTCACGCCGCTGATCGTGCCCTTCACCACGAGGTCGCACTCGTTGCCCGGGTTGTCCAAGGTGTGGTAGGCGGTGACCGCGCGCTGCTCGAGCAGCGTGATTCGGTTGGTCACGTTCGGGTCGCTCCCGTTCGTGGAGGTGAGCGTGATCTGCTGGCCGACGATCGGCGCGAGATCCGACGGGAAGGCCATCACGAAGTTGGTCACGTTCTGGCGCATCGCCGCGCCGGAGTTCCCGTAGTTCGCGCTGGGATCGTTGTTGGGATCGCTCGGGAACGTGAACACCCCGCCGTTCAGGAAGCTGATCACGTTGTCGATCGAGCCGTCGTTCAGGTAGCCGAAGCCGCGGATCTGGTCTGTCGACGGTGAGCCGTGCGCAGGGATGTTGGTTCCCGGCACCGCCTCCATGCCGTACATGCCGACCTTCTCGTACGCGTTGCGCAGCTGCGGCACCTTGAAGTGCTGCGACAGGCCCTCGAAGGTCGAGAGCCCGCCCGTGCCGAACGCGCTCCCCGCCTGGTTCAGCGTGTGGCAGCCGGCGCAGGCCTTGATCGTGTCCGAGGTCGTGTTGAGATAGAAGGTCTGCCCGGTCGTCTGCGAGGCCGTGAGGGTCTGGTCCAGATTGCGGATCGGGTTCGGCGGCATCGTCACCCGCAAGATGAAGTTGGTGTACGCCGTCATGTCCGCGGGCGCGAGCTGGGTCGCGTTGCCGAGCAGGCTCTGGAACGCCGGGTTGAACTTGCCGAAGGCCTGGTTCGGATCCAGCGCGTTCGGGTCGCCGTCGAAGTTCGGCACCCCGTTGGTGAAGTTCCCTCCGGAGCGGTCGCCGCGCCAGTGCATCGGGCCGTTGTGCTTCATGCCGCGCAGGGTCTGCGTGGTCATCGGGCCCTTCAGCGGATGGAAGTCGAGGTTGCCCGGCACGGTCTGCAGCCCCAGCGACACGAGGGTCGGCCCGGCGATCGCCGCCCCGGTGGTGCCGCTGAGGATCTTCACGAACGGATTGAAGTTGCTCGCGAGCGGCGCGTTGGGATCGGGATTGCCGAGGTCCCAGGCCAGCGAGTCGAAGTCCGCGAACACGTGGCAGACCGCGCACGAAGCCTCGCCGTTCGAGGAGGTCAGGTGCGCGTCGTAGAGGAAGTGGCGCCCGTTCAGGATGTCGGGCGTCTCGGGGTTGTGCACCGTGAGGTGCCCGACCTCGACCTTGGCGGTCGGGTCGACCAGCGAGATGCCGTCGTCGAAGCGCGTGTACACGTACAGGCGGTTGTGCGGCTCGTCGAGGATCACGCCGCCCGGACCGCCCGCCGACAGGTGGATGTGGTTCGCGGCGTTGGGCTGGAACGAGTTCGGGTCGGTGGGCGGCAGGGCGAGCGCGGCGGTGTCGATCACGCCGATCTCGCCGGAGCCGAACGCCGCCACGTACAGCGTCGAGCCGTCGCTCTTCACCGCCATGTCGGTCGGGATCGCCAGGCTCGCTGCGTTCACCGCCGCCGAGGCGGTCACGGTGTAGTCGATCTGCTTGTTGAGGCGGCGCGGGGTGACGGTCGTGCTGCCCGAGAGGATCGAAATCTGCGCGTGGTGCAGCTCGCCGCGCACGTTCGGCTCCTTGGTGCCGTCGGTGGCGTTGAAACGGGCGTCGCTCGCCTCGAAGCGGTCGAAGTTGTTCGCGTCGGTGTTCGACACGTACACGACGCCCGAGATCGGGTTCACCGCCATGTTGAACAGGATCGTGCCGACGTGGTCGAAGACCGAGGTCTGCGCCGGCGGGCTCGCGGTGGCGTCGAGCATGAACACGTCGTGGTCGGGCAGGTTGAACTGCACCATGCCGGTGTGCCCCGTGCCGGTGACGTCGACCCAGGTCGTGCCCGACTGGTACTTCAGCATCACGCCGACCTGCGGGGTGGGCAGCTGGCCCACGGGGTTGGAGGTCTGGTTCGGGTCGGGCACATTGAACGCCGGGGGCGGCGTCGCAATCTGGCCCGCCGGGACGATCGTGGTCTGGTCGCCGGAGTGGAACACCGCGACGTAGACGATCGAGCCGTCCGGGCTGGCGGCGAGCGCGCGCGGCGTGTCGCCGAACAGGCTCAGGATGGTGGGCGAGCTGCCGCCGGGATTGGTCGCGTCGAACACCCAGACGTCGCTGCGGCCGACGCCGCTCGACGTGAGCTGCGGATCGCCTGGGCGGTTCTGACCGCGGTGCGCCGCGGTGATGAAGGCGCGGTTGTGGCCGGTGCCCGCGAACACGATGTCGCGCGGCTCGTCACCGACGAGGAGCGTCTGGGTGACGCGCTGGGTCGCCACGTCGACGATCGAGATGCTGTCCGAGACGTGGTTCACCACCCAGACCTCGCCGTTGGTACGCGCGGCGACCGCGACCGGCTCGAGGCCCACGGGCACGGAGCCGATCAGGGCGAGGCCGTTCGACGCGACGCTGAAGATCTCCAGGCGACCGTCCGGGATGTTGCAGGCGAACAGCTTCGTGCCGTCCGGTGAGAGCGCGAGCGGCCGGACCGGACCGCTCTCGAACAGCGTGTAGTTGGACTGTGCAGCTGCCGTTCCCGCAGCGAGCGCCAGGCAGAGCGCGAGAGAGATCCAGCGTCCCATTCCCTTCCCTCCGACCGGACCGCGAGCAGCGGCGAACGATGGTGCAGCAGGCGCAGTCCAGCGGCCGATGATACGCCGATCGGCGGGGTCGAGGGCAAGAAACCCGCGCGGTCTAGAAGTCGCAGCCGGCCGTGAGCCCCGGCGCCAGGTTCACGAGCGCCCGCCGGATCGCCACCACGTCGTTGATGTCGCAGGACCCGGCGCCACTCCCCTGCGCGTCCGCGACATTGCACTTCGCAGGAACGAGCGGCGTGGAGATGCCGGCGAGCTGCGCACGCAGCGCGTCCACGTCGGCCTGGGTCACGATCCCGTCGCCGTTCACGTCGCCGCACTGCTCGGCGTCGAGCAGCCCGTCCGACTGGCCGTCTTCGCCGATGCTGCCGCGGTCGATCCCCAGCCGCGTGCCCGAGCCCGCGGGCACGCAGGTGTAGGTGAGCTCCTGTCCCGCGGTGGCCGCCAGCGCGCGCAGGTCCGCGTCCGCGAGCGGCGGGTCGGTGCTGCGATCGGGCGAGAACACGCCGGGGGAGCTCATCCACCAGCCGCGCGGCACGCCGGCGATCGCGCCCTTCACCACCAGATCGCACTCCATGCCCTGCGGCGAATCGACGGTGAAGTAGGGCGTCGCGGCGCGTGCGACCAGGAGATCGATGCGCCCAGTGACGTTCGGGTCGTTCGCGTTCGCGGCGTTCAGCGTGACCTGCTGGCCCACCACGGGCGCGAGGTCCGAAGGGAACGCGAACAGGAAGTTCGCCACGTCGGCGCGATCGGAGTCGCCGTTCGCGAAGGAGAAGAAGATGCTGCTGAGGAAGGTCACGATGGTGTCGTGGGCACCGTCGTTGTGGAAGCCGTAGCCGCGGATCTGCGGCGTGGAGGGCGAGCCCTGGCCGGGCAGCGAGCCCACGGAGTTGCGCCCGAACATCCCGACCTTCGTGTACAGGTTGCGCAGCTGCGGCACCTTGAAGTGCTGCGTGTCGGCCGAGAACGCGGTGAGGCCGCTCGTGCCGAACGCGCCGATGCTCGGGTCGAGCGTGTGGCAGCCGGCGCAGGTCTTCCCGGGCGCGTCGGACGGGCTGCCCCCGAAGATCGCGACGCCGTTCGCCTGGGACGCGGTGAGCGACTGGTCCAGGTTGCGGATCGGGTTCGGCGGCATGCGCAGCTGCAGGATGAAGGTCGCGAACGCCTGCATGTCCGACGCCGACAGCTGGCTCGCGCGGCCGAGCAGGCTCACGAACGCCGGGTTGAATTTCAGGAACGCCTGGTTCGAGTCGAGCGCGTTGGGGTCGCCGTCCCACTGCGGCGTGCGGTCGCTGAAGCCGCCGCCGGAGCGGTCGCCGCGCCAGTGCATCGGCCCGTCGTGCACCATCCCGCGCAGGGTCTGGGTCACCATCGGGCCCTTCAGCGGGTGGAAGTCGATGTTGTCGATTCCGGTCGAGTCGAAGATGGCGTTGATGCTGTTGTTCTGCTTCACGAACGGGTTGTTGTTGAGCAGCACCGCGCCGCCCGGAGACGGGTTGCCGAGGTCCCAGGCGAGTGAGTCGAAGTCGCCGAACACGTGACACACGCCGCACGCGGCCTCGCCGTTCGACGACGAGCCGTGGGTGTCGTAGAGGAACTTCCGGCCGGCGGTGACCGAAGGCGGCTCGGGGCTGTGCACGCGCACGTGCGCGCGAGCGGGTCGACCACCGAGACCCCGTCGTCGAAGCGCGTGTAGACGTACAGCCGGTCGTGCGCGGAGTCGAGCGCGAGGCCGCCCGGACCGCCGGCCGACAGGGGAATGTGGTCGGCGGCGTTGGGCGTGAAGGCGTTCGGATCGGTGGGGGGCAGCGCCAGCTTGGCGGTGTCGATGATGCCGATCTCTCCGGAGCCGAAGGCCGCGACGTAGAGCGTCGTGGCGTCGGCGCTGATCGCGAGGTCGGTCGGGATCCCCAGGCTCGCGGCGTTGGTCGCCGCGGGCGCGACCGCGAGCGAGTAGTCGATGTGCTTGTTCAGGAGCCGCGTGCTGACCGACCCCCCGGGCGAGAGGATCGAGATGCGCGCCTTGTGCAGCTCACCGCGCAGGTTCGGCGTGCCGAACCCCTCGAAGCGGTCCATGTTGTTCGCGTCGGTGTTGCTGACGTAGAGGATCCCGTTCGGCGACACGACCATGTTGAACAGGATCGTCCCGACATGGTCGTAGGTGCGGACCAGCGCCGGCGGGCTGGCGGTGGCGTCGAGCGCGAACACGTCGTGGTCGGGGAGGGTGAAGGGGACCGCGCCGGTGTAGCTGTTGTTGTTCGCATCCTTCCACGTCGCCCCCAGCTGCTGCTGCAGCATCACCGCCACGATCGGCGTGGGCAGCGTGGTCGGATCGACCGGCCTGCCGTTCGGGTCCAGCGGCGTCGGGAGCGTCTGGAACGGGCCGAGCGCAGAGGGGCCCTGGTTCGGGGGCAGGGCGGTGGTCTGGTTGCCGGAATGGAACACGGCGGCGTACACGGTCGAGCCGTCGGGGGTCGCTGCGAGCGCGCGCGGGGTGTCGCCGAACAGATTCAGAAGCTCGAGCGGCGTTCCGCCCAGCGCCGCGCCGAGGTTGGCGCTGTCGAAGATCCAGACGTCGCTGCGGCCGACGCCGCCGCTCTGGAGCTGCGGGTCGCCGGGCCGGTTCTGCCCGCGGTGTGCGGCGGTGACGAACGCCAGCCCCCGCCCGGGGCCGGCGAAGACGATGTCGCGCGGCTCGTCTCCCACGAGCAGCGTCCGGGTCACGCGCAGCGACGGCACGTCGACGATGGAGACGCTGTCCGAAAGGTGGTTCACCACCCAGACCTCGCTGTTCGAGCGGGCCGCGACGGCGACGGGCTCGACCCCGACCTGGACGGAGCCGACGCCGTGCAGGCCCGTCGGGCCGACGGCAAAGATCTCGAGCCTTCCGTCGGGGATGTTGCACACGAACAGGAGCGAACCGTCTGGCGAAAGCGCGATCGGACGGACCGGCCCCGCCTCGAACAGCGTGTAGCTGCCCTGGGCGGACGCACGGGCCGCCGCGAGCGAGCACAGCAGCGCCACGACGGCGACAAAGCGTCTCAAAGCCTTCTCCCCGAAGGCCCTTCCCGGGCCGCGATCATACGTCACGGACCGCAAAGCGGTTGCAGAATCGCGTGTGCGAGAATGAGGACTTCGGAGGCGAACCCATGAAGAACAACCTCGGCCTGTTCCTCGCCAAGCGCGCGCTGCTCAACCCCTCGCTGGAGGCGTTCATCGACACGCACACGGGGCGCCGCTTCAGCTTCGCGGAGCTCGACCGGCGCGCGAACCGCACCGCAAATTTCCTTGCACGCGAGCTCCGGGTGAAGAAGGGCGAGCGGGTGGCGCTGCTGCTGATGAACAGCCCCGAGTTTCTCGAGAGCTTCTTCGCCATCGCCAAGCTCGGCGCGGTCTGTGTGCCGCTGAACTGGCGGCTGGTGGCAGACGAGCTGCAGTTCATCCTCAAAGACTCCGGTTCCCGTACCCTTCTCTATGGTGGCGAGTTCGCGCAGACGGTTGCGGAGCTCGAGAAACGAAAGGCCACCGAGATCCGGAACTGGGTCCAGGTCGGCGACGACCCGAAGCGCGCGGAATGGAGCCTATCTTACGACGTTTTGCAGCAGGCTGCGTCGGCGGAGGAGCCGAGCGTGCCCGCCGCGGACGACGACCTGCTGTACATCATGTACACCTCCGGCACGACCGGGCTGCCCAAGGGCGCGGTGCACACGCATGCGACCGCGATGTGGGGGGTGCTGACGATCGCGGCCACCGCCGAGATGCGCTTCAAGGACCGTTATCTCGTGTCACTGCCGCTGTTTCACGTGGGCGCACTCACTCCACTCACGGGCAACGTCTACCGCGGCATCACCAGCGTGGTCATGCGGGCCTTCGATCCCACCAAGGTCTGGGAGCTGATCCAGTCCGAGCGCATCACGGTCGCGCTCAAGGTCCCGGCAATGCTGAACTTCATGCTGCAGACCTACGACCCGAAGAAGTACGACGTCTCGAGCCTGCGCTGGATCATGAGCGGCGCCGCGCCGGTGCCGGTCACGCTGATCGAGGCCTACGCGAAGCTCGGCATCGAGATCCACCAGGTCTACGGGCTGACCGAGAGCTGCGGTCCCGCTTGCCTGATCGGCCCGGACGATGCGATCGCGAAAGCCGGCTCCACCGGCAAGGCGTTCTTCCACACCGACGTGCGCGTGGTCGACGAGAACCTGCGCGACGTGCAGCCGGGCCAGCAGGGCGAGGTGATCATCCGCGGCCCCCACGTGATGAAGGAGTATTGGAAGCGCGCCGAGGCAACCGCCGAGACCATCCGCGACGGCTGGCTGCACTCGGGCGATGTCGCCACCGTGGACAAGGAGGGCTTCGTCTACATCCAGGACCGCATGAAGGACATGGTGATCTCCGGCGGCGAGAACGTGTACCCGGCCGAGATCGAGAACGTGATCCTGGGGAACCCCAAGGTGAGCGAGGTGGCCGTGATCGGTCAGCCCAGCGCCAAGTGGGGGGAATCCGCCTTCGCGGTGGTGGTCCGGAAGGACGCCAGCTTGACCGAGCGCGAGGTGCTCGAGTGGTGCAATGGGAAGCTCGCGCGCTTCAAGCAGCCCAGGGCCGTGGTGTTCATCGACGTCATCCCGCGGAATCCCTCCGGCAAGGTCCTGAAGCGGCTGCTCCGCGATCAATTCCCCGGTCCAGCTCCGGAGTAATCCGCATAGAAATCGATGAGATGAGGCTCATCCGAGCCGGTCGCGGCTTGTGCAAGCCGCAGCTTCGACGATCGTCCAACGCCCCATGCCCAGGCCCCGCTCCCCAGCCCTCGCCAGCTATCTCCTGCTGACGTATGTGGCCCTCGCCGCGAACGTCGCGGGGTTCGTGCGAATTGCGCCTCCGGCGGGAGCGCTCGGCGCCTTCTTCGGCTTCGCCGTCTGCGCGACCTACAGCGCGATCTACCTCCTTCCAGTGATTCTCATCTGCGTCCTCATCGAGGCCACGGTCGGGCGGCTCGGCCGCGCGGGGCGGGGGATCGCGGCGGGGGTCGCGATCGCGGGCGGCACGTCGGTCCAGCTGTTCGCGTACTCGGACCGGTTCCTGTTCCGGCTCTACGGCTTCCACCTGAACGGCTTCGTCTGGAACCTGGTGACCACGCGCGGCGGGATCGAGTCGCTCGACAGCGGGGCCGACACGTTCGCGGTGTTCTGTGCGATCGCGGCCGGGTTCACCGCGCTCCAGACGGGCCTGTGGATCCTGGCGGGGCGCGAGCGGCCGGCGGCGCTGCTCGCACCACTCCTGTCGTGGCGAGCGGGCGCCGCGCTGCTCGCCTTCCTGGTGGCGCTCGGGCTGGGCGAGCGCGCGACCTACGCCTGGGCGTACGGCGTCCACGAGAGCTCCATCATGGAGACGGCGAACGCGATCCCGTTCTACCTGCCGACGCGGGCGCGCTCCGTCACGCGCGCGCTCGGGATCGAGGCGCCGAACGACTCGGTCACGCTGGGGACGAGCGGAGCGATCGCCTACCCCCTCGAGCCGATCCGCCGCGGGCCCCATCCCGCCTACAACATCGTGTGGCTGGTGTCGGAGTCGTGGCGCGCGGACACGCTCGACCCCGAGATCATGCCGGCCACCAGCGCCTTCGCCGCGCGCGCGATCCGCTTCCGCGACCACTACAGCGGCGGAAACAACACGCGCATGGGCATGTTTTCGATGTTCTACGGCCTCTACGGCGGCTACTGGTTCCCGTTCCAGGAACAGGAGCGCGGCCCGGTGCTGGTGGACGCGCTGCTCGAGGACCACTACCAGCTCGACCTGCGCACCAGCGCGCGCTTCACCTATCCCGAGTTCGACGAGACCATCTTCGCGCGCGTGCCGCGGTCGGAGCTGCACGAGGGCGGCGGCAAGCCCGGGTGGGTGCTCGACCGCGAGAACGTCGCCTCGATGCTCGACTTCTTCGAGCACCGCGACGCCTCGCGCCCGTTCTTCGCGTTCATGTTCTTCGAGTCGCCGCACGCGCGCTACGACTTCCCGCCCGAGTCGGTGATCAAGAAGCCGTATCTCGAGAGCCTGAACTACGCGACCATGGATCTGTCGCGCGACATCGGGCTGATCAAGAACCGCTACCTGAACTCGGTGCACCACCTCGACTCGCAGCTCGCGCGCGTGTTCGACTACCTCGAGAGCCACGGGCTGCTCGATTCGACGATCGTGGTCGTCACCGGCGACCACGGCGAGGAGTTCATGGAGAAGGGGCGCTGGGGCCACGCCTCCGCATTCACCGAGGAGCAGACCCGCGTCCCGCTGGTGCTCTACGTGCCGGGCCACGCGCCGGCGGTCGTCGACCGGATGACCAGCCACCTGGACCTGCCCGCGACCGTGCTCGACCTGCTCGGCGCGAAAAATCCCCCGTCGGACTACTCGCTGGGGTACGACCTGCTGAGCGGGCCGCCGCGCACGTTCACGGTGGTGAGCGGCTGGAACGACCTGGCCTACGTCGACGCGTCGCACAAGATCGTGATGCCGCTCGGGCGCTTCGACCTGTCGCGCAAGCGCCGCGTCACCACCCGCGACGACACGGAGCTGCCGGCCGCCGACGACCAGCTGGCCACGGACCACACGCACGTGCTGGACATCATGCGCCAGCTCACGCGCTTCGCTCGCGCCCGCGGCTAGGCGCCTCTGTTAGAATCGCGCGATGGCGCTCGAGATCCGGCACGTCGAGCTGTTCGCGGTCACGAGTGACTCGCTCACGCTGGCGTTCGAAGTGGCCGACGCCTCCAGCCCCGTCGCCGCCACCGCGCGCGTGCGCCTGAACGGCGAGCTGCGAGCGGTCTCGGAAGGGCCGGCCGGCACGCGGCTGGTGCGCTTCGACGGCCTTGAACCGGACTCCGCGTACACGATCGAGATCGATGTCGCGGGCGCGGCCCCGGTCGAGCCCGGCCGCTACTTCCCGGGCGCCGCGCGCACGCTTCCGGCGCCGCGCGCGCGCTGCGTCGCGCGCTTCGCCACGCTGAACGACCTGCACTTCGGCGAGGAGCGCTTCGGCGGGGTGCTCACGCCCGAGGGCGACTCTGGCGAGCCCGCGCCGGGCTTCCCGCTCGTGCGCGAGAGCGACGGCGACGTGCCGTACTGGCAGCTGATGAACGAGGATGCGATCGCCGACATCAACGCGCTGGGCGTCGACGCGACCTTCGTGAAGGGCGACATCGCCGACCGCGGTCGGGTCGAGCAGTTCGAAGTCGCCGCGCGCACCTTCGCCGCGTTCAGCTCGCCCTGGCACGCCTTCCTCGGCAACCACGACCACTACGCGCGGCTGGAAGGCGGCGAGGTCGACGGCTACGCGATCCTGGGTCAGCCGCCCGCGCCGCGCGCGGTGGACCTCGGCGGCTGGAAGCTGCTGCTGCTGGACACCGTCGAGCCCGGGGCCCACCATGGCGTGTTCCCCGACGCGCGCCTGCGCTGGCTCGCCGACCAGCTGGAAGAGACCCGCGAGCTCGGTCAGCCGACGCTGTTGCTGACGCACCATCAGCCCGTCCCGCGCGAGCACCGCCACAGCTACCCGAACACGATCGGCATCGTGCCCGAGCACTCCGAGCGCATCTTCGAGCTGCTCGGCAAGAACCCGCAGGTCCAGGCGGTGCTGATCGGGCACACCCACCGCAACCGCGTGCGCCGCTACGCGGCGTCGGGCTCGATTCCGTTCGTCGAGGTCCACTGCGTGAAGGACTACCCGGGCGGGTTCGCGCTCTACGAGCTGTACGACGACGGCAGCTTCCGCCAGGAGGTGCGCCGCACCTCCAGCGCGCGGGCGCTGGCGCACTCGACGCGCTGCCGCGACTTCTTCGACGGCGGCTACCGCCACTTCGCGCTGGGCACGCTCGCCGAGCGCGCGTTCGTCGCCGGCGGGATCAGCGCGCGCTAGTCACGCGAGCGAAGCGCCCAGCGAGCGGCCGAGGCACGACGGAACGCGCAGCCCTTGGCGCGCGGCATCAGGTCAGGTCGTAGCGGTCCAAGTTCATCACCTTGCTCCAGGCGGCGACGAAGTCTCGCACGAACTTCGGCTGTGCGTCCGCGCTGGCGTAGACCTCGGACAGGGCCCTGAGCTGCGAGTTCGAGCCGAAGACGAGATCGGCGCGAGTGCCCGTCCACTTCAGCTTGCCCGTCTTGCGGTCGCGACCCTCGAACACGTCCTTCGCGTTCGACACCGCCTTCCACTCCGTGCCCATGTCGAGCAGGTTCACGAAGAAGTCGTTGGTGAGTGAGCCGGAGCGCTCGGTGAATACGCCGTGCTTGGATTGGCCGAAGTTGGCGCCGAGCACCCGGAGACCTCCGATCAGCACGGTCAGCTCCGGCGCCGTCAGCGTCAGTAGCTGCGCCCGATCGACCAGCAGCGCCTCGGCGGAGGTCGTGAGCCCGCTCTTCAGGTAGTTGCGGAAGCCATCAGCCACGGGCTCGAGGACCGCGAACGAATCCGCGTCGGTCTGCGCCTGCGAGGCATCCATCCGGCCCGGCGCAAACGGCACGGTCACCGCGACGCCGGCGCTCTTCGCCGCCTGCTCGACTCCCGCGCAGCCGGCCAGAACGATCACGTCGGCGAGCGAGATCTTCTTGCCGCCCGCTGCCGCGCCGTTGAACGCGCGCTGGATCTCTTCGAGCGTCTTCAGCGTCTTCGCCAGCTGCCCGGGCTCGTTCACCTCCCAGCCCTTCTGGGGCACGAGCCGGATCCGCGCGCCGTTTGCGCCGCCGCGCTTGTCGGAGCCGCGGAAGGTCGAGGCCGACGCCCAGGCGGTGGAGACGAGCTCCGAGGTCGTGAGCCCCGACGTCAGGATCTTCGCCTTCAGCGCGGCGACGTCCTTCTCCTCGACGAGCTTGTGGTCGACCGCTGGAATCGGGTCCTGCCAGATCAGCTCTTCCTTCGGGACCTCGGGTCCCAGGTAGCGCGCACGCGGACCCATGTCGCGGTGGGTGAGCTTGAACCACGCGCGGGCGAACGCGTCGGCGAGCTCTTCGGGATGCTCCATGAACCGCCGCGAGATCTTCTCGTAGGCCGGGTCGAAGCGGAGCGAGAGGTCCGTGGTCAGCATCCCGGGGGCGATGCGCTTGCTCTTGTCGTGCGCGCTCGGCACCGTACCCGCGCCGGCACCCGCCTTCGGCTTCCACTGGTGCGCGCCGTCGGGACTCTTGGTGAGCTCCCACTCGTAGCCGAACAGGTTCTTGAAGTAGTCATTGCTCCACCGGGTGGGAGTGGTGGTCCAGGTGATCTCGATGCCGCTCGTGATCGCGTCGGCGCCCACGCCGGTGCCGAAGCGGTTCTTCCAGCCGAACCCTTGGAGCTCGAGGTCTGCGCCCTCGGGATCCGGCCCCACGTTCGTCGCGGACGCGGCGCCGTGCGTCTTGCCGAAGGTGTGACCGCCCGCGATCAGCGCGACGGTCTCTTCGTCGTTCATCGCCATGCGTGCGAACGTCTCGCGGATGTCCTTCGCGGCCGCGAGCGGGTCTGGCTTGGCGTTCGGACCTTGCGGGTTCACGTAGATCAGGCCCATCTGCACGGCGCCGAGCGGCTTCTCGAGGTCGCGATCCCCGGAGTAGCGTTCGTCGCCGAGCCACTGGCTCTCTTTGCCCCAATAGACGTCCTGGTCCGGCTCCCAGACGTCGGGGCGACCCCCGCCGAAGCCGAAGGTCTTGAAGCCCATCGTCTCCAGCGCGACGTTGCCGGCGAGGATCATCAGGTCGGCCCAGGAGATCTTGCGGCCGAACTTCTGCTTGATGGGCCACAAGAGACGCCGCGCCTTGTCGAGGCTCACGTTGTCCGGCCAGCTGTTGACCGGCGCGAAGCGCTGCTGGCCGCGGCCGCCACCGCCGCGGCCGTCGCCGATGCGATACGTGCCGGCGCTGTGCCAGGCCATCCGGATGAACAGCGGCCCGTAGTGACCGAAATCCGCCGGCCACCAGGGCTGCGAGTCGGTCATCAATGCCGCGAGATCTTTCTTCAGCGCTGCGAAGTCGAGACTCTTGAACTCCTTCGCGTAGTCGAAATCCTCCCCCATGGGATCGGACTTCTCGGAGTGCTGGTGGAGCAGGTCCAGCCGCAGCTGGTTCGGCCACCAGTCGAGAATCGACGGCCCGCCGTGCGTCTCCGAGCCCTTCAGTTCCGCCATACGTCCTCCCTAAGCGTGAGTTCCCTTGGCCCCGGCGGCGTCGTGCGACTCGCACGCCTCGCAGAGGCCGAAAAAATCGATCTTGATGCGCATTGCGCGGCGGCCGCGCGCCCGGCGCAGCTTCTGCGCGAGCGAGCGAGGTGCGACCAGGTGCAGGTCGTCGATCGCACCGCAGCGTTCGCAGATGAAGTGGTGGTGCGGCTTGGGATTGCCGTCGTAGCGCGTGCCACCGGCCGACGGCACCTCTTCGACGACGCCCTGCGAGACCAGCACCTCGAGATTGCGGTAGACCGTGCCCAGCGACAGCTGAGGCAGCTCGCCGAGCAGTGCCTTGTGGGTCTGTGCGGCGGTCGGGTGGTCCTCGCTCGCGCGCAGGAACTCGAGGATCCGTTCGCGCTGGCGGGTGCGGTGGCGCCGCGCGCTTCGAGGGGGGATCAGTCTCACGCGGGGGAGCATAGGGGGTCGCCCGCCGGACCGCAACATGAATCAGGAATCATTCCTGAAATGATTCCTGGAAACGGTCCCCTATCCTGGGATCCGTGGCCAAGCCCCGCATCGAGATCGAATACTGCCGGCGCTGCCGCTGGCTGCTGCGCGCGGCCTGGGCGGCGCAGGAGCTGCTGTCCACGTTCGAGGCCGAGCTGGGCGAGGTGGCGCTGGTCCCGAACGACGTCGGCGGCGTGTTCGAAGTGCGCCTCGGGGGCGAGACGCTGTTCTCGCGCGCTGCCGCGGGCCGCTTCCCCGACGCCGCCGAGCTGAAGCGCCTGGTGCGCGATCGCGTCGCACCCGGCCGCGCCCTCGGTCACGTCGACGGCTGAACGCGCACGAGCGAGAGCGCGTGCTCCGGACACGCCTCGACGCACAGCCCGCAGCCGTGACAGCTCGCGGCGTTCGGCGCGAAGGCCTGGCGGTTCCCGTGCGCCCAGGTCTTGAGCCGGCCCACGAGCGAGAGCGCGCGCCGCTCGCCGCTAGAGAGCTCGCGGATCTCGAACACCGAGTAGGGGCAGACGCGCACGCAGTCTCCCTTCGCCTCGCAGCGGTTGCGGTCGACCACCGGCGCCACCACGCCCGGGGGATGCTTGCAGGGCTCGCCCATGCGGACCTCCTCGCCCGGTATCATGCACCCATGAGCCAGGTGCGGAAGGTCGCGGTGCGGGACATCGAGATGGAGGTCGAAGAGGCCGGCGCGGGGGGGCGCGCGCTGGTGCTGGTGCACGGGTTCACCGGCTCCCGAGACGACTTCCGCGAGCAGCTCCCGCCGCTCGCCGCCCTCGGCCGCACGCTCGCGCTCGACCAGCGCGGGCACGGCGGCAGCACCAACTCGGGCAAGCACGAGCTCTACACCGTGGCGAACCTGGTGGACGATCTCGCCGCGGCGTTCGACGCGCTCGGGCTGGAGCGCGCGGACCTGCTCGGCCACTCGCTCGGCGGCGCCGTCGCGCTGCGCTTCGCGCTCGCCCATCCCGACCGGCTCGCGTCGCTGGTGTTGATGGACACCTCGGCGCAGCCGATCCGCATGCGCTTCTCCGAGAGCACGCGGGCGAGCATCGCGAGCTTCGCGCGCGAACACGGCATGGGCGCGCTCGCGAAGCGCACGCGCGAGATGGTCGTTGCGAATCCCGCCGCCGTTCCGCCGTCGGCCCGGCGCGCGCAGGAGCGCATGGGCGAGGAGGTCTTCTGGCAGCGCATCCTGCGCAAACACGAAGCGATGGACCCGGTCGCCTGGGACGCGCTCTCCGCGGAGATGGGTCGGCTCGAGTCGTCGCTGGACCGGCTGGGCGAGATCCGCTGTCCGACCACGATCCTGGTCGGCGCCGAGGACACGCCCTTCCTTGCGCCCAGCGATGAGATGGAGAAGCGCATCGCCGGCGCGCGCAGGGTCACCATTCCAGACGCTGCGCACAGCCCGCAGCTGGAGAACCCCGCAGCGTGGCTCGAGGCGCTGCGCGCTCATCTCGTCTGGGCCCGCAGCACTGCCTGATCTGTCACGCAGCAGCGTTGCCGCGGACCGCGGCAGCCCGTGAGCGCGGCTCGAGACGCGCTGCGTCGTGCGCGCATCGCGGCAGTGGCACGGACCCTGCACAACCACCGATCGGCAGCAGCAAGTGACCGGCTCAGGGCCGTACTGCCGGACTCCCTCCCGTAAGATGGCGCGGCCGGTCAAAGAGTCTTCCCGACACGAGCGCCCCCCGGATCGGAAGGTCCGGGGGGCCAAGTGCTTTGTGGCAGACTCTCCGTCGGAAGGAGCCCCCCGATGGCCAAGGCGAAGTTGCTGTCCGACGTCGTGGCGCTGCCCGAGCGCGCGCGTGGAACGAGGCGCTCGCGACCGAGATCGTGTGCGTGCTGCGCTACAAGCGCGACCACTTCAAGCAGCACGCGGAGCAACTGGCGACTCTGCTCGGCGAGGCTCGGCTGAGCGCGGGCGGGGCTGTCGGGCGATCGAAGTGAATCGAGTGGCCGTCGTCGGCGTGGGCGAGACGGACTACGTGCGCGGCTCGCCGCGGCTGCCGGAAGAGCTGATGCTGGAGGCCGCGCGCGCGGCGCTGGCGGATGCGGGGCTCGCGCCTCGCGACGTCGACGGGCTGATCCCGCCCTCCGGCTTCACCACGGCTGAGTCGCTCGCGGCGAACCTCGGCATCGAGGAGCTGCGCTACGCCGTGACCGTGCACATGGGCGGCGCGAGCCCGGTCGCAGCGCTGCAGAGTGCGGCGCTGGCGATCGCCGGCGGGGTCGCGCGCACGGTGCTGGTGGTCGTGGGCTGGAACGGCTGGTCGGCGCTCCGCCCCAAGCCCGGGGCTCCCCGCCCGCGACTGGGCTTCGCGCCCACCGCCGCGGCACAGCAGATCGTCGATTTCTACCTGCCGCACGGCGTGATGCTGCCGGTGCAGATGTACGCCTGGCTGTGCATGCGACACAAGAAGGTGTACGGGATCCCGGACGAGGCGGCGGGCGCGGTCGCGCTGGCCTGTCGGCGGCACGCTCAGCTGAACGCGAAGGCGCTGCTCCGCGGCAAGCCGCTCTCGCTCGGCGAGTATCTCGCCTCGCGCTTCGTCTCGGAGCCGTTCCGGCTGTTCGACTGCTCGCTCGAGACCGACTGCGCCGCCGCGGTGGTGTTGACCAGCGCGGAGCGCGCGCGCGACCTGGCCCGGCGCCCGGTGCTCTACCTCGGCGGCGCCGAAGGCCATCCGTTTCCCGCGGACGACATCCCCAGCCGCCCGGACTTCGCGCGGATCGGGCTGTCGTTCGCGGCGCCGCGCGCGCTGGCGCAGGCGGGCATCCGCGCCGACGAGGCCGATCTGCTGGGCGTGTACGACTGCTTCAGCTACGTCGTGCTGCTGCAGCTCGAGGCGCTGGGACTGTGCGGGCCGGGCGAATCTGCGGACTTCGTCGCCGACGGCCAGATCGAGCTCGGCGGTCGCTTCCCGCTCAACACCCACGGCGGCCTGCTCGCGCAGGGACACGCCTGGGGCCTGAACCACGTGGTCGAGGCGGCGCGACAGCTGCGCGGCGAGGCGGGCGCGGCGCAGGTCGACGGAGCCGAGCTGGCGCTGGTCACCGGCTGGGGCGATCTCGGCGACGGCAGCATCGCCATCCTGGGGCGCGGCCCGTGAGCGGCGACGCGCGCCCGCAGCGGCCGCGTCCGTTGCCGGACGGGCCCAACGCCGAGTTCTACCGGCGCCTCGCGACGACGCGCCGGCTCGCCTTCCAGCGCTGCAGCGCCTGCGGCCGCGTGCGTCATCCGCCGCGGCTCGCCTGCCCGGCCTGCGGCTCGGGCGAGACCGACTGGCTGCCGTCGAGCGGGCTCGGCCGCATCTACAGCTGGACGGTCACCCACCAGGCGTTCGTGCCCGCGTTCGCGCACGAGCTTCCCTACGCAGTGGTGGTCTCGGAGCTCGACGGCGGCGTGCGGCTGGTGAGCGGAACGCGCGAGCTCGCTCCGGCTATGCTGGCGCTCGATCTCCCGATCGAGATCGCGCTGGAAGAGGTCGCCGAGGGGCTGGTGCTCCCGTTCGCGCGGCCGCGGAGGAGCTAGGCGCGTGCGCTTCTCGTACGCCGAGTCGATGTGCGATCCCGCCCACTACGCGCCGCTCGCCACGGCGGCGGAGGCCGCGGGCTGGGACTCGTACGTGGTGCCCGACAGCGTCTGCTATCCCGAGGTCTCCGACAGCCGCTACCCGTATACCGCCGACGGCAGCCGCGAGTTCCTCGCCGACAAGCCGTTCCTCGACCCGTTCGCGCTGATCGCTGCGCTGGGCGCGATCACCGAGCGGCTGCGCTTCACCACCTTCGTGGTGAAGCTGCCGATCCGACAGCCGGTGCTGGTCGCGAAGACCGCGTTCTCGGTCGCGGTGCTGACGCGCGACCGGCTGGGCCTCGGCGTCGGGCTGAGCCCGTGGCCGGAGGACTTCGCGCTGACCGGCACGGACTGGGCGACGCGCGGTCCCCGGACCGACGAGATGATCGAGATCCTGCGCGGGCTCGCGGGCGGCGGCTTCTTCGCGTTCCGCGGCAGGCACTACGACGTCCCGAGCATCCGGCTGAACCCCGTGCCCTCGCGGCCCATTCCGATCCTCGTCGGCGGCCACGCGGAGCCGGCGCTGCGCCGCGCGGCGCGGCTGGGCGACGGCTGGATGCACGCCGGCGGCGACCGCGGCGCGCTGGTCGCGGCGATCGCGCGGCTGCGCGAGCTGCGGCGCGAGTACGGGCGCGAGCGCGAGCCGTTCGAGATCCACGCCATCGCGCTCGACGCGTACAGCGTCGACGGCGTGCGCAGGCTCGAAGACCTCGGAGTCACCGACGCGATCGTCGGCTTCCGCAACTCCTACGAGCGCGACACGCAGACGCTGCAGCAGAAGCTCGACGCGTTGCGCGGGTACGCCGATCGGGTGATCGCGAAGGTCCGCTAGCGCGCCCCGGGCTCGAGCCACTTCTCCCAGAGCGCGTGGAAGTGGCGGATCTTGGTCTCCTGGCTGCGCGACAGCGTGACTCCGGGCTTCTGCAGCGCGTGCAGACCGCGCTGGACCTGGGGGATGTTCGCGCTGTCCTGGTTGAAGATCCGCGCCAGCGGCCCGAGCTCGGGCGCCCGGGTCCAGTCGTCGTCTTCGCCGAGCCAATGCAGCGGCGCACTCGGCGGCTTCTCGCCCTCCGGACAGGGCGAGAGCAACATCACCTCCATGATCGAGCGGTCGGGGTCGTCGCCGTCCGGCCTGAAGCGGTAGACGATCCGGTTGTACGCGCCCCACGGATGGAAGTTGGGGAACACCGTGTAGTAGAAGCTGTCGACGAGCTCCGCGTCGCAGAGCGCGTCGACTGCAGCCGAGCCGCACACCGGCCGCAGCGCTTCGCGCATTCCCGCGGCGAGCGCGCGGCGCGCGCTGGCTCCCTCGGGCAGCGGCGGAAGCGCCAGGCCCTCGCGGCGTCCGGTCACGGCGTCGAAGACCTCCTGCTCGCCGGGCACGCGCGCGAGCTCGGGCGACGGCGTGCCGTTGGCCGTGATCGCGCGCGAGAAGTTCAGAAACGCGTCGTACTGCGAGTTGGTGTCGCCGATGCCGGGCAGGAGCTGTGGATGCGTGGTCGCGACGTGGAAGGCCTCCATGAAGGCTTCCTGCACCACCTTCCAGTTGGCGCGCATGCGCCTGGCGACGTGCGCCTGCTTCCAGCGGCGGTCGAGCGGCCAGCGCGCGAAGTGCGCGTCGAGCCCGGCGAGGTGCTCGTCGAGCGGAGCGCAGCCCGGATCGAAGTTCACGAACACGAAGCCGCCCCAGCGGCCGACGCGCAGCTCGGGCAGCGCGAGCTTCTCCGGGTCCACGTGCTCGAAGTCCCAGGGCGTCGGCATGCCGATCAACTTCCCGTCGAGGCTCCAGGTGAAGCCGTGGAACGGGCACCGCAGCTCGCGGCAGCTGCCGTCCCGGTCCTTGAGCAGCCGGCCGCGGTGCAGGCAGGCGTTGGGGAAGGCGCGGATCGCGTCGGCCGCGCTGCGCACCACCAGCACCGAGAGCGAGGCGATCTCGT
>Ga0318551_10000124_pt1 | contig 19786 bp, 12 predicted proteins | sample GRESIP082b2f19_FD_203511 | JGI IMG/M metagenome (GOLD analysis project Ga0318551, IMG submission 203511) | Tropical soil microbial communities from Luquillo Experimental Forest, Puerto Rico - GRE.SIPMG.082b2f19 | ecosystem: Environmental > Terrestrial > Soil > Tropical forest > Bulk soil...
CACCGGAGGGGCGCGGCGCGCCGGTTCGTGGTCCGCATCGACGCCGCCACCGGCGAGGTTCGCGTCGGTCCGCGCGAGCGCCTCGGTCGCGATCGCCTCGCCGTGCGCGACGTCCGCTGGCTGGCCGCGCGCCCCGACGCCGCGCCCCTCCGGTGCGCGGTGCAGATCCGCCACCACGCGGCGGCGCTCGCCGCCTGGGTCGAGGCCGGCGCCGACGGCGAGACCGTCGTCCGCCTCGACGAGCCCGCGTTCGGCGTCGCGCCCGGGCAGGCCGCGGTCTTCTACGCCGACGACGAGCGCGTGCTCGGCGGCGGCTGGGTGCAGTGACCGGGGTCAGCCGCCCGCGGTGGAGATCGCGATGACGACCTCTTGCGGCGCCGTATTCCGATCGCGCTGGTGGACGGCTTCGATCGCCGCCTCGAGCTCGCCGCGATCGAGGAACAGCCCATGACACTTGCCGCAGTAGTCGACGTGCACGGTGCCGAGCAGCACCTCGGACAGGCTCCCCGGGCAGGCGGGGCAGGGGGCCTTGTTCTCCGTGGGGACGGGCGGCGGGCCAGCCTTCCCCACGAGCAAGGTGCGCAGGCGGGTGAGCTCCTTCTCCGGCAGCTTGGCCGCTCGGGTGATCTCACCTCTGTCCAGCCACAGCCCACCGCACTTCGGGCAGAGGTCGACCTCGAGGCCCTGGAACGTCGCCTTGTCGAGGATCGAGCTGCACTTGACGCAGCAGAGATTGGTCGCTTCAACCATGAGGAGGATACTAGCAGCTTGTCGGGATAAGATCGCCGGATCATCGACTGCTGCCGACCGACCGCCCGCACGCCCATGGACGACGCCACCGAGAAACGCTCCCTCGCCCCGCTCGAGACGCGGCTCGGCTACCGCTTTCGCGACGGGGCCCCGTGCGAGACGGCGCTCACGCACAGCTCCTGGCTGAACGAGACGGTGGTGGCGCCCGGCAGGACCGATAACGAGCGGCTCGAGTTCCTGGGTGACGCGGTGCTGGCGCTCATGGTGAGCGACCTCTTGATGCGCCGCTTCCCCGGGCGGAGCGAGGGGGAGCTGACGCGCGTGCGCGCCGCCCTGGTCAGCGAGCACGGGCTGGCGCGCGTCGCCGGCGAGCTGGATCTCGGCGCCTGGATCCTGCTCGGGCGCGGCGAAGAGCGCACAGGCGGCCGCACCCGCCCCTCGATCCTCGCCAACACGCTCGAGGCCCTCATGGGGGCCATCTACCTCGACGGCGGTCCGACCGCGGCGGCGGCGGTGGCGGAGAAGCTGTTCGGCGGCGCGCTCGAGGACGCCGATCGCCACGCGCGCCTCGACTACAAGTCGCGGCTGCAGGAGCGGGCGCAGGCGCTGCTCCAGGTCGCGCCGGTCTACGCTGTGGTGGCGTCGCAAGGACCCGATCACGACAAGCGGTTCGAGATCTCGCTGACGCTCGCAGGGCGGGAGTACGGCCGCGCCATCGGGAAGTCGAAGAAGGAGGCGGAGCAGACCGCGGCGGCGATGGCGCTCGACGCGCTCGAAGGGAGCCCGCGATGAACGCGGCGCCGGCGCCCATGCACGCCCAGGTCCCGGAGGAGGTGCTGGCGATCTGCCGGCGCCTGCGCGGCAAGGGCTACGAGGCCCACCTCGTCGGCGGCGGCGTGCGCGACATGCTGCTCGGCCGCAAGCCGGCGGACTTCGACGTCGCCACGGACGCGCGCCCGGAGGAGGTGCGCGAGCTGTTCGGCGCCACGTTCGCCATCCCCACCGGGATCAAGCACGGCACGGTCACCGTGCTCACCTCCTCGGTGGAGCACCGTCACGTGGAGGTGACGACCTTCCGCGGCGAGGGGGTCTACCTCGATGGGCGGCGGCCGTCGTCGGTCACGTACGTCAAGTCGCTGCGCGACGATCTCGCGCGGCGCGACTTCACGATGAACGCCGTGGCCTACGATCCGATCGACGATCGGTTGACCGATCTGTTCGACGGGCAGGGTGATCTCGGGCGCCGGCTCATCCGCGCGGTGGGCGATCCCTTGGAGCGCTTCGGCGAGGACGGGCTGCGGCCGATGCGCGCCGTGCGCCAGGCGGCGCAGCTCGGCTTCTCGATCGAGCCGGCCACGCACGCCGCCATCCCGCGCTCGCTCGAGGTGGTGCGCAAGGTCTCGGCCGAGCGGATCCGGGACGAGCTGCTCAAGCTCTTGGCGGCGCCGCAGCCGTCGCGCGGCATCGAGCTGATGCGCGAGACGGGGCTGCTCGGCGAGGTGATCCCCGAGCTGCTCGAGGGGGTGGGCTGCACGCAGAACCGCTTCCACAAGCACGACGTCTACGGGCATACCTTGGCCGTGGTGGACGCGACGGACGGGGACTCCATCGTGCGCCTCGGCGCCCTGCTCCACGACGTCGGCAAGCCGCGCGCCCGCCAGCCGCGCGAGGGGGCGCCCGGCGAGTACAGCTTCTTCAAGCACGAGTACGTGGGGCGCGACATGGCCGACGCGATCTGCCGCCGTCTCAAGCTCCCCAACGCGGACCGCGACCGCGTCGTCGGCATGGTCGCCCACCACATGTTCTTCTACAAACCCGAGTGGACCGACGGGGCCGTGCGCCGGTTCGTGCGCGACGTCGGCGGCAGCGGGGCGCTCGACGCGCTGTTCGCCTTGCGCAAAGGTGACGTCGCCGGGCGGGGCTTCGGCGAAGACCCCGACCGGGAGATCGGCGAGCTTCAGCTCCGGATCGCAGACGTCGCCGCCGAGGACGCCGCGCTGCGGGTGACGGACCTCAAGGTGAACGGCGCCGACGTCATGCGCGTGCTCGGGCTGGCGCCGGGGCGCGAGATCGGGCAGGTGCTCGAGCGGCTGCTCGAGCGCGTGATCGACGACGCCTCGCTCAACGAGCGCGAGCGGCTCGAGGCGCTGCTGCCGCAGGTGCTCGCAGACCTGCGCGCGAAGCCAAGTTGATGGAGCCCGGCTCGAAGACGACCGGCTAGGCGCGGGTCAGCGCGGCGATCAACGCCGCCGCCGAGGTGACCGTCTCGGTGCCGCGCGAAGGTGTCTCGGGCTGGCCGAGGAACTCGGTGCGCCGGCGGACGACGGTCCGCTCGGGGTCGGCGAGCGACAGCACCTCGACGTCGCTCGGGTTGCCCGTGCGCTCCGGCGGCGCCGCCGGCGGGCGCGGCCCCGCGGTCACCGACAGCACGGCCGGCAGGGAGATGCGCAGCCGCCGCTTCCGTCCGCCGCCCCGGACGACGACCTCGACGCTGGCGCCTCCCGCGGCGGCGTCGCCGATCCGGAGCTCCTCGACCGCGGAGACATGGACGAATCCGAGCTGGCGCGCTGTCGAGGCGGGCACGGCACCGAGGCCCTCGTCGTCCGAGCGCATGCCGGTGAGCACGAGGTCCGCGCCGAGCCGCTTGATGCCGCCGGCGAGCACCTGCCCGAGGGTGTGGAAGTCGGCGCTGCCGAGGTCCTCGCCCGCGAGGCGGACCGCGCGGTCGGCGCCGGCGGCGAGGGCGCGCTGCAAGGGCGCCGTGTCCGTGGCGCCGCCGGCGAGCAGCGCGGTCACGCGCACCGGCGCGCCCGTCGCCGCGAGGGAGAGCACCTGCGCGAGCGCGAGCGCGTCGTCCCGGCCGAGCTCGACTCGCCCGCCGGCGTCGGGAGGCGGGGCGTGGAGGCAGACGATGACGTTCACGACGCCGGTCCCTTCGCCGGTTTCTTGGGCTGTCCCTTCGACGATCCCTTGGTGGGTCCCTTCGCCGGTCCGCCCGACGGGACCTTGGGGGGTGCGGCGGAGGCGGCGCCCGGCGCGAGCGCCCCCAAGCCGGCGGCGAGCTCGGTCCAGAAGGCGCCGCCGGAGGGCGGCACGGGCCAGAGCACGTCCGCCGACGGACGCGGCGGCGCGCCCCCGGGCGGGGCGACGACGGCGACCCGCCCGCGCGGCGTGTTGGTCAGCCGGAGCTCGCGGGCGCCGACCGCGATCGCCAGGCGCGGGGCCGCGGCGGCGAGGCCGGCGGGTGCCGCCGTCGGATCGACGACCGTCACGCCCGCCGGCGCGGCGGCCGCCAGGGCGGCGAGCGCGTCGGGGCCGAGCGCCGGGTCCACGGTCACGAGCACGGAGGCGAGCGCCACCGCGGCCTGGTCGTCGGCCTCGGAGTCGAGCTCGACCACGCCGGCCTTGGGCGGGGTGAGGCACTCGATCACCTCGATCTCGACGTCGCCGGTGCCGAGATCGGCGGGGGGCCCGCCGGCCGGCATCACCGCGACCACCGGGCGCTCGAGCTCGACCGGATCGATACGCCGGTAGCCGGTGTGGTCGCCCCGCCAGCGCCGGATGAACACGCGCCCCACGCCGTCGGCCAGGGAGACGGCCGCCTCGCCCACCTCGAGGTCGGCGACCGCCGCGAACGCCCCGCCGAGACGCGCTGCCAGCCCGGGGCCGAGCTCGTCGCCGGCCCCGCCGGCGGGGAACAGCACCAAGAGCGGCGGGACCCGCTCGACGGCCGCGTAGAGCGCCGCACCGTGGGTGGCGTCGAGGGGCGGGGCCCCCAGCCCGGCCCCCTCGCAGAGCAGCACCTTGTCAGCGCCGGCACGGCCGAGCTGGGCCGCCACCGCCTCCGGGAGCCGCGATTCCGTGAATACGATCGCGAACACCGTGGCGCCGGCGACGTGCGCGACCCGGCGGCCCTCCGACAGGGCGAACAGCGAGGGCAGGGTGGGCTCTCCGTCGCGGAGGTCGATGGGAACGAGCAGGTTCGGCAGAGAGCGCCTCGCGGGGTCGGGGTTCCCGCGACTTCGCGGGAGGGGTTTCGCGCGACTTCGCTGGATGAGTTTCGCGCGACTTTTGGCCGTCATCATGCCTCTGGGGCCCGGCGCTGTCCATTGACATGCCGATCGTGCGTTCGCGATAATGCGCGTCGAGCCGGACACGCGGCATGGGATCAGGACCCGACGGCGACGACGAGGAGCTGGTCGACATCGAGATCGAGCTCGACGGGCCGCCGCCGCGCCCGCCCGAGTCGGCGGTCGACACGCGCCCGGGGAGCGCCCCGCCGCAGCCGCCGCCGGGCGCCGGGGCCCGCGCCCCCGAGGCGGCCCGGCCGCCGATCCCGGTTCCGGTCCGTGGCGATCCTCGCGAGACCACCGACGCCGAGGCGCCCGACATCATCGAGCTCCGGCAGCCGATCGTGGAGGCGGCCGAGACCGACGCGCGCGCCGACATCGCGCTCTACGAGGCCGAGGCCGCCGCGACCGACGACCCGGCCCGGCGCGCGGCGCTGCTCGTCGAGGTGGCGCGCCTCGCCGAGATCGCGCCCGAAGCCTCCGCCTCGGGGGAGGGGGGCCAGGATCGGGCGAGCGAGGATCGGGCGAGCGAGGATCGGGCGGGCGAGGATCGGGCCCTCGAGGCGGCGCGGCGGGCCTTCGCCGCGGCGCCGTCGTTCACCGCCGCGCTCTGGTGTCTCCGCGGGCAGCTCGAGCGCGCCGGGCAGTGGCAGGAGCTGGCCGACGCTTACCAGACGGCGGAGACGGCGGTCGCCGCGTCGGGGGCCGAGGCGGCCGGTGGCCCCGCGGCCACGGCGCGCGCCGAGATGCTCGTGGCGCGCGGCCGGTTGCTCGAGGATCGCCTGGGGCGCGACGCCGATGCGATCGCGAGCTACCGCGCCGCGCTCGCCGCCGCCCCCGACGACACCGGCGCATTGCTCGCGCTCCTGCTCGCCGGCCTGCGGACGAAGGATCCGGGCTCCGTCGCGGTCGCGCTCGAGGGGCTGGCCCGCCGCGCCGACGACCCCGCCCGGCGCGCGGCGCTGATCGTCGACGAGGCGCGCGCCTGGCGCGACGTGGCCGACGGCGCGGCGTACGCGCTCGGCACGCTGGAGGCGGAGCTGGGCCGCAGCGACGACGGGGCGGCGATCGGGACCTTGCTCGCGGAGGTGGAGACGTTCACCGGGCCGAGCGCTCCGGCCGAGGTGGCGGCGCGGGCGCTCGCCCAGCTCGCGCGGCGCGCCGCCCCGGGCGCGCCGGCGTTCGCGGTCGGCCTGCTGCGCGAGCGCGCGCGGCTGCTCGCCCGCGCCGGGGACTCGGAAGCGGCGCTCGAGGCGCTCGACGAGGCCGGCCGGCTCGATCCCACCCATCCCCTGGTGAGCGCCGAGCGGATCACGCTCGGCGAGCGTCTGGGCCGGGGCGATGCGGTCGACGCCCTGGCGCGGGAGCTCGTCGCAGCAGCCGGCAGCGACGACGCGGCCGTCGATCTCGCGCTCTCGGCGGCGGGGGTCGCGCTGCGGGCCGGGCGCGACGCCGCCGGCGGTGCCTGCCTCGAGGCGCCGGGGGTCGCCGCGCGGCGCGGAGCGCGCGCCGATCTGCGCGCCTTCGAGCTGGCGCTCGCGATCCGCCGGCGCGACGGCGTGGCCGTCGCGTCGACCGTCGCCGCGCAAGCGGACACGGGCGGGGCGGGGGCGGACGACGCGCGGGCGCGCGCCAACGCCCTGGCGGCGGCGGGCGCGATCCGGCAGTGGGCGATCGGCGACGCGCCGGGAGCCGAGGAGCTCTGGCGCCGGGCACTGGCGCTGGCCCCCGCGCACGGGCCCGCGCTCGAGGCGCTGGTGGCGCTCCTCGGTGGCGGGCGAGCGGCGGAAGCCGCCGACCTGCTCGAGGTCGCCCTGGAGGCCGGCGCCGGCGCCGCCCTCGAGACCTGGGCCCGCACGACGCTGGTGTCGATCTACGCCGACGAGCTCGGCGAGCCCGCCCGGGCGCTGCCGCACCAGCGCCGGCTCGTGGCCGCCGCCCCCGACGACGTGGCGCGCCGGGTGCGGCTGCACGATCTGGAGCTCGGCGGGATGCTCGGGATCGGCGAGCCGGCGCTCGAGACCCTGCTCGCGCTCGCGGACCGCGCCGTGGATCCGGGGGTCGCCGTCGCGCTCCGGGTCGAGGCCGCGCGCGGGCTGGCAGACGCCCCGGACCCCGCGGCGCGCGCGCGGGCCGCGGCGCTGCTCGAGGAGCTGACGGCCGTCGACCCGACCGGGCTCGCCGCGGCGGCGCGCGAGCGGGCGGCCGCCTCCTCCGAGGCCCGCGCCGAGGTGGTGGCCGGCGAGCTCGAGGCGGCGCTCGGCGACGCCCCGGCCGACACCGTGCGCGCGCTCCGCTTCCGTCTCGCGCACCACCACGCCGCGGGCGGCCACTACGCCGAGGCCCTGGCCGCGCTCACGCCGCAGCGATCGGAGGGGGACCCGCTGGCCCGGGCCTGGAGCTACGAGCTCGCGCGGCGCTCGGGCGACGCGATCCTGGAGGTCGCCGTGCTGTCCGAGGAGGCGCGGGCCCCGGACCCCGCGCAGGGCGACGACGCCGACCAGCTGCTCGCGCACGCCGAGGCGCTCGCGCGCGCGGGCGATCCGAGCGGCGCGGGGGCGATGCTTCGGCGCGTGCTCGCGCTCGGGCCCGCGGGCCCCGGCGCCGCCGACGCGGCGCTGGCCCTCCACCGGCTCGCCGCCGCCGATACGCGCGCCGGGGCCGACGCCCTCCCGGAGGCGCTGCGCGCCCTGGCCGTCGCCGCGGCCGACGATCCGGAGCTGGCGGCGGCCGCCACGCGCGAGGAGGGGCTCGAGCGGGTCGCCGCCGGAACGGTCGCCCCCGCCGATCTCGAAGCGCTGCCCGGGAGCGACAGCCTGCGCGCGCGCGCCGAGGCGGCGGTGATCCGGTTCGTCGCCGGGGCGCGCCTGGGCGACGCACGCGCGGTCGCCGGGGCGATGCTCGACCTCGCCACCTCCGCGGCGGGCGAGGGGTCGGTCCCCCTCGCGCTCGTTCCTCTGCTGGCGCGGGCGGCAGCACGCGCGCGCCTCGCCGGCGCGGAGACGGCCGAGGCGATCGCCGGGGAGGTCTGGCGGCGCGCCCGTCGCCCCGAGCTCGCGCCCGCGCTCGTCGATCTCCCGATCGCGGGCGGCGGCCCCTGGCCCGCGGGGCGCGCGGATCCGCGCCGCGCGCACGCCCGGCGCTCGGGCGGCGCGACCGGCCTCGGGCTGGAGCTGGAGATCGCGCTCGACGCCGAGCTGCGCGGCGCGCTCGGCACCGCGCTCGCCGCGTACGGCAGCGTCATCGCCGTCGACCCCGAGCGGATCGAGGCGTGGACCGGCGTGCGGAGGGTGGCCCGCGCCGGCGGCGACCTGCTCGGCGAGGCCCGCGCGCTGGCCCGGCTCGGCGCCCTCTGCCGCGACCCGGAGCGGGCCGCCGCGCTGCTCGCCGACGCCGCCGACGCCTACGAGCGGGCCGAGCGCCCCGACGACGGCGTCACCTGCCTGGCGAAGGCGGTGGAGCTCCGTCCCGCGGACGCCGCCCTCTACCAGCGCCTGCACGAGCAGCTGCGCGGCGACCTCGGCCACCCCGGGCGGGCGGCGATGTTCGACAACCTGCTCGGGCACCGGCTGGCGGTGACGGCGGTGGGCGCGCCGGCCCGGGTGGCGCTGCTCTACGAGCGGGCGCAGCACCGCTTGCACCGCCTGCAGGACCGGCCGGCGGCGTTCGATGACTTAAAGCAGATCTTGAGCATCGCTCCGGAGCACCGCGAGGCCCTGCAGCAATTGGCGGCCGGTGCGCTCGAGGATCGTGACGGCCCGGAGGCCGTGCTCTGGCTCGAGCGCTTCCTCGCCGTCGCGCCGGACGACCCCCGCGCCGGGGCCGCGCGCCTCGATCTCGCCGCCGCCTACGAGTCGGTGAAGGATCGCGGGCGGGCGGTGGAGACCCTCCGCCGCGCCGCCGCCGCGCAGCCGGCGGACGCCACGCCGTTCAACCGGCTCGCCGACCTGCAGCTCCGGGCCGGGGACTGGCGCGCGGCGATCGAGGCGCTGCGGGCCGCCGAGCCGCGGGTGCACGAGGCGCGCGCCCGCGCCGCCCTGCACCTGCGCATCGGCGCCGTGCTCCGGGATCTCGGTCGCGATCCGGCGGGGGCGGCGGCCTCGTTCCGGCGGGCCGCGGAGATCGATCCGGTCGGGGACGGCACGCGCGCCCTGGTGGCGTTGCAGGACGCCGCGGGGGACGCGAGCGGCGGCCTCGAGACCGTCGAACGCGAGCTGGGGCTCATCCGGCGAGCACTGGCCACCGATCCGCTCGACCCGCAGCGGCTCGAGCGGCTGCGCGAGTTCCTGGGCGTCTCCCGGGCGCGCGGTTTGGCGGCGCCGATCGCCGAGGCCGAGACCGCGGTGGCGAGCGTGCTCGATCTGCTCGCCTCCGGCTGGGCGCCGATCGATCCCGCGGCCGTCCCGCCGTTCCGGCCCGCCGCGGGGCGGGCGCTGTTCGACGAGCTCGTCGATCCGGCGGCGGCAGGCTTCGTCGCCGAGCTGTGGCCGAACCTCGTCGAGGTGGCCGAGGCGCTCCACCCCGCGGCCGCCGGCCGCGAACGGCGCGCCGCGCCCATCGCGCGCGGCGACGCCCGCTTCGCGTGGGTCCAGCCGATCGCGAACGGCCTCGGTCTCCCGGAGCTCGAGCTCTCGGTCTCGCGTGACCCGCACGCCGAGCTGGTGGCGGCGCTCCCCGAGCCGGCCTTCGGGCTCGTGTTCGCGCCCGGCGCCGAGACGGCGCCGGAGCTGCGCTTCGCGGTGGGACGCCTGCTCGGCCTCTACGCTCAGCACGGCGGCGTCCTCGAGCGCGTGAGCGCCGACAAGCTGGCCCCGCTGTTCGCCTGCGCGGCGGCGGTGGCGGGGGCGGCGCCGCCCGCCGGCTTCGGGGTGCCGACCGAGGAGCTCGTGCGCTCGGTCAGCCGGACGCTGAGCCGGAAGCACCGGAAGGCGCTCGGGCTGCAGGCGTCGCGGTTCGCGTTCGAGACCTTCGATCTGCCGGCCTGGCACGCGGGCGTGCTCCGCACCGCGGACCGGCTCGGGCTGCTCGTCGCCGGCGACGTCGCGACGGCGGCGGTGGCGCTGGCAGGCGCCACGCGCGCGGCGGTGGGGCCGACGGGCGACTCGTCGGGGTCGGCCGCTACGCCGGCGGCCCGCGTCGCCGCCAGCCGGAGCGCCCTCGAGCTCGTCCGGTTCGCGCTCGGCGATCGCTACCCGCTGCTCCGCCGGGCCGCGAGCGGCGAGGGGCTCGCGGTCCGCGGTGGCCGGCCGCCCGGGAGGTCCCCGTGACCACGCCGAAGCGCCCCGGCGTCCCCGACGAGGAGGACATCGCCATCGGCGACGCGGAGATCTTCCTCGAGACGCCGACGGCGCCCTCGGCGCCGGTGCTGTCCGCGGAGGACACGGGTGGGGACGTGCCGCTCATCGCCGACCCGCTGCCAGAGATGGGTCCCGACATCTGGCTGGCGGGGATCCAGGCGCTGGTCAGCGTCGGGGACGACGCGTCGCCGCCGGCCCCGACCACGGACGAGTGGGCCTGGGAGGCGCGGCTCTACCGGGTGGAGGCCGGGCTGGCCGAGTCGCCCGCCGAGTCGGCCGCGCTGTGGCTGGCCGCCGCGCGCGCCGCGGAGCGCGCCGGCGATCGCGAGGCCACCGACGCGCTCTACGAGCAGGCCCTCGTGCAGGCGCCCGAAGCCCCCGACGTGCTGCGCGCCGTCGCTCGCCGTGCGGAGGGGGAGGGGGACTTCGACGCCGCCCTGCGATCGTGGGAGCGGCTCGCCGGCGTGGCGGAGACCGCCGAGGCGCGCGCCTTCTACGCCGCCCTCGGCGCCGAGTGGCGGCTCGGGCGGCAGGGGGCGCTCTCGCGCGCCGCCCGGGAGGCGATCCCGGCCGGTCCCGCCCGCGCCCTCGCGCTGGCCGAGACCGGCCTCGTCGCGGGGGCCACCGCCGACGTGGCCGTCGCGCTCGTCGAGGCGGGGACGGCCCTGCGGGGCGGGGTCGGCGCCGTCCTGCTCGAGCAGGCCGCGCGCTTCAGCGAGACCGGGCGCGATCGCGCGCGCGCCGCGGCCCAGCGTCGGGCCGCGCGCGAGCTCGACCCCGAGATGGCGCCCAGCGTGTTCGGCGAGCTCCGGGACGCCGCCCGGATCGACGCCCGGACAGCGGCGCGCCCGCTCGCCGATCTCGCCGCGCGCCTCCCGGCGGCGTCGGCGCTGGCGCGCGCGGCGACCCGGGCCGCGGCCGGCCTGGCGCGCCGCGCGGGCGACGCGGCGCTCGCGAAGTCGCTGCTCGCGACCCTCCCCCCGACGACGGTCACCGCCGCGCGCGATCGGGTGGATCTGGCGATCGAGAGCGGGGAGCCGCTCGATCCGGCCAGCGTCGCAGCGCTGCGGGCCGCCGCGCCGACCGGCGCGGACGCGGCGACGCTGGCCTGGCTGGAGGCGGAGAGCCTCGCCCGCCAGGAGGCCTGGCCGGAGGCGCTGGCCGTGGTCGGGCGGGCCATGGAGCACACGCCCGACGCCGTGCCGCTGGCGCTCATCGCCGAGGAGATCTCGGCGTCGACGACGGACACGGCGGCGCGCGCGACGGCGTTCGACCTGTGGCTGCGGGCCGATCCGGCGCGGCGGGCGGACGCGGCGCTCGCGCTCGCCGAGGCGCGGACGGCGCTCGCCGACGAGGGGAGCGCGCTCGGCGCGCGGGCGGCGCTGCAGACGGCGATCGAGGCGGCCCCCGGCTCGGCGCTGTTCTGGACGGTGGCCGCCGCCGATGCGCGCGCGGGGCGGCGCGCCGATGCGGCCGCCACCCTCACCTATGGCGCCGACACGTGGGGGGCGAGCCCGCTCGCCCCGGCGCTGCGGGCCGTGGCGGCCGCGCACCTCGCCGCCGGCGAGCCGCGCCGGGCTCTGGATGAGCTCGCGACGCCCGAGGTCGCGGCGGCGTTCGGGGCCGACGCGCGCGCGCGGCTGGCCGGGCGCGTCGGGGATCGCGAGGCGATGGCCGCGGCCCTCGCCGAGGCAGCGGACGCGGCGGGCGAGCCGGAGCGCCGCGCATCGCTCGACGTCGCGCGCGCCGTCCTGTCCGAGGACGCCGAGGGACGCGCGGCCGCGCTGCGCGCGGCGGCCGAGGACGCGCCCGAGCACCCGCTGGCGCTCGGTCTCTCCCTCGCGAGCGACGGCGGCGGCGGGGCCGCCAGCGAGCTGCTCTGGCAGGCCGCCGAGCGCACACCTGCGTCCCCCCGACAGGCTGCCTTCTATCGGCTGACCGCCGCGACGTTGGCCGAGCTGGGGGACGACGTCGACGACGCGCTCCGCCGCGCCTCCGAGCTGGTGGACGCCGCGCCCGACGATCGCCTCGCGCAGCTGGCGGTGATGCGGGCGGCGGCGCGGCTCGATCCCGATCGCCGGGCGCGCACGCTCGGCGAGCTGCCGATCGACCCCGCGTCCGATCCGGCGGTCGCGCTCGCCGTCGCGGAGGCGCTCGTGGAGTCGAACCAGGGGGCGCGGGCGGCGGTGGTGCTCCGCGATCTGCGCCGCACCCGGTTCGGCGTCGAGGCCCGGCGCGCGCTCGCCCGGCTCGGGGCCGACGGGGGCGAGGTGATGCCGGCCGGCCTCCTACACGGCCCGGCGGACGATACGGCGGCGGTGGTGCGCGCGGAGCTCGCAGAGCTCGGCGAGGCGGTGCGCGCGGAGCGCTGGGACGCGGTGGTGGGTGCGCTGGAGAGCGGGCCGCCCCAGCAGGCGGCCGCGGGGGCGGCGACGCTGCACGCCGCCGCCCTGCTCGCCGCGGGCCGGGTCGGATCCGCCGAGGCTGCGCGGCTCGACGCGGCAGCCGTCGGCGCGGCGGGCGCGGAGGAGGCGCTCTCGGCGCTGGCGCTCGCCCAGATCGCGGATGGTGCCGCCGGCGAGGCCGCGGGGCGGGCCCTCGCGCTCTGCATCGATCGCCTGGCGCGGGTCCCCGAGCCGCGCGCCGTCGCCACGTTCGAGCTCGAGCGCGCGCGGCGCCACGCGGGGGACGCCCCGGGCGACGGCGGCGACGGAGACCCCGCCCTCGCCTGGCAGGCGGCGCTGGCCGCCGACCCCACGGCCCTGCCGGCCGCGCTGGCGCTCCGGCGCGAGGTCGCCCGCCGCGGCGACGTCCGCGCCGCCATCGACGCCACGGAGGTCGAGGCGGGGCGGCTCATCGTCCCCGCCCACCGCGTGCGCGCGCTCCTCCTCGCGGCGGCGCTCGCCGAGGAGGCCGCGCGTGGCGGCGAGGCCGCGACCGACGCGGGCGCGACTGCAATCCCGGTCGTGGACGCGGGCGCCGCCGTGCCGCCGATCGCCGCCGCGGGTGGCGCTTCCCTGGGCAAGGGGAGGGCGCTGCGGTTGCTCAACGCGGCGCTGGAGATCGATCCCGCCCACGACGGCGCCTTCGAGCAGCTGCGCGCGGTGCTGGAGGACGTCGGCGACTGGAAGGGGCTGGCGGCGGCGCTCGCCGCCCGCATCGCCATCGCCGCGAACCCGTTCGAGGTGACGGCGCTCCGCCTGGCGCGCGCGGAGGTGCTCGCCGGCAAGCTCGACGATCGGGCGGGGGCCCGCGAGGAGCTGGAGGCGATCCTACACAAGCAGACGGAGCACGCCCGGGCGCTCGCGCGCCTCGCGGAGCTGCAGTGGGAGGACCAGGCCTGGTCCGACGCGGGCGAGACCTACCTGCGGCGCGCGCTCGTCGAGCGCGACCCGCGCACGCTGCGGGAGATCTACCTCCGGCTCGGGCACATCTACGGCGAGCGGGTCCCGGACGCCAAGCGCGCCATCACCGCCTACGAGAAGGTCCGGACCTTCGAGCCGGACAACCGCGAGGCGCTCCGCGCCCTCTCCGAGCTCTACCTCGCCGAGGGGGACGCGAAGCTCGCCCTCCCGGTCACGGAGCGGGCGGCGATCCTCGAGCCGGACGAGCGGCGGCGGACCGCCCTCGCCGTGAGGCTCGGCGAGCTCTACATGCGCACCGGCGATCTGCGCCGCGCCGGCGTCGAGCTGCGCCGAGCCGTCGACGCGGCGCCGCGCGATCTGCCGGCGGTGACGGCGCTCGCGCAGCTCTACGAGCGGGCCCGCGATCTGCCGGGGCGCCGGGCGCTGCTCGATCACACGGTGAGCCTCCTGCGCCGCGACGTCGAGCAGGGGACCATCGACGAGCCGACGTTGCGCGCGCTCGCGAGCGTGCTCGCGCTGCGCGAGCGCCCGCACGCGGCCACGGCCGCCGCGCAGCTCTTGGTGGCCCTCAAGGCAGGCGGCCTGGCGGGTGCGCGCGACGGCGGGGGCGGGCGCAGCCTCGAGGGCCTGCGCCGGCCGGAGGCCGACGACCGGAGCTTCCCGCCCGGCATCGCGCCGGGGATCCGGCAGCTCATGCGCCACGTCGGGCCGCTCCTGCGGCCGAGCGGGGGGGAGCTCGGGCAGGCCCTCGCGCGCGCAGGGGTCGGCCGCGCCGACCGGCTGGCGCGCGACGCCGCGCCGCGCCCGCTGTTCGCGGCGGTCGCCGCCGAGCTGCACGCCGGCGAGTTCGATCTGTACGTGGCGGCCGGGGGCGGACCGAAGACCGGCGGCGCGGCGGCGCTGCGCGCGGAGCCCGGTGCGCCGCCCGCGCTCGTCATCGGATCGCCGATCGCCGCCCTCGGCGACGCGGCGCTGCGCTTCGCCGCCGCCCGGCTGCTCCGGCTGGCCTCGACGGGGCTCGATCTCCTGCTCGCGGCGCCGCCCGAGGAGGCCGCCGCGATCGTCGTGGGAATCATCCGCCAGTTCGTCCCCGAGTACCGGCACCCGGCGGTCCGGGACGCGCTCGTCGAAGCCGAGTCGGCGCGAGCGGCGCGGGTCATCCCGCGGAAGCTGCGCGCGCAGCTCGTGGCGTTCGCCGTCGAGAGCGCCGGTCCCTTCGACGTCGAGGCGCTCGTCGCCGCGGTGCGCGACGGCGCCAACGCCGCCGGGCTGCTGGCGGCGGGCGATCTTCCTGCTGCGCTGTCGGTGCTGCTCGCCGCGCGAGGCGCCGCGAACCCCAGCGCGCCGCCGTCGCTCGCCGCGATCGTCGCCGATCCCGAGGCTCGCGCGCTGCTCCGTTTCGCGATCTCCGACGACTACGACGAGCTCGCCCGCGCGATAGAGTCGGGTTAGTCGCTCGTGCTACAGTGACTGGCCATGCCCGTGGGTGACGCGAGCCCTCCGATCGACGACCCGCTCATCGGGCGCGTCCTCTCGGACCGGTACCGGATCATCCGCAAGATCGGCGAAGGGGGGATGGGCTGCGTCTACCAGGCCGAGCACGCCCTCATCGAGAAGAAGATCGCGCTCAAGGTCCTGTTCCAGGACCTGACCCGGCGCGCCGACCTGGTCGCCCGGTTCCTTCAGGAGGCGAAGAGCGCGTCCCGCATCGGGCACGAGAACGTCATCGACATCTCGGACTTCGGCCAGTCGCCCGAAGGGTTGGTCTACATCGCCATGGAGTACCTCGAGGGCCAGGACCTCGGCCGCACCTTGCGGGCGGAGAAGACGATCGACTGGCAGCGCGGCCGCCCGATCCTCATGCAGATCACCAAGGCGCTGCGGGCGGCCCACGCGCACGGGATCATCCACCGCGACATGAAGCCGGAGAACGTCTACCTCGTGCAGCGCGACGGGCGGTCGGACTTCGTCAAGGTGCTCGACTTCGGCATCGCCAAGGTGGTGACCAGCGAGGCCGACGGCCCGCGGCTGACGCAGACGGGGATGATCTTCGGCACGCCCGAGTACATGTCCCCCGAGCAGGCCCAGGGGCACGAGCCCGATCAGCGCGTCGACGTCTACGCGGTGGGCTGCATCATGTACCACATGCTGACGGGCAGCGTGCCGTTCACGGCCGACAGCTTCATGGGGATCCTGACCAAGCACCTGCTCGAGCCGGTGGTGCCGCCCCGCCAGCGCCGGCCGGACCTCGACATCCCCTCCAAGGTGGAGGCGGTCTGCCTGCGCGCCATGGAGAAGGATCGCGACAGGCGCTTCCCGGACATGGACGCCTTCTATCGCGCGCTCGGCGCGGCGGGGGAGATGCCGTTCGAGCCGTCCGGGTTGTTCGTCACGCCGGCGGCCAACCTCCGCTATCCGGCGCTCGCCGAACCGAATCCGGAGACGCGCGACTCGCGCACGGCGATCGCGGCCTCGATCCCGCACGGAACGTTCGAGGACGAGCGGCCGGTGCGCGCGCCGTCCGGGATCTCGGCGGGGAAGGTCGTCGCCATCGCGGCCGCGATGCTCGTGATTGCCGGCGCGGCGTTCTTCGCGCTGCGCGGGGGCCACAAGCCCGAGACGGCCGGGCCGCCCGCGGCGCCCGCGCCCTCGATCCCCGCAACGGCCCCGACAGCCGCGGCGGTCGTCGCAGCGCCGCCGCCCGCGGCGCCGAAGCCCGCCCCCGCGCCGGTGGCCGCGGAGGCAGCGCCCGCGCCCTCGGAGCCCGCCGAGGCGAAGCCGAACGCGCGGTCGCACCGGCATCACCCGTCCGGCGACGAGGCCAAGGCCGATCCTGCGCACCTGCAGATCCCGGTCCCGGCCGAGGACACGACGCCCGCAGAGCTCAAGAACCCCTTCCACACGCCGTGACGGCGCGACGCCGGCCGACGCGATGCGCGGGTTCCCGATCGACGTCAGCCCCGAGGCGGCCGCCGCGCACGCCGCCGCCACCGTCGTCGATCTGCACAACGATCTGCTCACCAAGCTGACCCACTCGCGCTACGACATCGCGCGCGCGCACCCGCCGGCCACCTTCTACAACCCGCTGCGCCTCGACCTCGATCTGCCGCGGATCCGCCGCGGCGGGCTCCACGCCCTGGGCTGCTTGATGTTTGCCGGCTTCCGCTTCGATCGCGCGCGCCGGCGGTTCTGGCGCCAGCTTGACTGCGCGCGCCGCCTCGTCGCCGACCACCCCGACGACCTGGCGCTCGCGCGCAGCGCCGACGACATCCGGGCCGCGCGCGCCGCCGGGCGCGTGGCGCTGTTCCTGGGCGTGGAGGGGAGCTACGCGATCGACGACGATCCCGAGGGTGGCGTGGCCAGGCTCGCGGAGGCCGGCGTGAGGTTTCTGGGCCCGCTGTGGGAGCGCGACAGCAAGGCCGGCGCCTCCTGCCGCACGCCCGCGGCGCGCGACGGCGGCCTCACCGACGCCGGGCGCGTGCTGGTGCGCGCCTGCAACGAGGCGGGCCTGCTCCTCGACGTCGCCCACGCCAGCAAGAAGACGTTCTGGGATCTCGTGGAGACCTCGCGCACGCCGCCGTTCTCCTCGCACTCGGGGGCGGCGGGCGTCCACCCTCACGCGCGCAACCTCGACGACGATCAGATCCGGGCCCTGGCCGCGCGCGGCGGCATCGTCGGCGTCATCTTCGTCGCCCCCTACCTCGGCGGCCTGTTCTGCACGCTCGAGCGCGTGGCCGATCACATCGATCACGTCGCGCGCGTCGGCGGCGAGGACGCCGTCGCGCTCGGATCGGACTTCGATGGCTTCATGGTGCTCCCGCGCGGCCTGCGCGACGCCGGCGATCTGCCGCGCCTGACCGAGCTGCTCTGGCGCCGCGGCTGGCGCGAGCCCCAACTGGGCAAGCTGCTCGGCGGCAACGCGCTCCGCTACCTCGCTGAGGGCCCTCGGGTCAGTCGAGCTTGATCTTCGAGACCAGCAGGAGCTCGCAGATGCGTTCGACGCTCCTCACGGGTGTTTGGTAACAGCTGCTGCTGGCCAACCCCGTGCCGTTGCCGGCACACGTCGCGTCGGTGGGCCGCGCGCCGCCGGGCGGGCCGGCAGGTGCCAGATAGGCCGAGCAGTCCTCCACGTAGAACGCGCGCTGCCCGCACCCCTCGGCCACGAGGTGAGTCTCGGCCGAGCGGTGAGCCCCGGTCACGAATTCCCGGACGCGGACCTCGGATGGATCGCACTGAAGGTTCGTGCTTCCGCTGTCACGGATCGCCTGTTCGAGCGCGTTGAACTCGCCCTCGTAGACCCTCCCGGAGACGCTCCGGACGGAGGCAAAGCAACCGGTCAGACCCAGACTCGCCACGATCACCGCTGTTCTCCGCATGTCCATCCTCCATAGCAAGCAACTTGCCAATCGCCGGGCGCGATTTCACGCGGCCGGATCGCCGCGGCGTCGGGCGACTGACGGGAATCGATACAACCGACGTGTCGTCGTTAGCGTCACCGTTTCATTCGAGCGCGACCCTCGAGATGAGGACCAGGTCGCAGGTCCGGCCCGCAGGCGAGTGGCTCGAGCAGTCGGTCAGGTAGGACGCGCGTTGCCCGCACCCCTCGGCCACCAGCACGGCCTGCCGGTAGTTGTTGCCTGTGAAGAAGCGTCGAAGGCGAACCTGGGACGGATCGCACTTCAGGCTCGCGCTCCCGCTGTCGCGCAGCGCCTCCATCTCCCCGGATTCCGGGTCGAACGTCCTTCCGGTCACGCTCCTGTACGGGGCGAAGCAACCGCCCACGGAAAGACAGAGACACGACACCAGCGCCCACGTTCGCCACATGCCTGGGCCTTCAAGCAAACAACCTGCCAATCGCGGAGCCGTGATTTTCTGGGGCCGACGGGGCGGCGGTGAAAGCGGGACTAGAAGAAACTTGAGACGCCGTGATCGGCGTCGACTTGAGACGCCGTGATCGCCGTCGTCAGCGACGCTTGGCCTGGGCCCGGAGGGCGCGGATCTCCTTCATCGCGCTCTTTCCCATCTTCTTGAGGCTGTCGAGCCAGACGCCCCGGTAGGGGCGGAGGGCGAGGACCAGGCGCTCGAAGATGGCGAGGTTGCGGAACCACTTGCGGTCCGCCGGCACGAGGTACCAGGGGGTTTCCCGGGTGGCGCACTTGTCGAGGGCGTCCTCGTAGGCCGCGGTGAACTCGTCCCACAGGGGGAGCTCGCGCCAGTCGTTGGGGTTGAGCTTCCAGGCGGTGCGCGGATCCTTTTCGCGCGCCAGCAGCCGCTCGTATTGCTCGTCGGCGCTCACGTGCAGGTAGAACTTGAGCAGGATGACGTTGGAGTCGACGAGCAGCCGCTCGAAGGCGTTGATGTCGGCGTAGCGCCGCTTCCAGATCGGCTCGGGCACCAGCCGGTGGACCCGGGCGGCGAGGACGTCTTCGTAGTGCGAGCGGTTGAAGATCGCCATGTAACCGCGGCGGGGGACGGCCGCATGGACGCGCCACAGGAAGTCGTGCGCGCGCTCCTCCTCGGTCGGGACCTTGAACGGTTTGACGTAGGCGCTCTGGATGTTGGTGAACTCGAGGATCTTGCGGGCGGAGCCGTCCTTGCCGCTCGCGTCCCGCCCCTGAAGGACAACGAGGAGCGAGTGGGTCCCGGCGTAAGCGAGCAGGTTCTCGAGCTCGGAGAGCTCGCGGCCGAGCTTTTCGAGGCGGACGACGGCCTGCTCCTTGTCGAGGCCGCCCGTCTCGGAGGTGTCGACGTCGTCGAGGCGGATCCGCTTCGACCCGTCTAGGGTCCGGGCCAGGTGGCGGTGGTCGCGCGCCATCGGGGGAGCATACCCGATGTGCTACGGTGGGAGGCCGTGCTGAACCTCCGGAATCTCGATCGCGACGAGCTCGCGGCGGCCGTCGCCCCGTTTGGGGTCGGTCCCGAGCTGGCGGGGAGGATCTTCGCGCGCGTTCACCGCGACGGGGCGGCCGGCCTGCCGCCGGGCGCCGTCCGCGGCCTGCCCCACGCCGCTGCGGCCGCCCTGGAGGCCGCCGCGACGTGGCCCGAGCTCGAGGTGATGGAGCGGCGGCGGGCCGCGGACGGCTTCGTGAAGTACCTGTTTCGGACCGCCGACGGGCACGCCATCGAGGCGGTCCGGATCCCGCTCCCCGATCCGGAGGCGGCGCGCGCGCTGCGGGCCCGCCGCCGGGCGGGTCAGGCCGCGCCGCTCGAGGCGTTGCCGGCGGCGAAGTACACCCTCTGCGTGAGCTCGCAGGTCGGCTGCGCGCTCGCCTGCGCGTTCTGTGCGACGGGGCGCCTGGGCGGC
>Ga0318551_10000138_pt1 | contig 19129 bp, 15 predicted proteins | sample GRESIP082b2f19_FD_203511 | JGI IMG/M metagenome (GOLD analysis project Ga0318551, IMG submission 203511) | Tropical soil microbial communities from Luquillo Experimental Forest, Puerto Rico - GRE.SIPMG.082b2f19 | ecosystem: Environmental > Terrestrial > Soil > Tropical forest > Bulk soil...
CCCTTCTCCTTTCCGGGGCGGCGCGCGGCATTCCTGAACGGAGCCTGGCACGCGCCGCCCCGGAAAGGAGAAGGGGACGTCGTCCCGGACGCGAGCTGGTTTCAACCCACGCCGGGACTAGTCCCCCTCATGGCGACGATTTGGCCGGGCCGCGTCAGGGCATGCGTGGAACCCGAGGGAACCACCGGCCCCCTCCTCGTCGCCATTTTCTAAATCGGCGTTGTGCGACTCCCCGTTTCGACAACTCCGCATGACCGATCCTCGGTTCGCTCAAATGCAACCCCGCTCGGCTCGACGCAGACCGGGATGACTGACTGGGAGTACGGCGGGCCGAAGTCGAACCGCCGTGCTCCAGGCGTGTGGTTTAGGGAATTGCGCAGGCCAGGTTGGAGCCGTCGCTCACCTTCTGGATCGCGATCGAGCTGATCTCGGTGAGCAACTGACTCACCGAGTCGAAGGTCGCGTGTCCGGACGGGTTGGCGACGAAGCTCGTGATCTGGGCCGTCGTGCCGGTGCATCCGGCGCTCGAATAGATGAGCGCGGTGTACGGGACGCCGGGTTCGAGGTTCCGGAGGGCGCCCTGGATCCTCGTCCCGCCGTGGGCCATGGGGTTCTGGGCTACGTCGCCCGTGACGCTCTGGGCCGACAGGGAGCTGAACGTCGCGGTGACTCGGTCGCTCGCGGCGAGAGCGACGGTGGAGGCAAGACAGGAAGCCAAGACGACTGGAATGAGCGAGAACCGACGCATGGCACTTCCCTCACCTGCGATGGTCCCGCATGCCCTCGACACGTGAATGCTACCAACCTCGCGACATCGTCCCAAGTTAAGTTTTCGTGACGGGCCTCTTAATGACTCCGTAAGTTCTTTCCATTGCTCCACCGACATCGTCGTGTTCAGTTGGAGCAGCACGCACGACGAAGAGAGTTGACGGAGTTAGATCAATGCATGGCGATGACGCGTGCACTCGAACGTTCGGGTGGTCGAATTCGTTTCGGGCATTTACCGGGCAAGGATCACCGTGGCGCTGGCCTTTCCCTCGGGCGTCGCGACGCGCGCGAAATACACTCCGCTCGCGACGTGGCCGAGATCTGTTGCACCATCCCACGCCATCTCGTACTCACCGGGATCGCGCACGTCGTCCACCAGGGTCGCGATCCGGCGCCCGGCAACATCGAAGAGATCGAGCCTCACGTGTTCCTGGCGCTCGAGCGCGAAGCGCAGGTTGGCGCCCCGTGCGTTCGGGCGCGCGGCGAGCAGGACCGGCTCCGGGGTCCAGGCTCCCTCGGCGGGCTGGTACGCGATCGGGGTCGCGCCCGACACCGGATACCGGTTGAACGAACAGTTCAGGGCGGCCCAGTCATCGGACTCCAGGCTCCGCTGGGGGATCCCGAAGTAGTTGGCGTACATCGTCGGCCGGTTGTGGCTCTTGGTGAGATCGGTGTGATGGATGCCGAGGGTGTGCCCCAGCTCGTGGGCGGCGATCGCCTCGACGTCGTAGTCGGTCCCGTTGGTGTTCCAGGTCGCCGAGTTGTTGAACGAGATGTCCGCCTCGGTGATCACCTGGCCCGCCTGCAGCACCAGGGCGGTGATGGCGAGGCAGCTCCCGCTGCAGCCGTCACCATCCTCCCACACCACGGTGTTGACGCCGTCGGTGGCGAACCCGCGAGTGGTCGTGCCGGCGTAGCGGAGCGTGTAGGTGGCCGGTGTGACAGCCGTCCAGGAGGCCATCGCGTTCTGGAGCGCCGTCGGCACACCGGGCTTGCCGCCCTGGTTCGCGGGGTTGAGCCAATACGTGAGCGACGGGGTCGTCCAGTGCGCGAAACCGCCGGGGTCGGTGCAGGTCACCTGGGTTCCGAACGAGGTGCGCCCCACGCTGCTGTTCTGGATCATGCGGAACGCGTGCGCATCGAGGGCGTGGAGCATTCCCCCGCAGGCGACCACGACCGCCAGCAACTGACGAGTGGATCGATTCATCGTGCTCCCCCTTCCGGCGGTCAGCGGTTGGACAGCGCGCGGATCTGGCCGATCAGATCGTCGAGCGCGACGCCCTCGGCGCCGCCCACGACGTCGACCTGCCCCCGCGCGTCGGGGAGCAATGGCTCCTCGATGGCCTGGCTGAACGCGCGGCCCTGCACCACATCGAACACCCCCTGCGAGTGGTCGCGGATCGTGAGTCGGTTCGCGGCGCCGGGGAGATCGGCATGAGCCAGGAACAGCACGTAATCGGAGCCCGGGGCCAGGTCCGCGCCACCGACCACCAGCGTGGTCACGTCGCCCACCGATCCGCCGAGCACGGTGAAGGTCACGTCGCCGGCGGGAGCGCCCTTGAGGACGCGGGAGGGCCGCACGTGAACGTCGGTGAGAATGAACGAGTGGCCGGCGTTCCAGTAACTGTGGATGTCGAGAACCTTCGCCTCGACGATCGACTCGCTTTCGACCGTAAGGCGGTCCAAACCTTGGCGGACCAAAGTCGTGGCGCCCGCCAGGCTGGCCAACCACGCCAGCGCGACAGGCGCCAGGGAAAGCCGCACCACGATGTGCCAGGCTTTCACCGCGAACCTCCGTGTCAGCGGCTCAATGCGTGAGCCGAGAGGTTCGGTCCGCCATCGCGGGGGGCAAGACAGCGCGATGCGGATGTCGGCTAGGCGGCCCGAGGGCGGCTGGGATCGCGCTGAATGCGCGAAACCGCCCACTAAGGGATTAGCAGAAGCCGGGCCAGCAAGCAACCCTTACGTTAAGGTCCCTACTACCCCCGGAGGATGCCGAGCGAAGAAAGGAGGCGGCAACGATACGGGGCGCCTCAGCGAGGCGCCCCGTTCGCTTCCAATCATCCGGGGCGAGAGACCCGGTTTCCAGACTATGGGAAGGGTTTCACGCTCTCGCGACGCCGAATCTCGGCGCGAGGAGCACTACTGGATGGCTCCGCAGGCCAGGAGCGCGCTTCCCTGCTCGACGGACACGGAAGCAAACCCATCAACCGGAGAGACCTGTAGCGGGGCGACGGTGTTGATGTTGATCTTGCCATTGTTGGGGGCCGTGAACGTCATGACGAGGGCCCTGGTGCCGCCAGCGCCACACGTCGTGCTGTTCGAGTAGATGAACGAGGAGTACTGGGCCCCGGGCGTGAGACCGCTGAGGGACTCGTGGACCCTCACCGTCCCATTCCCGACGAGGCTGAATTCGGCGGTGCCGCTGATGCCCGAGGACTGCAGCGAGGTGATGTTCGCGGTGCCCGTTGTCTTTGCAAACGCAACGGAAGCGACGAGAAGGGCGGCCAGGACGAGGGGAATCGAGGGACGACGCATAGCACACTCCTTGGCTGCTGGTCCCCGTATGCCCTGACGAGTGGAACGATAGCACCGCAGATGCGACTCCCGAAGTCAAGTTTCGCTGTAGGCTCGGGGGAGTAAGCGATGAGCAATGGAACGGCGCGGGCGGACGCCGGAGTCCTCAGCGCCCGCCGCCCGGCAGCGCCGCCAGCGCGCGCCGCGCCTGATCGCGCGCCGCGGCGTCGCCGGCGCGATCGAACGCCTCCGCCATGGCCCGCAGCGTCGCCGGGTCACGGGTGCTCGAGACCAACGGACGCCAGGTCTGGGTGGCGAGGTCGGCGCGCCCGCTCCTCATCTGGGTCCAGCCGATCCCGATCAACGTCACCGCGTCGTCGGGCACCAGCGCGCGCGCGCGCTCGTAGGCGCCGCGCGCCTCCTCGATCCGTCCCAGCTCGAGCAGCGCGCCGCCGGCGCGCTGCCAGGCCAGCGCCAGCCCCGGGTTGCCGCGCGTCGCCGCCAGGTAGTGGTCGAGCGCGCCGCTCAGGTCGCCGCGCCCGCGCGCCTCCTCGCCCAGCACGAAGTGGGCGCTCCACGCCTCCCGATCCTCGAGCGCCTGGACCTGGGCGCGCGCGATGTGGAGCGAGCGCAGACTGTCGTTCGAGAGCCACGCCGGATCGCGGCCGAACTCGGGACCGATACGGAACAGCAGCGCGGGATTGCGGGCCGGAAACGGAATGCGCTCGAGCCCCGGCACCGTCGCCGTGCTGTCGAGCAGGTACCAGAACTCCGGCCTCAGCTCCGCCTCGTACCACGAGAAATAGAGAAACCCGGCGCCGTTCACGCGCGCGGCGTCCGCCAGCTCGGCGAGCCTCTTGACGCGCGGGAACGCGACCGCGCCGGTCCCCGAGTAGTAGGCGACGTGCATCTTGCGGCTCAGCACGCGCGCGCCGGGCGGCGCCACCGCGCGCAGCGCGCGTCCCGCCGCCAGCGTCTCGACCGGGAGCTGGCTCTCGACCCAGCGCTGAAGCGTCACCGAGCTGTGCAGCGAGAGCGCCAGCGGCACCATCAGCGCGGCCCACACGATGGCGCGCAGCGGCAGCGCCCTGAGCCGGCGCGAACCGGCCGCCAGCCCGGCGAGCGCGAGGTCATAGGGCACCAGCGGGAGCGCGTAGCGGTCGCTGTAGAACACCGGCACCAGCGCCGCGAACACGAACGCGCCCGCGACCCCGACCGGCGCCATCGCCCTCCAGCCGCCATCGAGGATCGTGACCACCAGCCCGGCGCCGCACGCCCAGGCGACCGGCGCGCCGATCAGCGACCGCAGGTTGCGCATCAGGTGATCGGGGACGTTTCCCAACAGGCGGCCGGCCAGCGCGCCGGGCTGCTCGCGCAACAGCGCCGCGAGCGAGCGGTAGCCGCCGCCGCCCGCGACGTCCTGAACGTTCCGTTGGGCCGAGGGGTCGGTATAGAAGGAGAAGCTCTCGACCAGGTTCGAGCCCGGCCAGTGCCCGGCGCGGAGCGAGAGCGCGAGCCAGGGAAGCGCTAGGGCCGCGAATCCGGCCGCGAACAGGAGCAGCGCGCGCCGTCGCGCGGGGCGGCCGTGATCGTCGCGCGGCGGCCAGACCGCGAGGATGACCGCGCCCGCGGGCAGCAGGGCGAGCGCGCTGTAGCGCGTCAGCGCGGCCAGCGCCACCAGCGCCCCGGCGGCGAGCGGGGCGCGCCGCCCGCGCGCCGCGAGCAGCGCCCAGGCGGCCGCCGACTGGGTGCCGAGCGCCAGCATGTCGGTGGTGGTGGAGTAACCGTAGCGCGCGAAGCCGGGGTTGGCGGCGATGAACATCACGGTCCACAGCGCCGCCGCCTCGCCGGCACGGCGCCGCACGATCGCGAGCCACAGCAGCATCACGGCCGCCGCGGCGGCCAGCGAGATCAGCTCCCCGGCGCGGAACGCGTCGGGCACGATCGTGGTCAGCGCGGCGAGCAGCAGTTCATAGACCGGGCCCACCACCGAGTAGCGCGCGAAATCGAGCGCGCCGTGCCGGAAGGCGCGCGCGCCCTCGGCGTAGCCGTAGAAATCGCTCTCGGTGAAGTAATCGCCCACCGGGTGGCGCGCGAAAGCGATCCAGGCCAGCGCCAGCGTGGCGAGCGCCACCACCGCCAGCGACGCGACACCGAGCCCGCCCCCGGGCGCCGCCGGGCCGGGGCCGGGCGGCGTGAGGGTGCGGGTTCGCGTGGCGTCACGCGTGGCCGATGGAGCGGGCGACGGACGGGCCATGTGAGGTGGGGACGTATGGTAGCACGCGAGTTGGACGGGCTTCCGGGCCCATGCTACCGTCCGCGGTTCTCGCGGCGGGTGGCGGCGTGGCGATCGACCCGGCTCCCGCCTTCGCGCCCCGGCGCGCCGCCCGCGTGGGGTCTTCCCGAAGGACGCATGTGACCGAAATGCGCCCCTCCGGCGACGGAGGGACCCTGTTCCTGGTGGCGACGCCGATCGGCCATCTCGAGGACGTGACGCAGCGCGCACTGCGCGTGCTGCGCGAGGCCAGCCTGGTGGCGGCCGAGGACACGCGCCACACCCGCGGCCTGCTGGAGCGTCACGGGATCGCCGCCCGCGTGGTGAGCCTGTTCGAGCACAACGAGCGCGCCCGCATCCCGGCGCTGCTCCAGCGCCTCGCCGCCGGCGAGTCGGTCGCGGTGGTGACCGACGCCGGCTCGCCCGGGATCGCTGATCCCGGCTATCCGCTGGTGCGGGCCGCGATCGCGGCCGGGTTCAGGGTCGAGAGCGTGCCGGGGCCGAGTGCCGTGATCGCCGCGCTCCAGGTCAGCGGACTCCCCACCGATTCGTTCACGTTCGTCGGCTTCCTGCCGGTCAAGCAGGGGGCGCGACGGCGCCGGCTCGAGGAGCTGAGCGAGCGCCGCGAGACCGTGGTAGCGTTCGAATCCCCGCACCGCATCGACGCGGCGCTCGAGGACCTCGAGGCGGTGTGGGGGGAGCGCCCGATCGCGCTGGCGCGCGAGCTGACCAAGGTGTTCGAGCAGGTGCTGCGCGGCAGTGCGCGCGAGGTGCGCGCCGCGCTCACGCCGGAGCAGCGGCGGGGAGAGATCGTGCTGGTGCTGGGCGGACGCACACGGGAGCGCAGGGCGACGGGCGGGCGCGCGCGGCGGCGCCCGTGAGCGCCACCCCGGCGCTGTCCGGCGGCCGGCCCGCGGGCCGCCTGGCGGGTGCCAAGGAGCGCCTGCGCCGGATGACGCACGACGCGCTCGAGCCGCTGGTGGCGGCGCTGGCCCGTGCCGGCGCCACCGCCGACCAGCTCACCGTCCTCGGCACGGCGCTGAGCATCGCCGCGGCGGTGGCGTTCTTCCGCGGCAGCCCGCGCGTCGCCGCCGGCATCCTGATCGCGAGCGGCCTGTGCGACATCCTCGACGGCCAGCTGGCGCGCCGCGCCGGGGTCACCTCGCGCTTCGGGGCGTTCCTCGACTCGACCCTCGACCGGCTCGCCGACGCCGCGGTGCTGGTCGGGCTGACCGGCTACTACGTCCGCAACCTGCTGGCGCTGGTGGCTCAGCCGGATCGGATGGCGGCCCAGTCCGCCGCCGGCCTCGACCCCATCGCCTGGGCGGCGATGGCCATGGTCGCGGTGCTGGCGCTGGTCGGGTCGTTCATGGTTTCGTACACTCGCGCCCGCGCCGAAGGACTGGGGCTCGAGTGCCGCGTGGGCTGGTTCGAGCGCCCGGAGCGGCTGGTGCTGCTCATCATCGCCGGGCTGTTCAAGATCTTCTGGATCATGTCGGCGGCGCTGCTGCTGCTCGCCGTGCTGTCGTTCTGGACCGCAATCCAACGGGTCCGCCACGTGTGGAGGATCACGCGCGGCCCCGGGCAGGATGGATAGGAGGCTGTATGGGCAAGGTTCGTGTCGCGATCATCGGCGTGGGCAATTGTGCCTCGTCGTTCGTGCAGGGGCTGCACTACTACCGCAACGCCCGCGAGACCGATCGCGTGCCGGGCCTCATGCACGTCAGCCTGGGCGGCTACCACGTGCGCGACGTCGAGATCTCGGCCGCGATCGACATCGACAAGAACAAGGTCGGCAAGGACCTCGCCGAGGCGATCGTCCAGTGGCCCAACAACACCTACCAGTTCGCGCGGGTGCCGCGCACCGGCGTCACGGTCCAGCGCGGCATGACCCACGACGGTCTCGGCAAGTACCTGTCGAAGATCATCCAGAAGGCGCCCGGCTCCACCGTCGACGTGGTCCATCTGTTGCGCGAGACCGGCACCGACGTGGTGGTCAACTACCTCCCGGTGGGCTCCGAGGAGGCCACCAAGTGGTACGTCGAGCAGGTGCTGGAGGCGGGCTGCGCGTTCGTCAACTGCATCCCGGTGTTCATCGCACGCGAGGCCTACTGGCGGCAGCGCTTCGAGAAGAAGGGGCTGCCGCTGATCGGCGACGACATCAAGTCGCAGGTCGGCGCCACCATCACCCACCGCGTGCTTGCCCACCTGTTCGTGGACCGCGGGGTGCGCATCGACCGCACCTACCAGCTGAACTTCGGCGGCAACACCGACTTCCTCAACATGCTGGAGCGCGAGCGCCTGGAGTCGAAGAAGATCTCGAAGACCTCGGCGGTCACCAGCATCATCCCCTACGCGCTTGCCGAGGAGGACATCCACGTCGGTCCCAGCGACTACGTGCCCTGGCTCAAGGATCGCAAGTGGTGCCACATCCGCATGGAGGGCACCACATTCGGCGACGTGCCGCTCAACCTCGAGATGAAGCTCGAGGTGTGGGACTCGCCGAACTCGGCCGGGGTGGTGATCGACGCGGTGCGCTGCGCCAAGCTCGGCCTCGATCACGGGCTCAAGGGCGCGCTGGTCGGGCCTTCGGCCTACTTCAAGAAGTCGCCCCCGCGCCAGTTCCCCGACGAGATCGCGCGCGAGATGACCGAGGCCTTCATCCGCGATCCCGCCAGCGATCAGCGTCACGCCGCGGCCCTCGCCAACGGCGTGGTGGCGCGGGCGCCGGGACGCGGCCGGGCCGCGGGGGCGGGGCGCGCCAACGGCCGGCCGGCGGCGAAGCGCACGGCGCGGCGGCGCCGGCGGGTGCCCGCCAGCGGGCGATGACCGGTGGCCGGTGGTCGGCCACATGAGCGGGCTCTTCATCACCTTCGAGGGCGGTGAGGGCTCCGGCAAGTCGACCCAACTCGCGCGCCTCGCCGCGCGGCTGCGCGAGCGCGGCGCCGATCCGCTGGTGACGCGCGAGCCGGGCGGCACGCCGGTGGCCGAGGGCATCCGCGCGCTGCTGCTCGATCCCGCGCGCGCGCCCGGCGCACTCGCCGAGGCGCTGCTCATGGAGGCGGCGCGCGCCGAGTTGGTGGCGACCGCGCTCAAGCCGGCGCTGGCCGCCGGGCGGGTGGTGCTGTGCGACCGCTACGCCGACTCGACGCTCGCCTACCAGGGCGCGGGCCGCGGGCTCGACCTCGCGATGCTGCACGAGTGGAACCGCGTGGCGACCGGCGGGCTCGATCCCGATCTCACCCTGCTCTACGACCTGGATCCGGCGATCGGCCTCGAGCGCCGCGCCGGCGATCACGGGGTCCCGAACCGTCTCGACCGCGAATCGCTCGAGTTCCACGCGCGGGTGCGCGCCTGCTTCCTCGAGCTGGCGCGCGCCGAGCCCGGGCGCTTCGTGGTGATCGATGCCGGCGCGGCGCCGGCGGCGGTCGAGCGCCGCACCTGGGAGGCGGTCGAGGGGCGGCTGGCCGGGGCCGGAACCCGCGCCGGCTGAGCCCGCGGCGCGGCCCGGGGCGCGGTTCCCTGTGCTATAGTCGCTGCCGCCGCAACGGTGTGGCCCTTCCCAGACATCCGCGGTTCCGCCCCGGCCCGCTGGCGCTCGGGACCCACGCGGAGGGACTCTTGAACCGTCGCAATCTCGCGCTGAGCGTGGCGTTCGTGGTGCTCTTCACCCTCGGGTGGTGGGCGGGCCGCGCGCACACCCGCGCCGACCTCTACTCGAACGTCGACCTGTTCGTCGAGATCCTCCACAAGGTGGAGGACAACTACGTCGATCCCGCCGATCCCCACAAGCTGGTGAGCGGCGCGATCAACGGCATGCTGAAGGGGCTCGATCCGTACTCCCAGTACCTCGACCCGCGCGCCTGGGATCAGCTCCAGAGTGTCACCGAAGGCAGCTTCGGGGGCATCGGCGTGGTGGTCGGCGTACGCGACAACTACCCGACCGTCATCTCGCCCATCGAGGGCAGCCCGGCGTGGCGGGCCGGGATGCGCTCCGGCGACATCATCGTCGCGATCGAGGATCACTCGAGCGCCGGACTCACCATCGAGGAGGTCGCCGACCGGCTGCGGGGCCGCCCCGGGACCCGGGTGCGCCTGCGCGTCCACCGCGAGGGCGGGAGCGATCAGGACTACACCCTGGATCGCGAGATCATCCAGACCCGCAGCGTGCCCTACTCGTTCATGGCCGAGAAGGGCATCGGCTACCTGCGGCTCTCGAACTTCTCCGAGAAGTCCGGCACCGAGGTGCGCGAGGCGGTCGAGTCGCTGCGCGCCGCGGGGGCCCGCGCCCTGGTGCTCGACCTGCGCCTCAACCCCGGCGGGTTGCTGGACCAGGCGGTCGACGTGGCCGAGCAGTTCCTGCCGCACGGCGCGCTGGTGGTCTACACCCACGGGCGCCAGCGCTCGCAGGACAACCGCTACTACGCGCGTGAGGCCCGTCCCCAGCTCCAGTGGCCGGTGGTGCTGCTGGTCGACAACGGCAGCGCCTCGGCGGCCGAGATCGTGGCCGGGTCGCTCCAGGATCTCGACCGCGCCCTGCTGATCGGCCGCACCACGTTCGGCAAGGGGTCGGTGCAGAGCGTGTTCCCCCTCCACGAGCTCCACGCCGCGCTCAAGCTGACCACCGCGCTCTACTACACGCCCAGCGGGCGCTCGATCCACCGCCTGGTGCGCGACACGCTCAGCGACGAGGAGGACGACTCGGGCGAGCTGGCCCCGGCGCCGCGCGACACGCTGGCCGGCTCGCGCCCGCTCTATCACACCGCCGCGGGCCGGATCGTCTACGGCGGCGGCGGCATCACGCCCGACGTCACCGTGATCGCCGATTCGCTGCCGCCGCTGGCCAGCAAGGTCGAGAGCCTCGGGCTCGCGTTCCGGTTCGCGAATCGCTGGCTCAACGGCCACGCCGGCGCGGAGACCGAGCCGCCCTGGGACGATTTCGTCACCTTCATGCGCGGCGAGAAGGTCGCCTTCACACCCACCGAGCTGCAGGCCTCGCGCCCGGCGCTCGAGCACGCGCTGCGCCGCGAGATCGCGCGCCGGCACGGCGGCGACGCTGCGGCGGCCAAGGTGGCGTTCGAGAGCGACCCGGCCTACCAGCGCGCGCTCACCATCCTGCGCCGCGCCCGGGGTCCGCGCGACGTGTTCGCGCTCGCCGGCACCAGCCGCTCGGTGGGCCCGGATCCGGGAGTGCCGGCGTCGCACGCGCACGGCACCACCGGCCGCGTGCCGGCGGGGCATCCGTAGGTCCACGGTGCGCACCACCTGGCTGTGTGACTTCGACGGCACCATCGCGCGCACCGACGTCGGCGCGGCGCTGGTCGAGCGCTACGCGCGCGGCGACCGGGCGCGCCGGCGGGCGCTGGCCGAGGCCTGGCGGGCGGGCCGGCTCGGCAGCCGCGCGCTGATCGTCGCCGAGTGCGCGGCGGTGCGCGTGAGCCACGACGAAGCGCTGGCGTTCGCGCGCGGCGTCGAGCTCGATCCCGGGTTCGCGGCTTTCGCGGCCGCGGCCGCGGGGCGCGGCGAGCGGGTCGAGGTGGTGAGCGACGGCTTCGACTTCTACGTGCGCGAGCTCCTCGAGCGCGCCGGGCTCGGGCCGCTGCCGCGCTCCGCCAACCGCGTCCGGTTCGCGGGCGACCGCATGATCCCGGGCTTCCCGACGCGCGCGCTCGCCGGGGCCTGCGGCCGCTGCGGGAACTGCAAGGCCGCGCACGTCGCGCGCGCGCGCGCCCGCGGGGACCGCGTGGTGCTGGTGGGCGACGGGTGCTCCGACCGCTGCGCCGCGCCGCTCGCCGACCAGGTGCTGGCCAAGGGTGCGCTGCTGCGGTGGTGCCGCGAGCGCGGCATCGCGGCGCAGCCGTTCGACGGCTTCGCCGACGTGGAGCGCATCGCGCGCGCGCGCGCCGGCGCCGTCCACCACGCCGACACGGCCGCGGCGCCGGCCGGGAGCTGAGGCGTGCGCATCGGGCCGGTCGCGTTCGACGCGCCGTTCCTGCTCGCCCCGCTCGCCGGAGTGAGCGATTCGCCGTTCCGCCGCCTGGCCCGCGAGCAGGGCGCGGCGGGGGTCTACACCGAGATGGTGTCGGCCGACGGACTGACCCGGGGCAGCCAGGCGACGCTCGACTACTGCCGCTTCGAGCCCGAGGAGCGGCCGATCGGCATCCAGGTGTTCGGCTCCGACCCGGGTGTCATGGCCGACGCGGCCCGGGTGCTGTCCGAGCTGCCCGAGGCCGCGCGCCCCGACCTCATCGACATCAACATGGGCTGCCCGGTGCGCAAGGTGGTCAACCGCTGCGCGGGGGCGGCGCTGCTCACCGACGTGCCGCGGCTGGCGCAGATCGTCGCGCGCATGCGCGACGCCAGCACGCTGCCGGTGACCGCGAAGATCCGCCTCGGCTGGGACGGGCAGTCGACCAACGTGGTCGAGGTGGCGCGCGCCCTCGAGGGCTCGGGGGCCCAGGCGGTCGCGATCCACGCCCGCACCCGCGCCGAGAAGTTCGAGGGCAGCGCTCACTGGGAGATGATCGGCGCCGCCCGGCGCGCGGTCTCGATTCCGGTGATCGGCAACGGCGACGTGCGCGGCCCCGAGGACGCGGTGCGGATGCTCGAGACCACCGGCTGCGACGCGGTGATGCTGGGGCGGGCGGCGTTCGGTGATCCGTGGGTGTTCCGGCGCCTGCGTGCCTACTGGGAGCGCGGCGAGACCCTGCCGGCGCCGGGCGCGGCCGAGCGCCTCGAGGCCGGCGTGCGCCACCTGCGCATGATGGTCGAGTGCGTGGGCGAGGCGGCGGCGGCGCGCGAGATGCGCAAGCACGTGGCGTGGTACGTGCGCGGCCTGCCCCACAGCGCCCGGGTGCGCGAGCAGGTCAACCGCACCGGCTCGGTCGCCGAGATGACCGAGCTGCTGCGCGGCTACCTCGCCGAGCTCGAGCGGGCCGCCGCCGCGGGCACCGCCGACCCGCCGGGCCGCGACGCGGCCGGAGCCGCGCCCGCCGCGCTCGCCGCGGCCGGGTGAGCCGCGCGCCGCGCTACGCCCCGCCCATGAAGCGCATGGACCTCGAGGCGCTGCTGCGCCGCGTGCGGCGCGGCACGCTCGCCCCGGCGCGCGCCGCGCGCCTCATCGACGAGGCGCCGCTGGAGCGGCTCGCATTCGCCACCCTCGATCATCAGCGCGCCCTGAGGGTCGGCTTTCCCGAGGTCATCTTCGGTCAGGGCAAGAGCCCGGCCCAGGTGGTCGCGATCGCCGGGCGGCTCTTCCGGCGCTCGGGCCTGGTGCTGGCGACCCGCGTCGAGGAGGCCGCGCGCGCGGCGCTCGAGCGGGCCTTCCCCGCGGCCGAGATCCACGAGCGGGCGCGCGTGGTGGTGCTGCGGCGCGGCCGGCGCGCCCCGGCGCGTGGCCGGGTGCTGGTGGTGTGCGCCGGCACCGCTGACCTGCCGGTGGCCGAGGAGGCGCTGGTGACGGCCCGCTCCATGGGCAGCCGCGCCGAGCTGATCGCCGACGTGGGGGTGGCGGGGCTCCACCGCCTGCTGGCCCACCGGCGGCGGCTGCGTGGCGCCCGGGTGATCGTCGTGGCGGCCGGGCTCGAGGGGGCGCTGCCGAGCGTGGTGGGCGGGCTCACCGACCGGCCGGTCATCGCGGTGCCCACTAGCGTCGGGTACGGGGCGCACTTCCGCGGCCTGGCCCCGCTGCTCGCGATGCTCAACTCGTGCGCGGCCGGGGTCATGGTGGTCAATGTCGACAATGGCTTCGGCGCCGGCTATGCCGCCCACCTCGTCAACGCCGCGGGCCGGCGCTGACCGGTCGGCACGCGCGGCCCCGGCAGCCCATATAATGAACGGCGTGACCGCACACCCGGGAGCGTGCTGAACCCCATGCGCATCGCCTGCTTCGACTGCTTCTCCGGCATCAGCGGCGACATGACGCTGGCGGCGCTGGTGTCGGCCGGGTGGCCGGCGGCCGAGCTCGAGTCCCTGCCGGCCCGGCTCGGGCTCACCGGGGTCGAGGTCGTGGTCTCGGAGGCGCGGCGCGGTCCCTTCGCCGCCACCCGGGTGGAGGTGCGGATCGAGGACCCGCAGCCGCATCGCCATCTCCACCACATCCGCGCCATCCTCGATGCCGCGGACCTGCCCGCGGCGGCGCGCACCCGCGCCCACGCCGCCTTCCGCCGCCTCGCCGAGGCCGAGGCCGAGGTGCACGGCTCGACGGTCGAGAAGGTCCACTTTCACGAGGTCGGCGCCGCTGATGCGCTGGTCGACGTGGCGGGCGCGATGCTGGGGCTCGAGTCGCTCGGGATCGAGCGGGTCCACGCCACGCCTCCGGTGCTGGGCCGCGGCTCGGTCCAGTCGGGGCACGGCCGCATCCCGGTGCCGGCGCCGGCCGCGGTGCTGCTGCTGCGCGGGGCGCCGGTGTCGCTGGGCGACATCGAGGCCGAGCTCACCACTCCCACCGGCGCAGCGCTGCTCGCCACCGTGGTCGAGCGCTGGGAGCCCCCGCCGCCCTTCACGCTGGAGCGGGTGGGCACTGGAGCCGGGGCCCGCGACCTCGAGGACCAGCCCAACGTGCTGCGGGTGATGATCGGCTCGACCACCGCCGCCGCCGCCGCCGGCGGGCTCAGGCGCCGGCGCGTCGCGGTGCTCGAGACCGCGCTCGACGACGACAACCCGCAGTTCGTCGCCGCGCTTATCCCGCGGCTGCTCGAAGCCGGAGCGCTGGACGCGATGGTGGTGCCGAGCGTGATGAAGAAGGGCCGCCCCGGGCTGTGGCTGGTGGTGATCGCCGGAGTCGCCGACGCCGGATCACTGGCGCGCCAGCTGCTGGCCGAGACCTCGAGCCTGGGCGTGCGGGTGCGCGAGGACGACCGCTACGAGCTGGAGCGCGAGAGCGCCGAGGTCGAGACCGCCTTCGGGCGCGTGACGCTCAAGGTGGCGACGCTGCCCGACGGCGCGCGCCGCGCGGTCCCGGAGTTCGAGTCGGTGCGTGCCGCGGCCGAGCGCGCCGGCCGGCCGCTGCGCGAGGTGGCCGAGGCGGCGATCGGCGCCTGGCGGCGCGGCAACGGATCGGGTCCGTGACGCGGCTCGAGGCGCGGGATGTCTGGGTGGCTCCGCCCGCCGCCCCGGATCCGGTGGTCCGGGGCGTCTCGCTTTCCCTCGAGCCCGGCGAGTGGGTGGCGCTCACCGGGCCCAACGGCTGCGGGAAAACCAGCCTGCTGCTCGCGCTCGCGGGCCTGTGGCCTGCGCGTCGCGGGTCGATCGCGCTCGACGGCCGCCCGCTCGCCGCTGGAATGCCCGGGGCCCGCGGCGCCGACCCGCGCGCCGGGCTCGCCGTGATCCTCCAGGACCCTGGCATCCAGATGCTCCAGCCCACCGTGGCCGAGGAGCTGGAGTTCGGGGCCCGCAATCTCGGACAGCCGCCCGACGCCATCGCGGCCGCGACGGCCGAGTGGACCGCGGCGCTGGGGCTCGAGCCGCTGCTGGCCCGTGACCCGCGCACGCTCTCGGCCGGCCAGCAACAGCTGGTGCTGATCGCGGCGGCGCTGATCCCGGCGCCGCGGGTGCTGATCGCCGACGAGCCGGGCGCTCATCTCGATCGCGCCGCCCGACAGCGCGCGCTCGACGCCGTGGCGCGCGCGGCGAGCCGCGGCCTTACGGTGATCTGGGCCACCCAGGATCGCGACGAGATCGCCCGCGCGCGGCGGCGTATCGATCTCGGTGGCCACGACGGCGCGTCGGGCCCGGGTCGAGCCCCGGATCCGTCCGTGCCGGCGGATGGGGCGCCGGTTGCCGAAGGGACCCTGCTCACCCTGCGCGTTGCGGCCGCGGGCCCGGACGGCGGGCCGCGGGTGATGACGGATCGACCGCTCGTGATCCCGATCGCCGCCCGCGGTGTCACCGCGCTGCTGGGACCGAACGGCGCGGGGAAGAGCGTCCTGCTGGCGGCGGCCTCGGGCTGGATCCCCAATCCGCAGGTCGAGATCGATTGGACGCGCCCGCCCGCGCCTCCCCCGATTCTCGCCTCGCAGTATCCGGAGCAGCAGGTGTTCGAGGAGCGGGTCGGAGACGAGTTGGTGTGGGCGGCATCGAGTCGCGGGCTCGAGCGCGGTCGCGCGCTGGCGCTCGCCGGACGCTACCTCGAGGCCATGGAGCTCGATGCGCGCGCGTTTCTGGAGCGCCGGTTGTGGAGTCTGTCCGGGGGAGAGAAGAGGATCGCCTCGGTGGTCGGCGCGCTGCTCGCCCCGGCATCGCTGCGGTTGCTCGACGAGCCCACCGCCGGACTCGACGCCGGCCGCGCCGCGGCGCTGGCCCGGCTCATCGGGACACTATCGTCCACCAGTCCTCTGCTGGTCGCGAGCCAGGATCACGCCTGGGTAAAGTCAGTCGGGGCGCGCACCTTCGAGGTCGGCGGGGGTCATTTAGAGCCCCCAAGTCGAAGCAAAAAAACGGATTGACAGAAACCTGTCGTAAGGTCTAGCCTTGTTTACGTGCTGGGGTAGTTGGTGCGTCTTATGAACCCCCAGGTGCACCTCAAGTTCCGCGGTTGCGAAATGCGATGTCGGCTGGCAGCGGCCCCGTCGGTTCCGCAACACGACATCAGAGTTTGCGCGCATAAATATGAGCCGATGTCCGCCCGAACTGCCTAAGGGTGGGCAAGCGGCAGCGGAAAGGGGGGATGGGCACTCATCAGTGCGGCCATTGGCCGTCGGAATCCTCGTTCATCCACTGAGGGTCCGCCGGCCGATTTGTTTCTGGCGACACCTCGCTCGCAATCTGTACTCGGAAGACTTCGCATTGCCCATGCATTGCGACGATGGAGGTAGTCACATGAGAAAGTCGTTCGTCGCGCTGCTCCTGCTGTTGGGGGCTTCCGCCTCGATGACGAGTCTCGCGTTGGCCCAGACGGAAGATCTCCGTGGAGATCTCGCCAACAAGCTGATCAACGCGCACTCGTCCAAGGCAGGAATGACCCGTGCAGCTCGGCAGTCGCCGGCGCGGATCAATGATCCGTTCCCGGGAACCGTGGATAGCGTGTGGGTCGGCCACTCGATCCTGCACCAGTCCGCCGGCAACTTCTACACGTACAGCTGGGGCCCGTTCCACGTCGGTGTGGGCCGGAACCGCCCCAGCACGAACCCCGCCAACCCGCCCGAGAACAACAGCGGTATCTGGGACTGGGATCATTTCTTCGTCACCGGGGGTGGTGACCCGCGTCCCACCGAAACCGACTCGCTGCAGGGCTGGTGGCCGATGCGCCGGGCCTACAGCATCACCGGCGGCCTGACCCTCGCCGACACCGATCGTCCGTGGTGGGCGGTCGATATCGGCAACCAGGGTAACTACGTGCTCACGAACGCCCAGGGCCGCACCCGCGGCGTGCTGGGCTACTGGCACGTCGACGGCGGCAGCGGGGCCGCGCAGGTCAGGATCGCGGGAACGAATGCCCCGAATCCGAGCTTCGCTCCGCTCTCCGGCACCAGCTCGGCGTGGTGCGGTCTCCGCGGTCACGGGGATATCACCTACTCCGACCCGATCACCGGCAACGCGTACAACGCCACGCTCATCGAGTTCAACGGCGAGAACGGCGGCGGCGCGGGCTCCGGTGTCGGCACCAGCAAGGCGTTCCCTGGCTATCCGGGACAGATGGACCAGATGCTCTATCGCGACGTCGAGATGACGAGCGCCGCCGCGACCCTGAACCTCGGGTTCCTGTACCAGACCGCCATGTCGACCGCCGCGACGTCGTCGGCCGCGACCCGGACGGGCTGGTTCCAGTTCGACCCGACCACGATCGGGACGACCCCGGTGGTGGGGCCCAACAACGGCATCGCGAACTACATTCCGAACACCGCGGTTGGCCAGCCGGCCGACTCGTTCATGGTGTACCTGGCCGTTCCGGTGGACGTCCAGAACGTCTTCCTGGCGGATGGCAGCCACCATACGGGTCCCGGTGCGGTGTACGACCCCAAGCGCCGCTGGTTCTCGGAAGTCGCGCGGCTCGACATGCCGATTCAGGAAGTTCTGCACGTCTCCGGCAACAACAACTCCACCTTCTCGCTCGCTGCGGCCCCGCTCTCGGCGTTTTACACCGCCCAGAACGCCTTCACGCACAAGTATCTGCGCATCATCTTCCGCGTGAAGACCAACCGCAACTTCGACGACCTCGCCGGCGGCGTCGCGGGTCAGTTCAACTCCGGCCACGTGGGTGCGGCCCTGATTGACGACGTTTCGATCGGTGGCGCGAACCTCAGCGGCGCCGCGTTGGGGACCAGCGGCTTCGAAGCGCCCACCGACATCGACAACGGCTCGGCGGGGTCGCCTCCTGCTGACGCGATCACCAAGTGGAAATCGACCGGCAAGCCGCCGTCTGTCTTCTTCCATGCCCATCCGATGGCCGGTGGTGACATCGGTGGCGGCAACCCTTACGACAAGCTGGTGTACCAGGACATCTGCGGTCCTCCGACGGCCACGGCACGGTTCTGCAACATGGCCGGTGTGGTCATCTCGGCCGGCGACCACGACAACGGCGAAGCGGCCGGTGGTCTGGCGCCTGCGGCATCGCCGGGTGGTGCGGAGCGCGAGCGCCAGGACGGCATGTGCTCGCCGACCATTCTCCTCGCCTCGACGGGCAACTCCGACTACAACGCGGTCGGTGTGAACCTGGCGGACGCGACCACGCTGGACGACTACTATGTCTTCTACGACATCTACACCGGCGTCTTCAACCTGTTCTTCACCGGAAACGCCTGGTGGTTCGGCTTCCAGAGTTATCCGGCGGCGCAGAGTGACGGCACCGTGTGCTGGGGCGAGTTCCGCGTCCCCGGCTTCCAGATCTTCAACCCCGATATCCAGTGTCTGCAGGACGTCGAGGGTGCGAAGCAGAATGGGCTGATCCGCACCACGAACCCGGGCTCGCGTCCGGACTCGATGCGCATCTACCTGGGCAAGAATCAGCAGTGCTTCCGCTTCGGAGTCACCGGCTCGGGCTGCTCGCCGAAGTCCGGCTGCTACTTCGACAACGTGTCGCTGCTGCTGTCTGACGCTTCGGCCTCCGGCAGTTCCGGCGGCTCGATCTCGATGGACATCTGGCGCTTCATCAACGACGCGTTCCCGATCAACGACAACACCAGCCCGGTTCCGGGTGTGGCTGTCGCGCCGGGCTCGGCGGGCTTCGACACCGCCGCGGCGCAGGTGAAGACCGGCATCAACACCGCCCAGTCTCCGGGCAGCGCGAACCGGTTCGACATTCCGGGCGACTCGATCATCGTCATCGGCGACGTGGTCGAGAGCACCACCGGAAAGGGCCGCGTCGACCTGGTGTTCCGCATCAAGCCGGGCGTCGGCAACTACAAGACGGTCGGCGATCCCGCCAGCGGTCTGCGGCGCATCCCGACCGACCCCGCCAGCACGGCGGTGTCGGGCGTGTTCGTCTCGGATCCGGCGCATCCGGAGAAGGACTTCTGGTCGGCCTACATGGCGGCCCCGGGTGAGATGTCGAAGGGCGCCCACGGTCCGGGTGACTTCTGGAACCGGAACGTGTGGAACAGCGCTCGTCTCGACACCGCGGACGTCAACATC
>Ga0318551_10000142_pt1 | contig 18600 bp, 13 predicted proteins | sample GRESIP082b2f19_FD_203511 | JGI IMG/M metagenome (GOLD analysis project Ga0318551, IMG submission 203511) | Tropical soil microbial communities from Luquillo Experimental Forest, Puerto Rico - GRE.SIPMG.082b2f19 | ecosystem: Environmental > Terrestrial > Soil > Tropical forest > Bulk soil...
ATGCCATCCTGCTCGACCTGGTGCGGTCGGCGCGCTGGGCGCCGCTGCTGGGCGGCGTGGCGCTTAACCGTCAGGCGCGCGGCCCCGCCGAGTACCTCGACCTGCTGGCCCGGGCCGGCTGCTCGGTGGACGCCTGGGAGACCACGTACCTGCACATGCTGCTGGGCGAGGACCCGGTCGTGGAGTGGTACCGCGGCACGGGCCTGCGCCCGGTGCTGGCCGCGCTCGACCCCGCGCAGGCGGAGCGGTTCATAGCCGAGTACCGCGAGCGGGTGGCCGAGGCATACCCGCCGGCGCCCTACGGGACCGTCCTGCCGTTCCGCCGGGTCTTCGTGGTCGCCCAGGCGGAGTGAAGGGCCTAGCTCCGTGGCGCGGTCGCCTTGGCCGCCTTGGCCGAGATGCTGGGCGAGCGGTCGAGCTGCGACAGGCCGTTCCAGGCCATGTTGATCAGGTGGGCCGCCACCACCTCCACCTTCGGCTTGCGGGCGTCCAGCCACCACTGCCCGGTCACGGCCACCATGCCCACCAGCATCTGCGCGTACATCGGGGCCAGCTTGGGGTCGTAGCCGCGGGCGCGAAAGAAGTCGCCGAGCATGTACTCGACCTGGCTAGCGATATCGCTGATCAGGCTGCCGAACGTGCCGGACCCGGGGGCGGGGGAGTCGCGGACCAGGATCCGGAAGCCGTCGGCGTTGTCCTCGATGTACCGGAGCAACGCGACCGCGGCCGCTTCGAACTTCTCCCTGGTGTTGGCGCCGCCGAGAATGGCCGTCGCGGTGGTAAGCAGGCGTTCCACCTCACGATCCACTACGACCGCGTACAGGCCCTCCTTGCCGCCGAAGTGCTCGTACACAACGGGCTTGGAAACCCCCGCCTGCGCCGCGATCTCCTCGACGGACGTGCCCTCGAAGCCCCGCTCGGCGAATAGCTTGCGCCCAATGTCGAGCAGCTGCTCCCGGCGCTCCCGGCCGGTCATGCGCTTGCGGTGGTTATTGCCAGCGGTCGGATTGGTCACGCATCCATCATTGCGGCTATGCCGCCGCGCGGTCACCAGGCGTGGCCGTGGACTTGGTCATCGAGCCCAGGGACACGTCACGCTGGCCGGTGAGCCTGGCGGTCAGCCGGCGCTCGTCCGGCCACCGGACGTCCCAGGCCCAGCCGAGCTGCTCGGCCCACCGGATGACCCGGGCGCTGATGTCGATCTGGCCCTTGAGCGCCCCGTGCCGGGCGCACGTCGGATCGCAGTGGTGCAGGTTGTGCCAGGACTCGCCGAAGGACGGGATGGCCAGCCAGGCGACGTTGCGCGACTTGTCCCTGACTTCGAAGTCCTCGTTCCCGAACGTATGGCAGACCGAGTTGATCGACCAGGTGACGTGGTGCAGCAGGCAGATGCGGACCAGGCTGGCCCAGAAGAAGGCGGTCAGCGCCCCGGCCAGCGACATCGACCACAGGCCGCCGATCAGCGCGGGCCCGAACAGGGAGATCGCCGCCCAGAGCGGGAACGTCTTGGACACCCGGCGGATGGTGCGGTCGGCCAGCAGGTCCGGGCAGAACTTCTGCTGCGAGGTCCGGTTCGGGTCGAACATCCAGCCCATGTGCGCGTACAGGAAACCCTTGGTGAGCGCCTTCCAGTCATTGCCGAACCGCCACGGCGAGTGCGGGTCGCCCTCCCGGTCGCTGTACTTGTGGTGCCGCCGGTGATCGGCGACCCAGACCAGCAGCGGGCCCTCGATCGCCAGGCTCCCCGCGATGCCGAGCGCGACCCGCAGCGGCTTGGCCGCCTTGAACGAGTTATGCGTGAAGTAGCGGTGAAAGCCCATGCTGATGCCCATGCCGGCGACCACGTAGAAGACGCCCGCGATCGCCACGTCGTGCCAGCCCAGCCCCCACCCCCAGGCCAGCGGGACGGCGGCGGCTAGCGCGAGCAGCGGTATCACGACGAACAGCCCGACCAGGAACTGGCTCGTGGCGGAGCTGGGCTCGGGCTCCACGTCCGGGAGCGGCCCGCTCCGCGGGCCGGGCGGGCCAGCAACGAGGGTGTCGGGAACTGCCGTCATGGTGGTCCTCGCTCTGCTCGGGCGCCGCGGGCGGGGTGAACGCTCCAGGGCGGGTGCTGGGTGCGGGCCACGTGCCGGTTGCCGCTGTCGCGGGCCGGATACGCTTACGCCACCGTAACCTACGAAACCGTAAGTTGGGCAAGGGACTTACTCAGATTTCACCAAGAAGTGGCCCATGACACATCCGCGGGATACCGCGTGGTCTCACATTATGAGATAGTGCCGGGCCCGCTCAATCGCTCTACGGCGATGATGCCCGCGCGACGGCGCGCATCTGATGGCTCCCGGGCGAGGATTCGAACCTCGGTTGAGCGGACCAAAACCGCTTGTCCTGCCTGGCTAGACGACCCGGGAATGCTACGGCGCAAACTTTACCCGGAAGCCGAACGGGGCCCGGCCGAACGCGTCGGCCGGGCCCCGTGGGCGGGTCGCGGAAGGTCAGGCTGGCTTGCCCTGCATGAGCGCTGAGTGCCCCATGCTGGCCAGCGCGGACAGCGAGGTGGCCGAGCCGTTGAGGATGTAGTTGCACTGCAGAACCCGGCTGTCCCAGTACAGCGTGGCGTGGATCGCCGGATTTGCCGCCACGAAGGACTGCATCGACTGGATCCAGTTGACCCGCACGCTGGGGTTGGCCCACGGGACGCTGCCCCATTCGGCGATGAATACCGGCAGCCCGCCGTGCGCGGCGGCAAAGTGGACCACCCCGCTGAACAGCGAGGCCGGGCTCTCCACCGGCGTGACGCCGTAGGTGAACGGACGGTGCTGCTTCCTGGCGATCCGGCACCCGCCGGTGTTGTAGCCGTCGGCCGCGACGATGTCGACCTCGTTGGTGCCCGGCCAGTATTGGATGGCCTTGCCGTTGTTGTAGAAGAAATGGGTCAGGATCAGGACGAAGTGAATCCGGCCGCCCTGGTTCCAGAGCAGGTGGTGGTCGACGGCGATCTGGTGGACGTGATCCCACGCCTGGATGAACTGGGCGGGGGTGCCGAGCCCGGTGTGGTGCCCCGGCGTGTTCGCCTCGTGCTCGAAGGTGAAGTAGATGGCCGGCAGCTTGTAGTGGATCGCCGAGGAGTTCATCGACTCCAGGTACGACGCGATGGTCGCGTCGTGCTGGCCGGCCACGATCGACGCGTAGGTCGGCATCCCGGGGTAGACGTCCAGGCTGGCCAGGATCGTGGTGCCGTGCGCCATGAAGCTGTCCATCGTCCGGTTCACGAACGACTGGCCCAGCAAGTCATAGACGCGGACGATCGCCAAGTTGCGCCCGAGCGCGGACTCCTCCGAGACGAGTGGCACGTCGCCGCCGAACATGACGCCGTTGCCGACGCCGGCCAGGGTGCCCCCTGTCCGGCTCTGCGCCTTGCTGTTCGTCCCAGCGGCAGACGCCAGGTTGCCTGCGCTCCCCGTGCCGCCTTCAGCGGTCCCGCTGCCCTGCGCGGCCGACGACGCGTGTGACGCGGCGATCTTGTGCTGGCCCAGGATCGTGGCGCACCCAGTGCTCCCCACCGCCAGCGCGACCATGCCGGCCACCATCAGCGGGCCGGTGCGCCAGTGGCGCTCCCTGGTGCGGCGCGCGGGAGAAGCGCCATACCTGCGCTCCTCGTGCACGTCATACTCCTTAACCTGAATGCCGTACCCCAATACCGGTAAGCCGGCGTACTTCATGATGTCTAACAGTAGAACCTCCGTTCGGGCGGCACGCTGGGTTCTGCCTGGGAAACCGGCCAGAATCCCCTAGGCAGAACCTGTGTACCGCCGCGGTACGCACCGCGCGCGCACGCGCCGGCGCAGCCAGCGGGGCGGTACACCAGCGATCTTGGCCAGGCTCGCCATAGGTGTCCTTTACGATAAAGAAACGCTGCTGGACCTACGGGGAAACACCAGCTAGCGGGCCCAGACGGCGGAACCGCCCGCCTCTTCAGGCGACTTCACATACGGTAAGCTTGCAGCACGATCGCGACGTCAAGGATGCTCACCCCGCGCATGTCCCGCGTATGTCCGGGCAGGGACCAGATGTCATCCGAGAAGGCGCGTAAAGCGTCATACACGTGTAAAGCGTCATACACAGTGCGTGCGGGAGGACACCGCGCTGATGCAGGCTGACATGGCGGCCCTGGCTGCCTGGAAGGTCACGCCGCCGGCGGTCCAAGGGGGACGGGCCTGCCGTGGAGATCCGGGGCGAAAGTGACGGCGGGTGTGGTGGCTGCCCGCTGGCTCGGCGCCACGCGCCGGATGGCAAGTGATGAGTTAGTAGTGAGGAGCACCGCAGCATGAATCCCGTCCAACGGCCGGACTCGTTCGAGGCGGCTGACTACATAGGCGTGCTACGCCGCCGGTGGTGGATCGTGCTGGTCTGTACGATCATCGGTCTGGTCGCTGCGTTCGGCTACGTCACGGTCGCGCCCAAGGCTTACACGGCCACGGCATCCGTGAACGTGACCCCCACCGCCGCCGACCAGACCAATGCGGTGGCAGGCAGTCGCACCGCCGGTGCCACGGTCAACCTCGACACCCAGGCCCAATTCGTCCAGTCGACCACGGTCGCAGCGATCGCCGGGAAGGCGATGCACAGCCCGCTCACCCCGTGGGCGCTGGCCAAGCAGGTCAACGTGACCGTCCCGCCGAACTCCTCCATCCTCAACATCTCTTGTACGGCTTCGACCCCCACGGGCGCGGCTGCCTGCGCGAACGCCTTCGCCAAGGCCTACCTGCAGAACCGGAGCCAGAGTGCCGCCAATTACGTCAACCAGCAACTGACCAAGCTGCAGCAGAAGGTCAACGCACTGAATCAGGCCCAAGCCGCGCTGGGCACGAAGATCAACACGCTGCCCAAGAACTCCCCCACCAGGGCCGCCGATGTGGCCCAGAAGAAGACGGACCAGGCTCAGGGCGCCAAGCTCACGCAGCAGTACGCGACCACCAGCGGCCTGGCTGCGCAGACCAACGGCGGGTCCGTCATCACCGCCGCCACCCCGCCCGGGAAGCCGAGCAGCCCGAAGAAGCTGCTGGTCCTGCCGAGCGGCCTGATCGCCGGCCTGCTGATTGGCCTGGTCATCGCCTTTCTCGTGGACCGCCGCGACAAGCGGATCCACAACTCCGCGCACGTCGAGCGCGTGCTCGACGTGCCCGTGCTGCTCGACCTTCCTCCCGGAGCGTTCGGCCGGGAGGTCTCCATCGCCTCCCCCCGGTCGAAGACCGGGCAGGAGTTCACCGATCTGGCCCACGGGGTGGCGGCCGCGCTCGGCGAGGGCAACCACGTCGTGTTCGTGGCCGGGGCGACACCCGGCCCGGCCGGGAGCGTGGTCGCCGCCAACCTGGCCGTCACGCTGGCCCGCACCCACTCCGAGGTGGTGCTCGTCTGCGCCAACATGAACAGCACGGTCGCACCGAAGCTGCTCGGGCTGAGTGACGGCGAAGGGCTCGCCGAGCTGATCGCCGGCAGTGCCACGGTCCGGGACGTGGTGCAGGGGCCGCCCGGCATGCCGGGCCTGTGGGTGATCACGCCGGGAGCCGACCCGTCGCTGGCGTTCTACCACCTCCAGCACGACACCGGCCGGGCACTCACTTCCCAGCTCCGCAGGGACGCGCGGTACGTCATCATCGAGGCGCAGGCGGCCGACGACGGCGCGGACACCTTCGCCTTGGGCGAGTTCGCCGACGCCGCGGTGGTGACCATCGAGGTCGCCCGCACAACCAAGAGCGAGGCCATCGATTGCGTTCGCCGGCTCCGCCAGCTTCGCACCCCGGTGCTCGGCGCGGCGGTCCTGCCCGCGCTGGGCAAGCGCATCACCGTCCGCCCGCCGCGGCAGGCGCCGCCGAGGCCCGCCCCGAGCGAGCCGGGCCTCGACAGCGAAGCGGCGGGCCGCGGGCGCAGCAGCGATTTCTCCACGGTGTCGGGCATGTCCGCGAAGGCACAGGACAACAAGGACCGTGCGGCCCGGACCCGCGAGGGGCGCGGCGGCCGGGCTGACAGCATCCCAGGAACCTGATCGCGATGGCACCCGGGCAACCGGCGTGGCCGGTGCCGCGCTGGGCTGGGAGCGGGCTTGCTGTCGCGGCAGGGCTGGCGGTGGCGGCCTGCGCCGGGAGCGCGCCGAACCCGCTGCCGCCCGAGGCGCCGATGGCGAGCGCCGGGACGCACGGCGCCACCACCTCGGGGCCGTCCGCGCCGCTGACGGACCTGCCCGCGGCCAGTGCCGCAGGCGCGCGCCAGCGCGCCATCGCATTGGTCCTATCCGGCCCGGATCCGCACGGGCTCACCGCGGCGGACGTGGTTTACCAGGAGTTCGCCACGCCGGTGCGGTACATCGCGGTGTTCCAGTCCAAACAGGCGACGGGGGTGGGCCCGCTGACCGCCACCCAGCCCACCGATGGCCAGGCGCTGTCCGTGCTGCGCCCCCTGTTCGGCTACGACGGCGGCACCCGGGTGTTCAAGAAGGTCCTTGATCGCACCAGCGTCACCGATGTCGGCTTCGGGACCCACCCGTCGCTTTACGCGCGCGTGCCGCACGGGGTGACCGCCTCGACCAGTGCGGTGCTGCGGGCTGGCCGCCGCGGCGGCGCGCCGCCGCAGATCTTCTACTTCCGCGGTGCGGCCACCGGCCGGAGCACACTGGCCACCGTCGGCCTGTCCCGGCCATCCGCCGCACGGGTCAAGATCCCCGGGTACGGCACCGAATCGTGGGCGTTTGACTCGCACACCGGTCTGTGGGCGCTGACCGGTGGCGGGCCGAGGGTTCGTGTGGCCAACGTGGTCGTGCAGACGGTTCCGTACAAGCATGCCGTGGTCGGCCACCACGCCGGGACCACCGTGCTGATCGCCCGGATCATTGGCAAGGGCCCGGTAGAGGTGTTGTCCGGCCGCGCCGGCGACAGCGGCATGGCGGCCGCTGGCACCTGGTCCAAGCCGCATCTCAAGCAGCTCACCAACTACTACGACAACAACGGGTACCCGATGGCGTTCCAGCCCGGCGCGACGTGGGTCATCTTGGCGCCGAAGGGCACCCGGGTCAGCACCTCGGCGGGACAATAATGAGTAACCCTCAGTCAGCGCACGGGCTGTGTCACGCCGCAGCCGCCGGGCCGAACGCCGCACAGTATCGTTTGGCGCGCCTCCGGCACGACGCAGCCCAGGCGCCGCAGTGCTGGCCGGCGTGCCTCCGGCACGACGTGTGTCCCGGCGGCGAGGGCCAGCCTCCCGCGCTGCTTGCTGGCGCGCCTCCGGCACGACCAAGCGAGCGCCCGCGAGGGAGGCAATGAGATGAGGAGCCGAGCGTGACGACCGCCCTTGACCGAGCCGGCCAGAACGGCATGCGCGGCCCGGATGCCACGCCCGCTGAGCCACAGGTGCCCGGCCGCACCCGCCGGGTCAAGCGCCTCAGCTGGTTCGCCCGGGACCCGGCCTGGCCGATCGTGGTCCTGTGCGCCGGATGGCCGCTGTGGTGGTGCCTGGGCGTCGGGGACTACTTCCCGATCGTGCTCGCCTTCCCCATGATCCGCCGCATGTACCACTGGCGGGTGAACCGCGAGCGGACTATCCGGCTCCCGCCAGGGTTCACGGTGTGGTCGCTGTTCCTCATCGTGACCCTCGTCTCCATCTCGGCGATCTCACTGACCGCGCCTAATTCGGTGGCGAGCCCGACCGGCAGCCGCATCATCTCCTGGGCGCTGCGGACCGGCGTCTACTTCGCGGTGACCGTGCTGCTCGTCTACGGGGGCAACCTGACCGAGAAGGAGCTGCCGCGGCGGCGCCTGGCCTGGTTGCTGGGCCTGGTCGGGATCTACACCGTGGTCGGCGGAGTGCTGGGTGTGCTCGATCCGCACTTCCAGTTCACGTCCCCGCTGGCGTACCTGCTTCCGCACAGCCTGCAGAACAACAACGGGCTGCTCGCGATGATGCTGCACCCAGGCTTCTCCCAGGTGCAGAACATCCTCGGCTACGCGGTCGGCCGCCCCAGGGCGCCGTTCGACTACACCAACATGTGGGGCAACTGCCTGGCCATCACGCTGCCCTGGCTGATTGTGGCGTGGTGGTGCTACGGCAACCGCAAGGAGCGCCGGAACCTATTGATCGTCCTGGCCGTCGCGCTGGTGCCGGTCGTCTACTCGCTGGACCGCGGGCTGTGGGTCGGCATCGGGATCTCCATCCTGTACGTGGCTGTGCGCTTCGCCATGCGGGGCAAGATCGCCCTGCTGGTCGGGCTGTTCGGGGTGCTCGCGCTGGTGGCCGTCGTGGTGCTCGCCTCGCCGCTGCACAGCCTCATCAGCCAGCGGCTGTCGCACGGCAAAAGCAACGCCGTCCGCTCGTCCCTGTCCGGGCTGGCCACGCACGCCGCGCTGTCCTCCCCGTTCATCGGCTACGGGGACACCAGGCATGAGCTGGGCAGCACCAACTCGATCGCGGTCGGCAAGACGGCCAAGTGCCACAGTTGCGGGTCCCGTGACATTGGCGGTAACGGTCAGCTCTGGATGCTGCTCATCTCGGTCGGCTTCCTCGGCGCCGCGCTGTACTGCGGCTTCTTCGGGTACGGGATATGGCGGTACTGGCGAGATCCGACGCCCTACGGCACGGCAGGCGTGCTCGTGCTGGTACTGGCCTTCCCGTTCATGATCGTCTATATCGCGGTGGGGCCGCCGCTGGCCTGGACCATGCTCGCGTACGTCATCCTTTGGAAGAATGACCGGGAAAGGCAGCGGGAAGCAGCCGAAGCCGCCGCCGAGTCAGCGGCCCGGTTGCGCGCCGAGGTAGGCGCCCGGGCCATCGCGACGAGGGCTCAGGCATGATCAGCCCACTGGGGGTGACAATCTGGCGCGGGTGAGGGGAAGCTCGGGCGAGGCGTGGCCGGAACCACGGCCCTACCCCGGCACACCAGCCATGCCTGCGCAGGGTGGCAAGGTCAGGAACCTCCTGGCTGGTTCGGGGAACGGTAAGTCCGCCGTCGCTACGCAGCGGACCGGCGACGAGAGCCCGGCGGGCAAGGGAGGCCCGGCGGGCAAGGGAGGCCCGGCGCAACTGGCCGAGGTCGCGCGGGGCGGCACGCTGAACCTGGTCGGCGCTGGTGTTGCCGCGGCCACCACCGTGGGCCTTACGGTCTTCGTGACCAGGGTGTTCACCAAGCCGGTCGCGGGCGCCTTCTTCACCGCCATCTCGGCGTTCCTGATCGTCGAAGCCGTGGCGAGCCTGGGCGCCATGGTCGGCCTGGTCTACTTCATCGCCCGGCTCCGCTCGCTCGGCGAGGAGCGCCGGATCCCGGCCATCCTGCGCGCCGCGGTCATCCCCGTGATCGTGGCGTCCATCCTGCTCACGGTGCTGATGCTGCTGGTCGCGGAGCCGCTGGCGCACCTGCTGCTCAGCGGCCATCTCGGCAAACAGGGCGCGGTCAGCCCGGCCGCGGTGGCGCAGACGCTGCGCGCGCTGGCGCTGACCCTGCCGTTCGCGGCGCTGCTCGATACCTACCTGGGCGTGAGCCGCGGCTACCGGGACATGCGGCCCACGGTCGTGATCGACAAGATCGGCCGCTCGGCCGCGCAGCTGATCGGCATCGCCATCGCCGTGGCGGCGGGCAGCGCCGCGCTGCTCGCGCCGCTGTGGGCGCTGCCCTACGTCCCCGCGGCGGCCATCGCCTGGCTCTGGGCCCGGCGGATCCAGCGCAGGCCGTCCAAGGGCCCGCGGGGCATGCCGGACGTCCCGCCGGAGCTGGCCGCGCTGCTGGCCCTGTCCACCACGGTGCCCTCGGTCAAGGGCGCCCCACGGGTGGGCCGGCGGATGCAGCAGCGGCGGCTGGCGAACGCCAACCCCCGCGGCTTCTGGCGGTTCACCACGCCGCGCGGGATCGCCAGCCTGGCGTCCATCACGTTGCAGCGGATCGACATCGTCCTCGTCGCGATCATCATGGGCCCGGCCGCGGCGGCCGTGTACACCGCGGCCACCCGGTTCCTGGTGGCCGGGCAGCTCGGCAACATGGCGATCACCATGGCGGCGCAGCCGCGGTTCACCGAGTTGTTCGCCATCGGTGACCGGCGCAACGCGAACGTTCTCTACCAGGTGACCACCGCCTGGTTGGTGCTGCTCACCTGGCCGCTGTACATGCTGGCCATCGTCTACGGGCCGGAAGTGCTCACCGTGTTCGGCCACTCCTACCGGGCCGGCGCCCCGGTCATGCTCATCCTCGCCCTCACCATGCTGCTCGCGACCGCCTGCGGCCAGGTCGACATGGTGCTGATCACCACGGGCCGCAGCAGCTGGAGCTTGATCAACGGGCTCTTGGCGGTGGGCGTGAACGTGGGCCTGGACCTGGTGCTGATCCCCCGGTACGGCATCACCGGCGCCGCGATCGGCTGGGCCGTCGCCATCATCCTCACCAACCTGATGCCGATGGCCCAGCTGGCCTCCTCCATCCACCTCCAGCCCTTCGGGCGCGGGACACTGCTGGCGGCCCTGTTGTCCACGGTCGCCTTCTGCGCCGTGCCCTTCGGGATCCGGGCTGTGCTCGGCGGCGGCCTGGCCGGCCTGGCGGCCGGTGTGGCCGCCGGCTGCGTAGTATTCGCCGTCGGGCTGTGGCGGTTCGGCGGCCCCCTGCGGCTGTCGGCCATGCCTGGCGTGTCGTCCATCCAGTCCCGGCTGAGCCGCGCCCTGGGGCGCTGACGACCGGGAGGCACCGGAAATTCAAAATCCATGCCGCCACCGGGTGAACCATTACCCCCTCCCTGGGCGTCCGTTAAGGGGGACGTCAACCATCCCCGGGTGACGGACGGCCCATCGCGTTGACGAGGCAGGCATCAGGTGAGTGTGAAACTGGCGGTACCGGCGGGGCTATCCGGCCGGGACCGTTGGCCTGGCTGGAATAGCGCGGAGAACAGGTATCAGCGCCGCGATCGGCCGTCGGGAGGTTACTCCGCCGGGCCGCGGCATTCCGATATTCTTAGCCGTCTGTCTTACGGCCGTTCGCCGCACGCCGGGGGGCGTCACCAGCAAGGCTATTCGTGAAACGACACCTGAATCGGAGTTTACGGACCTAAGAAGGCCGGGGTATACCCTGACCTTCAGGGGATGTGATCTATGGGGATCATGGACGGCGTCAGGGACGCGCGACCTGCCGCGGCCACTGGGGCGGGGGCGCCACCCCTGCGCTTGGCCGACGACTGGGAGCGGCTTGCGTACCTGCGCGAGGTCTGTGAGCTCCTGTGGCCGCCCACGCCCGAGATGACGCTTTACGGCGGGGCACACGGCGGGCCGCAGATCAGCGGGGGAGTGCGGCCGAGGGCGCTGGGCGGCACGGCCCGGTCCGAGGGCCGCGATTTCGTCTTGATCCCGGGGGTCCGCCATCCCCGCCTGCTCGTGCCCACTGCGCCCCGGGCCGCGGCGGGCGCGCTGCGCCAGTACGGCCAGCCGAGGTCGTGGGCCGCGCGCCTGGGCGTCGCGGCGTTCGCGCTCGGGCTGGCCAGCGGGCTCGGCGGGACCGTGCTCGGGGTGCGGGTCATGGTGACGGCGCCGCCGGAGGCCGAAAGCATCGAGTCGTACCTGAAGACCGTGTTCTCGCCGGACATCAGGGTGAGCGTCCGCCTCGGGCCCGCGCGCGCGAACCGCAAGCCGGTGCTCCAGTTGCACACTACGTCCGGGAAGCCGGTGGGCTTCGTCAAGATCGGGTTCAACGCACTCACCCGCGAGCTGGTCCGGGCGGAGGCCGCCTCGCTGGCCTGGCTGGACCGGGCCGGCCTGGACGGGATCTCGGTGCCCAAGGTGCTCCATCACGGTCAATGGCACGGCATGGATGTGCTCGTGCTGAGCTCGCTCCCGGTCTGGCGCCGCCGCCGCGTGCTCACGACCGCGCAACTGTCCGCCGCCATGGGCACCGTGGCCAAGGTGGGCGGGCTCCAGCAGGGGGCGGGAGCCAGCGACGCCTACCTGCGGCAACTGCGGGAACGCCTGGCGGGCGCGGACCCGGGCGCCGAGCGCACGGCCTTGCTGGAGGCCCTGGATACGCTCGCGGCTACCGGCGACTGCGCGGGGCTGACCTTCGGCGCCTGGCACGGCGACTGGTCCCCCTGGAACATGGCGAGCACCACCGCCGGGCTCCTGGTGTGGGACTGGGAGCGGTTCGCCACCGGCGTGCCCGTCGGCTTCGACGCCCTGCATCACTGGCTGCAGAGCGACGTGGGACCGCGGCACCGGGACCCGCTGGCGGCGGCGACCGACGTCGTCGAGCATGCCGCGGCGCTGCTCGCCCCGTTCGGCATCGGCGTCGTGCACGCCCGCCGGACCGCGGCCCTGTACCTGACCGACGTGGCCACCAGGTATCTCGTGGACCGTCAGGCCCAGGCCGGCGCGCCGCTCGGCGCCCCGGGCACCTGGCTGATCCCGGCGCTGGTGGGTGAGGTAGCCCAGCTGCGGGCACGGCAGAATGGCACGCGCTGACCCGTGGCGAACCGTACCGCTTACGTCCCTGTCGAACCGCCGGTGCGGTTCACCGGCCACCGGTAGCATCTGCTCATCGCCCGGTCAGCACACAGACGAGGTCGCCTTATGGCAGTTACCCCACGGCACGGGGCGCGGAGCCAGCCGCCGCCGCCACCGCCGTCGGGCCTGGGCTTCGGCCAGATGGTCCGGCTTGGCGCGCTGGGCCTTGCCTCCGACATCCGCGACCGTGGCCGGGACCCGGCGCTGCGCAAGCGGCCGACCGCGCACGCCCTTGACCCCAGGCTGCACCGGCCGATCTTCATCATCGGCGCGCCACGGTCTGGCACCACGTTCCTGGGCAGCTGCCTGGGCCGGATGCCGGAGGTCTCCTACCACTTCGAGCCGCGGCTGACCAAGGCCGCCGCCCGCTGCGTTTACGACGGCTCGTGGAGCGAGCACCGGTGCGCCACGGTGTTCCGGCTGTCGTACTCCGCGCTGCTGCTCGCCGGGCTGCACGGCGGGCGACGGTTCGCGGAGAAGAACCCGGAGAACAGCTTCGTCGTGCCGTTCCTGGCCGAGACCATGCCGGACGCGCAGTTCATCCACATCATCAGGGACGGCCGCGACGCCGCGGTCTCCCATTCCGAGCAGCCCTGGCTGAACGCCAAGTCCGCGGGCTCCGGCAAGCGCGGGCGCGGTGGCCAGCTCTGGGGCAACGCGGCGCGCTGGTGGGTGGAACCGGACCGCCGCGAGGAGTTCGCCTCCGTCACCGACATCGTCCGGTCGGCGTGGTGCTGGCGCCGGTTCACCGAAGCCGCGCTGGCCGGCCTGGCCACCCTCCCGGCTGGTAAATCGATCGAAGTGCGATACGAATCTGTCGTGTCCGACCCGATGCACGCGGCGGACCTGCTCTCGGGGTTCCTCGGAACCACGCCAGCCGGACTGGACGCGCTGCGGGCCGGACTGGCCAAGGCGAAACCGGACTCAGTGGGAAGGTGGCGCAAGACCCTTGACGAACGGCAGGTCAGCGATGTCCAGCAGGAGATCGGGCCCTTGCTCACCCGGCTCGGGTACGCCTGACGGCGCGCGGGCCCGGCTCCGGCGCAGACCATCCCGGCGGATCCTCGCCGCTGCTTTGGCCGCGGCGGCAGCCGTGTCGACCGGCGCGGCCGGCCTGGCCAGCCCGGCCGCCAGCTCGGTCGTCGGCCCGGCCGGCGCCGCGGCCGTCCCGGTGTCGCTGACCGGGCCGGTGCGCACCGTGACGCCGACGCTGCTCGGCCTGAACGCGGTCAACGTCACCGGGCCGCGCTGGGACGACAGCAAGCTCGACGCCGTGCTCCAGAAGTTCGGCCCGGGCGTGCTGCGCTACCCGGGCGGCACGAACGCGAACTACTGGGACTGGCAGACGGGCTGGTTCCAGCCAGGAAGCTGGCCGTCCGAGACGCCGACGCCGGTCGATGACCAGATCGGCGTGTTCAAGGTCGGGCTCAGCGCGGCGGGCTCGGCGCCGATGTTCGTCCTGAACGTGCTGACCTACCAGGGGGCCATCGGCTCGAACCAGCTCAACGCGAGCATGCTGCAGGGGCAGATCGCGTTCCTGCGCGCCGCGGCCCAGGCCGGGCTGCCGGTGAAGATGGTGGAACTCGGCAACGAGCTGTACCTCACCGGGGCGGTCAACACCGGCCCGCACGGGCAGGACTACGCCACGCGGTTCCCGACGGCCGCCGACTACGCCAGCCAGATGAACACCTGGATCGCCGCCCTGCACAAGGACTTCCCCGGCGTGCAGGTCGCGCCAGTGGCCGACGATCCCAATTTCATCCCCGGGGTGTCGGCGCGCCGGCAGACCTGGGACCAGGACGTGCTCCCGGCCCTGCACGGGGAAGACGTGGTGTCGGTGCACGAGATCCAGCGCGTCTACCAGTCCGGGCCGGCCGCCACCGTGCTCGCGCAGCCGTACATCCGGTACCAGACGTTCGAGTCCAACCAGCTCAAGCTCATCGTCGCGGATAAGCTCCCGGTCTGGCTGACCGCCTACAACATGGAGGACCAGACTCCCGGGCACACGATCGAGGGCACCTGGATGCACGGCCTGTACGTGGCCGAGCAGACCCTGCTGTTCCTGGCCAACCCGGTCTTCAAGTACATCGGGTTGAGCGGCTCGGTGGGCACCGCGCACGGCGGTGCGATCTTCGACGGCCCGAACGGCCTCGGGCCCGGCAAACCGCACACCGTTCCGCTCGCGCTGACCGCGGCTGGGACCACGCTGGCGCAGATCCAGGCCGCCTTCCACGGCGCGTCGAGTTCACAGGCGCTCGCCTTCACCGGCGGCCCCACGCTCGGCAGCACGGGCGCCCCGGCGCTGACGGGAGTGGCCGTCACGACGCCGTCCGGGCGCGAACTGGTCCTGGTGAATGCCTCCGCCACGGCGGTCACCCTGAACCTGTCCTCGCTGTTCCCCGGCGGGTTCAAGGCAGCCCAGCGCACCGCGCCCTCGGTCACCACGCTGGTCACCGGCCCGTCCTCGACGACCATGACGACCACTGCCGGAACCGGGCAGTTGCAGGTCGGCGCCTACAGCCTGGCCACAGTTTCCCCCTGAGGCGGCGCCGGCGCGCCGGGAAGGACACGCAGCAGATTCACTTTCCGTTCAAGAAGAACCAGTTATTCCGTTCCAAAACGATCTACCCCGATCCCTGCCACGCCTGGCGGCAACCACAGTAAAGTGCTTCACGCGGGAGAAGGAGTGCCGAAAAAACTGACATGGGGGTGTCCGTCGTGACCGCGCTGGCCGGGTCCCAAGCTGCAGCAACGGGCGCTGACCCCGGCCCGGCTGACATTCCTGGCGGCTCGCCCCGGCAAGCGCCGATCGTCGTCTATATCGCCGGTTCCGGCCGCTCGGGAAGCACCTTGCTGGAGCGTGCCCTCGGCGAGATCCCCGGCTTCGCCAATGTCGGCGAGCTCATCGATCTGTACCGGCGCACCGCCGCCCAGGATGAGCGCTGCGGGTGCGGTGCGGCCTTCGCGGAGTGCCCGTTCTGGGCCCGCGTCGGTGACCGTGCGTTCGGCGGTTGGCCGGAGCAGAAGCTCGCGGCCACCCACCGGCTCCAGGGCCGGGTCGCCCGGCAGCGGCGCATGCCCCGGCTGCTCGCGATGCCACTGGCTGGCCACCAGTTCCGCGCCGACGTCGCCGCGTACGGCGCGAGCTACGACGTTCTTTACCGCGCCATCGCCGCGGAGGCCGGCGCGGCCTGTGTGGTGGATGCCAGCAAATGGCCGGTCCAGGCGCTGGCGCTGGCCCGTGCCGGGCTGGATGTCCGGGTGATCCACCTGGTCAGGGACGTCCGAGGGGTCGCCTACTCGCTGGGCAAGCGCGATGTATCCCGTCCCCACGCGGTCCGCGAGGCCGACGTCATGTCGCATTTGTCACCCGCGATGGCGGCCGCCCGGTGGGTGGCCGTCCAGAGCCAGGCCGGGCTGCTCCGCCGGTGTGGCCTTCGGGTCACCCGAATGCGCTATGAAGAGTTCGTCCGGCACCCGCGGGCAGCGGTGGAGGCGGCACTGGCCGGGATCGGCCTGGCCGCGCCGCCGGCGCACCTGGCTCACCTCGGTGACGGGCGGATCGTGCTGGGCAGCAGCCATGGCCTATCCGGAAATCCGTCCCGGTTCCGGGACGGCGAAATAACGCTGCGCGCCGACGAAACCTGGCGCGCCAGCATGTCCCGGCGTGACCGCCTGGTCGTCACGGCGATCGGCCTGCCCGTCATGCTGCGCTACGGCATCGCGCCCGGGGGCAGCACGGCCGAGAAACAAGACGCCCATGACTGACGCGCCAGCCCGGGAGCGTGACGGCTGGCCGCTGGTGTCGGTGATCATGCCGACGCGCAACCGGCCCGAGCTTGTCCGCGAGTCCATCGCCGCGGTGGTGGCTCAGACCTATCCCGGGCAGATCGAGTGCCTGGTGGTGCACGATCAGGAGCCGCCCGACGAGGAGCTCGCCACGCTGGGCACCGCGGCGCACCGGGTGACGGTGACGGCGAACACCCACTCACCGGGCCTGGCCGGAGCCCGGAACACCGGCCTTGACCTGGTCCACGGCAGCATCGTCGCGACCTGCGACGACGACGACGTCTGGCACCCGGAAAAGCTGGCCAGCCAGGTCGAGCGGCTGCGGCGCGAGCCGGAGCTACTGGTGGTGGGCTCGGGTATCAGGCTGCGGCTGCCCGGCAAGGTGGTCGAGTGGCCCGGCCGCGCGGAGCACATCAGTTACCAGCTCCTGCTCCGTAACCGGGTCAAGGAACTGCACTCCTCCACCCTGGTGATGCGGCGCGAGGCCTTCGCCAAGGTCGGCCCGTACGACGAGGGACTGCCGCGCGGCTACGCCGAGGACTACGACTGGGTGCTGCGGGCGGCCCGGGCCGGCCAGATCGGCGTGGTCACCCGCCCGCTGGCGGACATCCGCAAAGACGGCAAGTCCTACTATCAGGGCACGGCGGAGAACACCGCCCTGGCCCTCGAATACATGCTGGCCAAGCACCCGGACATCGCATCGTCACCGCGCGGTCACGCGCGCATGCTCGGCCAGATCGCCTTCGCGCGGTCCGCACTGGGCGAGCGCGGACCGGCCATCCGCTACGCGGCGAAGGCAGTCGTGCGGTGGCCGATCTCGCCCTACCCTTATATGGCTTTCGTCCAGGCCGTCACTCACATTGATCCCCGTCACCTCCTGCGCGCGGCACGCCTGTTCCGGCGCGGCATGGCGTGAAAGGGTGTTATGTCCGACCTGCTGCCGAACTTCCTTCACCTGGGGCCCAGCAAGTCCGGCTCCACCTGGCTGCACGAAGTGCTCATCGGCCATCCTGAGATCTACCTCAGCCAGGCGAAGGACCTCTACTTCTTCAACCGGTACTACGATCGCGGGCCCGGCTGGTACCGGTCGCAGTTCCGCGGGGCGCAGCGGGAACACAAGATCATCGGTGAGGTCTGCCCCGACTATCTGGCCAGCCCGCAGGCCCCGGAACGGATCCGTGAATGCCTCGGCCCGGACATCCGGTTGATGGTCACGCTCAGGGAGCCGATATCGCGGGCGTTCTCGTCCTACCTGTACCTGCAGAAGCACGGGGAGGCGGCGCCCACCTTCCGGGAGACCACCAAGACCTCGCCCGAACTGCTCGAAGAGGGCCGCTACGCCACCCACCTGCGTGGCTACCTGCGCTACTTCAGCCGCGAATCGCTGTACATCGCGCTCTTCGACGACCTGGAAGCCGATCCGCAGGCCTTCCTCGACGGCGTCACCGACTGGCTCGGCGTCGCCCGGCTGCCGCTGTCCGCGGTGCAGCTTGAAGCCCAGCTGCCGGCCAGCAGGGCGCGGTGGCTGCCGCTCGCGATGCTCGCCAAGCACGGGGCCAACTGGGTACGGCGACACGACGGGGCCGCCCTGGTGGGCAGCCTCAAGCGCTCGGCGCTGGTGCAGCGGACGCTTTACCGGCCGCTGGGCGCCGACCGGCCGGAGATGGCGCCCGAGGACGTCGCCTTCATGCACGAGCAGCTGGACGCGGAGATCGCCGAAGCCGACAGCGAGTTTGGCCTCGGCCTGCGGAGGCGGTGGGGCTGGCCTTGACGCAACGGGCGCGTGAGGCTGCCACGCGGTTCCGGGCCGTGGGCCCAGAGCCGCTCACGCAGTTCGGGCGGCGCGCGTACGCCCGGGCAAGCGAGGCGACCGCCGGCTTGCGGATGGAGCCGGGATTCATCCTGATCGGCGCGCAGCGCTGCGGCACTACCTCCCTGTTCCGCGCGCTGGCGGCCCATCCCCAGGTGATGCCGCCGACGTTCCACAAGGGGGTCAACTACTTCGACCTGAACTACTACCGGGGCGCCCGGTGGTACCGGGCGCACTTCCCGGTCGCCGAGATCGCGCGCCGCCGGGCGGAGCACCGCGGTGCGCCCGTCGCCTTCGAGGCCAGCGGTTACTACCTGTACCACCCGCAGGCGATGGAGCGGCTCGGGCATGACCTGCCCGCGGTCAAGCTCGTCGCCATGCTCCGCGACCCGGTCGAGCGGGCCTTCTCCGCCCACAAGCACGAGCTGGCCCGTGGCTACGAGCACGAGGGCTTCGAGCGGGCGCTGGCCCTGGAGGATGACCGGCTG
>Ga0318551_10000144_pt1 | contig 18517 bp, 14 predicted proteins | sample GRESIP082b2f19_FD_203511 | JGI IMG/M metagenome (GOLD analysis project Ga0318551, IMG submission 203511) | Tropical soil microbial communities from Luquillo Experimental Forest, Puerto Rico - GRE.SIPMG.082b2f19 | ecosystem: Environmental > Terrestrial > Soil > Tropical forest > Bulk soil...
GGCCCCGTTCGCGGGCTACGCGACCGTGAACGCCGCCGCGCACCAGGCGCAGACCAACGCGGCCCAGTACTACCTGGGCCCGGCCAACGCGATCGCCGGCCGCTGGGTGGGCTCGCTGCTCAGCTACCTGATCATCACCGGGTCGTTCGCCTGCGGCATGGCCTTCCACAACACCACGTCGCGGTACTTCTACTCGCTGGGGCGGGAAGGGCTGCTGCCCCGGCAGCTGGGCAAGACGCATCCCCGCTGGAAGAGCCCGTACATCGCATCTATCGTCCAATCCGTGATCGCGGCCGTGATCGTGCTCGGGTTCGCGCTGTTCACCGGGACCAACGACCCGAGCAGCCAGGCCTACATTCAGCTTTACGGGCTGATGGCGGTCATGGGCGTGATCATCATCCTGTCGGTCCAGGCGCTGGTCTCGCTGAGCATCCTGATCTACTTCTGGCGGCACCACCAGGATGACGTGCACTGGTGGAAGACGATGGTCGCGCCGGCCCTGGCCTTCATTACCCAGGCCTTCGTGGTCTACTTGCTCTTCGACAACATCCAGTTCCTCGGCAGCGGATACAGCTACGCGAAGTGGCTCGGGCCCATCGACCTGTTCGTCGTCCTGGTGGGCGTGGGCTTCGCGTTCTACCTGAAGCAACGGAACCGCGCTAAATACGAGTCGGCGGGCCGGCTGATCAACGAAGGCCTTTGAGCACCAGCCCGGTGCGCACGGCGCCGGGCCGCGGCCCGGCCTGGGAGCCATCCCCGGCCGCGGCGCGGGCCCCCGCCGCCGGACCGGGGCCACCCGCCCGGACCTGGCCCGGTGCCCTGCGGGACCTGGGTACCGCCGTGGTCCGGCAGCTGAGGCTGGTCGGAAGCCAGTGCTGCGTGGGACGGGCCGACGCCGCGTGGCGCCGCGCCAGGGACCGGGAGCCACCGGAGTGAGCCGCCGCCAGGGCGGGACACGGTAGGCGGGACACGGTAGGCGGGGCACGGCGGGCGGAGCACGGCAGGGCCCACAGGGCGGACGGCAGGGCGAGCGGGAGGGAAGAGGAGCACGGCCGGCATGGGCTACCTGATCGGCGCGGACATAGGTTCCCAGAGCGTGAAGGCCGTGCTGCTCGACCCCGACGGGCGGACGGTCGCCTCGGCCGGCCAGGCCTGCGCAATGCTGCATCCGGCGAACGGATGGGCGGAGCAGGATCCCGCCGACTGGCAGACCGGCCTGACGATCGCCATCCGGCAGCTGATCACCCGGTCCGGCGTGGCGCCATCGCAGGTGACCCACCTCGGCCTGGCCTCCCAGGTCGACGGGGTGGTGCCGGTGGACGACCGGCTCCGGCCGCTGCGGGCCGGCCTGATCTGGCTCGACCGCCGGGCCGCGGCCCAGGCGGCCGCGCTTTCCCGCGCGCTGGGCCCGGACTGCATCTTCGCGACCACCGGACTCAACGCCGACGCGTCGCACATCGCACCCAAACTGATGTGGCTGCGCGAGCACGAGCCGGCCACCTTCCGCCAGGCCCGGTGCTTCCCGCCGGTCGGCGGGTACATGCTCGGCTGGCTCACCGGGACGCTGGCGCAAGATCACGCGAACGCCTCGTCCACGCTGCTGTACGACGTGCGGACCGGCTCCTGGGACGGCCGCATGCTCGCCACGGCCGACATCGACCCCGGCCTGCTGGCCGAGATCCGCCCGTCCGCACAGGCCGCGGGCACGCTGACCGCGGAGGCCGTCGAGGACCTCGGCCTCGGCCGGGACACCGTGGTCGTGGTCGGGACCGGGGACGAGCACGCCGCCTGCGTCGGGGCCGGGGCCATCGTGCCCGGCCTGGTCGCGGACGTGACCGGCACCGCCGAGCCGGTGGCGGTCACCGCGCCGAGCCCGGTCTTCGACGCCGAGCACGTCGTGGAGACCCACGCGCACGCGATCACCGGGCTGCTGCTGGTCGAGAATCCGGGCTTCGTCTCCGGTGGCTGCACGCTCTGGTGCGCCAGGTCCGTCCTGGACATCGACCAGGCCGGGCTGTTCGAGCTGGCCGCCCGGGCGCCGGCCGGCGCCGATGGCGTGTTGTTCGTGCCCGCCCTGTCCGGCGCGACGGTGCCGCGGTGGAACGACCGGATGCGCGGGAGCTTTGCCGGCCTGTCCATGAACCACGACCGCAGCCACCTGGCCCGCGCCGTGGTGGAAGGCTGCTCGTTCGCGCTGCGCGACGTGCTCGGCCGGCTGGATGCCCTCGGCCTGGCCGGGGAGGAGATCCGCATCGTCGGCGGGGGCGCCCGCAGCGAGCTGTGGCTGCAGATCAAGGCCGATGTCACCGGCCGGACGGTCCGCCCCGTCCTGGCCGAGGAGCCGACCGCGCTCGGCGCGGCGATCCTGGCCGGCCTGGCCGCCGGCACGTTCCGCGACGCGGCCGACGCGGTGGCGCGGACCGTGACGCCGTCCGCCGACGGCTACGAGCCCGATGAGCGGGCGCGGGCCGTCTACGAGGAGCGGTACGCGCAGTACCGCGCGCTCTACGACGGCGTGGAAGGAGCGCTCACGTGACGTCCGGCGGCGCGGGCGGCGACGGCGGGCTCAGCGACAGCGGCCCCGGCGACGGCGGGCGCGACGCCGCCGGGCTTGACGTGGGCGCGCTGCGCCGCGAGCTGGCCGGCGCCCCGGACCGGTCGCGGCTGAACCCGCTGGGCCTGGGCCGGGTGGTGACGGGCGCGGGCGCGGTGGACGGCCTGGCCGGCGTGACCGCCGGCCTGGCCAAGACCGGCGGCGAGGTCGTGGTGCTCGCCGCCGCGACCCCGATGTCGGCCGGCGGCCGGGACCTGCGGGCGGTGGTCGAGCAGGCCCTGGGCGCCAGCTTCACCGTCCGGTGGGTGGTCGTCGGGCCGGCCGCGGCAGCGGGCGGCGGCCTCGTTCATGCCGACGAGCCGACGGTCGCCGCGGCCGCCGCGGCTGCGGCCGGCGCCGACTGCGTCGTCAGCGTCGGGTCGGGCACGGTCACCGACATCGGCAAGGCGGCGGTGCCCGGCGGCACGCCGCTGGTCGCGGTGCAGACGGCCACCAGCGTCAACGGCTACGCCGATCCGTTCTCGGTGCTGCTGCGCCGCGGCGTCAAGCGCACCACGCCGTCCCGCTGGCCGGACGCCCTGGTCATCGACCCGGGCGTGCTGCGGGATGCCCCGCCGGACCTGAACCGGGCCGGCGCCGGCGACCTGATGGCCATGTTCACCGCGAACGCGGACTGGTACCTGGCCTCGGCCGTGCCCGGCCCGCCGCTCCCGCCCGGCGCGGATCCCGGCGATGGCCCGGCTGTTCATCCCGGGGACCCTCCCTATCACCCCGCGGTCGCCGGGCTGGTCCGGGCCCGCGGCCCGCGGCTGCTGGCGCTCGCGGCCGGCCTGGGCCCGGACGCCGCCCCCGGCCCCCTCGCCGAGCTGGCTGGCCTGCTCACGCTCAGCGGCATCGCGATGGGCGTGGCCGGCTCCACCGCGCCGGCCTCCGGGATGGAACACGCGATCAGCCACCTGCTGGAGATGGCTGCGACCGCCCGCGGGGAGCCGGCCAGCTTCCACGGGACGCAGGTGGGGGTCGCGAGCATCGTCGCCGCGCGGACCTGGGCTCATGTGCTGCGCCTGGTGGCCGGCGGCGGACTGGACCGCGCGGCCAGGCTCCCGGATCCCGACGCCGTCCGGGACCGCATCGGCCGGGCCTTCGCGGCCATCGACCCGGGCGGGGCCATGGCCGCCGAGTGCTTTGCCGACTACGCCAGGAAGCTGCGGCGGCTCGGCGGCGGCGATCCCGGGGATCCGCTGGCCGGTTTGCGAGCGTCCTGGACGGCGCACCGCGACGTGCTGGACGGCCTGCTGCTGGACCCGGCCACGGTCGCGCGCGCGCTGCGGTCGGCCGGCCTGCCGACCCGGTTCTGTGACCTGGCCGAGCCGGTGGACGACGCGACCGCGCGCTGGGCGGTGGCCAACTGCGCGCTGCAGCGGCAGCGGTTCTGCGTGGCGGACCTCGCCATGCTCCTCGGCGCCTGGGACGACGGCGACGTCGACGAGGTACTAGCCGGGGTCATCTCGTGAGCGAGCCGGTAAGCAGAATGTTCCGCGGCTACGCCCTGGACCTCGACGGGACCGTCTACCTGGGCGGCGCGCTGCTACCCGGGGCCGCGAAGACGATCGCCCGGATCCGCGGCGCGGGCTCGCGGGTCGTCTTCCTGACCAACAACCCGCTGCGCACCCCGGCCAGCTACGCGCAGCGCCTGGCCGGCCTCGGCGTCCCGGCCGACCCGGGCGACGTGGTGACCCCGCTCGGCGTGCTGACCGCCTACCTGGCGCGGCGGCATCCCGGGCGCGCGGTCCTCACCGTGGCCGAGCCGCTGGTGGACCAGACCCTGGCCGCGGCGGGGATCACGGTCACCGCCGAGCCGGCCGCCGCGGGCGTGGTGGTGGTCTCCTTCGACCGCACGTTCAGCTACGCCAAGCTGCTCGCCGCCTACCGCGCGGTCCGCCATTTCGGCGCGAGGATCGTGGCCACCAACCCCGACCCGTTCTGCCCGACCCCGGACGGCGGCCTCCCGGACTGCGCGGCGATGCTGGCGGCCGTGGAGGCGTGCACCGGGGCGCGCGCCGAGGCCGTCCTGGGCAAGCCCAGCCAGCACATGGCGGCCGAGCTGCTGCGCAGGCTGGCCGTCCCGGCCCGCGACGCGGCCGTCGTCGGCGACCGCATCTCGACCGATGTCGCGCTGGCCCGCGCGCTGGGGATGACCAGCGTGCTCGTGCTGTCCGGCGCCACCACCGCCGACGAGGTGCCCAGCTCGCCGCAGCGCCCCGACTACGTCATCGACGGTATCGCCGCGCTGCTGCCCGACTCCCGCCCCAGCGGCCCGACCGAGGGGAGCCCCCGGTGATCGAGTTCGTCTTCATGCTGACCCACCACGACCGGACCGTGCCCGACCCGGCCGGCGTCTATCAGCAGGTCCGGGAGTGCGGCCTGCGTTACGTCGGCTTCAAGGACATCGGGGCGCCGGTCGCGGAGCTTCGCGAGGTCTGCGACCGGGCCCACGCCGACGGCCTGGAGGTCATGCTCGAGGTGGTGTCGACGACCCGGGAGGAGGAGCTCAGGTCGGTCGCGGCGGCGGCCGAGATCGGTGTCGACTGGCTGCTCGGCGGGACCCACCCCGAGGACGGGCTCCGGGTGCTGGCCGGCAGCCCGTGGCCGGACGGCCTGCCCCGGTACTGTCCCTTCCCCGGCACGGTGGTCGGCCACCCGAGCATCCTGCAGGGCGAGATCGGGCAGATCGCCGAGAGTGCGCGCCGGATCACCGGGCTGGACGGCGTCTTCGGCCTCGACCTGCTGGCCTACCGGCACCAGACCGCCGACCCGGCCGAGCTGACCCGGGCCGTGGTCCGGGCGGCCAGCGGCCCGGTGATCGCGGCCGGGTCGGTGGCCAGCACGGCCCAGATCGAGACGCTGGACGGCGCCGGGGCGTGGGGCTTCACGATCGGCGGCGCGATCTTCGAGGGCCGGCTGCCCGGCGCGCCGTCGATCGCCGGGCAGGTGACCGAGGTGCTCCGCGCCGCCGCCGGGCCGGCCCCGGAACCGGCCCACAGCCCGGGGTGACCGGACCGGTGCCTAACATCGTCCTGGCCGTCGACCAGGGCAGCTCATCGAGCCGGTGCGTCGCCCTGGACCAGGCGCTGCGCCCGCTGGCGCTGGCCAGTCGCCCGGTGGCCAGCTCGTTCCCGCGGCCCGGCTGGGTCGAGCATGACGCGGGCGAGCTCCTGGACAGCGTGCTCGGCGCGGTCGCCGACGCGATCGGCCAGGCCGGCGCGAGCTGGGCCGACGTCGCCGGGATCGGCCTGGCCGCGCAGACCGAGACGTTCGTGGTCTGGGAACGCGGGTCGGGCAGGCCCGTCTACCCGGCCATCAGCTGGCGGGACAGCCGCGCGGCCGGCCGGTGCGACGAGCTCCGCCGGGCCGGCCACGAGGCCGAGATCCGCGAGCGCACCGGGCTGCCGCTGCAGCCCGCGTTCAGCGCGGCCAAGCTCTCCTGGCTGCTCGGCTCGGTCCCGGGCGCCCGCCGCCGGGCCGCCGCCGGGGACCTGCTGTTCGGCGACGTCAACTCCTGGCTGACCTGGAACCTCAGCGGCGGCACCCACGTCACCGAGCCGTCGATGGCCGCCCGGACCATGCTGTTCAACCTGGCCGCGTCGGCCTGGGACCCGGCCCTGCTCGACCTGTTCGGCATCCCGGCCGCGATGCTCCCGCCGGTGACCGGAACCGCCGGGCGGCTGGCGGTGACCAACCCGGGCGCCTGCGGCGGGCGGGCGGTGATCGGGGCCAGCATCGGCGACCAGCCAGCCGCCCTGTACGGCCAGCGCTGCTGGACCGAGGGGATGGCCAAGCTGACCCTGGGCACCGGGGCCTTCCTCTGGTGTCACGCGGGCGCCGCACCGCCCGCGCGGGTGCCCGAGGGGGTGGTCGCCAGCTGCGCCTGGCGGCTGGACGGAGAGCGGGCAGGGCAGGAAACCGCCTACGCGCTGGAGGGCTTCGTGCCCAACGCCGGCGGCGTCACGACCTGGCTGCGCCAGCTCGGCGTGCTCGCCGACGGCGGCTGGCCGGTCATCCGGGATGGCGCCCTGCGGGACGCGGCCCGCGACGGAACGGCCCGCGGGACGTGGTGCGTGCCCGCGCTGTTCGGCCTGGGCACCCCGCGCTGGGACGCGGCGCCCCGGGCGGACCTGACCGGCCTGACCGCCGCGACCACGCCGGCCGACGTGGCCGAGGCCGCGCTGCTGGGCGTCGCCTACCAGGTCGCCGACGCGGTCGACGCGGTCGGGCAGGGCATCTCCGGGCCGTTGCGGACGATCCGCGTCGACGGGGGCATGAGCCGCAACGACTCGCTGCTGCAGGCCATCGCCGACCTGACCGCGGCCGTGCTGGAGCGCCCGGCCGCCGGCGAGGTCACCGCGCTGGGGGCGGGTACCCTGGCCGGCCTGGGCACCGGCCTGTGGGACGCCGCCGCGCTCGAGGGCATCCCGTTCCAGGCCGGCGCGGTGGTCCGTCCCGCGCTGCCCGCGGGCGACCGGGCCGCGGTCCGGCGGGCCTGGCAGTCGGTGCTGTCCCGGTCCCTGGCCCAGGGCAGCCCGCCATGACCGCCGTGCCCCCGGACCCGACCGCGCTGAGCCCGGGCCACCGCGAGCGGTCGCTGCGGCGGATGTCCGCCGAGGTGTTCGACATCCTGGTCGTCGGCGGCGGCGTGACCGGGACCGGCGCCGCGCTGGACGCGGCGTCCCGGGGCCTGTCGGTGGCGCTCATCGAGGCGCGCGACTACGCCGCGGGCGCGTCGAGCAAGTCCAGCAAGCTCATCCACGGCGGCCTGCGCTACCTGGAGATGCTCGACTTCGGGCTGGTCCGCGAGGCGCTGCGGGAACGCAGGCTGCTGCTGACCGAACTGGCCCCGCACCTGGTCCGGCCGGTCCCGTTCCTCTGGCCGCTCACCCACCGCGGCTGGGAACGGCCGTACGTGGGCGCCGGGCTGCTGCTGTACGACAGCCTCGGCGGGCGGCGGGCCGTGCCGCGGGCCCGGCACCTGTCCCGGGCGCAGGCCCTGCGGCTGGCCCCCGCGCTCCGGCCGGACGCCCTGACCGGCGCGGTCCAGTTCTACGACGCCCAGGAAGACGACGCCCGGATGGTGGCCTGCCTGGCCCGGACCGCCGCGGGCCAGGGCGCGGCGCTCGCCACCAACGTCCGGATGGACGGGCTGCGCACGCAGGCCGGGCGGGTCACCGGCGTCACCGCCCGTGACCTGCTCACCGGGGCGGACCTGACCATCGGCGCCCGGCACGTCGTGCTCGCGACCGGCGCCTGGACCAGCCTGGACAGCGCGGCCGGGGACGGCGCGGGCGGCGAGCTGCGGGTCCGGCCGTCCAAGGGCGTGCACATCGTGATCCCGCGGTCCAGCATCCGGATGGGCACCGGGCTGCTCACCCGGACCGAGAAGAGCGTCCTGTTCGTGATCCCGTGGGGCGATCACTGGCTCATCGGCGACACCGACACCGAGTGGCGGCACGACCCCGGCCGGCCGGTGGCGAGCCGCGCGGACCTCGACTACCTGCTGGCCAAGGCCAACCAGATGCTGCGCCGGCCGCTCGGCGACGCCGACATCGAGGGCGTCTTCGCCGGCCTGCGGCCGCTGGTGGCGGCGCGCGGCGCCGCGGACACCACCCGGCTCAGCCGCGAGCACACGGTGAGCCCGGTCCGGCCCGGGCTCACCGCGATCGCCGGCGGCAAGTACACGACCTACCGGGTGATGGCCCGCGATCTCATCGACGCGGCCGCCGGCGGCCTGCCCGGGCCGGTCCCGCCGTCGCGGACCGGTACGCTCCCGCTCGTCGGCGCGGCCGGGTTCGCCGAGCGCCGGGCGGGGCGGCAGCGGCTGGCGGCGGCGAGCGGCCTGCCCGTGGCCCAGGTCGAACGGCTGCTTGGCCGTTACGGCTCGGCCGTCGATGACCTGCTCGGGCTGGTCCGCGCGCGCCCGGAGCTGGGGCAGCCGGTCGAGGGGGCCGGCGGCTACCTGGCCGCCGAGATCGTCTACGCGTGCACGCACGAGGGCGCCGTGCGCCTGGACGACGTGCTCGCCCGGCGGACGCGGACGACGATCGAGGTCCGCGACCGCGGGCTGGCGGCCGCGCCGCGCGCCGCCGCGCTGATGGCGGGCGAGCTGGGCTGGGACGAGGAGCGGGCCGGCCTGGAGGTCAGCCGGTACCGCGACGCGGTGACCGCGGATCTTGCGGCCCAGGCCGAGCCCGATGACCTGCGCGCCTACCGGGCCGCCACGGCGGCCGGCCGCGCCGTCCCGTTCTACGGCTCATGACGGCGGCCGGGTCAGCCGCGCGGCGGCGGCGCATAGGACATGTCGCGCAGCCGCAGCGGGTGACCCGGCCGGAGCGCCACCAGCCTGGTGGTCGGGTCGTCGAACGTGCCCCGGAACATGTCGGGCCAGTGCCCGGCGTCCGGGCCGAGGTACTTGGTGAGCTTGCGGGTCGTCAGCCCGGCGTCGAACGGGTGCACGGTCGCGACACCGGAGGCCGTGACGGCCAGGACCTGCCCGGTGGCCAGATCACAGGAGTCGACCACCAGGGACACCCGGGGGTCGGCGGCCAGCAGGTCCCCCAGGCGCGAGTAGGACGAGCCGGTCAGCCACCAGAACGTGCCGTCCTCGTACAGGTACCAGACCGGCCGGACGGTCGGCCCCGCCGGGCCCGACACCGCCACCCTCGCGACCAGCGGCAGCCTCAGGAACTCGTCGACCTGCACGCACCCAGGTTAGGCTGCGGCCGATGACCGACTGGTCCACGATCGCGTCGCTGGCGACCGCGGGCGGCACCCTCGTGCTGGCCGTGGCGACGTTCGCGTCTGTCCGCCAGGGAAACCGCGCCACCCGCATCTCCGAGCAGGCCGCCCGGGTCGCCGAGCAGTCGCTGCTCGCCGGGCGCCGCCCGCTGCTGATGAACTCACGGCTGCAAGACCCGAAGCAGCGCGTCGAATTCAGGGGAGGGGAACACTTCGACGTCCTCGGCGGCCGTGCCGGGATCGAGGTCACCGACAGCGTGGTCTACCTGGCCATCTCGATCCGGAACGTCGGCACCGGCGTGGCCGTGCTGCACGGGTGGTATCTGTGCGTCGGCATACAGTACGACCGGGTTCACCCGCCGCTAGAGGAGTTCACGACTCAGACCCTGGACATCTACGTGGCGCCGGGCGAGACCGGATTCTGGGAGGGCGCCTGCCGCGATCCCGACGCGGACGATTTCAAGGCCGTCTCCGCCGCGGTCGAGACCGGGGACCCGCTCGTGGTCGATCTGCTCTACGGCGACTACGAGGGCGGGCAGCGGGTGATCAGCCAGTTCAACCTGGTCCGCCAGGACGACAACTGGATCGCGACGGTGGTCCGGCATTTCAACGTGGACCGCCCCGAGCCGCGCTAGGGGCAGGAAACCGCAGACAGCCCAGGGGCCGCGGCTCAGCCCCGGGCGACGGCGTCGAGCTCGGCGGCGAAGGTCTCGGCGATCTGCTGGATCTGCGCCGGGGTGATCACGAACGGCGGGGAGACCTGCAGGGCCACCCCGCGCAGCAGCCGGGTGATCACGCCGCGCTCGCGGATCCCGGTCACCAGGCGCGGGCCCAGGCCCGGGTCCTCGGCACGGGCCTGCGGCGCGATCTCCACCGCGGCGAGCAGGCCGGTGCCGGCCCGCACCTCGCTGACCAGCTCATGGCCGGCCAGCGGCTTGAGCGTGTCCGCCAGGACCGGCTCGAGCTCGGCGACCCGCTCGACCAGCCGCTCCCGCTCGATCAGGTCGAGGTTGGCCAGGCCGACCGCGCACGCGGTGGGGTGTGCGGAGTAGGTGTAGCCGTGCCGGAAAACCTCGGTCGACCCCGGGCGCCAGAACGGCTCCGCCACCCGGCCGCTCACGATCAGCGCGCCGAGCGGGAGGTAACCCGACGTCAGCCCCTTAGCCGTGGTGATCATGTCGGGGTCGAGCGCGAACCGCCCGCTGCCGAACCAGGCACCGAGCCGGCCGAAGCCGGTGATCACCTCGTCGGCCACGAACAGCACCTCGTGACGGCGGCAGATGTCCCGCACCTGCTCCAGGTATCCCTCCGGCGGCGGGTACACGCCCCCGGCGCCGACGACCGGCTCGCAGAAGAACGCGGCGACCCGGTCGGCGCCCAGCTCCCCGATGAGCTTCTCCAGCGCCGCCGCGTCGTCCCACGGCACGTGCTCGACCCGGGTCACCAGCTCGCCGAACGGCTCGGTGTTGGCCGGGATGCCGCCCAGCGTCGTCCCGTAGGCGTTCATCCCGTGGTACGCGTGCGACCGGGAGACGATCACCTGCTTGCCGGGCCGGCCGGCTGCGCGCCAGTAGGCCCGCGCGAGCTTGCCCGCGGTGTCCACGGCGTCGGATCCCCCGCCCGGGGTGAAGAACACCTTGGCCCCGGCGACCGGTGCGATGTCCGCCACCCGCCGGGCCAGCGCCTCGGCCGGCGGGTTGGCGAACGGCTCGAACGTCTGGTACGCGGCGAGCCGGGCCATCTGGGCCGTGGCCGCTTCGGCCAGTTCCGCCCGCCCGTGCCCGACGTTGCTGTACCAGAGGCTGGCGATCGCATCCAGGTAGGGGCGCCCGGCCGTATCGAACACGGTGACGCCCTCGCCCCGCTCGATCGTGACCGCGTGGCCAGCCAGGCTGGCCATGTTGGCAAAGCCGTTCCAGAAGGCAGGCTGGTCCTGCTCCATCCGCTGCATCAGGCCAGCCTAGGCGATCAGGGCGAGGGCGGCCGGGCTGGTACGGCCGCCCCGTCCCCGCCTGGAGCCTAGCGACGTCAGCAGGGCCCAGGTCCCCGTTCTGGGCCCTGGGGAATAGAGCGGCCCGGCGGGATCCAGATACGGGTTTTCAAGATTTCTGCCGGTAGCCGGCCAGGACGCAGGCGGCCGGGGTCAGCCGCGGTAACCGCGGACCAGCTCCTTGAGCTGCTCGTGCGCGCCGCGCATGGTCGCGCCGCCGCCGGGCAGCCAGTCCTTGCGCAGCTTGGCCACCGAGGTGTAGTTCGTGTCGCACACGTTCGCCAGCGGCGCCTCGACCGCCTGAGTGATGAACTGGTAAGAGTCGAGGACCGAGAGCCCCCAGTCCTGCGCCACCCAGTGCACCATGTCGGCATGCGCGATCCGGAACGCGTCCTCCAGCGGCCGGGCCGAGCCCGTGGACATGATGTGGGTGTCGGACTCGATCCGGGGCCACGGCGTGGCCAGGCCCTTGAGCAGTTCCACGGCCAGCACGGTGTTCATGGCGCACTCCACCGCGACGCCGCAGGTCTCGCCCTCTCCCTGGCGGGCGTGCCCGTCGCCGATCGACAGCAGCCCGCCTTCGACGTTCACGCCGAGATAGCACGTGACGCCCGCGCGCATCTCCGGGGTGTCCATGTTCCCGCCGAACGCGTCGGGCACCAGCGCCGAGCGGACCTCGAGATTGGCGGGCGCCACCCCGATCGTCCCGTGCATCGGGCTCATCGGCAGGTCGGCGGTGAACTCGCTGTCCCGGGCGGAGAACCGGCACAGGCGCCGGTCGCGGTCGAGCTCCCAGATCCATACGATCTCCGGCAGCGGGTCCTGCAACGTGGCGGTGAGATGGGTGGAGGTCAGGGCGCCGAACAGCGGGATGGTGCTCGACGCGGCCCAGTCCCGGCTCGGCTCGATCGACACGAAGTGGACGGCCAGGGTGTCGCCGGGCTCCGCGCCCTCGACGTAGAACGGCCCGGTCTGCGGGTTCAGGAACGGGAACTCGCAGACCACCGAGACCAGGTCGTCCTTGCCGCGCACCCGGCCGGCGAAGCAGTCCTCGGTCCACAGCTCGAGCACCGTGCCCGGCCTGATCCGCGCCACCGGCGCGGCGCCGCCGAACGTCCAGGCGTACTGGGCGGCCTCCGGCCGGAACGACAACACCTGCGGATCGCTCATCTCAGCCTCCCAGCCTCGTTGCGGATACAAGCCAACTCTGGCCCAAAGGGATGCGAGTCAACAACGTTCCGCAACGGGCCGGCCCCTCGCCCTGGGCCGACCACGGTAGGGCTGGGCCCCGGCTACGACACGCCGGCGGTGTCGAACAGGCGCAGCCGGTGCGCCGTGGCCGCCGCCTCGCCGCGGCTGGCCACGCCGACCTTGGCCAGGATGTTCGACACGTGGACGCTGGCGGTCTTGGCCGAGATGAACAGCCGGGCCGCGATCTCCGGGTTGGACCGGCCGTCGGCGACCAGGCGCAGCACCTCGAACTCCCGGGCGGTCAGGCCCAGCGGCGCGGCCGGGACCGTGCTCAGCCCGGCCCGGTCGCCGTCCAGCCGGATCCTCGCGCTGCGGGCCAGCGCCCCGATCTCATCGGCCAGCGGCCGGGCGCTGAGACGGTCGGCCAGGTCCGCCGCGCGGCGCAGCCGCCGAGCGGCGCCGTCGCGGTCGCCGCCGGCCAGGGCCGCCTCCGCGCCGCCCAGCAGCGCGACGGCCCGCGGATAGGGCTGGCCGACCCGCTCCCAGGCCGCGACGGCGGCGTCGAACGCGGCCAGCATGTCCGGGGCCGCCTGGCCGGCCTCGCCCGCGGCCTGCGCGCGGAGGGCCTCGGAGCGGAACGCCAGGCGCCCCGCCCGCTGGACCGGGCCGAGCACCGACAGCTGCCCGGCGAGCGTGTTCAGCCGGGCGAGCAGGTCCGCGGCCCGCGCGGCCAGCGCGCCGTCGCCGCGGCCGGCCCGCGCGAGGCTGGTGACCGTGCGGGCGGCGGAGGCCAGCAGCGGCCACGCGTACCGGGGGTCATCGGCCAGGTCGAGATGGCCGGCGGTGTCCGCGACGGCCAGCGCGTCGGCTGGCTTGCCTTCGGCCAGCGACAGCTCAAGGTTCAGCCGGACCAGCGGTATGCGGTACTGACCGGAGTACGGGCCGTCGGATCCGCAGTCGCCCGCGCCCAGGGCGCCCAGCGCGGTCCACGCGGCCGCGGCCGATTCCGCGGCGCCGGGCAGGTCGCCGCGCCGCAGCGCGACCTCGCCCGCCAGCTGTTGCAGCGCGGCCCTGATGTGCCGTTCCGGGGACAGCGCCAGCGCATGCGCGATGACCTCGGTGGCCTCGTCCCAACGGCCGAGCGAGACCAGCGGCTCGGCCACGTTGATGGCCAGGAACGCTCCCGACGACCGGGCCAGGCCGTAGCCCTCGGCGCTGGCGATCCCGGCCCGCGCCACCTCCGCGGCCCGCTCGTGCTCCCCCATCCCTTCCAGCAGGTGGGACTCGTTGATCACCGCCTGGAGCAGGGGCTCGTAGGCGCCTGCCCGCCCGGCGACCGCGCGCGCCAGTCCGAGCGTCTCCAGGGCGACTGGCTCATCGCCGGCCCGGGCCTGGATCATCGCCTGCTCGATCAGCGCCGATGCCTCGGTGGCGCCGTCGCCGGCCTGCCGGGCCAGCCCCAGGGCCTCATCGACGGCGGCGGACGCCTGCGGCGCGCGCGGCGGCCAGGCGTGCTTGACCATGATGAGCAGCACCTGGGCCCGCGCGGAGTCCGCGACGCCCGGCGGCACCAGGTCCAGCGCCGCCTCCAGGTCCGCGCGCGGGGCGCCCTTGTCGGTGTGCTTGCGCAGGTGCGCCCGCGTCTTCAGCAGCATGGCCGCGCGGACTGGCTCGGCCGCCGGGTCCACTTCATCCAGCGCGGCGGAGGCGAACGCCGCCCCGCGCTCATCCTCCCCGGCGGCCCTGGCGACCGTGGCGGCGTGCTCGAGCACGCTCAGGTGGCTGGCGCCGATCCGCTGCTCGGCGTCGCGCACCTTGTCCCACAGCTCGAGCACCCGGGTCAGCAGGGTCAGCTGCTCGGCGGGTGCCAGCGCCCGGCCGGCCTCCGCGGCCGCGCGCCAGCTGCTGACCATGGCCCCCACGGTGTCGTGCGCGGCGTACCAGTGGTGCGCCTGCTCGATCACGGCCCGGCCGGGAGGGACCAGCCCGGGGTCGGCCTGCAGCGCCTCGGCGAACCGGGTGTGCAGCCGGGTGTGGTCGCCGGGCAGCAGGTCGTCCATGACGGCCTCCCGGATCAGGCCGTGCCGGAACGCGTAACCGTCGGCGTCGGCGGTCAGCACGTTGGCCTCCACCGCGGGCCGCAGCGCGCGGGACAGCGCGTCGTCGGGCAGCCCGGTGACCGCCATGAGCAGCGCGTGCCCGTTACGCTGCCCGCCCGCGCTGGCTGCCCGGAGCACCTCCTGGGTCTCGTCGGGCAGCCGCTGCACCGCGATCAGCAGCAGGTCGCGCAGGGACTCGGGCAGCACCGCGTTGATGCCGCCCGTACAGTCGCACAGCAGCTCCTCAACGAACAGCGGGTTGCCCTCGGCGCGCTGGTACACCTGGTCCGCCAGCGACGGCTCGGGCTCGCGGCCGAGGATGCGGGCCACCAGTTCGTCGGCGTGCCGCCGGTCCAGCCGGGGCAGGTCCATCCGCTCCACCCAGCTGAGCCGGCCGAGCTCGGCCAGCAGCGGGCGCAGCGGGTGGGTGCGGTGCAGCTCGTCGGACCGGTACGTCACGATGATCAGGACGCCGTCCAGGACCTGCTGCCGGCCGACCAGGAACGCCAGCAGGTCCCTGGTCGAGCGGTCGGCCCAGTGCGCGTCCTCGATGAGCAGCACAACGGGCCGGTCGTCGGCCAAGCGCTCCAGCAGCCCGAGCACCTGCTCGAACAGCCGCGCCCGGGCCACGATGTCGTCGGCGTCGCTGTCCGCGGCGCCGAACTCCGGCAGCAGCCGGGCGAAGTCGCGGGTGACGCCGGGCAGCAGCCCGGCCACGCCGTCGACGCCCAGGTCGCGGACCAGCTCGCGCAGCACCGCGGTGAACGGCGCGAACGGCAGGCCGTCGGTGCCGAGTTCCACGCAGCCGCCGGCCAGCACGCGGGCCCCCGCCGCCTGCGCGCCCGCCGCGAACTCGCGCACCAGCCGGGACTTGCCCACGCCTGCCTCGCCGCCGACCAGGACCACCGACCGGCCGTCCCGGCGGGCCGGGGCGAGCGCGGCGTCCAGCACGGCCAGCTCGCCGCCGCGCCCGACCAGCACAGGGCTGGTGCTGCGCGCGGCCATGACCCCAGGATGCCAGGCCGCGGCACCGACCAGCGGCCAGCCGCCGCCCAGTGCCGCGGCCCAGCCCTGCGCGCCGCCCGTGCCGCTCATCTCATGCGGCCCGTGAGCCCGCGGGCTGACGGTCGGCCGCGACGGCGGCCTGCTCGTCGGCCGGGGCCGCGGACACCCGCGCCGGCCGCCGGAACCCCGGCCGCAGCCGCGGCAGCCGGGCAGCGGACGCCGCCTCGCGCCGGGCCCGGCGAGCCTGCTTGATGAGCCGGTCCCGGGCCGCTCGCTCGTGCCAGTCCCTGATCCGGGACTCGCCCAGAGCCTGGAACATGTTCGGGTACATCCGGTCCTCCTCTTGTCCGGGCCTTCCTGACCCGGCACTGTCGAGGTTCGCCGTAAGACCCCGCCCACCGCATCGGGCAACTGCCTTATGTTGCCGGCCCGGGCCGCCTTAGCCCCCGGCCGCCCCTCCTTACCCACGCGCATACCCCCTCTGACCTGCTCATTTACCGGGAGCGGCCGGGTCCTGCGGCAGCAGCTGGACCAGCGCGGCGAAGGTGAGTTTCACCGGGCTGGCAGGGAAGGAGTTCTCGGTTGGTTCAACCTGCCTACCCAAGCTCGGGGTCCTGGCCCGGTCGGAGCTTCCCGCGGTGCTCGGCGGCTGACTGTTCTCACGGCGGCGGCGCGACCGACCCGCGCTTGAGCAGCTTCATCGGCTCACGGACGACGACGTCGCCCGCGGACGCTCCCTCGACCCGGGTGATCAGCGCGTCCACGGCCGCGACGCCGAGCTCGGGCAGCGGCATGCTCACGCTGGTCACCGGGACCTCCAGGTAGGCCAGGCACTCGTCTTCGTCGAAGCTCACCACCGACATCTCGCCCGGCACGTCGACGCCCGCGTCGCGCAGCGCCGCCATGACGCCGAACACCTGGTTGAGGCTGCCCACGCCGCAGACCGTGGGCCGCGGCCCGCGGCGCAGCATCCGCGTGGTGGCGTCCCAGCCGCCGTCCTCGGTCGGCGCGGCGTGCCGGACGGCCAGGCTGAGCCCCCGCGCCGCGCAGGCCCGGCGCGCCGCGCCGACCCTGCGGTACACGGTGTCCACCTCGGCCGGCCCGTCGAGCAGCGCGAAGCGGCGGTGGCCGAGGCCCGCCGCGTAGTCCAGGAACATCCGGACCGCGCCGGGCTCGTCCATGATCACGTCGTTGCCGCGGTCGGGCCCGCGGCGGTTCACGTACACGTGCGGGGGCCCGCTCACCCCGCTGCCGTGATCGGGCACCCGCAGCGAGGTGGCCAGCAGCAGGCCGTCGGCGCGGCTCTCCTCGACCAGGTAGCAGTAGTCGCCGGGCGGCCGGGGATCCTCGGTCGGCTCCTCCATGATCATGACGACGTAGCCGCGCTCGCGGGCCCGCTGCAGCGCCCCCCGCTGCAGCCGGGCCCAGATCGGGTTGCGCAGTAGCGGGACGACGAACGCGAAGGCCCCGGTGCGGCGGCGCTTGAGCGCCCGGGCCAGCGCATTGGGCCGGTAACCCTGCTGGCGGGCCGTGTCGAGGATCCGCTCGTAGATCTCGGGACGGATGGACTGCGCGGGGTCGCCGTTGAGCACCCGGGACACGGTCGACACGTGCACCCCGACCGCCTCGGCGATGTCGACCAGGCGGGATACCCGGCGCGGTGCCGCGGGGCGCGCTGTAGTCCGGCTGGAGTGCCCGTCCGGGCCGCCGGAGCTCTCGACGCCCATCAGCGCCTCCTCACCGTGGCACCGTAGGCGGCGCAGGCGCGGCCCCCGCGCGGCGCGGCAGTTGCGGCACTAGTGACGATACCGCCGCGGCGCGCCCCGGGCAGTGCGCGCCGGGTTTTCATACCATCTCCGCGACCGTCCGGGTCAGCAGGATCGCGGCGCAGAAGCAACGGTACGTCTCCAGCGCATCACGGCCGCGGATGCGCAACTCGCGCGGGCCGGCCCGGTCCACGCCGCGGACCCAGCTGGCCGCCTCGGCGATGTCGGTGGTCCGCACCGAGACCTCGAGCGTGGCCGCCGCCAGCGGCGGGGGCGGCGCCGCGGCCGCCCCGGCCACCGCCTTCTGCGCCACCTCCCGGATCAGCGCGCAGGCGCGGGACGGGTGCAGGCTGTGCGCGGCCAGCCGGCTGACCGGCTCCTTGACCACGGCCGCGTGGACGCCGGGGATCAGCGCGGCGGTTTCCTCGCAGGCGCACCGGTCCCCCGTCACCAGCACGACGGGCACCCCGTAGTGCGCGGCCACCAGCGCGTTGATTCCCGCCTCGCCGGTCACCACGCCGTCGAGCCTGGCCTCCACGACCACCCGGGGGCTGTAGGTGTGCGACAGCCCGGCGGGCGCGCCCACCGAGCCGTGATACGACACGAACAGCACCGCGTCGAAGCTGCCGTCCAGGCCCTGCATCATGTACAGCGGCTTATGGCTGCCGGAGATGTAGGACGCCTCCCCGGCCAGCGCCTCCGGCGGCAGGTTGCGCATGGTGGAGTGCGAGTCGTTGACCACGATCTCGGTGCCGCCGCCGGCCAGCGCCCCCTCGATAGCCGCGTTGACCTCGTCGAGCAGCAGCCGGCGCCCGGCCGCCGCCTCCGGGCCGTCGCCGACGCACTGCTCCCAGTCGACGACGCCCGCGGTGCCCTCCATGTCGCTGGACAGGAAGATCTTCATGTCTGCCTCCGCTGCTCGATCCGGAAGGTCGTGTCCTGTGCGGTCATCACGCTGTAGGTGGCTCCGGGGACGGTCGAGGCACCGCCGTGACGGCCGTCCGGGGTCAGGCACAGGGCCTGCAGCGGCGAGCGGAACTCGTCGGGCAGATCCAGCGTCTGCGCGAGCGCCCCGGCGCAGGCCTTCGCGGGATCGCCGTCGGCCGCGAGCGCGTGCAGCACC
>Ga0318551_10000145_pt1 | contig 18505 bp, 26 predicted proteins | sample GRESIP082b2f19_FD_203511 | JGI IMG/M metagenome (GOLD analysis project Ga0318551, IMG submission 203511) | Tropical soil microbial communities from Luquillo Experimental Forest, Puerto Rico - GRE.SIPMG.082b2f19 | ecosystem: Environmental > Terrestrial > Soil > Tropical forest > Bulk soil...
CTGGAACGCCGATCTCGTTCCCGACGAGAGCGACGACTGACTGACCCCCCTATCACCAAGGAAAACAAAACGATGACTGAACTAACCCCGTCCCGCGAGAGGCTCGTGATCGCGAGCGAACACCGGGGCGCGCTCGCCGATCTGGTCGCCCGCTGCGTCCCGCGCGGCTCGACCGCCGAGCAGGCGGCGAAGGCCTGCCACGAACTGCTCCGGCAGGTCGCCGAGGCCGGCGGCCAGGACCCCGACCAGGAAGTGTTCATCCGGGCTCCGGGCGAGCCCCGGCACTATGACGATCTCGCCTGTTGGTGCGTCTGCTGGGAGGCCGGCCCTTACGATTGGGCCATCCCGGCGTCGATAGAGTTGACCGCCCGGACCCGGAAGGTGGTCGAGCCCTGGTATGGATTCGACCTGAGCTTTTACCCGGGAGAGTGGGCGTGACCAGCAACCCGCACGAGGGGCGCAAGCCCCACCCGCTGTTCGGCCTTCCCTTGAGCGGCCAGCCTATCGAGCGCTCCGGCGTGATCTTCCGGCCGTACCGGACCGGGATCGCGAACACCGCCCGTATCTCCGACGATTTCCGCATCGAGGTCCGGATGACGATCGCCGGGACCTATCGGGCGATGGTCGATGGCGATCCCTTGCCGCAGAGCTTCCGGACCCAGGACGGGGCGATGAAAACCGCAGTCCTGCGGGCGAACCCGAACAAGCCGAAGCAGGTCATCCGATGAACGCGCCCTCAAGCCGGCTCCGGCTCGAAACCCCGATCCCGCCGAAGATGCGCCTGCTCCGGAAGGATCGGCGCGGCTATCCGGTCCCCTGGATCGTTCAGCTCGATCTCGACCGCCGGCCGTTCTTCACCATCAACGACAGCGAGCGGGTCGCCGCCTGCGGTCGCAACAAGCTCTGCGGCATCTGCGGCCGGAAGCTTGAGCGCGATGTCTGGCTGATCGGCGGCCCCGGCGCGGCGTTCCACGAGCACGGCGCGTATCTCGACCCGCCGATGCATGGCGACTGCGCGCGCTACGCCTTGCAGGTCTGCCCCTATCTCGGGACGCGCTACAGCGGCCGGATCGATATGGCGCTGGCCAAGCACGGGCGCTGGCCCGCCGCGCTCGGGGTGATCGCCGAGGAGCATATGATCCCGGAACAGCCGCCATTCTTCGTCCTGGCCCGGACCGCCGCCGCCAAGATGGACCAGGACCGGACCGCCGCCCGCTTCCATCCGCGCCGGCCCTGGCTCGCGGTCGAGTTCTGGCGTCACGGCGCGGCGATCGGCGGGCCCGAAGCCCGGGAGCGTCTCGCCGCCGCCGACAAGTGGCCCTGGACCCCGGGCGATCTGCCCTATTGGCAGGAGCCCGCGCCCATAGTTGAACCTTCCGACCAACGCTCAACCACAAGGACTGCTCCATGAACGAGAATGTTCACATCGTCCCGATCCTGATCCTGATCGCGCTCTACTTCGTCCCGGCGATGGTCGCCGCCCGCCGAGGCCACCCGCAGATGCCCGCGATCGGGCTCCTAAACATCTTTCTCGGCTGGACGCTGATCGGCTGGGTGATCGCCCTCGTCTGGTCCGCGACCGCGATCCCAAAGGCCAAGCCGACCGCGTAGCACCGCCGCTAGCACGATAGCTTGCAGCACTGCTTGCAAGCGTTTAAACGGGCTCCAGTCACTACCCGATTGGAGCCCGTTTTCATGACTACCGATACCGCCCGCGCCCTCCGGAGCGCCCGCAAGATCGCCGGCAAGGCAGACACCGCGATCGAACTCCGGGAGGAGTGGCTGGCGACCCTCGCGACCGCGATCCTGCTGGAGATCAAGGATCGCTGCCCGTCGCTGATCTTCCCTTCGGTCCGGGTGACCTGCGGGTTCCCGAGCCGGGGCGGCGAACTCGGCCGCTCCAAGCGGGTCGCCAGCCAGTGCTGGGCGGCCGAAGCGTCCGAGGACAAGCACGCCGAGATTTTCATCAGCCCGGTCGAGGCCGACGCCGAGAACGTCGCGGCGATCCTGACGCACGAGCTTGTCCACGCCGCGCTCCCGGGCGACGGCCATCGAAAGCCGTTCCAGGCCGCGATGAAGGCGCTCGGCCACAAGGCACCGTTCACGGCGTCGATTGCGACCGATGATTTCTGGGGGTGGTGTCGGCCGCTGCTCGACGTTGTCGGCCCGTATCCGCACGCGGTGCTTCACGCGATGCGGCCGGTCGCGGCTCCGAAAAAGCAGACCGCCCGGATGCTCAAGGCGGTCTGTGAGCGCGAGGGGTGCGGCTATACCGTCCGGCTCGCCAAGAAATGGATTGTCGAGGTCGGCCCGCCGATCTGCCCCAAGCACGGGGTGGCCATGGCGGTCGAAGGGCTCGCCGAGCTTGACGAGGACGGGCCCGGCGACGATGAGGATTGAACGCCGGTTAAGACCCAGGCCGGCGGCTAGGGAGGGCTCGGGAGTGATCCCGGGCCCTTTTCGCGTCTAGAGCCCCTAGGAAGCCCGTAGGCGGGTTTTGCCGGCTCCGGGCCCCGGTATACCGGCGAGAGGCTCCGAGCCCTGCCTACGGCCATCCTGGGCCTGTTTCTCGGGCGAATTCCCGTCTGGGCTCCCGGATTGGGCGGACCGGACTCCGGAGCGGTCGGGTTGCGCCCGCTAGCGGCTCCGCCTACAGACTTGCAAGCAGAGCCAGGAGCACGCATGTCAGCACGAGCCGCCAAGCCCCAGCCGGTCACGAAGCCGGAGCCGCTTACCGTCCAGATTACGACCCGGATGACCCGCCAGAGCCGGGACGACATCAACGCGCTCGCGACGGCCGAGGGGATCACGGTTCAGCAGCTCGGGCTCTACGCCTGGAGCCTCGCCCTTCAGGCCTACGGCAAGGCCGCGCTCCCCGAGTCGCTCTAGGCCCGCGCCGCTTCTAGCTCCCGGACCCGAGCGCTCAACTCCTGCACAGCCAGGATCAGGGGCGCGATGAACTGGTCGTAAGCCATGCTGTAGCGATCCTCGGCGAGGACCACGGCAGATGCGCCTTCGGTGAGGGGCGCCACGTCCTGGGCGATCAGGCCCCCCGCAGGGCTGGAACTGCCCGGCCTGCCTCTACTGGCAGACCTGGGCTCACGATTTTATGCTGGAGGGCGCCCCGCCGCAGCCGCTGGAGGGAGGGCTCCAGCCATGAGCGACGACTACGCCAAAGACGAACTGCCGCCCGACGCGAAGGGACGACCGATGAAGAGCCTGAAAATGCCGGAATGCGGCCTGTTCTGCGAGGAAGGGCCGCGCGCAACAGGTGGTGGCCGTGGGTAACAACCGGATAGGTATGGTTGATTGGAATGCGGGCGGGGGCGCACCCCATATGGCCCGGAAAAGGGCCATCAGGTGATCAGGGCCATGTCCGGAAGATACCCGCGAAGCCGATGGTGTGGGCTGTGCCGGTGGTCAGGTTCGAAACCGTGATGTTGGCGGTCCCGGCGGCCCACAGGAAACGTATCTGGGTCGCCGAAGATGGCACCGCCGTCGCGGTGACGTCGGCGGGCGTGATCCCGGTGAAGCCGCCCGCCAGCGTGTTGACCAACCCGGCCTCGCTCGTCATCTCGGTTCCCGAGAGATTCACCGGCAGGCCGCCGATCAGCACGTTGCCCGCTCCCGCCGTGCCCGAGGGCGTGAATGAGCACAGGCAGTCCATGTAGATCAGGTCAGGGCCGATGCGGACGTAGCGGCCCACTTGGTTCGAGTACGCTATGGAATACGAGCCCGCCGTGATGGTGGGCGCCCATGTCCCATGAGCATTCGGCGCGCTGGTGATGTTCCCCAGGGCGTCGGTGACCAGATAGCCGGCGGTCCTGTAGATCGCAGCGCCCAGGTTCAGGGCGCCGACGCTGTTGAAGGCGAAGGCGACGATGCCGTTGCCAGCGCTGCTGACGATCCCGCGCAGGCCGGTCGCGCTCGCGGCGCCATCGCTGTAGCCGCCGATTCTGGCGACTTCCGACCCTGCGGCGGGTTGAAAACCCATCTGCGCGCTGGCCCCGGCGGCATAGGCCGCCGTGTTCTGGACGCTGATGCCGCGCCACTCGGCGCCCGCAGCGGACGCTGCGAAGCTCTGTGCAGCGCTCCAGGTGTTCGCGCCGTTCAGAAGCGGGACCGTCGCGCCGGACGTGCCGGTGTTCTGCGTCGCCGCCGTGCCGAGCCCGAGGTTGGTCCGGGCGGTGACGACGTTGGTCAGCTCCGAGAGGTTGCTGGCGGGGTTGAGCGGCACAAAGCCGAGGTTCGTCGCCGCGACGCCGGCCGCCAGCTTCGCGGCCGTAACGTTGGCGTCGATGAGCTGCGCCGTGCCCACCGATCCGGCCGCCAGCTTCACGTTGGTGACATTCGCGTCGATGAGCTGCGCCGTGCCCACGGACCCGGCCGCGAGGTTCGCCTGGGTCACGATGCCCGGCCCAAGCTCGGCCGTGCCCACCGAGCCGTCGATGATCTGCGAGGCGCCGACCGAGTTCGCGGCGAGCTGCGCCCCGCCCACCGCGCCGTTCGCCAGTTTGGCGCTGGTGACCGCCCCGTCCGTGATCTGGGCGGTGTTCACGCTGCTGAGCGTGGCCAGCGCGCCCAGGCCGCTCACGTCGGCGGCGGCCACCCGGTCGATCACCCAGACCGGGCCTGCGCCCTGGTCGCGGATCATCATGGCCTCGCCCAGGTCGGCCGGAACCGGCGGCGGCAGCGCGCCCGGAGGACCAGGAGGGCCGACCGGCCCCTGCGGACCGGGAAGCCCTTGTGCGATAGACGCCTCGACCAGCACGACCTGCTGGGTCGGGTTCGCGCCCACGACTACGTCAACCGGGCCCGGGACTAGGGCGAGATCGCGGGTTTCAACGTCGCTCATGGAGGGGACTCCAACAGGTAGCCGCCGGTCCTCGCGGGCGGCAGCGCGGCTAGCTCCTCGGGCTCGACCGCGTCGGCGGTCAGCGTCCCGCTGTCGGTGATATCGCCGGTCACCCGGACCGATCCGGCGAGGATCGTCACCACCAGTCCGGTTTCATCAGTAAGCTGAAGGTCCCATCGACCGTTCGCCGGCAGGTCCCGGGTCGCGTCGTGGTCAAGGACCATGTCGATCGTCTGCGGCAGGGTCACCGTGATCTCGGCCGCGATGATAACGCTCCCGGCGGACCGGTCCCGGACCTCGGCCTTGACCGCGATCCCGGTCAGGTCAACCGGCTCTGTCTTGGCGTCGTCAGCCCACAGCACGAACCGCCATGCGGTGTCGTCGCCCCGGTAGATCGTGAGCGCGTAGTTGCCGGGCATCATGTCGGCGGCTCCTCGGCAGGCTTCGGCGGCGGCATCATGCGCTCGCGCGGGACCTCTTCGAAGCGCCCACCATCGGGGATGTTGAGCGCGATCTGGTCCTCGCCCGCGTCCATGTAAATAACCAGATCACCAGCGGCATCGTAGATCGCGACAAGCATGGCTAGGTCTGTGTCTTGTTGTCGGTAAACCGAGCATTGACATAACCGAGGTGAGCGTCGGACGCGCTGCTGTATTTCCACGCGGTGACCGTGAAGACATGGCTCCCGGCGGCCGGCTGTATCCGGTATTGACCGGTTATATTGTTGAATTGCGACCACGTCACAGCACCGACCCCGACCCCGCTGGCGATATCTGAGCCATCCATCGTCAGCCCGACAGCGATCTGGTCGTTGGCGTTGTTGACGAAGCTTTGAGCCCAGATGTCAACGTCGATGGGGCCGCCAGAACAGTTGATGCTGAAGGTCGTGATCGTCGCTTTGCTTGGCGCAAGCGGCAACACCGCGCCAGTGCTCCAGATGATCGAGGTCGTCTGGCTGATGTTGTTGGCGACGATCTTGTTGGTGGTGATCGTGTTCGCCTTGATGTCGTCGCATTGGAAGTTGGTCGCGTAGACCTTCCCGCCGGTCACCGCCAGCGGGTAGACGTTGTCGGTGCCGTTGGTGAAGCCGATCTGGTCGGCCGCGAAGGCGATGCTCGACACGGTTGGCTGGGCCGCCACCTTGATCCCGGCGACCCGCGCATAGCCTGGGCCGGTCGAGGACACCGAGAGCACCCACTGCGCGTTCAGGCCGTTCACGGAGCTTTGCAGTGTGGTAATCGAGGCCGCGTTGTTGTCGGCCTTGGTGTTCACGTTGGTGATGTCCGTGGCCATGCTGCTGTCAGCGCTGGTCCGGGCGTTCTGCTCGTTGGTGATCGCGGCCGAGTTGTTGTTGATGCTGCTCTGGATGCTGGTCTTGTACTGACCCCAGGTCTGGCCCGGCCCTGAATACAGGGTCGTGTCCGAGAGCATGAAGGTCAGGCCATCGGAGGAGCGGGTGCCGATCAGGTCTACCCGCTGCTTCGAATAGGTCGCATCGGCCTGGACCGGCAGGAGGTCTTGCGCAGTCTGGGCCGCCTGATCCGCCGTCTGCTGCCCCAGCGCGGTGGTGTCGTTGAGCTGCTGGATCAGCTCCTCCGGGGTCTGGCCGCCGATCTGGGTCACCCCGTAGCTGATCAAGCTCCCGGCGGTTACGTTGCCCAGGTCCAGGAACAGCCCGCCCTCGACGCCGCGAACGCTCCGGTATCGTATCATGACGTGATAGGTGCCGCCGGAGATCAGCGCCCGCAGTTCGATCCGGGTCGCCCGGCCGGGAGCCTCCGCCGTCGCTATCGGCCCATAGGTCCCGGGCGAGAGCTGATAGGCGTAGTCCACGAGCACGTTCGCCACGTTGGGGTCATCCGACGCGCCCGTGACGATGATCGCCGGGACCTGGGCCCCATCCGCGCCCGAGAGCACGCCGCCGACCGCCGTCCAGGAGCCGACCCCGGGCTGAGAGACATAGGCCGGGTTCTGCGGCGTCAGGCTTGAGATCGGCGGCGGGTTCGGGCTCTGGCCGAGCGCATAGGCGTCCTTCCCCGGCGTCTCCGACCGACAGGTGTAGACGATCCGGCCCGAGGTCGGATCAAGCTCCCGCGTCTCGATCAAGAGCTGCTGGTTCGACATCCCGAACTCGGGATCGTTCGCCACGATGCAGTCGCCCGGCTTGAGCGCGTGGAACGCCGGCCCGAGCGGGAGCACCACCGGCTCGAATTCCCGGGCGTCGATGATGTCATAAGTCGCAAGCTGGGCGACCTGCGCGGCGCTCTGGACGAGCGGATAACTGCCTTCCTTGCTCCGCAGCTCGCCGTCCGCCGTCAGATAGGTGCTGATCGTGACCGCGCCGGCCGGGACCAGGGTCCAGCCGTTGGCCTCGCTCCGGAAGCTCGGGATGATCTGGTTCAGCCGATCGCGGCGGGTCTTGCTCCCGGTGATCGACACATCGGCGATGCAGTCCTTGCCGGTGATCGTCGCGACCGACACCCGAGGCGTCCGGACGTAGCACGAGATCATCCCGGCGAGCTTGGTCGGCTCCCCGCCGCCGGCCTGGAGGATCGAGGTCAGCACGTCCCACTTGCGATCGGACGACAGCACCTCGCCGCCGACCGTCCAGGCGTTCGCGTCGCAGACGTTCGCGCCCTGGATGAAGGCCCCGACATCGATCGCCGCGATGTTGGCCCCGATCCCGAAGGTCAGCACGCCGTTGTCCCGCCGGCCGATGCACCACGTCAGGCCTTGTAGGAACGGGTTGGTGTTTCCCGTGAAACTCCAGGTCGCTTCGTTGTTCCAGCGCTGCGGGCCCGATCCTCCGGGGACGGTCGAGTCCTTGCGCGGATCGTAGACCGCCGGCCCGAGCACCACGAACAGCGGCTTCGGAACGCCGGCCGGATAGGCGGTGCTGTCGTACAGCAGAGTCCACCAAGCGCAGGCGACGCCGGAGGTCTTGCAGGCCGAGGTCCACTCCGGGAGAACCGAGGCGTTGACGCCAGCCGGCCAGATGGCGGTCGGCTCCGGCTTCTGCCCGTAGCTGTACCGGAGGAACATCTTCCCGGCGTACTGCGACGGAGCCGTGACCTGCTCGCCGGAGAGGGTCACCTTGAAGTCGCCGGCCGTCAGGCTCTCGACCCCCTGGATAGGGCCCGCCGAGAGCGCGAGCAGGTACATCAGCGCCTTGTTCTTGTCCGCCTGCCCGGACGTGTTCATGTGGACCGCTTTCCCGGCGACGCCGGTCCGGCCGAGCGTCAGCGGAATCCCGGCGGTCGGGTCCGCCTGAAAGTCGGTCTGGCTCCCCGCCGCGCCGATCCCGACCCGGGGTTTCATCAGCATCGAGACGCCGAGCAGCGCGACGGTCCCGACGAACTTCGCGACCGTTCCCCAGGTTATCGTCGTGCTCCCGAGCGAGAACGCCGCGCCGCCGAGCACGCCGCCGATCCCGCCCACCGCCGAGCCGATCCCGGCGAGCGCGCCGCCGACGATCCCGACCGTTGCGCCGACCGCCGCGCCGACCGCCGCCGCGCCAGCGGTTACGGCCCCGACGATCGCCACGCCAGCCGCGATGATCAGCTGTGGCATGGCGAGCAACTCCAGGCGGCTTCGGCGAGTTCAAGGTTCGCAGCGATCACCGAGCACGATCCCCCGGCGGACTCGGTGAAGGCGAGCACCCGGCCGTTGCCGATCACCATCCCGAGCCCGTACCAGCCGCCGACCCCCGGAAAGGCGATCAGGTCCGCCGGGAGCGTCGCGGCCGGGGCGATCCGGAGCAGCCCCGGGACGCTGTCCATCCAGTCCATGACGGTCGCCATGCCGCGCGCCTTGAGCGCCTTCCTGGCGGTTAGGTCGGACCGGTAGCCGCCGAACTGCGACAGGTTCGGCTTGTAGCCGAGCCGGCGCAGGAGATCGGCCGCGAGCCGGGCGCAGTCGTTCTCGCCCCAGGCAAAGGGCCGGTTCCGGAACTTGTCGAGCGTCGCTTGCGCGGCCTCGACCCGCAGCACGAGCGGCGGCTTAGGCCCGGTTAGGGGAGGCAGCGACGTTGGGGCGAACATAGAGGGCATCGACCGTGACAGAGGGGCGAGCGGCGTCCTGGCCCCACGGGAGCGAGCGCTGAACGTCGGTGATGAACTGCATCCCGAGTTCCCCGGGCCAAGCGGACTGGTGATAGGCGTTCGTTAGCCGGACCCCTTCGGCGTCATCGAACAGCCGTTCCCAAATCGAGACGGTGTTGAGCGCGACGGACCGGGTTCCGAGCCCGACCGCGAGCACGCCTTGATCGGACTCGCCCGAGTAGATCAGCAGCGGCGATCCGTTGACCGCGCCGCTCGCCGGGTTGAGCACGCCGAGCCAGACCAGCACTTGCTGGCCTTGCATGTCCTGGCCGCACAGGATCGCCGCCGCGTCGGTGGTCGGCGGGTTGATTCCGATCTTGAGCGACGGGGCGGTGTCGCCGAAACCGTCCGTGACCGTATCCAGCGACGCCAGGACCCCGAACCCGGAGTCCTTGCCCACGAAGGTCTTGGCGTTGAACGTCACGCTCCCGGAGCCGTCGAGCAGGCGGAGCCAGCCGCCGTCCGGCAGCTCGATCTCGACCCCGACGAACATCAGCACCGAAGGCGTGCTGAACTGGTCGTAGAACGTCGCGTCGTCGGGCATGGGCGGTTCTCGCGGGAATGCCCTGCCCGCCGGCCCAGGAAGCCCGGAGACGGCTGGAGCGGGGTCGGGCGGTGCTCGGGTAGCGGCGGGCCCTCAAGGGGCCTCTACGGGCCGGAAAACAGGCCCTCGGCTCTGAAGGCGTTTAAACGGCTAGGCGTTCTCGGTGATCGTGAACTTGTGGCCGACGAACCGGAACCATTCGAGCGACCATGCGATGTCGGTCGAGCAGAAGCCCTCCAGCTTCGGGTTCGCGAAGTCGAGCAGGGTCGCGGAAGGCGAAACCCGCAGCAGCGGCGAGACCGTGAGCACGTTTGTCGTCGCGTTCACGGCCAGGACCAGATGCAGGTAGTTCCGTCCGCCGACCATGAAGCTGAACCACATCCCGGGCTTCGGCCGGGGCGCGGGTCCGACATAGGTCAGTTGGTTGCTCCCGGCGGTCCCGGTCCCGGTCAGCCCGGCCGGCGGAAGCGGGTCGGTCAACATCTGCGGCATGACCAGGATCAGCGTGTCGCCGGTCCCTTCGGCGGTCAGCGGGCAGGCGAGCCACTCCGCCGCGCAGGTCGGGTCGAGCGTCGGCAGCTCAACGTCTGCGGCGTAGCGCGAGCCGATCCGGGTAATCCGCTGGGTCGGCCCGCCGAGCACCGAGACGAGATCGCCGCCGACCCGGACCAGATGCGGGGTGATCACCGTCCCTCGCGGAACGACCGGGAAGGTCACGCTCATCCGAGCCTCCGGGCGGACATGCTGGCGAGGTCTTGCGGGGTGGTCGCCCGGGCGGTCTGGACCGCTCCGACCGCGCCGACCGCTGCGGCCCGATCGGCGTAGGCCATCAGTTGCCGCGCCGCCTGTTCCCAGATGACCGCGCCCCGGTTGTCGAACAGGACCGTGACCTGGGGCGGGCTCGCGCCGCCCATGCCCAGGTTCCGGAGCGACGAGTTCGACAGGATTTGCGAGCCGCCGGGCAGGTTCACAAGCTCCGGGCCACGCTCCCCGACGAGCGCCACCCCGGAAGGCGACGAAAGGATGCCGGTCGCGGCGGTCAGGAGTCCGGCGAACGGGTTCGCGGCGGTCTTGAACAGTCCGCCTAGGGCGCTCTCCAACTGGAGCTTGATGAAGTCGGCGGCGATAGACGCGAGGACGTTCTTGACCGCCTCGCCCCAGGACTCCGTTCCGGTGATCGCCGCCGTTAGTCCGTCCACGACGTTTTGCAGGCCGTGGACCGCGAGGTTCTGCATCGCCTCGTCAACCTGATTGACGGTGCTCGGCAGCTTGGAAAAGTAGTCCTCCAGCGGACCGGCGGTCTGCTGCTCGATCTGCTGGACCTTGAGCCCGTGCTGCTGGTCGAGCGCGTCGAGCTTCGCCCGGGCGATCTGCTTGTCAGTCTCCGCCGCCGTCTTGCTGTCGATGATCGCCTGAAGCTCTAGCCGTTCCTTCTGTTCGGCGAGGTCGAGCAGCCGCAGCTCGATCGCGCGGCGATCCTTCTGGGTCTTGGCCAGGGACTCGGCGTCCTGGAGCGCCTGGGCCTGAAGCTCCAGCGCGTTGCTGCTGAGCTGCGTCCGCTCGTCCGCCAACTGCTGCTGGGTCCGGATCGCGTCGAGGTCCACCTTGGTCGCGAGCGCCTTTTTCTGCTCGTCCGCGACCTCGCCCAGGCGGGTGATCAGGATGTCGTGCTCGGCCTTGGTGATGGACCCTTGCTTGAGGGCCGCATCGATCTTGTCGCTCCGTTCCTTTACCGCCGCGTCAAGACTGTCGCTTTCGGCCTGGAAGATCAGCTTCTGGATTTCGGCGCGACCCTCAGTCGTCGTCCGCATATCCTTCCAGGTATTCAGGAAGTCGGTGTAAGCCGCGTCGAACTGTTTGTTCAGTTCGTCTTCGCGCTGGAGAAAGTCATCCTGCCGTTTCTTTGCGGCGGTCGGCAGCACGACGGGCTTGTTGCCGCCTTCGGTTTTCCTCGGCGCGCCAAGGATCGCCTGGATACCCTGTTGAATTTTCAGGGTATCGACCTGACGCTTGTAGCTATCGATCAGGTTCTTGATCCCGGGCAGCTCGGCGAGCCCGGTATCCTCGAACGACTTGATATCGGCCTGGAGGTCTTTGATCCGGTCCTCTAGCGGGCCGGTGTTCGTCATCGCCGCGATCAGGTTGAGAAACGCGGCTTGAACATCGGTAATAACCGTCTTTAGCCAAGCCAAGGTATCGGCGAACTGAGCGAAAGTAGCCATCGTCTTCGCCTTGGTAACGTCGTCTAGCTCCGCTAGCTTTTTCTTGGCCTCCTCAGCCTTTATTATTGTCGAGTTGTCGAGCACGATCCCGAGATCAAGCGCCTCCTGGGCAAGATGCCGGAAGGCGTCGCCGCCCTGCTTGAGCAACGGCAGGAGGTCTTCGACCCCGAATTTCTTCGCGATAGCCGCCTGCTCGGCGGCGGTCCCAGCGGCCTTGATCCGATCGGCCAGGACCGGGAGGAAGTCCCCGACATCGTGGAAACTGCGAAGCTGGTCGGGCGTCAGCTTGAGCGCGCCGGTGAAGACGCTCGCGAGCTGCTTCGCGCGCGGCAGATTGCCCTGCACCGAGCCGAGCGTGGCGTTCAGGTTCTTGAGCGCCGCATCGGCCGCGCCGACATCGACATCACTCTGATGCGCCGCATAGTTGAACTGCTGGAGAAAGGTCGTGCTGACCCCGATCTCCTCCGACAGCTTGGCGATCCCCGCCGCGTAATCGACCGCCTTCTCGGTTTTTTCCATCGCCACCGCGAAGGCACCAAGGCCTGCCGCAGCGGTCAGTCCGGCGGGCCCGAGCGCGCTTAGCGCCGGCCCGATCCCCGGTAGGCTATGGATCGCCTCGCCAGCGCCCTCGGCGAGATTGGCGAATCCCTTCTCCAGGGCGTTCGAGATACCCGCGCCCGCCCACGACTCCTCGACCTGCTTCGCCGCCGCCTTGTTCTTGGCGATGACCTTATTCAGCTTGTCATCTAGTTTCTTGAAGTCGGCATCAAAGACGAGCAGCAGCCGATCAACTTCAGTGGACATGCAAATGTCCCCATTTTTCGATCAGAGCGTCATGCTCGTCAGGTGTCGGCGGCCGGGTCGCTTCGGGGAGCGAGTTCGCCTTGATCCAGCCGTCTCGGGCGGCCAGGAATTCCCACAGCGAACAGGCGTCTACCTGCGCCGGGGTGAAGCCGATTACTGCACCGGCCCCGTAGTAGTCCGCGAAGCGAAGCTTTCCTCGGGGGAGCCCGCCACGGTCGCTGGCCGGTCCCCCTGCGGCTCCCCCACGGGCTCCTCCGCCGGCCCGACAAGGGACGCCAGGACGATCGCCAGGGCGAGATCGATATTCTCCATCAGCGGGCGCTCGTCATGAAGCTCCCGGAGCAGCCGGCCGGCGCTGGTCGGGTCCATCCCGCCGCCGATCAGGGCGCGATAGATCGGCTCGCGAACGTCATCGACCCGCCAGCGCCCGAGCCCACCGACCGACAGCAGGTCGAGAAATGACGAGTTCGGATGCTGGCCGCGAACGGCGGCCCAGGTTGAGAGCCGGGCCGCGATCTCGCCGGGCCCGGCGTCGCACGTCTCCTGGACCTTCCGCCACTCGCCGATCCCGAGCCTGAAAGTCCGCTCGGCGTCTCCCCAGAGCCGGGTAATCGATCCGTCGCGGCTCACGCGGCTTCGGCCTCAACCGGCGGCACCTTGGCTTTCTTGCCGTTGCCGTTCTTGGTCGCGGCAAAGGTGTCGGGATTGTCGCTGACCGTGATCTCGCCGTCCGACACCAGGGAGACGGTCGCCTCCATCTTCGAACCCCGGTCGCCCGTGATCTCGAATTTGGTCAGGTGGAACGGACCCGCGAACACCACGCCACCGTCCGTAGACGGCACATCGACCACGATCTGGCAGTTCCGGGAGAGTGGATCAGCCAACCAGTCGGTGAAGGTCTTCACGTCCGGGGTGTTCAGAATCCCCGCGCCTTCACAGCTATAGCTCAGCGATACCTTCTCGCGGGCCAGCCAGCCGAGCGCGTCGGGATCGGCGCAGTCGGGGATGTTGAAATCGTTGGTCGCGGCCTCGCCGGTAATCGAGCGCGCGGCGTTGATCGTGCAGTATGCGGTAAAGACCTCCGGGGTCGCGCCGTCGCCGACCATGATCAGCAGTTGGACGCCTCGGGCGTACTTGACCGGTTGAGAGGGACCAGCACCCATCACGGGCCTCCTGGAATGGCAGTCACGAGGTAGCGGAAGGTCAGGACGGCGTGACTGGACCCGTCCGGATCGGTGAGGTGTCGGGTGTCCACGAACAGGGCGAGGACGGTGTCGAACCCGGCGATGTCGAGCGTCGGCGCGAGCAGCTCGCGGACCGCCCCGGCGATCTGCCGGCCGAGCTGAACGTCAGGCGGCTCCGGCCGGGTCCAGACGTGGACCTGGGCGATGATCTCGGAGGACGAGGCGCATTCGTCGCTGTCCTCGATGATCTGGTCATCGCCGATCCGCAGGAACGGCAGCGGCGCGTTCTGCGGCACGACCCCGTAGATGCGCGCGGTCCCGTTCGGGAACAGCCCGGCGAGCGTCGCCGAGCCCCGCAGGGTCGTATCCTGCGCGGTGTGGAACGCGGCTCCAGGGTCCATGCTCAGCCCTCGGTGGCCCCGGTCGCGGCGATAGACTTGACCAGGGCTCGTTGAGCCCGAAGCACCCGCAGGCGGGCCCGCTTGGCGATCACCACCTTGGCCGGGAACCAGAAGGGCTTGCCGGGCGTGTGTGAGCCGTCCTTGTTGCGGTGGCCCCACTCCAGGTGCGCCGGGTACGGATAACCTATGCCGGCCCCGCCGATCTCGACCTGAGCGCCGAGATCGCCGTAGTCGGACTGGCGGAGCGTATCGACCAGATGCCCGGCGCGTTCGTCGCCACGCGGGATCACCCGGGCGACGGTCGAGGCGAACTCCTGGGCGTTCTTCTGGTTCGCCGCCTTGATCGCCATGAAGGCGTCCGGGCCGGCGAGCCGCAGCAGGCGGGCCTTCAGCTCGTCAACGTCAACCAGCTTCGCTGAGATTGTCATCGCGGTATCTCGTGGCCATGACCGTGACGACGGACGCGAGTTCATCGACCGCGACGGCGGTCACCCCGAAAGGCCAGTTCAGCCAGACCGCCCGCCAGTCGGTGTCGATCTGCGCCGTCAGCAGGTTCAGCCGCATGGTGATCTCGACCGGCTGAACCCCGGTGATCCGGTCATCAACGACCTCCTCGCCGGTCGGCCGGGCCGGCACCCGCGCGCCGCCGGTCCGCGCCTGAACCCGGGCAGGGGTCGCAAACTGGTCCGTCCAAGGACCAAGAGCGTCGCCGTTGGCGTCGAGCGCCCGGCGCTGAAAGGTCACGCTCTCCCGGAGCGTCCCGGCGAGCCCGGGATTCCGCTTCTGCAACATCGTGCTAGCTCCCCGGACGGCGCGGCGGTTCGATCTCCTCGGCGTCGCCGTCGCGCACGAGCGCTTCGCCCCAGGCGCGCTTGGTCAGAACCTCGGTCCCGGCCTGGAACTGGATCGCGAGCCGGGGCAGCCCCGGCGGCCGGACTCTCCGGTCCCGGAGAATGCGGACCCACATCGGCTACAGCGGAACCTCAATCCGTCCGATCAAGCTCAACAGGAAGATGATCGCGATCAGGGCGACGATCGCGGCGGCCACCCACTTGAACTGAGCCGGGATCGGCATCTGCCGGACCACCCACCAGACGATGGACAGGATCAGCAGGCCGATCAGCAGCGTAACGAGCAGGCCGATCATGGCGGGCCTCCTAGGCTAGGGCGGGATCGCGCATCCGCGTCAGGGCTGAGCAGACCGGGTCCGACAGCAGCGCGTCGTCAGGCGTCCGGCCGTCATAGAGGCTCGTCAGGACGATCAGGATTATCCCCTTGACCAGCGGCGGGCAGTTGCTCGCGTCCCATGGCGTCGGCGCATAGGGCGGGTTCGGCATCGGCCCGAGCGGGCTCTCAGTCGGCGCGAACGGGGACGGCCGGAGCGGGTCGGCCGGATTAAGCTCCGGGTCCGGACGCTTGAGGTAGTTGATCACGATCGCCGAAGCCTGCTCGGCCTTGGCCATGACATCGATCAGCTCCTCGGCCGAGATCGCGGTGGACTGAAGCCGAAGCTGGTCGAGCGCTTCCTCCTGGGTGACGAGCGCGGCCATCAGGCGTGCGCCTTGATCTGTGGCCCGGCGAAGTCTTTCCCGTCCCGACCCCGCTTGACAGCCAGGGTCCAGGCGTCGCCTTCGCCGGGCCGATCGGACGTGACTGCACCACACACCCACGCCGAGCCGCCGAACGTCGTCGTGTCGCCGGGCAGATACGTTCGGCCGACCTCGTAGACTCCTCGATAGACCATCGCCGGCATAGCCAGTTCGAAGGTCGACTCCTGCTCTCCCCGGGAGAACCGGATGATCAGCGTCCGGCCGTCCGCCGCGAGCGAGCAGCCGAGATCATCGAACCCGAGCCCGGGCGCTCCGGCGGCTCCCGCCGCGCCGTCCTTGCCGTCCGTCCCGTCGCGGCCGACCACCTTCCCGGCGGAGATCGTCCCGCCGCCGCCGAGCGCGAGCACGAGCGATCCGGATTGATCGATCAGCGCGCTCGTGATCGCCCGCCCTTCAAGCTCGCCGATCCGCCGCTCAAGCGGCCCGAGATCGGCCGGAGCGGCGTCCTCGCCGGGAGAGCCCGCGACCTTGCCGGCCGAGAGCACGCCGCCGCCGCCCAGCGCCAGGATCAGGCATCCGGATTGATCGATCAGCGCGTTTGTCACCGTCCGGCCTTCAACGGCCTCTAGGCGGCGCTCCAGAGCCCCGAGATCGGCCGGAGCGGCGTCCTCGCCCTTGGCCCCCGGCGGACCGACAACAGGCCCCAGCACCCGCGTAGAGCCGTCCCCGTGGGTCAGCACCAGCGCGCCTTCCCGGTCGATGAACGCGCCTTTGACGGTGGTTGCATCGATCCGGGCGGTCAGCTCGCTCTCAAGCCGTTTAAACTCGCCGAGAACCCGCGAGCCGAGATCGGCCGCGAGCCGGGCGGCGATAGCTTCCATGTCAGGCATTCAGGGCCTCCATGAACGAGCTGCCGAAGGTGTCCGCGAAGGCCTTCGCCGCCGCGTCGGCCGCGTCGGCTTCCTCGTTCGGGTCCGCCTCGTCCTGCGGGGTTTCCGGATCGCCCGATGACGGCGGCGCGACCGATCCGGCCGACGCGGTCGGCGGTGGCGCGGCGTCGCGCTTGGCGAGCGCCTCCAGGCTGTAGTTCTGCTGCTGGGCGATCGGGCTGTCACCGCCATCGACCGGCGGCAGGTCGAGCTTCGCCCGGGCCTCGTTCGGCGCGTAGATCACGCCTTTGACCCCGTTGGCGAGCACGGTCATCTGCGTGACCGAGTCCATCCGCAGCAGATTGTCGATATCGAACTCAGTTCCGAGCCCGATCGGGCACTCAAGACCCTCGTCCAGGCATAGCTCGGCGGCCTCGATCAAGGATTGCAGGCATTGAGAGTAATATTCGACGTTCAAGGCCTGGATGTTGTTATAGGTCGGCATCGTGCCGAGCCCAATCTTGTACGGCGGGACGTGGAAAACCGAGCAAACCACGTCGGCCGTCCACTTGAGTTGATCGATCAACTGGCTCTCAGCCGCCGTAAGGGCCAGGCGCTCATACTTGAGCCCGTCGCCGAGCACGGCGACCCGGCCGGCGTTGTCGCCCGTGAAGTTGGTTTCCCAGGCGAGCTTGAGCCGGGCGGCGGTGTCGTCGCCGATCGCGCCGGGAGCGGTCAGGACTCCGCCGGGCTGGCTGGCGTTCCGGAAGAACTTCGCCGCGCCGGCCTGGATCGCGAGCCCTTGCGCGGCGGCATAGCCAGCCGCCCAGATAGGCGAGGTCCCGATCAGCGGGTGGAACAGGCAGTTCATCCGGTCATGGATGATCTCCCGGGCCGGGACCATCACGTCCGGCTCCGGCCAGCCGAGCATTCGCGGCGCGTGTAGCTGGTAGAAAATCGACCCGTCAGAGGCGACCATCGGAATCGTCCGATCGGGGTTCAGGAGCACGAGCCCGGTCACCACGTTGCGGTTGTCCCGGAGCTTGAGCACGTAAGCGTTGCCGCGCGTCAGCTTCGACAGGAAGTAGCTTTCCCAGAACTGAATCCGGGTCTGATAGGTGTTCGGCTTGCGGAGGACTGGCGAATAGGCCGGGCTGGTCGTCTCCGCCCAGATATCGTCATCGTCCTGCTCGACCAGCTTTATCCGAAGCTTGGCAAGGTCCGACGCGATCAGGGTGATGCAGGCGTAAACCGCGAAGTAAGTCAGGATCGTCTCGCGGTCGAGCACGACGTTCTGCTGCCACGCGCCGGGGTAGCTCTCGAAAATCCGGAGCCAGCCGCCGCCGCCCATGACGGCTGCGGGTTCAAGATCGGTCGGCCGGACGTTCGGCGCTGCCGGTCGGGGAGTCGGCCCGAGCGCCCGGCTGAACAGCTTGGGGAGGCGCATCAGCGATCCGAGTGCTTCGGGTGGGGCTTCGGCTTGCTCAGGAAATGGCCCTCCGCGCCCTTCTCCGGGCCCGTAGAGGCTGGTTCGGGTCCGGCCGGTACGGCAGGGCCCGAAGATGCGTCAGCGGCCTTGGCGGGCTTCTGCGGGGTCGGCTTGGGCGGCGGCGGGCGGAGCTGCGCGGCGACCCGCGCATATCGGGGATCGGCGGCGAGCCGGTCGAGCAGGAGTTGATCGCGGGCCGTGAGACGGCGGGTCTGATAGGTCGGCATCGGGGAAGCTCCAGGCTAGGAGAGAGGCGTGCGCCCGACCCCGGCTGAGGGGCCCGTCAAGCCGGGCGCACAACCGGCGGACCCTACGGGGTCACCGGCAAGTCGCCCCAATGCACGCCGTTGAGGACCACGACAGCCTCCGGGCGGCGCGGCATCCAGTTGATGGTCCGCTCGGCGCGCAGGCCAACGCTGTTGGTCTGCCAGAGCGAAACCACCTGGGCCGGAACCGGCGGCGCGGGGCCAGAGACGCCGGTCGGAGC
>Ga0318551_10000148_pt1 | contig 18409 bp, 16 predicted proteins | sample GRESIP082b2f19_FD_203511 | JGI IMG/M metagenome (GOLD analysis project Ga0318551, IMG submission 203511) | Tropical soil microbial communities from Luquillo Experimental Forest, Puerto Rico - GRE.SIPMG.082b2f19 | ecosystem: Environmental > Terrestrial > Soil > Tropical forest > Bulk soil...
CCGTAGAGCGGCGCCAGCGCCGCTGGCCGGTTGATGGTCCCGAGCGCCTTGGCCATCGCCACCCGCGCCTCGCCCGAGAACACCGGGTTCGACAGCCCCGCCGCCAGCGCCGGGATGGCCGACGGCTGGTGGAACTCGCCGAGCACGTCCGCGGCGTTGCGGGCCGCGATCGAGTCCGGCTGCCCGAGGCGGGCGATCATCTGCGCCGACACCTGGCGGCTCACCGCCCGGCGCGCCAGCCACCAGGCCGCGACCTGCCTGATCCCCGCGTCGCTGCTGTCGACGAGGGGGGTGACCATGTCGACGCAGACGCCACAGACCAGGAACTCGGCCCGCTCCAGCTCGGCCTTGATCGCGTCGGGCGAGCCCGACTGGATCGCCAGCTGGATCGCCCCCGGGCTCCCCCCGCGCCCTGCCTGGGCGCTGCCGGCCGCGGCCATCGAGATCCCGAGGACGGCGGCCATCGCGAGCTTGATTGACTTGTTGGTGCGCATGTCAGTTGCTCCCATTCGGGTTGAGGGCTTCCGAGAAAGATGTCGCGCCGGCGTCATGGCAGGTTCTCCCGAAAGTAGAACTGGCCGCCCATGTCGATGTTGAGGATGAGCAGGTAGAACTCGTCAGCCGACATGTTCACGCTGGCGTGGGCCGTCTTGAACGTGTTCATCATCGTCTGCTGCGCCGCCGTCGTATCGGCCGACGGGAAGGCGCGCGTGTTCATGTCGACGGTCGGGAAGCGCTGGGGCGGGTTCAGCATCATCATCAGGTTGCTGCGCGCCGCAGCCGCCGGCTTGACGTAGTCGGGCGGCACGACGCCGGTGATGCCCGCGGTCCCGGTGATGGTGACCGCGTCGTCGCCGAGGATCTCGCCGAGCCCCATGATCGAGATGTACGACGTCGTGTAGGCGCCGGTCATCCGCTCGCCGACCGTGACGGCGAGGGGCGAGCCCGTGAGGTCGAAGTTGAACGTCTGCATGGTCATGCTGGTCATGTCCACGACCGTGTACGACGGGACGCCGGCCTTGTTGTCGGCGCCGTGGCAGCTGACGCAGTTGGCGTCGAGGATCGGCTGGATGGCCTTGTCCCAGGGGATGCCGCGCAGCCCCGCCGCGTTGGCCAGCGTCCCGCCCGCCAGCTGGAAGGCCGTGGGGTTGAGGCGCTGGGCGCGCGGCACCGACAGGTTGACCGGCCCGCGCAGGACCGCCTCGGTGAGGCCGGGCTGCAGCACGGTGTTGGTGGAACGGTTCTCATGGCAGCCGCCGCAGAAGCGCTGCTCGCCGCCGCGGCCGCTGATCCAGATCGACTCGTTGGCCACGTCGGTCTCACCGCCGGGCTTCTGGCCCGAGGCGACCGACATCGCGAACTTGTCGATGAGCTGGATGTGGAAGGGGACGTTGCCGGGGACGGTGGCCGCAAACGAGTTGTCGGTCTGCAGCGGAATCTCGCCGTAGAGCGACTGCCCGTCGAACTCCGTGGACCCGAACATCGAGAGGCCCCCCTCCTCGCCCGAGAAGCCCTCGATGAGGCGGACCTTCACCACGCTCCCCGCCGGGATGTCGAGCACCGACGAGTTGTAGACGTTGATCGAGCCGATGGTCGTGTCGCCGCCCGACAGCGGGATCGGCGTCGTGGTCGGCACCGGCTCGGTCCGCGTGAGGACCGGGCGGGCCAGCACGTCCCAGTAGGCCGGATCGTCGTAGATCGGGAAGCGGGTGGAGTCGCCGTTGCTGCCCGTGGTGAGCAGGTAGATGCCGAACTGCGCGTTGGTGTTGCCGAGGGCCAGCGTCTCCGACTCCACCGGCCCGTCGGACCAGGAGACGAGGAACTGGCTGCCGTTCGCCGGGAAGCCGACCGGCTCCGCGTCGTAGTAGCGGCCGACGGCGCTCGGCGACCGGTCACCCGGCACGAGCGGCGTGAGGTCGACCGACGACGAGTTGGCCTCGCTGCCGTTCAGGTTGAGGAGCATCAGCTTCCCGGACTGCAGCGTGCGGTCGCGCGAGGTGGCGACGGCGACCATCTGGTAGTTGGGGACCACCTGGCCGTCGGGCTGCGTGAAGCTGGACGTCTGGACGTAGCGGGCCTTGAGGTAGCTGTTGGTGCTGGGGTTGCCCGACGTGAGCTCGCCGCCGAAGGCCTCCTTCATCCCCGTCATGTCGGTGTTCATCATGCGGAGGTGGCCGTCGTTGGTGCCGCCCATGTGCCGCCACTCGGTGTAGGCGACGTGCCCGTCGGGGAGCATGGCCGGCGACACGCGGTGCGAGACGTTGCGGGCGCCGTACTGGATGTTGGTCCCGGCCAGGCTCATGGTGCCGACCTGCGCCGTCGTCGCGCGCTCGTACTCGTCCTTGAACTGCTGCGAGGTCGTCGTCGGGTCGAGCGCCTGCTCGACGTCGACGTTGGTCATGAACAGGATCTGACCGCCCGGCGCGTAGATGGGATAGACGTAGTCGTTCCCACCGTCGGTCAGCTGGACGAGGTTCGTCCCGTCCAGGTTCATGGAGTAGAGCTGGTAGTGACCGCTGTCCGAGGTCCGCGCCGAGAACACGACCGAGAGGGCGTCGAAGGAGAGGTCGTAGGACTGGATATCGGCGTTGGCGAACATCGGATCCGAGGTCAGGACGGTGAGCTTGCCGTCCGCTGTCGGCGGCGTGAGCATCACCAGCCGGCCGCCGGCCTTGAAGCTCGTGTAGTCGAAGACGTTCCCCGAATCGAGGCGCGGGATGCGCTGCAGGAAGACGATCGACTTGACTCTGGAGTCGAGGCCCTGCGTGTCATTCCCACTCGAGCAGGCGGCAAGCGCCGCCGACGCGACCGCGAGTCCCAACGCCAGGTGGGCGGTCCGACGCGTCCTTCGGGTGTCCTGTTGTCTCATGACGCTCTCCTTCGGGGGTGGCTATCGCAATAAGAGGGCCAAGAGTCCCTGGGAAGAAAATGCCATGTTTCCAGGGTTTGCGAGCTTACAAACGGTCGCGGGGCCGGCGCTGTTGCGCAACCGAAAAGCCCCAAAAATCATCGGGATCCAGCGCCTCCGCCGACTGAACACCCGGTAACTATTCCGGAATTCTCCTTGGTATCCCCGTTGCGCAACAGCGTCCGCCAGGCGTCCTGCGGGGCCTGGCGATCCGGGCCGCGGAGCCGCCATGTAGAATGACGGCGATGCCGCCTGTCGCGCCGCTTCCGGACAGCGGGCAGAGGATCGGCCGCTACCAACCGATCCGGCGCCTGGCCGTGGGAGGGATGGCCGAGATCTACCTGGCGCGGCTCCCGGGCGTCGGCATCGAGGGGTTCGAGAAGCTCGTCGTGCTCAAGCGGATCTTGCCGCAGCACGCGCTCGACCCGGAGCTCTTGCGCATGTTCCTCGACGAGGCGCGCCTGTCGGCGACGCTCACCCACCCCCACGTCACGGAGGTCTACGACGTCGGCACCGACAGCGAGGCGCCGTTCTTCGCGATGGAGTACGTCCACGGCGCGAACCTGCGCGAGATCCAGCGCGCGCACGCCAAGCGCGTCGGCGCCGCCGCCTCGCCCGCCGGGGGGCCGGTGACCACCACGTCGTCGGGACCGCACACGCCGCCCGGAGCCGGCCGCCGGCCGTCGGGACCGCACACGCCGCTCGCCGCTGCCGCGGGTCGCAGCCCGTCGGGACCCCACACGCCGCTCGCCGCCGCGGGCCGCAGCCCGTCGGGACCCCACACGCCGCTCGCCTCCGCGGGCCGCAGCCCGTCGGGACCGCATGCGCCGCTCGCCGCCACCGCGGGCCGCAGCCCGTCGGGCGCGCACGCACCGCTCGCGGTGCCGCTGCCGCTCGCGCAGGCGATCGGGATCGTCGCCTCGGCGGCGGCAGGGCTCCACTACGCGCACGAGCGCCTGGGCCCCGGCGGCGAGTCGCTCGGCATCGTCCACCGCGACGTGTCTCCGTCCAACGTGCTCGTCTCCTACGACGGCGCGGTGAAGGTGTCGGACTTCGGTATCGCGAAGTGGGCCTACCAACGCACGCGCACGCAAGAGGGGACGCTCAAGGGGAAGTTCGCGTACATGTCGCCGGAGCAGTGCCGGGGCCGGCCCGTCGACCGCCGCAGCGACGTGTTCGCGCTCGGCGCCATCCTCTACGAGATGACCACCGGCGCGCCGCCGTTTTCGGGCGCGAGCGATCTCGACATCCTCAACCAGATCGCCACCGGACGGGCCGCGCCTCCCGTCGCGCCCGACGGCGCCGCCCCCTACCCGCGGGAGCTCTCAGACATCGTCATGCGCGCGCTCGCGCCGGAGCCCGCGGACCGGTTCCCGACGATGCAGGCGCTGCAGGTCGCGCTCGAGTCGTTCGCCCGGACCACCGGCCTCGGGCTGTCGACGGTGGCGCTGGCCGCGTTCGTCCAGGACCTGTTCGCCGACGATCTCGCCGCTTGGCACGCGGCACAGCGCGAGGGGAAGACGCTGGGCGAGCACCTCGCGGCCAGCCCCGCCGCGACGCCGCCGCTCGATCCGGCGGACCGCACCGCCACCGACGCCTTCGGCCCCACGCGCCTGCGCGCGCGGGTGCGGTTTCACTGGGGGCGGGCCGCCGCGCTGGCGGCGGTGCTGGCGCTGTCTGCCGTGGGTGGCGGCGTCGTCGCCCGGCGATGGACCGCGCCCGCCGCCGCGCCGCCGCGCGCGACCGGTTCCATCGCCACGACGTCAGCCGTCCCCGTCGCGCCGGTCGAGCCACCGGGTGCGAGCTCGACCGCGCCCGCCTCGACGACGGCGCCGGCCGTGGCGCCCGCCCCAGCGGTGCTGCGAACCGCGACCGCGGCCGTCCCTGCCGACGCGCCGCCGAAGCCGCACCTCCGCGGTCGCGGGCGGGCCGCCGTCCCCGCGCCGACGGCGACGGCCGATCACCCGACCGCCGAGTCGCGCCTCAAGGCTTGGGATCCCGACTCGCCGGTCCCGCCGTAGTCAAGATTGTTGCCCTCGTCGCCCCGCCCAAAAACTTGCGGGGCCGGCGGGGGTCGGGCGTCATGATCGCATGAAGGCGCGCAGCGGCACACTCTGGCTGGCGGTGGCGGCGGCGATGCTGGCCCCTGCGAAGGCGCGGGCCCGCGCCGCCAAGACGGACGGCGCCCGGACCGGACGCGACGACCCGCCCGCGCGACAGGGGCGGCGCCGCGCCGACCGCGTGCCGCAGGTGCTGCGCCCCATCGCCTCACCCTGCGGCCGCCACGTAGCCGAGGTGATCGGCGGCGCCGTGTTCATCGACGGCAAGCGGGTGCGCGCCGGCGAGGGGAACGTGTTCGTGCTCGCGCCGCCCACCTGGCGACGCGACGGACGCGCGCTGGCCTGGATCGAGCGCAGCCAGGGCGAGGCGCGCCTGGTGGTGGTGCCGGAGGTCGACGACGACTCGCCGCCGATGCCGTGGACGCTCCCGGCCGTGTCGGGAGACGACCGCGTCTACTGGGCTGGACAGCGGCGGGTGGTGGTGGGTCCCGCGGTTCTCGCGCCACGCGCGATCGCCTCCTGGACCGACTGAGCCCTCTCGACACGATCCGGCGCCGGGCATAACCTAGCCGCACGATCCTCTGCCCGCAGCCCTCGAAACACTTGCTCGCGGCGGTCCTCGGCGTTTTCGCGCTCGGGGCGGTTCGGCCGGGACTTGCGCGCGCGGATGAGGTCCCCGCGCCAGGCGCGGCGCAGCCCGCTGGCGGCGCGGCGCAGCCCACAAGCGGCGCGGCACAGTCCGCTGGCGGCGCGGCGCAGCCCGCTGGCGGCGCGGAGATCGAAGGGCCGATGCGCCCGGACGCGCAGGCGCTTTATGACCGCGGGCTGGGGCGCTTCCAGGCGCGCGACTACGCGGGCGCGACGGCCGACTTCGAAGCCGGCTACGCGATCGAGGCGCGGCGCGAGTTCCTGTTCGCCGAGGGGCAGTCGAAGCGCCTCGGCGGCGACTGCAAGGGGGCGGTCGCGCTTTACCAGCGCTTCCTCGCCACAGGGCCGCCGGTCGTTCAGGTCAACGCCGCGCACATCGCCCTCGGGCGCTGCGCGCAGCTCCTGGCCGAGCATCCGGACGTCGTGGTCGTGCGACCACCGCCGCCTCCGCCGCCGCCCCCACCGGCCCCGCGACCCTGGTGGCTCGATCCGCTCGGCCTCGGCGGCGTCGGGGTCGGCGTCGTCGGGATCGGGGTCGGCGTCGGCTTCCTGATGTCCGCCGCCTCGACGGAGGAGGCGGCGAAGACCGCCGCCACCCGCGACGCGTACGCGACCCTGTGGGGCACGGCCAGGACCCGCCAGGGCGTCGGCGTCGCGGCGCTCGTCGCGGGAGGGGCACTGGTGGCGGCCGGTGCTGCGCGCCTGACGCTGGTCCGCCGGCGGGCGGTGCGGGCCGGGACGCTGTTCGTCGTCTCGCTCGGACCGGGGTTCCTCGCGGTCGGGGGCGGCTTCTGAGCCAGGGGAGCGCGGGCCGCGCCGTCGCGCTCGGCGCGCTCGCCGGCCTCGCGGGGTTCGGCTGCCTCGGGCCGGGCGACTTTCACTGCGACACCCACGCGCAGTGCGGGGCCGCGAGCACCGGCGCGTCCTGCGAAGTCGACGGCCGGTGCAGCGTCCGCGACGCGACCTGCACGTCGTCCGGGCGCCGCTACGTGCGTGAAGCGGGCCCCGAGTCGAGCCTCTGCGTCCCCGACTCGTGCGGCACGAACACCATCGCGGCTCTCGACGCCGGGGGCGACCACGCGTGCTTGGTGCGCAAGGGCGATGGGGCGGTCTGGTGCTGGGGGCGCAACGACGACGGCCAGCTCGGCGACGGAACGCGCACGCCGCGTCCGCTGGCCGTGCGCGTTCCGAGCCTCACCGCGACCGCGGTCGCCGCCGGGCAGCGGCATACCTGCGTCGTGCGGGACGGCGGCGCCGTCGCCTGTTGGGGCGCCGACGACACCGGCCAGCTCGGCGACGGGGGCGGAGCGCACCAGCTCGCTCCCGTCGCGGTCCCGCTGCCGATGCCGGCCGTCGCCGTCGCCGCCGGCAACGACTTCTCCTGCGCACTGCTCGCCGACCGGAGCGTTCGCTGCTGGGGCGACGACGGTCAGGGGCAGCTCGGCGACGACGGGGCGGCCGCCGCCACCCGCCTGCCGAGCCCCGTGGTGGGCCTGGCCGGCGTCGCGGAGCTGTCGGCCTTCTGGCAGCACGCCTGCGCCGTGCGCGGCGACGGCACGCTGGCCTGCTGGGGCGCCAACAGCCAGGGGCAGCTCGGCGACGGCACCACCACCAACCGCGCCCACCCCGTGGCGGTGGCGATGCTGTCCAGCGCCGTCGCCGTCGGCACGGGCGTGGCGCACAGCTGCGCGATCGCGGCGCCGGGCGCGCTCCTCTGCTGGGGGAGCAACGCGTACGGCCAGCTCGGCCTCGGCACCAGCGGCTCGACGCCGATCACCGCGCCGAGCCTGGTGTCGACCGTGGTCACGCCCCGCGGGGTGGCGCTGGGCGCCCAGCACACCTGCGCGGTGCAGTCGGACGGCAAGATGCTCTGCTGGGGGCAGAACGCGAGCGGTCAGTGCGCGCGCGGGGCCATCGACAGCCTGGACGCGCCTGTGCCCGTGCAACCCGACCTGGTCATCGGCCCGACCATCGCGGCCGGGGGCACGTTCTCCTGCGGCGTGGGCCGGGACGGCGCCGTGTTCTGCTGGGGCGATGACAGCTACGGTCAGCTCGGCGTCGGCAGCGGCGCCGCGCGCGCGACGCCGGCCGAGGTCCCGGGCGTCGCGGCCGCGATCTCGCTCGCGGCCGGCGGCGCTCACACCTGCGTGGCGACCTCCGGATCGGGCCCGGCCAGGTCGCTCTGCTGGGGCGCGGACCAGGCCGGGCAGCTCGGCGACGGCGTGACCGACGATCGCTCGCGGCCGGGCCCGCTCACCATCGACGTCGGGGCTACGGCGGTCGCCGCGGGCGACGCGCACACCTGCGCGGTCGGGACGCCGGCGGGCGCGCTCTGGTGCTGGGGGCGCGGCAGCTCCGGCCAGCTCGGCCTCGGCCCCGGCAAGGAGTTCGACTGGCATCAGCCGGTGCAGGTTCAGGTGGCCACGGCGACAGCGGTCGCGGCCGGCACCGCGCACACCTGCGCCATCGTCGGTGGCGCCGTCGAATGCTTCGGCGCGAACGACCACGGGCAGCTCGGCGACGGCACGACGACCGATCGATCGACGCCGCCCGCCGCGGGCGTCGTCGGACCGGCCGCGCCGGTGAAGGCCGTCGCCGTCGGGGGCGCGCACAGCTGCGCGATCGGCGCCGACGCCCAGGTCTGGTGCTGGGGCGAGGGGGCCGAGGGCGCCGTCGGCGACGACGGGACGGCGGACCAGTCCTCGCCCGTCGCGATCGCGGGGGTCTCTGCCACGGCCATCGCGACCGGGAGCGCCCACACCTGCGCCGTCCTCACCACGGGCGGCGTCAGCTGCTGGGGGCGTGGCGCCGAGGGACAGCTCGGCGCGGGCAGCACGGCGAACGCGCTCAAGCCGGAGCCCCTCGGCGTGAGCGGCGCGACCGCCGTGGCAGCGGGCGCGGCGCACACCTGCGCAATCCTGGGAGGCTCCGTCTCCTGCTGGGGCGCGAACGACGAGGGGCAGCTCGGAAACGCCGCGACGACCGCCGCGCCCACAGCGACGCCGGCCACCGTCACCGGGCTTTCGGCGGCGGTGGCGCTCGCGGCCGGGGGGGCGCACACCTGCGCGCTGCTCCAGGCGGGGACGGTCGCCTGCTGGGGCGCCGACACATCCGGCCAGCTCGGGGACGGCGTCGCGCTCACCGACAGCACCCCGGCGCTGGCCCGCATCGCCTGCGACTGACCTGGCGCGCGACGATCTCGCGCACGACGATCGCGCCCGGACGCGGCAGCGGTGCTACTGTCTACCGATGGCCGACCGGCCCGAGCAGACCCTGACCGCGGTCCAGTCGCCGCTTTCGCCCGGCGAAGCCAAGGACCGCGCCGTCCTCCTCGTGGCGGGGAGCGCAGAGGCGCCCGGCCTCCCCGCCCGGGCCCGGCTGCAGATCGTGGGCGACGAGCTGTTTCTCGGCCGGCGCGCCGACGGCGTCCCGGTCCACGCCAACGCCGCGGTGCTCGACGACGGCCTGGTGTCCGGCCAGCACGCCCGCATCACGCGGGGCGCGGGGGGCTTCGATCTCGAGGATCTCGGGAGCAAGAACGGAACGTTCGTCGACAACCTCCGCGGCGAGGGGCGGGTCCGGCTGCGCGACGGCGCGCTGGTCTTCCTCGGCAACCACGTGGCGGTGTTCCGGATGGTGTCGTCGATCGAGCTCGAGGCCATCAAGGCCGAGCTCACCGCGCCGCTCGGGCCGGTGGCGACGGCCTCGCCCGCGCTCGCGGTGGCCTGCGACCGGCTGCGGCGGCTGGCCGCCTCGGAGGGGGAGCTGCTCATCGTCGGCGAGACCGGCGTGGGCAAGGAGGTCTACGCGCGGGCCGTCCACGAGGCCAGCGGCCGGCGCGGCAAGGGGCGCTTCGTGGCCATCAACTGCGCCGCCATCCCCCGCGAGCTGGTGGAGAGCGAGCTGTTCGGCTACCGGGCGGGGGCGCACTCCACCGCGCACCAGGCCAAGGCGGGGCTCATCGAGGAGGCGGAGGGGGGGACGCTGTTCCTCGACGAGATCGGGGAGATGACCGCCGAGGCGCAGATCAAGATCCTGCGTTTTCTCCAAGACCGCGAGCTGACGCCGCTCGGGTCGACGCGGCCGCGGCGCATGGACGTCCGGATCATCGCCGCCACCAACCGGACCGTGAGCGGCGGCGGCAAGGGGCCGCAGGGGCTACGCGACGACATCGTCGCCCGGCTCGGCGCCGCGCCCATCCACCTGCCGCCGCTGCGCAACCGGATCGAGGACCTCGGCGCGCTGGCCGCGCACTTCCTGGGCGCCTCCCGCGTGGGCCAGGGTCGGTTCGAGCAGCCCGCGTTCCGGGCGCTGGCGCTCCACGCCTGGCCGCTCAACGTGCGCGAGCTCGAGAAGATCGTCTCCACCGCCGCGGTGCTGACCGGCGGGACGCAGCCGATCGCCCTGCGCGATCTCCCGGAGCCGATCGCGAAGGCCATCGCGCTGCCGGCGGCGCCGGGCGCGCGCCGCTCGACGGGCCCGTCGCCCACGCCGGCGCAGCTCGAGGAGCTCTTGCGCCGCTACGAGGGGAACGTCGCCGACGTGTCGCGTGAGCTCGGCAAGCACCGCGCCGCGGTCTGGCGCTGGATCAAGAAGTTCGGCCTCGGTCCCCAGAAGTTCCGGCGCAACGAATAGCCGGCGCGGACGCGCCGGCGAGACGGCGACCTGTCAGCGCAGCTTCGCGGACAAGTCCGCATGCGGGGCCGGAATGACGACGGTCTCGTGCACCAGCGCCGCGTCGAGCACGCCGATGGCCGCTTCGACGGCGGCTTCGACCTCCGCGAGCGGGCCCGTGACGGTGAAGAAGGCCTTCCCGCCGATGCCGCGCCCGAGTTGCATCTCCACGATCCGGACGCGGGCCCCCTTGGCGGCGGCGTCGGCTCCGCGCACGGTCGCTGCCACGGTCTTCGTCTCGACGACTCCCAGAGACTCGACGCCGGCTTTGGCGTTCGCCTCGCCGGCGAGGGCCGGCCAGATCTCGGCGTGGGGTTGCTGAAGAATCAGCCTGTCCAGAAGCTGGTTCCCCGCCACGTCGACGCCGACGGTGAACGCCTCGTCCACGGCGGCCACCTCCCCTTCGACGAGGACCAGGTACTTGCCCGGGCTCACCCAGTCCGCGCGCACGAGGCCCACGGGCGCGCGCTTGCACATGGCGTCGGCCACGCGGTGCCCGCGGGCGATCGACGCGAGCTCCACCAGTGCGAGCGCGGGCCCCATCAGACGATCCGGAAGTATTCCTTGAGCGTGCAGCGCCGCTCGCGTGTGAAGTTGCGGACGGTGGTCAGCCCCTCGCCCGTCGGCGAGGCGATGGTGAACGAGGTGTAGCCCTCGCCGCCGTAGCCGAGGCCCGCCAGGTTGGAGGCGTTCTTGACGAAGATCGACGTGTTGATGGTGCGGGCCATGGCGTGGAGGTGCGCGATGTTGCGCGAGTACATGACCGCCGTGTGGCCGAAGCCGTGCTCGACCCGCTTGGCCATGGCGATGGCCTCGGCGGCGTCGGGGGCGCGCACGACGGGGAGCACGGGCATCAACATCTCGAGCTGCACGAACGGATGCTGCTCGTCGACCTCGGCGCACACGAGCCGCAGCTCGTCGCCCGCGGTGACGCCCAGCTGGCGGGCGATCACCCCGGCGTTCTTGCCGATGAAGTCCTTGTTGGGGTGGACGCCGCCCGTCCCCTGGTGGAGCACCAGCCCCTCGAGCGTCTTGAGCTTGCGCGCGTCGACGAACAGGCAGCCCGACCGCGCCAGCCGCTCGCGGAGCGCGTCGGCGATCGACGCCACGGCGATCACCTCCTTCTCCGCGGTGCAGATGATGTTGTTGTCGATCGACGCCCCGAGCACGATCCCCGCCGCCGCGACGTCGAGGTCGGCGGTCTCGTCGACGACGGCGGGCGGGTTCCCGGGCCCGGCGGCGATCACCTTCTTGCCGCTCCCCATCGCCGCCTTGACCACCCCCGGCCCGCCGGTGACCACCACCAGGCGGACGCCGGCGTGGCGCATGAGCGCCTCCGCGCTCTCGATCGTCGGCCGTTCGACGCAGGCGACGAGGTTCTCGGGCCCGCCCGCGGCGACGACCGCCTCGTTGAGCTGGTGGACGAGGTACGCCGACGTCCGCGCCGCGTAGGGGTGGGCGTTGAACACCACCGCGTTCCCCCCCGCCACCATGCCGATGCCGTTGTTGATGATCGTCTCGGTCGGGTTGGTCGTGGGGGTGATGGACCCGATGACGCCGTAGCTCGCCCGCTCGACGATGGTGAGGCCGTCGTCGCCCGAGAAGGCGATCGGCGCCAGGAGCTCGGGCCCCGGCGTCTTGTCGACGACGAGCGTGTTCTTCTTCACCTTGTCGTCGACGCGGAACCGGGCGATCTGCGGCACCGCCTTGCGCGCCGCCTCGCGCATCACGTCGATCCAGCGCCGCCGCGCCTCGAGCGCCGCCGCCTCGTTGGCCTCCCAGGCCCGGCGGGCCGCGCGCACGGCGGCCTCGACGTCGGGGAACACCCCCCGGCGCCCGCGCGGGATGTCGGCGTCGCGCCGGCGGGCGGGGAGCTCGCGCGGGGGCGGGGCCGCCAGGTAGCCCGGCGGCGGGCTCGTCACCGCCTCGAGCGGCGTCTCGGGCACGTCGCCGATGCGCGCCAGCACGCGATCGACGATTTCCTGGATGCGGGCCTCCTCCATCGACATCGCGACCAGTGGACGTTAACAGGATTTTCGATCAGGGTCAGGTCGTGGACGACCCTCCCGACCCCGACCCGCTCGAGGCGCTGCTGGCGCACGCCCGGGCGCTGGTCGGCGTGGAGCTCGCCGCGGTCGCCGACGCCCTCGGCCTCCCCGTCCCCATCGGCCGCGTGCGCAGCAAGGGCTGGTCCGGCCAGCTCCTCGAACAGGAGCTCGGCGCCGCGACCGGCGGCGCGCGCGGCCCCGACTTCGCCGCTCTCGGCGTCGAGCTCAAGACCGTCCCCGTCGACGCCGCCCTCTCGCCCCTCGAGTCGACCGCCGTCTGCCAGATCGATCCCATCGCCATCGCCGCGGAGTCCTGGGCCACGAGCTACGTCCGCCGCAAGCTCGCCTGCGTGCTGTTCATGGCCCTCGAGGTCCCGCCCGGCGGGCGCTCCGTCGGCGATCGCGTCGTCGCCGCCGCCCGCCTCTGGTCACCGAGCCCCGACGAGGAGCGCGCCCTCCAGGCCGACTTCGAGCTCTTCGTGCGCGACTACTTCCGCCGCGGCCGCGCCGCCGACATCACCGGCCACCTCGGCGAGGCCCTCCAGGTCCGTCCCAAGGGCCGCGACGCCGCCGACCTCCGCAGCGCCTACGACGCCGCCGGGCAACCGACCCGCGTCGGCAAGCACGGCTTCTACCTCCGCCCCGCGTTCGTGGGCCGCATCCTGCGCGGCCCGTGAAGATCAAGACGGTCGGCGCAGCGCCGGCTCCACGTCGAGCGTGCGCTTCTCGACGCCGCGGATGACGATGAGGTGCGCCGGCTTGCCGGCCTGCTCCTCCGTCAAGAGGCGGTGGAGGTCGTCCATCCCCGCGATCGGATGGTCGTCGAAGGCGACGACGATGTCGCCGTCGCGCACGCCGCCGCGCGCGGCCGGCCCGCCTGACTCCACCGAGACGACGAACACGCCGCTCTCGACGGGGAGCTCGTGGTGGCGGACGATCCGGCGGTGGAGGGGGACGTTCTGGCCGGCGAGGCCGAGGTACGACCGCCGGATCCGCCCCTCGTGAATCAGCTTCCCCATCACGAAGGTGGCGCTGTTGGCGGCGATCGCGAAGCAGATCCCCTGCGCCGGCATGATCACCGCGGTGTTGACGCCGATGACCCGCCCGCGCGCGTCGCAGAGCGGCCCGCCCGAGTTGCCGGGGTTGAGCGCGGCGTCGGTCTGCACGACGTCGTCGATGAGCCGCCCGTTCTTGGTGCGCAGCGACCGGCCGAGGGCGCTCACCACGCCCGCGGTCACCGTGCAGTCGAAGCCGTAGGGGTTGCCGATGGCGATCGCGATCTGCCCGACCTCGAGGCGGGCCGAATCGCCGAACGACACGGGGGCGAGGTCGTCGGCCTCGATCCGGACGACCGCCAGGTCGCTGTCCGGGTCGTCGCCGACCAGGTAGGCCGGCACGCGCCGCCCGTCGAGCAGCGAGGCGCTGATGCGCGTGGCGCCGCTGACGACGTGGCTGTTGGTCAGCACGAAACCGTCGGGCGTGACCACGAACCCCGAGCCGCTCCCCGTCGCTCGATCGGGGCGGTCGGGCCTGGCCGGGCCCCGCGGTTCCCGGGGCGGGCGGGGGGTCGGAACCTCCACGTCGATCCGAACGACCGAGGGGCTCACCTGGGCGGCGACGCCGGTGATCGTCCGGGAGTACTCATCGAGGAGCTCCCGATCCCGAAACGCGTCTCGGTCCGACTGACGCGCCGGCTCTCCGCCGGCAAAGGGGATCCGGGCCCCGTCCGCAGAAACGTGCTCGGCGCTCATCATGGTTCACCTCCTCGCCGAGGCCTTCAGCCCCCGGCGGGTCATCCCGTGGGCTTCCGGCCACACGGGTTTCAGTTTTCGCCATTTGTAGGCACCGTTCGCCGGGCGTCAAACCCCAGCTGCGGCCGGGGGTTTTGCGATACCGTCGCGGGGATGGGGGACGAGACCGAGCGGCTCGGCCGGGAGCTCGAGCGCAGGGACCGCGAGGTCGCCATCCTCAAGCGTGTCGCCCTCGAGCTCGGCGGGACGCTGGAGCTCGGCCCGCTGCTCGACACCATCTTGGCCTCGATGGACGAGGCGTTCGGCTTCTCGCACGCCATGGTGCTGCTCCACGACGTCGAGCGCGGCGTGCTGTCCGTGGCCGCCAGCCGCGGCTACCCGGAGTCCGGGGTGGGCGCCGAGGTCAAGCTCGGGGAGGGGATCATCGGCGTGGTCGCGAAGCGCCGGAAGCTGATGCGGATGGGCGGCATCCTCACGCAGCGGGGTTACATGTCCGCGGTCCGCGAGCGCGTCCGCGATCGGGACGGCGTCGACGTCGGCTCTGACGTCCCCCTGCCGGGTCTCGCCGACGCCTCGAGCGCCGTGGCCATCCCCCTCGTCGGCCGCGACGAGCTCATCGGCGTGTTCGCGGTCGAGAGCGAGCGGGCGGCCCTGTTCGACGACGAGGACCTCGGCCTCATCGAGGCGGTGGCCAACCAGGCGGGCCTCGCCATCCAGAACGCCCGGCTGCTCGAGGCAGAGAAGCGGCGGCGCGCGGAGCTCGAGGAGGCGAACGCGCTTCTGACCACCTGGAACGAAGCCAGCGCGCGCTTCGTCCCCTACGAGTTCCTGGAGATGCTCGGGCACCGCCAGCTGCCCGACGTGCGCCGGGGGGACAGCGCCCACAAGCTGATGTCGGCCTTCTTCTCCGACATCCGCGGCTACACCTCGATCGTCGAGAGCCAGGGCGCCGAGGAGAACATCCAGTTCATCAACGAATACCTCGCGTACATGGAGCTGCCGGTCCGCGACCACGCCGGCATCATCGAGAGCTACCACGGCGACGGGATCCTGGCGCTGTTCGGCGGCTCACCGGAGGACGCGGTGAAGGCCGCCGTCGCCAGCATGCGCGCCCTCGAGGTCTACAACGCCGAGGCGCGCCGGGCCCGCGGCCGCCCCCCGCTGCGCGTCGGCATCGGCATCGACACCGGGTGGCTGATGCTCGGGACCATCGGCGGGGCGCGGCGGCTCGCGGCCAGCGTCATCGGTGACGCCGCCAACACCGCCTCGCGCCTCGAGGGCGCGACCAAGGTCTACGGCGCGTCGGTCCTCGTCACCGAGCACACGCGCGGCGGCCTCCCCGACCCGTCCGCCTGGCGGCTGCGCCCGGTCGATCGCGTGCGCCCCAAGGGGAAGCGCAACCCGGTCACGCTCTACGAGGTGCTCGACGGTCTCCCCGAGGCCGAGCTCGCCGGCAAGACAGCGAGCCTCTCCGCCTTCGGGCAGGCGTTCGATCTCTACCAGAGCGCGCGGCCCGGCGACGCCCTGGTGCTGTTCGCCGAGGCGCTCCGGCTGTGCCCCTCGGACCGCGCCGCCCAGCTCTACGTCGGGCGCTGCTGGCAGCTCATCGAGCACGGGGTCCCCGAGGCGTGGGACGGGATCACCGACCTCGTGACGAAATAGCGCCCGCGACGCGTGTTACGAAGGAGCGCCCGGCAGGAGCGCCGCGGGCGCCGCGAGGGCGACCCGCTGGATCGAACGCACCTCGTAAATGTCGGCGCCTCGCAGCTTGAACACCCCGGTCATGCCGGTCACGGACGCCACCGCCTCGAGCTGCATGTCCATCTGCTCGAACGTCGGGCCCTCGGTCTCTCGACGCACGAACCGCGCCTCGAGGATCCAGCGGTCGCCGGTCTTGGGATCGAAGCAACGGATCTCCACGAACGGGTTCTCGGCGACGTTGCGCTCGGTCTTGTTGAAAAACTGAAAAGACAGCGCCACGTGCGTCGGGTCGACGTAGAAGACCTGGGAGACGTGGATCATGTTGGGCGTACCGTCGGCCGAGCACGTGGCCAGCATGCCGGCCAGCGCCCCTTGCATGGCCGGTTTGGCCTCGGCCGGGATCAACTGACCGGCCTCCCGGCGCCGGGACCGGGGGTCTGATCGAAGACCTCCTCGATCTGGACCCGCACGAGGTAGTAGAGGTCGTAGCGAATGCTGCGATAGTCCTCGGCGACGCGGGCCGGCAGGCCGAACGTCGTGAGCATCTTCGCCAGCTCCTCGGTCCGCGGGGCGATCCGCTCCGGGTCCTGAATCGGCCCGCGCACGTCGAGGCACCGGCCCTTGACCTGCACGCTGCGGTGATCGCCCCAGACCTTCGAGATCACGAGCGCGAACCGACCGTTGTCACGCAGGTTGTCGACCGTGTTCCGCGCGTACCGGACAGCGGCCGCGATCTCGCCGACCCCCGATTCCGGATCGAGCTCGAGCATCATGGACTCGACGGCGGTGGGCCGGTTGGCGGCGTCGCGCGTGGCCATGAACCCACCCATCTCCTTCAGGAACGCCGCAGCGTCGGCCGGCACCCGCACCTTTACCAAGTAACATGCGGCGACCACTCCACGCTAGCGCTTGGCGATCGAGAAGCTCGCGGTCTCGGTGTCGCCGGCGGGCGGCTGGCCCACGGGCCACGCGCGGTCGGAGAACAGCGCCGTCACCAGGAACCGATCGCCGCCCGACGCGACCAGCACCCGGGACGGCAGCTTCTCGCCGGGGCGGACCAGCCGGGCCATCGATCCCTCGACCGGGAAGACGGTGCTGACGGGCCCCTCGCCGTCCTTGATCCGGATCTCGAGGTAGCGCGAGCGCTCGCCCTTGAAGGAAAAACGGAGGCCGTCGCCGGCCTCGAGCACCGTCGTCGGATCGACAGTCCGGTCGGTGCCCCCGTGCCCGTAGCTGATCACGATCCCGGCGGCGCGGCCGCGGTCGCCGCCGCGCACGCCGAGGTACGGGTTCGTCGCCGGATCGGGGACGTGCGGGCGCGCCACGAGGAACCCGAGCCCGACGACGCCGGCGAGGACGGCGGTGAGGATGAGCGCGCGCTTCATCGCGTGGAGACGCGGCGACCTTCGCTCGACGCGTCTGTCGCGGGAGGGTCGGGGAACCCTCTGAGGGTTCCCGGATCACGCGAGCGCCGAGGCACGGCCCGGCGTCAGCCCTGCGTGGCGTTCGTGCGGCCGAGCGGCAGGACCAGGTCGACGTTGACGTGCGGCCGCGGGATGATGTGCACGGCGACCATCTCGCCGACGCGCTCCGCCGCCCGCTGCCCGGCCTCCGTCGCCGCCTTCACCGCCGCGACGTCGCCGCGGACGATGGCGGTGACGAAGCCGCCGCCGATCTTCTCGTAGCCGACGAGCTCGACCTTCGCCGCCTTGACCATGGCGTCGGCCGCCTCGACCATCGCCGTGAAGCCCTTCGTTTCGATCATTCCGAGCGCGTCTGCCATGGACTCTCCTTGGGTTAACGATCCTGGAACTTCTCGCCGGCGCGCCCGGCCAGCCCCTCGACGGCGGCGATGGCCGCCCCCGCGGCGGCGTCGATCTCCGCCTCCGGCCCGGACAGCCACAGCCGCCCGAACGCGCCGTAAGGTTGCACCTGCACCAGCGAGACGTGCGCCGCCTTCTCCGCCTCGTTGGCCGCGAAGGCGACGTAGCCCGCCGGCTCGGTCTCGAGGATGAACAGAGACTGCCCGGGGAGGATCATCATCCCCTGCGAGTTGCGGTTGATGATCTGAGCCTGGTAGGCCTCGATGGCGCGGATGATCTGGTTGGTGACCACCGTGGGCTTGATGCGGTCCTCTTCTCGCACCTCGAGGTGGCGGAGGATGGCCGCGCCCGCGTCGCGCACGTCGCCCTGATCGTCGGCGTGGATCTCGAGCAGGCCGTAGGCGCGCTCGACGATCTGCAGCGCCGGCACCACGCGCGTCGCCTTGAGCGCGATGTCCGTCACCCGGTTGATGGCGATCCCGGGCGCGATCTCCACGAACAGCGACGCCTGGCCCGGCACGGGCAGGAAGCCACGCGCCGTCTTGCCCATGAAGCTCGCCAGCTGCGGCTGCAGGGCATCCAGGAACGTGTAACAGCGGAGCGTGGTACCAGCCACCGCGGCTGAAGTTACAGTCTCGCCCGCCCCCCTTCAAGCGGGCATCAAGCGCGCGGCGGCCGCCGCTCTCCGGGTTTCGGTCACACCGTCATCTAGGGCCGCCCGATCACCCCCATCAGCTGCCCGGTGGCGCGGCCGTCGCGGCGGAAGGAGTAGAAGCGCGCGCGGTCGCAGCTGGTG
>Ga0318551_10000158_pt1 | contig 17793 bp, 20 predicted proteins | sample GRESIP082b2f19_FD_203511 | JGI IMG/M metagenome (GOLD analysis project Ga0318551, IMG submission 203511) | Tropical soil microbial communities from Luquillo Experimental Forest, Puerto Rico - GRE.SIPMG.082b2f19 | ecosystem: Environmental > Terrestrial > Soil > Tropical forest > Bulk soil...
GAAGTGCCCGTTGGGCTGGTAGTAGAAGAACGAATTGGGCGGGAAATTCTTGTTGGGCATCGCCGGTGGCCACGGGTCGCCGGTCTTGACCATCTGAATCGGCGTGAGCGCCGTGGCATATTTCGAGAGAGTATCGATGATGCCATCGGCCAATTGGGACGAGAGCACCACGCCCTGGATCGAGGTCGCGTTCACGGTGCCGATCTGGCCCGATTGAATGAGGCCCTGAATCGAACTGGCGTTGACGGTAGTGATGTTCGATGAGTCAATCGAACCTACAATCGAACTGGCGTTTACGGTTGCAATCTGGCCTGCCTGCACTTGCCCGATGATGGTCGTGGCATTGACCGAGCCGATCTGGCCCGATGAAATCTGGCCCTGAATGGTGCTGGCATTGATGCTGTTGATGACGCCCGCCGACAGCCCGCCCGATGCGATGCTGGCGTCCGTGACGCTTCCTGGCGGCGGCGGCGAGGGCGGGCCCGGGACCGATGAGCCTTTGTTGGAAGTCTGCCAGAGCGTGCGCTGGTTCAGAAGCCGCAGGATGGTTTCGAGGTCGGGCTGGGCCGCGCCGAACTGCGCGGTGTACATCACCAGCTCGGGGTCCACCCATTGCATGGCGAGGGCGCGGATCGTGTAGTCGCCCTCGATGCCGATGCGTTCCTCTTTGATGTGGACCTGCATTCCGCACTCCAGGCCGTCCGGTCCCCAGATGATAAAGCTGCCCGTCTCGATGGGGTACCCGTAAGTAAGCACCTGACTCTTGGCCTTGAGCGCGGCGTCCCATCCGGTCACGATGCTCGTGTCCACGATGCCCGAGGAATATTCGCCGTACTGCCCTATCGACACCGGATCGGAATAGCTGGCCGAAATCACCACGCCCGATGACTGGTCGGGCCCGCCGCGCACATACATGTGATTGATCGGGTTCGTGAAGTCGTGCTTGTAGCCTTCCACCCGCACCGGGAAAGTACTCACATAGTCCGGCGACGTGGACAGGCCGAACGGCGCGGCGGGCGCGGCCGAGGCCAGCGAGTAGTGCAGGCCTCCGTTGAAGTCCACGCGCCACTGGCCCATCGAAAGCGTAGTGAGTTCGTCCAGCACCTGTCGGCAGGTTTTGGTGAGCCAGTCGAAGGCGTTGATCTGCGGCACCAGATTGGCGATATCCGCCAGTTGAATCTTGGGGCAGAACTTGCCGAGAAGCGCCGTGATGATGCCCTGGTCGCTGTTGGGCAGCGTCAGCGCGAAGCTCGAATCCCAACACACCGCGCGGTCGAGCCATGCGGCCCAGTCGTTCATGTCGCACTGATAGAACAGGCTGAAGCCGGGAGTGTCCGACTGCTGCATGGTGATGGCATAAATCTGGCCGTCGAAGAGCTTCGTCACTCCGTCCCGCCCGTCGAGGATGGCAACCTCGTATAGCTCCTTGATGCCGATGGAATACACATCCGTGTCATAGATTGCGGAGTCATAGCGGGCCATTGCCGCGTTCAGCGCCTGACCCATGATCGAGATGGACGCCGTGGTGATGCGCTTGGTGGAATCGAAGGCGATCCGCGTGGCCGACAGCAGGCAGGAGCCGGTCACATCGCTGCCGTTCAGGATGATCTTGATATTCATCGCTTTTTGCGGCGGGCGCGGAGCACGAAATACCGCTCGATCAGCGGCCAGAGCAGAATCGACAGGAGGCCGATGATGGAAAGCGCGAGTCTCATCCTTTAATCGCCACCATCTGACCCGTTAAGTTGGCCGCGATCTGGTTGCCTAACTGCCGCGCGGCCTCTGCGGTCGTGAGGTTGCCCGCATTGATGGTCACGGTAAGCTGCTGGAACCCGGTCGTAATCGAATCCCGCATGCTGGCCGCAATGTCGCGGATATCTTCCAGCACGCCCTTGATGTCGGGCAGGTACGGCAGCACGCCGTTCTCGATCATGTCCTTCATGTAATCGAGGTCGCCCAGCGCGTTGTTTGACCAGTCCTTGAACAGGTCGCGGAGATTTTCGGTCGCCTTGGTGTTGGAACCCCAGGCCAGTTCCTCATCGATCTTGAAGAGCACGCCCAGGATGCCGCCGTCCGCGCGGTCGCCCACATACATCATCGTGTAACGGGTGTTGTGCTCGATCGATGCAAGCTGCGCTCCCATGTGGATGTTCTGGATATCGCCGATGATGCCGGTGATCGCGCTTACCACGGAGCCGACTGCGCCCACGCCGCTCAGGAGCGAACCTGCCGAGCCTGCTATGCCAGCCGCCGCGCCGCCAGCCCCGCCAGCCGCGCCCACGCCGGGGATGGCCTGCCCGACCTGCCCCATCGTTGCCGACGACGTGGCAAGGCTGCTGCCGCCGCTGAAGAGGTTCGTGACCGTGCTCCCGATCTGCTTGAGCGAGTCGAGCACGCCGCCCAGGCCCTGCCCGCTGAGCAGGTTGGCGATGGTGGTGGAAATGAAGTTTTCTATCGCTTTGGTAACCGGCTCCAGGAACCCCTTGAGCGCGGCCTCGGCGATGCTCTGCCACATCGCCGTCATCACATCGGCGAAACTGCCCTTGCCGGTGACGACGGTCTTGATCAGGTCATCGAACATCGTGCTAACCGCGCTGTGAATGCCGTCGTAGGCCGTCTTCCACTGCGAGGTCGTGATGTCGAGATGGTTTTGGAGATCCTGTTCCTGCGCGGCCAGCTGGTTCTTCTGGGCCTCGGTCACTTCGCCGCCAAGCTGCACCGTCGTCTGCAATTGAATCTGCTGGTTCCTTACCCATGCCTCCTGCAACTGCACCGCGCTGGCCGTGCCGCTGGCCGCGATGTCGTCATACGCCTTCTGGGCCTTGGCCGCGGAGTCCGTCAACTGCTGCGTGACCGTGACGCCCAGGATTTTGTATTCGTCCTCGACGGTCTTGAGCGCAGCCACGCCCAGCTTCGTCCATGCATTCGCGGTCTGGCCTGCGGCCGCAACCTGGATGGCCGCAGAGGCCTCCGCTGAATTACCCACGCCCACGAGCGAGGCCTGCACCTCGGTGGCCGACGTGAGCGTGTTCTGCGCTGCCTGCTGCTGCGTCTGGTCGTTCTTCTGCACGGCGGGCGTGTACTGGTCGTTGTACTGCGTGACCTCCTGGCCCACCAGATCGAACAGCTTCTTTTGCGCGGTCGCTACGTCGGCGCTCGTGGCGAGGCCCGCCTTCTGAAGGTTCTGCACTCTCGCCACGGCATCGGCTGCGTTCTGAATCTGTTGGGTGAGCGATTCAATCGACGTAGCGCCGAGCGTCTTCATCGCGTCATTCAACTGGTCGAGCGGCGGCTTCGTATTCTCCAGCTGCGTCTGAAGGTCCTTCAACTGGTTTTTCAGGTAGTCGGGGATCGGCTGGCCCAGCTGCGTGAACTGCGCGATCAGTTGCTGAAGCAGCCCGATCTGCGCCTTGATGTAAGGCGCGGAGTCCGTGCCGAGCGACTTGCCGATGGCGTCTGAATAGTCGCTCCATTTCTGGATGGCCGCATCCAACTGCTGGTCGGTCTGGACGCCCACGGCGTTCAGCGCCTCGCCGTAGGCCTTCGCCACTGCCGCCGCCTGGGCCTGCTGCGCGTTGGCCAGTACCTGCCGCGCGGCGTCCACGTTGGCCTGCACCGCGAGGCCCGCCTGCATGTCGGCGGTGGTCTGGTCGAGCGCCTTCTGCGAGTTCGCTACCAGACCGTCATAGTACTCCTGCTCCGTGATCGCGCCCTGCTTATAGGCATCCGCCACGGTGGTGTTCATCATGGTGGCGATGGCCTGCTGCTTAGTTACCAGGGCGTCGAATGCGGCCTGCTGCTCGGCCGCGCTCGTCTTGCCGGAAGTCGCAAGCAGCGTGTATGCCGCGCCCGCCTTATCAGCTGCGCCCTCCAGCGCAGGCAGGCCGGTTACGCCGAGCGACTTGTAGGCATCGGCCAGGGCCAGCGTGTCGGTCACAAGCTGACGCGTCGCCGCCGATGCCGTGGCCCAGGCGCTGCCCATGATCTTCTCGGCATTGGTCGCGCTCTCGTTGATGCCGCCGTACATGGCCGCGAAGGCCTGCGCGGTCGCGGGCGCGACGGCATACAGCGCGTCGTAGGTCTTCTTGAGGGCCTCGTTATAGGCAAGCTGCTCGGCGGCGGCTTTCTTGGCCGCGGCGTCGTCTTTCGCCTGCTGCGCGGCGGCGGCTTTTTCCGCGTTCGATTGCGCGAGGTCTGCCGCCTCTTGTTGTTTCCGCGCGTTGATGGTCGCTTGGGTCTGCGCGGCGTTGTCTTTGATCGCCTTCGTGTGGGCATCGACTGCGGTCTTGTTGTCTGCGATGGCCTTCTGGCCACGGCTCCAGGCATCAGTCAGGCTGTTCACCGTGTTCGCCACGGCGGGTATCGACATCGCCCACTTGCCGAGGCTCTGAATCCAGCCGCCGATCATGCCGAAGAACTGCTCGAACTTTTCGACTAGCCAATCGACTACGCCGCCGACGATGGATTTGAGGTTCGTCCAGGTCTGTCCTACCAGCGTGGCAATGCCGCCGAAGGCGCTGCTGAACCAGCCGCCCACGCCGCTCCAGAGGGCCTTCCAGCCCGCTACGATGTCATCCCATAGCTGGATGAACACCGCTTTGATGGCGGGCCACTCCTCATAGACCCATTTACCGATGAGGCCGAGAGCCGCGATGAGCGCGACGATGGGCGCAACCGGGCCGGTGAACGCCGCAGCTACCACGCCGAGGGCGGCGCCCAGGATCGGCAGCGCGGTCGAGATGGCGACGATTGCGGGGATTGCTGCGCCGACCGCCAGCGCAACATCCTTCACCGGCTGGCTCAGGTTCGTCCACCACTGCGCGGCGTCCTGCACCAGTTGTGAAATCTGCATCAGCACGGGCGCGAATGCGTTCAGCGTGCTCAGGATCGAATTGCCGATGGCCTCCTTGGCCTCTTCGCCCGAGTTCTCCAGGATCTTCATCGCGCCGGTCCACGTTTGGCCGGCGAGTTCCGCGGAACCCTGGAACCGCTGCTTGAGGTCCTCGGTCACGGCCTCGGTCACGGTCTGGGCCGTCACCATGCCCTTCTTGACCATCTCCTCGGCCTGGGAGACGGAGACGCCGAGCTGCGCCGCGAGGTCGCCCCAGGCATCCACGCCCGCCTGCTCGAATGCCTTCATGTCACGCGCCGACGCCACCAGACGGCTCTGCATCCCATCAATCGCGCCTGAGACGTTATTGATCCAGTCGGGGCCTTGCTTGAGGCCGGATGCGGCATCCACGAGGGCCCTCATCGTCTCCGTCGTCTGCTCTGCGGAGACGCCGACCAGCATCATCTGCTGCGCGGCGGGCCCGAGCACGTCTGCGAAATCGAAGACCGAATGCAGGCTCAGGTCCTTGATGGCCTCGAAGGTTTCCCTGGACTGCTCGGCGCTGCCCGCCAATATGTCGAAGCTGGCCGCGAGCTTGTTCACCTGAACGGCGGCATCGATGCAATCGGACGCAAACTCCGCGATCTTTTTCGAGAGTTCGGCCACGCCCGCGGCCTCGACCATCTGGCCGAAGGCCTCGGTCATCTTGCCGACGCCGTTGGCCGCGTTCTCCGAACTCGATTGGATCTGCGAAACCATGTCCTTGAGCGAGGACAGGAATTCTGCATTATCGAGCGTGGCTCTGGCTTTTAGTTCGCCTGCATCAGCCGCCATAGCGTCTTACCCTTCCCGACCAGAAGGCCTGCGCGTATGCGTCGTAGCTCTCGATTACGCCGTCCGACTGCCCTGGCGCGAACCTGGAGGGCGGGCGCTCTCCCGGCAGCGCATAGCGGCCTCCCGGCGGCACGGGCGCGACGAGCACAGCCGGTCGGCCCTGCATGGTTGCAGGCGCGGGCGTCGGCTCATGGATCGAGAGACGCGCCCGCCGCTGCAACATGAAGTCGAGCGGCTCCATGAACGGCGTCTCTTTGGCGCGGTTGACGTTGAAGACCGCCCACGGGGCGAGGGCGGCATGGTATTCGAGCATGTCCTGGAATTTCAAATCACGCTCCGCAAGAGCGTTAAACTCTTCGAGGGTGAGGTTCCAGAATTCTAGTTCACTGAGCCGGAAATCGTACCGGCCAATGGCCCAGAGGTCGAGCCAGCTTGGGCTGGCCGTTCTGCGTTTGGGAGCGCCGCCAGCAGCTTCTCCATGTCGGGCCATCGCCCCGTCACGCAGTAGGCCAGCACGGGCGCGAGGTCGATCAGCATCGACGCATCGACGTTATCCTCGACCCACTCCAGCGTGATCTCCTGGTCTGCCTGCCTGAGGCCGTAGAAGAGGATCACCGCCAGCTGCTCGGGGTCGCGCATCGCATCGCCCATGCCCTTCAGCACCGAGATGCCGCGCTCCGATTGCAGGAGGCGCAGCGTCTTCAGCGTGAACCGCAGCTCCAGGCTCTTGCCGCCGATAGTGATCTTCACCGGCATTCCTGGTTCAGGTTGTGAGTAAGGCATAGGTTTAAGTCGCCATCTGCGTGATGTTGAACGTGAGGCCCAGGCCGGTGATGGCAATCGAGCCGGAACGCGGCGTGCCCGCCGTGCCCGCAGCCACGGCGTAAGTGACGTTGCCGTCGCCCTGCTGCGGCGCGGTCGGCGTCGTGATCGTGATCCAGGGATCGCTCGCCACGGCGGTCCACGGGGCCGCGCTGCCGCCCGCCGCCACGGCGAAGGTGTTGGTAGGCGCGCCCGCATTCGGCACCGTCAGGTTTTGGGGCGGCGTGAGCGTCATCGGCGCGGGCACGGTCACAAACGGCGACGTGATGCGGACGGCGACGTTGCGCGTCATCACGCCCGCGACCTTGTAATCCTCGCCCAGCGTCTTGACGAAGCCCTTGAACTGGCGCGTGTAGTGGGTCGGGTCGGGCGCGACCAGCTGCCACTTGGTCACGATGCGGTTGAAGAACAGGTATTCGAGGCCGTAATTGGAACTGGCCACCTGCGTCGGCGAGCCGGGAATCCAGTAACAGGGAAATGCGATGTCGCCCAGGTCGATCAGGCCGGGAATGGTCTGCTTGATGGGGATGCCGGTCGAGTGCGAAGTGACATCGACTTCGGCCATCGCATTGGTGGGTCCGGTAATGTCGCCCACGCCCTCAATCGTGGTATAAGCCTCGGGCGACGTAGATGATTGGACTTGAATTAGAGTGCCGTATGCGGGGATGCCGCCGACAGACGGATCAGCGGCCGCGCGCGGCGTGACTTGTTGCGTGCTCATTGGTGTGACTCCTTCGGGTTGGCGTTACGGGTGGGCTTGCGGATTGATCCAGGTAGTTGAACATGATGCGGTATTCCTGGATCACTTGATAGAGAAGCGTGTCGCTCTCCCAGGCCCACGTCTGCGTCATGTAGAACGTGTGGCCGATGTGGACGTTCTCGAAATCGCCCGCCAGCGTGTGCAGGTACATGCGCGTGGAATCGGCGATGGCCAGGGCGCGGGATTGCGAATTGTCGAAGATGGAAACCTGATAGTCCCTCTCGATTTGATCGAGCGGGCCATGCTGCGTGACCAGCTGCGTCGGGTTGACCGGCCCCACCATGAAAAAGACGATGTAGGGCGTAACTGCCTGCGTGTTCGGCTTCTGCGGCGCGCGCATGAGGAACACGCGGTCGGCGACGAGGTTGGTCTGGATCAGAAGGTCGCGCAAGGTTTGCTCGAAGATCACCATGTCAGTCGGGCGGGTGATAGGCGTTCGCGGTCATGGTCGCCTCGATGATGGTCTTGACTCCAGGCGCAAGGTCGGCGGCGTAGGTCGAAGCCATTTGCAGGAAGGCGGGCCGGAAGAACGGGTGCGGCGACATCTTGGAGGTCCCGAACTCGACCCACGGCGCATAGGGCGCGATCCGCTTGCGGGCCACCAGGAATACGCCGCGCTGCGTGGCCGGTCCCGGCGTGGCGATGAGAGACCGTTTGAGCGTTCCAGGCGGATACTTTTTCGCCGCCTTGCCCTCGACCTCCTTAGCGATGGGCGCGAGGTTCCGCGCGTTCTCGATCATGGCCGAGGCCGGAACCAGGATCGCCCGCTTGATCTGCGGGTCTTTATCGTCCAGCTTGACGCCGACTTCGTTGAAGGCCTTTATCATTTCCTTCCAGCCGGTGAGCGAGAATGTGACCTTTGCGCCCGCCATACGCCCTCACGGGTGAAGCTGCACCGTCGTGCTGGCCCAGGACTGCTGGCCGGTGAGCGTGGCCGTCACCGTATCCGTGGCCTGCGCGGCAATGGCCGCAGGCGCGGAGTAGAGGCCGCTGGCCGTCACCGATCCTAAGGCCCCAGGCCCCATGCTCCAGGTGAATGCCGCGCCCGCCACCACGCTGCCGTCGGGGTTCGCGGCCGTCGCCGTGAACTGCTGCGTTTGCCCAGGCCCGAGCGATGCGCCCATCGGCTGCACGGTCACCTTGATGCCCGCCGTCCGCTGGCTGTAGGTGAAGGTGTTCTGGCTGTTGCGGTCGGAGCAGTTCATGGTGTGCGTCGAGCCGCCGCCGTCGAAGGATGCGCTGGCGGTCGAGCTAACCCAGTCCGTGCCTTGCATGTAGGCATCGAGCGCATCGAAGACGGACTGCGCGTCCTGGACGCTCTTGGCATTGGTCATAAAACCTCCTGAAGCGAAAGCTGGTATTGGATGCGCCGCCGCGCGATGTCCCACAGGCCTTTGATCTCATACAGGTGCTCGTGGTCCTGGATGCGCCAGCGGGCGTCGATGTCGCTGCGGTAGCGGATGTACATGGTGACGACCACGGTCTCCACGGTGCGGCCCGCCTCATTCACTTCCTGGCCGATGTCGGGATTGATGCCCGCCCACACGTCGGTCACCGCCGTGTATCCGGTGATCTCGTCGTTCGCCGCGTTGTAAACGGGCGCAAGCAGAGTGACTCTCTTATCTAACTCGCCCGAGCCGATGGTTGGATCGAACTTAGTGCGGCCCATGACTTAGGTATAAGTCGGGAAATCGCGCTCCATGCTGAGTAAGTCAGTGTAGGCCAGCGGCATCTCGATGCCCTGGCTGGTGCGGCCCGTGCTCACGGCCTCGCGGTTGCGGTACCAGTGAGCGATGAGCAGCAGCATCGCAAGCTGAATGTTCTCGCCCACGGCGTCGTCGATCTGGTAGCGCAGGAAGGTTTCCGTCCGGAGCCGCGCGGCCATCTCGTACATCGTCAGCAGCTCGTCGTCCACCGTCTGGTCAGGCTCGATGTGGCAGTGCAGCTTGATGAGGTCGAGTTGCAGCACCGGAGGCCTTCCGCTGGCGGATGGCGAGGGCGGCACGGGCGGGGCGGGCGTCGGCGGCGTCCCGGCGTCCCACCAGTCGTAGGGCGTAGTGAACCACTGCGGCGCGGTGAGCGTGACCATGTTGCACACGAAGTTGTCCTGGTCCTCATAGAGGCCGGGTTCGTACTGCCGCGCGGGCGAGGGATCGGTCGGGACCTGCACGAAGGGAACGGCGGGCGGCGGCGGGTCGCCGGGAAGCAGCCGTTCGTCGGCCTTCTTTTCCTGCGGCCCGGGCTGCGTGCGCGGCCGCGCCATCCCGCGTTTGATGAGCGCGGCCGCAACGGAGTCAGGCACGTTCAGGACAGCGCCCGCGCGGACCTGAATGCCGCTTGGAAGCTCGATGTCCTTGAGCGCCTGAATGGTGGTCATGAGTTACTTCTTGGCTGGCTGGTGCGATGCATGGGTTACCGGCGCGGCAGGCCCGCTGGTTCCCTCGGGCCCAGGCAGTATGGCGCTGAACGGCCCGCCGCCAGCGCACGGAGGACACGAGAACGGCCCGCAGACGAAGGCCTGCGGCACGAACACGGCGAACGCCACGCGCTCCTCGGCGCGGATCGTGACCAGATTGCGGACGAAATCATCTTCATTCTGAAAAGCGATTTCGACGGTGACCGTCTCGCGGTCGAAGAGGGCGCACTGGCCGGGGAACGCGCCCACCAGGAAGTCGCCCACGTTCATGTTGGGCGTAGTGACTACCGGCAGGCCCCAGACGCGCAGCAGGCCGTCCTCGCGCGGCGAGCGGTCGTTCAGCACGTAGCTGCCGAAGGAGGTCTTCATCATTTCGAGTTTGGCCTCGTCGGTCGGGTTGAGAATGATCGCGTTCGGGAAATAGAACTGATTCTCGATGTGGGTCTCGGCGATATTCAGTTCGTCGAGCGAGTTATAGGTGTTGCCGGTTCCCGGCGGCGTCCAGAACGTGGCCTCTTTGGTCGCCTGGGGCATGATCCCCCACAAGTGGCCCGCCGTGTTGTCGCCGTAGAGGATTTCCAGGTCTTCCTTGAGCAGGCAGAACAGCGATAGCTTCTGTTGGATCGTCGCCATGATGAACGGCACGTCCTGGGCCATCTGGCGCGACACTTTGACGAAGGTGGCGATGGTGCGGACGTTGGCCGTGTAGTCGGTGTACGTGACGCCGGTCTGATTCTTCCTGTCGCCTTCGTTCACCTGATAATCGGCCTTGGGCACGGTCCACAATTCACGCACGTACTCGACGGCGTTGGTGCCGTCCAAAGGGATCACCGGCACCACGTCTCGCATCACCAGCGGCGGGAAGTGCTGCGGGATGAGGCCCACGCGGTACGGGAAGATCGGGTACGCGCCCGCGGGCGGCACGATCTGGGTCGGCCCGCCTTCCACGATGGTCGTCGCCGCCTTCGTGAAATCGGGGCGGATGCGGCCCTTGATGGTCGTCTGCATATTGAAGCGGCCGTTCCAGTTCGAGGTCTTGAACGAGTCGCTCTCGACCACCTGCTGGGCAAGGCCCTTCGGCTCGGGCAGGCCCAGACCGCCCGATCCAGGCGGTCGGCTCGACCGCTCCATGAGGCCCTTGATCTGCGTGGCCTGGGCCTCGATGGTCGCGGCGTGCGCAGCCTGGGTGGCGGAAATCTTGTCCACCTTCTCGTTCATTGCCGCGTCGAGCTTGCCGAGTTTGTCGCGGGCCTCGGGATCGACGTAGCCCTTCTGGTCCCGCTGTCGGCCGCATTCGTCGAACATTTCCTTCCATTGCACGCGAAGCTGCTTCAACAGCTCGATATCGTCGTGCGCTGCTTGTGCTGGCGTCATCTGCTAAACCTCCATCGGTTCGCGGGCGAAGGCCCGCAGTATGCGGCTGTGCCGCTCGTAAGCGCCATCGGGCGTCCCACGCGATGGCAGATTCAGTTCCGACACGAGGCGCAGGATGCGCTTGGCGTCAGACCGTGAGAAGCGCTCTGCCTCCCGCAGATGCCTCTCGAAATCGCGGAAGGTCTTCACGTCGGCCACATAGGCCTTCGGCTGCGCCGGAAACGGCGTCAGGGACACTTCCCACAGGTCGATGGAATTAATGAGCCGCGAATTATCATCCGCGTTCCATTCCCAGTCGTCCGCCACGAAGCCGATGGAGAGGCCCATGCGGAACCCCACTTCGGCGGCGGTCTTCAGCATCGCATAGGCGTCCGCGCCCGCGCTGGTCGATGTGGCAAGCTGGCCCGATAGCATCAGGCCCTTGCCGTCCTCGGCCAGCGAGGTCGAGAACCCGAGCGGCAGCTGGTCCGAGTCGTGGTTGTAGAGGATCGGCACCTTGCCCTTCTTGTCGGCGATGGTCTGGCCGAAGGCCCCCGGCGCGATGCGGTCGTTCTGCAGGTCGCGCGTGTAAGCCGACGCATAGCCGCTGAAGACGCCGTTGCCCTCGGTCTTCAGTTCGCGGAACGTGTAGGCCTTGTACTCGCAGACGCCAGCGCGGTACATGCGCTCCAGCGCATCGTCGCGCGACGAAAGGTCGGGCGCGTCCCTGCCCGCGTCGGCGATGTGCTTCGCCAGATGGTTGTAGACGCCCTTGCGGTCGGAGTCGGGAATGTTCGCGCCGCCGCGGCCCCCGTTGAGCACGCCGATGCCGCTCGACGCCGCGCGGGAATTGGCCGCGCCGACGTCACCGTCCGAGTTCACCATGTGGTGCGGGAACTTGTACGCGCTCTTAGTGGCCGGATCGCCTTCGGGGTCCTGCCAAGCGAACATGCTGCGGTAGTAGCTCTCGTCCTGGCCGTTCATCATGTTGGCCACCATGTCGCCGGCATTCCAGGCGGCGTCGGTCGTGCCGGTAGTGTGTGATCGGATCGCTCCCATTTACGTTGCTCCTTTCGGCGCGGCCGCTGGCGCGGGCATGGCCGGTTGCTGCCCTGGCGGCGTCGGAACCATGTTCAGCGGCGTCAGGTAATCGTCGCCGCCCTCGAAGGTGTTCATGTCCTCCCTGGTGCGGATCTCGTTCGGGTTGAGCCATCCCCACTGACGGCCCACGGCATAGCTCGCGTAGCGCGTGGCGATGTCGCCGCGCTCGAAGGCGTCCAGGTTGAAGCGCCACGAGAAGCCGGGATCGAGCAGTGCCTTGTCGACGCCCTGTTCCAGGCAGCGCACGTAGGGATAGAGCGTGTAGCGGAGGAATTCGAGCGACTGCTGCTCGACCGAGGCGTAGGTCGGCTTGTCCATCGCGCCGATCAGATGCGGCGGCACGCCGAAGATGCGGGCGATCTGCTCGACGCTGAAGCGCTGCTCCTGGATATACTGAAGCTGGTCGGGCGGGATGCCGATGGGCGAATATTTCATGCCCTCTTCGAGCACCGCGATGCGGCCCGCGTTCGACGGCCCGCCGTGAATCTGCATCCACGAATCGCGGATGCGGTCCACCTGATCCTTCTTCAACTGGCCTGGATACTCCAGCACGCCGCCAGGGCTGCCGCCATTGTTGTAGAGCGCCGTGGCGTAGGTGGTCGAGGCCGTCGCGAGGCCGATGGTCAGCTGGTGGTAGATGAGCACCGGCAGGCCGAAGTAGCCGTCCATGGTGAACATGCGGAAGTGAATGATCTGCTCGTCGGTGAACACGTTGAACTTGCCGCGAAAGTCCGAGTAGTAGTAGCTGAACGTGCCGTCGAGATTGAGCACCATCGAGACGCGGGCGGGATTGAGCGGCCAGATGCCCACCACCTCGCCGCCCATCGTGTCCACCCAGGTGTAGCCGTTGCCGTAGAGCAGCAGGCCCAACAGCGTCGGCTGAAGCCACTGCTGCAACGGCATCATCGGATTCGGCGAGGCCGTGAGCAGCGCATAAAGCGGGTGCTTGGTCGCGGGCTCCTTGCCCTCGGGCGTCACCGTGAACAGGTCCGCAGGCAGAGCCGCGATCGATGTCGAGATGAGGCGGCAGCAGGCCCACACGGCGGCGGAGGAGAGGGCGGCGTTCGCCGCCGGTGAGATGCCGATTACCCCGGGCATCGTGTTAACCGGCGTGCCGGTGGCCGTCCAGGGCGTTGCGCCCGTGGTCTGGATCGGCGTGCCGTGGATGGCCTTGAGGCGGTCCGGGCCGCGCCTGTGGTTCGACTGGCCGAACCTCTGCGGAGACTTCGGGAAGAAACGGTCGAGCGCGTTGCGGATCAGATTGACCATAGCCCGCGCTCCTGGTAGGACTGCGTTTCGCCCTGGCGGTACATGCCGCGATGAATGCACATCAGCAGGGCCACCACGCCGTCGATCTTCTTTTCGTTCGATTCCTTGGTCGGCTTCATCAGGTCGCCCGACCGCGCCACCTTCACGTTGCTGAACATCCAGGCCAGCACGGGGTCGCCGTCGTGGCGGATCTTGCCCGAGAGCACGAGGCCCTCCAGTTCGACCATCGCGGGCGACATGTTGGGCGCGGTCTGCCGCACCTCGACCGGCTTGCGCAGGCCCGCCTTCTCGATGTCGTTGACGAGCGGCCCCGCGTCGTAGGGATCGAGGGCAATCTCGCGCACATCGTGCTGCGCGGCCACGTCGCCCAGGTTACTGATGATGTAGTCGAAGTCAGTGATGACTCCCGGCGTGGCCGTCAGCCTGCCCATCGTCTCCCAGGCCTGATAGTGCGAGTTCTCGGCGCGGTTCACAGTTTCCTCGGGCAGGTAGTAGCGCCCGAAGACGGCCCACCAGTCCCGCTGCCGCGTCGGCGGAAACGCGATCATGAGCGCCGCGAGGTCGGACCGCAATGCGAGGTCGATGCCCACGTAGCACGGCTCGTCCGCGAAGTCCTCGATCTCCAGCTTCGGCTCGGCGCACTTGTCCCACGCGCCAGCGGGCAGCCATGTGATGGCCGCGTTAATCCAGATGTTCAGGTGCTTGGTGAAGAACGAGGCCTGTTCGCTCGGCATCTGCATGGCCCGCTTGGCGTCGGCCCGCAGGCCTTCGGGGAACACGCTCACGCCGTAGTTGGGATTGGCCTTGGCCCAGGTGGCCTCTTCCCATGGGTCGTCGCCGTCATCGACCGTGTAGACCATGCCGAAGTATGCGTCGTCCTCGATGCGGCCTTCGAGGATGTCGAGCACATAGTTGCGCTGGTCGTAGCAGACCGAGGCGCGGTTGAGGCCTGCGGTCGTGATGGCCCACACGAGCGGCTGGATGCGGGAGCCGGTCGCCGTGATGAGCACATCCCACAGGCCTCTCGTTGCATGGGCGTGCAGTTCGTCCACCAGGGCGGCGTGCAGGTTGAGGCCGTCGAGATTCGAGTACTCCGCGCTCAGGGCGTCGAAGCGGCTGGCCGTTTCCTGCTGCACGATCGCATGGGCCAGCACTTCCACGCCGAAGCGGCTGCGGTAGCCCGCCTCTTTCCGCGCCATCAGTTGCGCGTCGGTGAAGACCAGCTTCGCCTGATGGAGGGCCGAGGCCGCGCTCACCACGTGCGCCCCAGGCTCGCCGTCGCAGGCCAGAAGGTAAAGGCCCACCGCGCTCGTGAGCGTGCTTTTGGCGTTCTTCCGAGGCACTTCGATGTAGACGATCCGAAAGCGCCGCGCCCCGGTGGCTCTCGCCTTCCAGCCGAAGACCGACATCAGGATGAAGGCCTGCCACGGCTCAAGCTCGATCCGCTTCTGGTGCTTGGCCCACACGCCGTGAATGTGCGGGAAGTGCTGCACCACTTCGCAGACCAGCTCGGCCGCTTTGGCGTCGAAGTAGAAGGGCGCGTCTTTGGCGGCGAACCGCTTGAGATCGTTCAGATGCCGCTGGCAGGCCCGCTTCACCCAACCGCAGCCGCGCTGGCCCGCCGCCGCGGACTCGGCATAGCTCTGGCCCCGCGCTACATTCGGCGCTGTCCGCGTGAGCGTGGGCACTTGTCACCAGATGACGTAAGCGATGGCCAGCGTGTCTCCGCTGGCCGCGTAGATGTAAGTCGCGGTCAGGTCCCAGGTAATCGATGCGGGCGTGGGACCGACGCCCGCCGCAGGCAGCACGAGAGTGTCGGCGGCGTTGAGCGGGATGCCGCGATTCGCCGTGGCATTCGGCCCTCCGACGCGCGACGATGATGCGCCGCCAGAGATTTCCCTGATGACGAGCATGAGCGCGGTCGTGGGCGCGGAGAGGCCAGCCGCTGTAATCAGATCCGAGATTGCGTGCGTCTGATTGTCGCCGGTAAAGTCGGGCAGCGTGATGATGTTCATGTAAGCGTTGCAGCGATGGCCCAACAGGCGAGGCCTGCGGCCATGAGGTTCCGTCGCGGGTAATCGATGCCCATTGCCGCGAGGGCAAGCAGCACGACGGCCAGCAACATCAGAATCAGTCTCGCAGTCGGCATGGCGGCGGCTCCTTTCATCCGGTTGCGATTTCATCCCACCCGCCGCTGTAGCGCGGGTCCAGGTCCCCGATGGCGATGCGCGTGCGGCTGGCCGGTGAGAATCCCAGGTGATCGCAGGCCCGCAGCATGATGAAGGCCTGCTTGTTGACGACGGCGAGGTACGGCGACTGGATCGGCACGTCCGACTTGGGCGGCTTCACCAGCAGGCCGAACTTGCGGACCTCGGCGGTGGCCTTGCGATGCAGGACATGCGCGATGCACCACGTTTCGAGCACCGCGGAATCGATCCGCTTCAGCAGGCCTGCGGGCGCGTTCTCGATGGCATAGCTCCAGACCGCTTTCAATTCCTCATCGAAGTGCGCGGGCGGTTCCTTCAGATCGCCGATGGGCTTCGGCTCGTTCTTGTTCAGCTTGCGCTTGCCCGGGTTGCCGCGAATGATCTTGAGCGCGGTCGGCACCGGAGGCCTGCCCATCGCCATTACGTTGTCCTCCCCGTTGTGGCGTACCACCTGAGCAGGCCCCGGTCTTCGATCCGCCTCTTCTGCCTGAGCGCCATGCGCGGCGGCTCGGGCGCGGCGAGGCCTTCTTTCAGCTTCAACGGGGTCGTGAAGTGCTTCCATGCATTCTTGATGGAATGCTGCGCTCGGCCCCAGCGCCGCCGCGTCGTCACCACTCCAGGCCACATGCGCTCCAGCGACCGCGCCATCCGCACGCGGCCATCGCCTGCATAGAGTTCATCGGTGTTGCCGCCCTTCATCTTCATCGTCGCCACCTTCTGAATCAGGAACGCCGAGACGAGAACGGTGCACCAGCCGCCCGCCAGCACTTGCAGGCAGAGGTCGGTATCTTCGTTGTAGCGGCCGCGCCAGCGGTACGGCAGATCGTTGCGGATCAGAAGGCAGGAGTAGACATGCACGTTTACCATGAACGGCTTCATAATCGCTTGGCTGGCGAACATGAAATAGTTGAGGCCCGCGACGGCGATGTTCTCGTAGCGGTCCACGAAGTTCTCGGTCTGACTGAGCGCCAGGTCTGCGTTGCACGGGATGCGCTTGCCCTGGTAGCGGTGCGCGATCTGCCGGATGTTGTCATCGAGAATCCAGTGGCGCTCATGGCCGTTGGCCTTCGCGTGTTCCCAACACCAGTTGCGGGCCGGGATGGAACCCTGACCCAGGTTGCTGAACGGCAGCACGCTGATGCGAGTATCGGGAAAATGCGCGGCGTACAGTTCGGCTTCCTGCGGCTCTACGACCAGGGCGAAGGGCGTCTGGTCTTTAAGCAGAAACCGCGCCGTCAGGCAGCAGTCGGCGCGGCCCTTCGAGATGACGTAGAGCGGGTAGCGCATCAGTCCTCGTCGTCTTGCGCGATGACTTCGATCAGCTTGCTCTCGACCAACTGCTCCGCGTCTTCGGGATCGAGCGTGAACAGTTCGCCCGCGCGGCGCAGACGCTCATCGAAAGTGAAGTCGCGGACGGCCTTCACGGTTATGCGGCGTTCTCTCATGCGGTCGTCGCCTCTTTCTCGAACTTGAGCGCGGACACGTCTTCCATGCCGCGATGCGGCCAGCGGGCGCACCACACCACCGACTCCCGCTTCATGACTCGGATGGCGTACTCGCGCACGAACCTCTCGCGGTCTTCCGGATTCACGAAGCTGATGATCAGCTTGTGCTTGGCCGCGCTGTTGATGTCTCCCGGCATTCCGGCAGCGGCCCACTGTTCGGCCTCGTCTTGGTCGGCGGTCTCACCGCGCGTCACGAACATCAGGTTGGCCAGCATCGCATCGTCGTAGCCGGTGCCGAGCAGCCCGCCCAGGTCGCGCACTTCCGAGAGCAGTTCGGTGAACATGCGGTCGTTCACTTCGGCCAAATGGCCGATCTCGTTGTCACCGGCAAGCAGCTTGAGGGCCTGCACGCTCATCGGGTCGATGTCGAGCCGGATCACCGGGACCTCGGCGCGGCCCATCTGCGTCAGGGCCTTCACGACGCCGTGCCCCGCCAGGATGACATCGCCGCGCGCCACCACCACGTTGCGGTAAACGCCGTGCTCTTCGATGCTGCGGATGATGTGGGCAAGCTGGTCGGGCGGGTGTTCCCTGTAGTTGCGCGGGTGAGCCTTCAGTTGGGCGACGGGCACGAGCACAGTTTCGGGGATGCTGGAGAGCCTGGGAAGGTCCTCGGGCGTCTCTACGGGCTTCCTAGGCGTCGTGGAGGGCCTTTTAAGCGAGGCCATGGGCTTCACCCACACCCGATGTTACTT
>Ga0318551_10000170_pt1 | contig 17375 bp, 15 predicted proteins | sample GRESIP082b2f19_FD_203511 | JGI IMG/M metagenome (GOLD analysis project Ga0318551, IMG submission 203511) | Tropical soil microbial communities from Luquillo Experimental Forest, Puerto Rico - GRE.SIPMG.082b2f19 | ecosystem: Environmental > Terrestrial > Soil > Tropical forest > Bulk soil...
GGGCTGTACGCCGTGCGCAATCCCGAGAAGCTGTCGCATATGGAGCAGGAGATCATCCTGCGCCGCTGAGTCCGCGCCGTGCGGAGCGGCGGGTCGCCGCGATGATGGACGATGGGCTCATGAAGGTCGGGCGCCCAAGACAGTATTTACTAAGCGTATACATTCAATGTATGCTCTGAGGTTATGAGCGTTCCGCTGACGATGCTAGGCCTGCTGGAGCTGGAGCCGAGCCACGGCTACGAGCTCAAACGTGACTACGACGCCTATTTCGGCCGGGGCAGGCCGCTGCCATTCGGCCAGGTCTATGCCACGCTGGCCAGGCTGGCCCGAGACGGCAAGGTGATCGCTGGTGAGGCGGAGCCGGGGGCGGGCCCCGAGCGCAAGCGCTATGTGATCACCGAAGCTGGTGCCACCGAGGTCGGGACCTGGCTGGCCGAGCCCGCCGAGCCGGAGCCGCACCTGCAAAGTGTCCTGTTTACCAAGGTGGTGCTGGCGCTGATGCTGGGCCGCCCCGCCGAGCGATATCTGGACACCCAGCGGTCCGCGCACCTGGCCCGGATGCGGGATCTGACCGACCTCAAGCGCGGCGGCGGCCTGCTGGATGTGCTCCGCGCCGACTATGGGCTGTTCCACCTGGAGGCCGACCTCCGGTGGATCGATGTGACCACAGCCCGGCTCGGCGCGCTGGCGAAGGAGGTGCGCCGGTGACCGCATCACTTCCCGGTACGCCGGTACCGGCACAGTCCCTCATCGAGGCGCGGAACGTGGTCAAATCGTTCGGCCAGACCCCGGCGCTGCGCGGCGCTAGTCTCGCCATGCGCCGCGGGGAAATCCTCGCGGTCATGGGGCCGAGTGGCTCTGGCAAGTCCACGCTGCTGCACTGCCTCGCCGGGATCTTCACGCCAGATCGTGGCGAGATCTGGTTCGACGGCCGCCGGCTGGATGCGCTCAGTGAGCCGGAGCGGACCAAGCTGCGCCGGACGGCTTTCGGTTTCGTGTTCCAGTTCGGCCAGCTCGTGCCAGAGCTGAGCGTCGCGGACAATATCGCGCTGCCGCTGCTGCTGGACCACGTCAAGCGCAAAGAGGCCTACGAGCAAGCCGCTGCGTGGCTGGGCCGGCTGGAACTCGACGGCCTTGGTGAACGGCGTACCGGGGAGTTGTCGGGTGGCCAGGCGCAGCGGGTCGCGCTCGCCCGGGCACTCGTGACCCATCCCCGGGTTTTGTTCGCGGATGAGCCGACCGGTTCGCTGGATTCTCTCACCGGCGAGATGGTCATGGATCTGATGGTCGGTCTGGCGCGCGAAGAGGAAACGACGGTCGTTCTTGTCACTCATGAGGCCCGGGTGGCGGCCTGCGCGGACCGTGAGATCTTGGTCCGCGATGGCAAAGTGTTCGACCCCCGGGCGGCGGAGGTCGGGCAATGATGTTCCTGCTCGGCCTGCGCCTGGTAGTGCGCACCGGCAAGGAGTCACTGGCCAGGCTGGTCCTGATCGCGTCGGCCGTCGCCATCGGCGTGTCGTTGCTGCTGGTGGTGCTGGCTGATTTCCGCGCCTTTCAGACGGCGAACAGCCAGCGCTGCTGGGAGTGCACGACCGGGCCATATCTGATCAGTGGCGCGCTCAAGCCTGCCGCGAATGCCGAGCTGTGGAACTACAGCGAGGACTATTTCGCGGGCCAGCCCATCGAGAGGCTCGAAGTGGCGGCGCTGGGACCGCATGCTCCGGTGGTGCCAGGGATCCCCCGATTGCCCGGAGCGGGCCGCTACTTCGCGTCGCCCGCGCTGGTCAGGCTGCTGACTTCGGTCCCTCGTGACGAACTGGGCGCGCGGTTCCCAGGCTCACTGGCCGGACTGGTCGGCCCGGCCGCCATGTCCGGGCCAGGCGATCTGGTGATCATCATCGGCCGCCCAGCGGCCGAGCTGGCACACCTGCCAGCCACAGAGCGTGTCAGCGCTATTGCGACCACACCCCGCGTCAACGGCACGACGACCCTTTACCGGTACGGATTCGGTATGGTCGCGGTCGGCCTGGTCTTCCCGCTGCTGACCCTCATCGGGACGGCAACCCGGCTGGCGGCGGCCCGCCGGGAGGAGCGGTTCGCCGCATTCCGGCTGGTGGGAGCAACGCCACGGCAGGTGGGCGTGATCGCCTCGGTGGAGGCATTCATGGCAGCCGCGATTGGCACCCTGGCGGGCATCGCCATCTTCCAGCCGCTGCAGCCCGTCGTCGCGCGGGTCGCGGTCACAGGTTCCCGCTACTTCCCGTCCACGGTCGCCCCCACTAGCGGGGAGTACATCGCTGTGCTGCTCGGCGTGCCGATCGCGGCCATGGGCGCGGCAGTGTGGTCACTGCAGCGGGTACGGATATCCCCGCTGGGTGCCAGCCGGAAGACCACTCCGTCTCCTCCTAGTGCGCTCCGGGTCGTTCCGCTGGTGCTGGGTTTGGTGGTATTCACCGTGGCCCCCTTCCTGCTCACCGGGCACAAGCAGGCGGGCCCGCTGGGCCTTGCGAACTCCGGGCCGAGCCCGCTCTTGTTCCCGGTCCTGCTCCTGGGCGAGTTGCTGATCATGACCGGGCTGTTCCTGAGCGGGTCCTGGCTGACAATGCAGGCAGCGCGCCTCGTCGCGCGGACGGCGAACGGGGCAGCTGGCCTGGTAGCAGCACGACGGCTGGCTGACAGCCCGAAGGCCGCGTTCCGCGCTGTCGGCGGCCTGGTGCTCGCCCTCTTCGTCGGCACGGCCATTGCCGGCGTCGTGCCCGCGGTCAATTCGGGCCTGCGGTTGACCCACGGCGGGAAGCTCAACGACGTACTGCGGGTTTCTTTCTCACCGCCGAGCCTGGGAGCAGGCGAAGGACTTCTCCCGCAGCCCTCCGCCGAGATGTTGCGAAGGGTGCGGTCGTACCCTGGAACCTCCGCCCTGCCGGTGTACCTGTATGGGCCGCAAGCTGGCTATACGGCCTGCGAAGGCTTTTATAACTGCGCACCGAGTGTCGGTATTGTGAACTGCCGTGACATCGGGAGATCCTTCGCCTTTATTGTGCGATGCCCGCCTCGCGCAGCGGCGGTACAGGTGCAATTCGGTGTCTTCTTCATTACCAGTAACCTGCTCTTTACGCCCCTGCCGCTCAGCACGTCCCCCGCGCCTGCCGGGGCGGGGGGAAGCCTCCGCAGCCTGCGTATGGGCGAAGTCCTGGTAATGACGAGCAATCCATCCACGCTGGAGAAAGTCCGCACCTTCATGGCTGCCTATACCGCGGCGGCTGGGTCATCGAACGTGCCCGAGACGTTCGGCGAAGCCTCCCGCACCAGGGCGGCTGCGTATTCCGAGATCGAAACGATCGCGCTGGCCGTGGTCGCTGTGACCCTGGTGGTCGCGGCATGCAGTGTTGCGGTTTCGGTTGGCGGCGGGCTGATGGAGCGCAAGCGGCCGTTCACGCTGCTGCGGGTGACAGGTGCTCAACTACGCGTTCTGTACCGGGTCGTGCTCTGGGAATCGGTCCTGCCGCTGACCCTGACCGCGGTGGTGGCCGCGGCGGCCGGGCTCGCCACGGCTGCCTCCATCATGCGACTGCTCGGGCCAAGGGTCGGATCGGTGACACTGCCAGGACCCGTCTATTTCCTGACTCTGGGCTGCGCGCTGGCGGTGTCACTCGCCCTGCTACTGGCCACGTTGCCTCTGCTCAAGCGGATCACCGTTCCCGACGAGATGCGTTTTGAATGAAATCCGGCAGCGGGCGGGACGCCAGTCTGGCCGCCTGCCGCCGGTGACCTCGGCGGCATGTGGGCATGGGGGAATGCTTTCACCCTGCCGTGCCGGATGGGCCGCTGGCGGGTGTTTGGATGGGTGCATGACGAGTGCGCAGGATGCGGCGCGCGTGGTCAGCGCTAGTCGCGAGATCGCGGCGCCTGCGGGCCGGATCTTCGAGCTGATCGCGGACCCGGCTCAGCAGCCGCGCTGGGACGGCAACGACAACCTGGCCGAGGCGGCCGCCGGGCAGCGCGTCCGCCGCGCGGGTGCCGTATTCACGATGACCATCAGCAAGGGCGCCGTCCGGGAGAACCACGTGGTCGAGTTCGAGGAGGGCCGCCGGATTGCCTGGCTGCCCGCCGAAACAGGGAAGCGGCCGCCCGGGCACCTGTGGCGGTGGGAACTCGAGCCGGCCGGCGCGTCGCGCACCCGGGTCACCCACACCTACGACTGGAGCAAGCTGCGGGACCGGAACCGCCTGCCGCGCGCCCGGGCGACCACCGCCGATAAGCTCAGGGCCTCGCTCGACCGGCTCGCGGCCCTCGCCGAAGCGACCTGACCGTTGCCTGACCGGCATCAAGTGGCCCGCCCTGCCGCCCCGCCAGCCCCGGATCCCGGAATGAGCAGCGTCCGCAGGGCCACGCCCGCATCCAGCTCATCGAGGGCGGCTGAGGCGCCGTCCAGCGGACGCCGGCCGCTGACCAGCTCCTCAAGCCGCAGCTCTCCGTCCATGAACAGGTCCACCAGCCTGGGAATGTCAACGGCAGGGCGCACACTGCCGTAGTTCGACCCGAGAATGCGCTGGTCAGCCTCCGCCAGTGTGAGCGGCTCGAAACGAGCCGTCGCGCCGGCGGGCGGCAGGCCAACCACGACTGCGGCACCGCCCAGGCCCAGCATCCGGATCGCCTGCTCGGTGGTTTCGGTCAGGCCTATCGCGTCAAACACGTAATCCACCCCGCCCGGGGCAATCTCACGCACCGCCTCGACGGCATCCACGCCAGAAACGTCAAGCTTGTCGGTGGCTCCGAGCTTCCCGGCCAGGGCGGTCTTCTCCGCCCGGATGTCCAGCGCGATAATCCGGTCGGCTTGGGCGAGCCGGGCCCCCTGCACCACCGACAAACCCACCCCGCCGCACCCGATCACGGCAACGATGGAGCCGGGCTCCACACCAGCGGTGTTCGTCACCGCGCCAACCCCGGTCGCGACGGCGCAGCCAACCAGGGCGGCAGTGTCGAGCGGCGCGTCCTCCCGGATCTTGATCGCTCCCGAAGCGGGCACGACAGCCTCGTCGGCAAACGACGAAACTCCCAGGTAGTGGTGCAGTTCCCCACCGCCCCAGCTCAGCCGCGATGTGCCGTCCTGAAGGACCCCAAGAGGTGCCACCACGGTGGCGGCCAGCTGGCATCTTGCCTCGCGCCCGGCCCGGCAATACCGGCACCGGCCGCAGGGAGCCACCCACGACAGCACGACGTGATCGCCTTCGCCGAGGCCGGTGACCCCCGGGCCGATCTCGGTGACCACGCCCGATCCCTCGTGCCCCATAACGAGCGGGACGGGCACGTTCCACTCGCCGCGCCGCACGTGAAGATCGGAGTGACATACCCCCGCAGCGGCGATCTTCACGCGGACCTCACCCGGGCCAGGCGACGCCAGATCTATGTCGGCGACCTGCACGGGCTGGTTCGATGAGGTGAAGACAACACCCCGCATCCAGTAGGCCCCCTCACATCCTCGGCACCAATGTCCCCCACCCACCGCAATGCCGCAACGAACCACCGGACCGCTCAGGCGGCCAGGTCAGCGCTCACTCGCCGGTGCCGCCGGCTGCCTGCCTGATGGCGTCGAGGACCAGGTCGAGGCCGATCTCGAACTCGTCTGCATAGCGGTAGCCGGGCTGCAGGACGTGGGTGACGGCGAGCTCGGTGAGGTGGGGGTACTCGCCGGCCGGCAGCTGCGCGGCGATCTCCTGCGTGACCTCCGCGGTCTCTGCTTCGCTGCCGAATGGCAGGCTCGCCTCCTGCAGGGCGAACCCGTAGATGTAGCTGTCCAGCAGCGAATAGGCGTGGGCGGTCGTCTCGATCGAGAAGCCCGCTGCCCGCAGGCAGCCAAGGACCGCCTCGTGGTGCCGGAGTGTCGCCAGCCCGGGTGACCTGCGTGACTCCAGCAGACCGATCGCCCACTGGTGACGGCCGAGGACCGCCCGGGCCGAGATGGCCCGCTGGCGCAGGGCGAGTTTCCAGCCGAGGTCACCGTCAGGCAGGCCGATCTCGCTGAACACAATGTCCACCATCCCGTCGAGCAGGTCACTCTTGCTGGCCACGTGGTTGTACAGGGACATCGCCTCGACGCCGAGCGCGTGACCGAGCTTGCGCATGCTGAGCGATCCGATCCCGCTCTCGTCGGCAAGGGCGACCGCGGCCCGCAGCACCTCGTCCCGGCTCAGCGGTGCCCGGCGGACGGCAGTGCGCTCGGTGACCGGCACTGCACTCTCCCGTCTTCCGGTTTGACGTGACTTACGCTGTAAGTGTACAGTACTTACAGCGTAAGTTACAGGAGGAGAGGACCATGAACACGGCACAGTTCAGGCGGCAGGCTCCGGTGGCCACCAGCCAGCCGATGATGCAGGCGATCGTGCAGGACCGGTTCGGCACCGCTCCCGAGGACGTGCTCCGGGTGGAGCGGATCGCCAGGCCCGCGATCGCCGGCGACGAGGTCCTGGTGTCCGTCCGTGCCGCGGGTGTAGGACGGGGCACCTGGCATCTCATGGCGGGCCTGCCCTCTGTCATGCGGATCATTGGTTTTGGGCTGCGCGGCCCGAAGGCCAAGGTGCCTGGGCTGGCGGTGGCTGGGACGGTCGAGGCGGTCGGCCCGGACGCGACCGGTCTCGCACCGGGCGATGAGGTGTTCGGCACCTGCGCTGGCGCGTTCGCCGAGTACGCCCGCGCCCGGTCAGGGCAGCTCGCACCCAAGCCAGCGAATCTCACCTTCGAGCAGGCGGCCGCCGTGCCCGACTCCGCCACCACCGCGCTGCAGGCCGTGCGCGACAAGGCAGGTGTCCGGGCGGGACAGCAGGTGCTCATCATCGGCGCGTCCGGGGGCGTCGGCAGTTACGCCGTGCAAATCGCCAAGGCACTCGGCGCGGAGGTCACCGGCGTCTGCTCCACCGGGAAGGCTGACCTGGTGCGGGCGCTCGGCGCGGATCATGTCATCGACTACACCCGCGAGGACATCACCGACGGGCTGCGCCGTTACGACGTGGTCATCGACATCGGCGGCAACCGGCCACTGGCGCAGCTGCGCCGGGCCCTCACCCCGCGCGGGACGCTCGTCATCACCGGCGGCGAGAACGGCGGCCGCCTGCTGGGCGGGATCGGGCGCAACCTGCGGGCGTCCCTGGTGTCCCCCTTCCTGAGCCAGAAGCTGGTCGCCTTCATCGCCCGGCAGCGGCGCGCCGACCTGCTGGCCCTCCGGGACCTGATCGAATGCGGCGCGGTCACCCCGGCCGTCGGTCGCGCCTACCCGCTCACCGAAGCACCGGCGGCCATCCGCTACCTGGCCGATGGCCACGCCCGCGGCAAGATCGTCATCACCGTGTGACGGTGATCCGGACGCCGGTCCAGCTGGCCGGTGCCGTAACTGGGCCGGCGTCACGGTGGCTGGCTTGCGGGAAAGCTCGTCTTGAACCATCATTCAGTTCGAGCGGCGGCGTGGGGCAGCGCCGGCATCTGGTGGCGTACTGCCGGTGCGGCGGTACGGAAAGGACGGTGGGTGGTGGGTTCCGACGGTGGTGCGCTGACGGGCGCGACGTCCACGAACTTGTATTTCGGGCCGTGGTACCGGCGGTCGCCGTTCTTCGAGGCGACGCTGAGGTGGGGCTGCCAGGCCTACGACATCTACAACCACATGTATCTGCCCGCCTATTACGGCGAGCTAGAGGCCGAGTACTGGGCGCTGATCAACGACGTCACGCTATGGGACGTGGCCGTGGAACGGGTGGTGCAGATCAGCGGGCCGGACGGCTTCGCGCTGGCCAACGCGCTCACCTGCCGGGACCTGACCAAGTGCGCGGTCGGGCAGGGCAAGTACGCGCCTGTCATCGCGCCAGACGGCGGCATCATCAACGACCCGGTGCTGCTGCGGCGCGATGAGAACACCTTCTGGCTGTGCCTGGCCGACAGCGACGCGCACCTGTATGCGATGGGACTCGCCCACGGCCTGGGCCTGAACGCCACGGTGTCGCTACCAGAGGTCTACCCGGTGCAGATACAGGGGCCCAAGGCGAAAGACCTCATGCGCGATCTGGCCGGTCCGGCCGTCCAGGGCCTGAAGTACTACTGGTGGGCCGATGCCGTCATCGCCGGCATCCCAGTCGTGGTCAGCCGCACCGGCTGGACCGGTGAGATCGGGTACGAGGTGTACCTGACCGACCCAGCCCGCGGAGACGAACTCTGGGAAACGATCATGGAGGCGGGCAGGCCGTACAACATCCGGCCGATCGCCCCGTGTGAGGCCCGCCGGATTGAGGCCGGGATCTTCAACTGCAACTCCGACTTCACCCTGGACAACAACCCCTTCGAGGTCACCGGGATGGAACGGCTGGTCGAGGTGCAAGACGCCGGCTATGCCGGCAAGGCCGCGCTGGAAGCCATCCGCGAGAACGGTGTCACCCGCAAGCTGGTCGGCATCGAGGCGCCTGGTGACCCCTCGTTCCTGGAGATCACCGAGCCGCGGCCGGCGCTGGCTGGCGGCCATCGCGTCGGCCGCGTCACCGACCTGGTCTGGTCGCCGCGCCTGCAACGCAACATCGGCTATGTGTGGGTGCCGATCGAGCTGGCCCACCCGGGTCACGACCTGGAAATCCAGTGGCAGACGGGGGAGCGAACCCCCGCCAAGACCGCTGCCATCCCGTTCCTCGACCCCCACAAGACCGTTCCGGCCGCCTAGGGGGGATCTGCGGCACGGGCTCAGCTGAGCCGAGACAGTATCGCCGGTCAGGCCGTACCCCAGGTCTCCTTGATCATTTACTGCCCGGGCAGGCAGACCCTGGACCTCCCGTTCTGGGGGGCGTAACATGATCATGACGGTTGATGAGCCAGCCGCCGGGACCTCCCGTGGCTGGCTCACTCCTTCCCCCCGAGCGTGCCACGGCCCTGGGGAAGGTGGACCGCGTGCACGACCGCAAACCCCAGCTTCACGCCGGCATCTCCCGGGATGACGTGGTGGCTGAGGTGACCGTGACCGGGGAACTGGACATCACCAACGCGGCGGGTTTGTGCCAGCACCTGCTGGCTGTGCGAGCCCAGCACCCGGATCGGCTGGTCCTGGATTTGGACGGCCTGGTCTTCGTTGATGTCGCGGGCGCACGAATGCTGGATGAGATGTGCACGCAGCTGGAAGCCGACTGCCCGGTCATCGTGCGCAGCCCGCGGCCGCCGGCGCGGAAGGTATTCCGCCTCACCGGGCTGATGGGCGAATAGGGGCCGGTACGGCTGGGTCACGCAGCGCCGCTATCAGCTGAGACAGCGTCCAGCCAATCGCGAAGTTAGTCAGGGCCGGCCGATTGACTCACGGTGGCGGTCAGCGGTGGCGCGTCCAGGCCGCAGTGGAGGTATTCCTCGGGAGCGGGCGCGCCGGCCGGGCGTGGCTTCCGCTCAGGGTTGGTGATCGTGAAAGCGGCGAGCAGGCCACCCGCAACGCACAATCCGCCCGCTATGAGCACCGCGGTGCGGAAACCAGCGGCAAGTTCTGCCGGGTGCAGGTAGGACGTGCCGGTGATGCCTGCGAGCGCAGGCAGGGCGGCGACGGCCAGCAGGCCGCCAAACCGGGCCACATCGTTGTTGACCGCCGAGGCAATGCCCGAGTGCTCGGCCGGGGCCGAACTCATGGCCGTCGCGGTCAGCGGTGCAACGGTGATCGCGAGCCCGAGCCCGAACACGATCACCGCGGGCAGCACGTACACCAGATAGCTGGTCCCGGCCGTGACCAGGGTGAGCATGGCCAGGCCCACGCCGACCACAACCGGCCCGACGCTCATCTGCAGGCGTGGCCCGATCCGCGCTGCGAGCTGCCCGGAGCGGGCCGACAGTGCCAGCATGATCACGGTCAGTGGCAGCAGCGCCAGGCCGGAGGCCAGCGGCGAGTAGCCCGACACGACCTGAAGAACTACCGGCAGCAGGAAGGTCGCCCCGGTCAGCGCCGCATAGACGAGGAACGTCACGGCGTTCGTTGCGGTGAACTGCCGCGCGGCGAACAGCGATAGCGGCAGCATCGGCGCGGCCGCATAGCGCTCCCGGATCAGGAAGCCGGCCAGTCCCACGACCGCGACAATTGACATCGTGAGAACTGCGGGCGACGTCCAGCCCAGCACCGGGGCCTCAATGAAGGCGAAGGTGATTCCCGTGAGGAACGCCACCGCCGCCAGTGCACCCAGGTAATCGATCTTGCCGGTGACACTCGGATCGCGCGACTCGGGGATGTGCCGCAGGCCGAGTACGACCACCGCTGCCGCGATGGGCACATTGATGAAGAAGATCCACCGCCAGGACGCGGCTGAGATCAGGTAGCCGCCGACCAGCGGGCCTGCCGCAACGGCCACGCCGCTCAGGCCCGACCAGGCTCCGATCGCCCGGGCCCGGTCGGTCGGCACGAACGACGCCTCCAGGATCGCCAGGCTTCCCGGCGTGAGCAGCGCTGCGCCGACACCCTGCAGCATCCGGGTGGCGATAAGGAAGACAGCACCCGGGGCGAACCCGCACGCCACCGAGGCAACGGCGAACCAGACGACGCCGATCAGGTAGATCTTCCGCCGGCCGAGCCGGTCGCCGAGCGAGCCGCCGATCAGCAGGAATGCGGCAAGCGTCAGGGTGTAGCCGGTCATTACCCACTGCAGGGCGGCAATCCCGGTGTGAAAATCGCGCCCGATCGTCGGCAGGGCGATGTTGACGACCGTGGCGTCCAGTGACGCGATCCCAGAGCCCATCACGGTAATGACCAGCACCCACCGGCCCGGTGCCGAGGAGTAAGAGAGGCTGGGGGCAGCTGCTGTAGTCATCCGAACTCGCCGGCTCCGTCGGGGTGATAAGGGCGCTTGGCAATCCTGCGTCACGCCCGCCGCCTGCACAACTTGATGATGTGTACGGCTTAGTCGATGATCTCTAACCAGGCCGTGGCCGTCGAGCAGTAGGTGTGCGCCTTACGCAACGTACGCCGGCCGCGCGGAGAACGCGATCAATCGCCGTTACTGGGACGTACGCTGGCTGGGTAGCGAGCAGGCGTAAAGCGCAGGCGCTAAGGCAGGTCCTGACGGTGGCTCTGGCAACTCCCCAGCTGCTCGGCTGGGTGATAGATGCGCACGTGGCGGCAGGCCGGGGGCGGGCCCGGTGACCGCGGATGCGGGCGGTGCCGAGTGGCTGGAGCGGGCGCGGTCGTATCTGGCTGGCGCGGATCCGGTGCTGGCGCGGCTGATCGCGCAGCAGCCGGATTTTGATCCGCGGGCGTGGCTCGCGCAACTGCCGCCGATGGATTTGTTCGGGGCGCTGGTGTTCCAGGTGACCGGGCAGCAACTGTCGGTGGCGGCGACCCGGCATACTCTGGCCCGGATTGAGGCGCTGTTCGGAGGCCGCCTGCCTGCGCCCGGTGACCTGCTGGCGGTGGATCCCGGAAAACTCCGCGAGGCGGGGCTGTCGTGGCGGAAGATCGCCACGCTGCGGGATGTGGCGGGGCGGCTGGCCGATGGCCGGCTGGACGCGGGGGTGCTGGCCGGGCTGCCCGATGACGAGCTGATCGCCGCGCTGACCGCGGTTCCCGGGATCGGCCCGTGGACGGTGCAGGGGGCGATGCTCATCGCGCTGGGCCGTGAGGATGTGGTGCTGCCCGGCGACCTGGCGCTGCGCAAGGCCATCCAGGCCGCCTACCAGCTGGGGCACCTGCCCACTCAGCAGGAGGTGCTGGACATCGCCGCCCCCTGGCGGCCCTACCGCAGCCTGGCGACCAGCTACCTGTTCGCCGCCGCCGGCCCGGCCGGGGCACCCCCAGCCTCCCAGCCACAAAGCGCCGGCACCTGAGCCGCTGCCTGACCGCATGGACACCTTCCAGCCCACCCGGGCCCCGGCCGCCCCGTGATCGACGCCTCAGCCAGTGACCGTGCAGCAGCAGCGCCATGGCAGCACGCGGCGCTCAGCCCGGTTCCGTTGTTCCTGCCCCTGACGGGTTGCTGCCGCGGGGCTCGACGCCGGTTGTGAGCCGCGAGGCGGCGATGTGCTCTGCCTGCCGGTGGGTGGGGGCGTGGCCGAGGACGGCGGTCAGGAAGGCGTCCCGGCTGAGCCGGTACACCGTCGCGGGACTATGGGCGATCACGGTGGCGGTACGCGGAACGTCACGGAGCAGGGCAATCTCTCCCACCCCGTCGCCGCGTCCGCACCGGCGCAGGAAGCGCCCATCTTGCTGGGCGTCAAGCTCGGGAATCGCCGCCCACCAGTCCCCCTTAACCGGCGGAGCAAGCGCCGCCAAGGCGCGCCACAAGGGCATATGTGCTGATTGAACCCACTGCGAAGATTACAGCGGCATCGTCCGCGCCGCTCGGGCCGCACTCGGGATCAGGGCTGCCGGATCCGGATCGTCACCGGGGCTGATCTCAGTACTGGGTGGCTGGCGCGCACCGTGACAGAGCCTGCCGAGCTGGGCAGTGTCCGCACCCAGGCTGCGCCGGCCCCACCGGCCGAGGCGAAGTCGAATGGGTTGTCGCCGACCAGCGTGGCGGGGCCATGTACCGAGAGGCGGACCTGCGCGCTGGCGTAGGGACGGGGCGCCCCGTAGGCATCGACCGCGCGGAACACGACCCGTGTCGCGTCTGCGCCGTCACCGGTCAGCTCGGCATCATCGGCAGCGAGCAGCAGCCAGTCGCCGGCCGGGTCCGAGGAAAACCGGCGGGAGACCACCTGGACGCTGCCCAGGTAGCCATCGATGCGCAGTTCTGGGTGCGCGGCGGCGTTCACGCCGGTGAAGTCGGCAAACGACGGTGGGTAGCGCAGGTGACCGTAGTGAGCGGTGTCCGGGGTCGCGGTGGCGTGATGCGCGCCACCGACGTAGATTTCGAGGCGGTCCACGTTGGCGCAGATCATCGCGCTGCTCAGGCTGGTGACAGGCGACGTTGGCCCGAAGTCCCAGTAGAACGCGGGCTGGATCACCGGCCGGATCTTCGGGTCCAGCTGGGACTGGTAGATCGCGGCACCGGGCTTGGGAATACGGAACACATCCAGCACGCCGGTGTACTTGATGCCGCCCAGCTGACTGCCGTGGCCCGAGTTGTAGTCATAGCCGGACCAGGCGAGCAGGCCGCAGTAGCGGTCATCCGAGGCGGCGATGTCGTGCACCCGGGCGTGCGCGGCGGCCTGGCCCTGCTGGATGTTCTGGGAGTCGGTACGGCGGTAATGCCGTGCGGGGCCGGACAGCGTGCCGACCGCCTCGCAGACCAGGTACGGCCGGCCGGCTGCGTCGGTGGCGGGCCACAGCTCCGGCTGGCGCAGGCCGCCGGGGCCAATCCGGTGGCGGTAGTCGTGGATGCTGTAGACGTCGAACACGTAGCTGGCGTCGGTGCGGGAACCGTCGCCCCCTGTCGGGCGCGAGTCATCAAGAGAACGCGCAAGCTCGTGGTAGTCGGTGTACTCGCGGACATGCTCGCCGGCCTCGTTCGGCATCACGCCCCACACGATGATGGATGGATGGTTGCGGTCGCGGATGATCATGTCGCCCACATCACGGTGGGCCGCCGCCCGCCACCGGGCGTCACCGAAATAGCCCCAGCCCGGAATCTCCTCCCACACCATCAGGCCCAGCTCATCGCAGGCGTTGTAGAAATCCTCCGACTGCGGGTAGTGGGAGCAGCGGACCATGTTGCAGTTGAGCTCCCGCCGCAGGATCTCGGCATCCTTGCGCTGCACCCGGGCCGGCATGGCGCCCCCGGCGAACGGATAGAACTGGTGCCGGTTCACGCCGAACAGCTTGACCTGGCGGCCGTTCAGGAAGAACCCATCGAGCTGGAAGCTGGCCTCGCGGAAGCCGATCCGCACCTGGTAGTCGTGCAGCGGCGCACCGCCAACCTGCAGCGTGGCCAGCACCGTATACAGCTTCGGGTCATCGATATCCCACAAAGTGATGCCCGCAAGCCCGCTTAGCGTGCCGGTCACGGTGACCCGTCCCCGCTTGGTGATCTTCACCGGCACCGTGACGGAGGAGACCTCCCGGGCCCCATCACGCAGCTGAACCAGGATGGTCACGCTGCCGCGCGGCACCACCGCTGCGTCCACGGTGCACCGCACCACCACGTGCCGGTCGGCGTCTGCCAGGACGGAGACCGGCTTGGCGAACACGTCGGCGAGGAACATCTGCGGCACCACCCGCAGCTGTACCTCCCGGTACAGCCCGCCGGGCTGCCAGAAGTCGACTGACCCGGGGGCGTACGGCGGGGGGCGGTCCGGCGGCACGTTGTGGTTGAACCGCGAGTTCAGGGTGATGGCCAGCACATTGCCGCGACGCGCCAGCCGATCGGTGATCTCGGCGCTGAATGGAAGGTAGCCGCCCGTGTGGCTGGGCAGGTGGCGGCCGTTGAGCGACACGGTCGTCCTGGTCATCGCCCCGGCGACGTCGAGGAAGACCCGCATGCCGGCCGTTCCGCCGGGCGCATCGAAGTGCTTGCGGTACACCCACACCCCCTCCCAGCTGTCCGGATTCCACTCCCGCCAGGACAGCCGGGTGACGGTGTGCGGCAGGGTGACTGGCTGCAGGCCGCTGTCAGCAAAGCCGGGCTGGCTGCTGCCGGCCGTAGCCGGGCCGAACAGCCATCCGGTGCCGAACGGGATGAGCCGGGGCCTTGGCGGCGGTACCTGGCTCGGCTCGCAGGCTGTCACCGACCAGGCCACTGCCCCGGCGGTGCCCGCCGCCGCGGCCCGCAGGAACTGCCTGCGCCCTGGCACCGTGGATCGGCTGCGCCCGGTCCAGCCCGGAACATCGCTCACCGCCAGGCTCCCTTCCGCCGAGCACAGACTGGCATATCCTCCACGGTTCCGGGCGGTGCGGCCTGCTGGGCTGCGGTCGAGGTCAGCCGCCGTTGCGAAGATCGTTTCGGCAGACGCTCCGGACTGAGCAATGCCCCATTACGCCGACATATTCGGCTAGCGTCCCAACCCGTGCATCGCCGCGGCAGGCGCGGAGCTGGCCGGGCTGCCTGGCTACATCGGCTGGCCGGCCGGGTTCGCTGACAGGCGCTGGGCTTCGGGCATGAGGCTGGCGAGGGATCGGGCGATCCAGCGTTCGTAGCGGTCGGCGGGCCAGCCCCGCTCGACGGTGAGGATCCTGTGCACGTCTGGGGACAGCAGGGCGTACACGATGTCGGCGGCCTCGGCCCTGGCGAGGCTGGGGTCGAGCGCGCCCCTGGCCGCCAGGGCGGCGACGATCCTGGACTGGCCGGTGTGGCGCTGCCGGCGGATCTCGGCCAGCAGCCCGGCCGCGTCGGGGTCGACCTGGGCGGCCGTGGCCAGGACGTGCTGGATGGCTGAGGACCGTTCCATGAGCTCCCGCACAATGCGGGCGAAGGCGTTCACCATCTTCACCGGGTCGGGCTCGGCCCGCGCCGCGCGCACGGCGGGCCGGTCGGCGAACGCGACTGGCCGGTCGTCGCCACCGAGCGAGGTGTCCAGGACCGCGGTCAGCAGAGCCCGCTTGGCACCGAACAGCCGGTACACAGTCGGCAGCGGCACGTCCGCCGCCTCAGCGATCGCCTCGATGGTGGTAGCCGGGTAGCCGTACTCGGTGAACATGCGCTGGGCGGCCTCGATCACCCGCAGGCGGGTGGCCCGCGCCTGGGCCTGGCGGCGGGAGTTGTCATAGCGCCTCTTGACAGCCTCGGTCACATTGCTGATAGTACTACTATTATGGAGATAGTTAAACTATCACGAAATGTGAAGCCGCTGAAGCCGGCGGTGGCCAGCCGCAGCCCGCTGCCACCCGACAGGGCGCGCGGAAGCGAGCGCGAGAGGTGAATACGGATTTGAGTGCCGACCGCGCCGGCCGGCCTCGCCCGGGCAGAGGTCACGCCGTGACACTGGGCGCCCCTCGTGCCCGCCAGCTCACGGTCCTGCGCGCCGCAGCCTTGTTCGACGGCGTCAGCCCGGCACTCATAGCCAGGCCGTCGGTAGTGATCGCCGACGGTGTGATCACTGCCGTGCACGGCCCGGCCGGGCCTCTCCCCGCCAATGCGCACGTCGTAGATCTCCCTGGGCTGACCTTGCTGCCGGGCCTGGTGGACGCGCACCTGCACCTGTGCTTCGACGCCACCAGCGACCCGGTCGGCCATCTCGCCGGGACTGGCGATGACGTGCTGCGCGAGCAGATGGCCGAGGCGGCCCGGCGGGCGCTGCGGGCAGGCGTGACCACGGTGCGTGATCTCGGCGACCGCGGCTATCTGGCACTCGACCTGCGCAACCAGCGCCGCGCGGGCATGGCGGGGCCGCTGCCGGCGATCGTCACCGCCGGACCTCCCATCACCACGCCCGGCGGGCACTGCCACTTCCTCGGCGGAGCCGCCAGCGGGGCACGCGGCCTCCGCGCGGCGGTGCGGGAGCGGGCCGAGCGGGGAGTGGACGTGATCAAGGTGATGGCCAGCGGGGGCAACATGACCCCCGGCCCCCTGCCGCACGAGCCGCAGTTCGGCGCCGGGTCGTTGCGGGCCATCGTGGACGAGGCCCACCGTCACGGGCTGCCGGTCACGGCGCACGCGCACAGCGCGCAATCGGTCGCCGACGCGGTGGCTGCTGGCATCGACGGGATCGAGCACGCGACGTTCATGACCGCGGCCGGCGTCGACGCCCCCGAGGCCCTGCTCCGCAGTATCGCCGCGCAGCGGATCGCCGTCGGCTGGACCGTCGGCCGCGACCCGGACCACGCCGGCATTGTGCCGCCGCAGATCGCCCGCCGGATGACCGGCCTGATCGCCAACCGGCGACGGCTGTATGAGTGCGGCGCGGTGCTTGTGCCCGGTAGCGACGCCGGGGTTACGCCCGCCAAACCACACGACGTGCTGCGCTTCGCCCCCGAAGACATGGCCGCGGCCGGCCTGGGCCCAGCCGAGATCCTGCAGGCGATGACCTCCCGCGCCGCCCAGGCCTGCGGGCTCGGGCACCGCAAGGGCCGGATCGCCGCTGGCTTTGACGCCGACATCCTGGTCATCGACGGCAACCCGCTGCAAGACCTGGCTGCCATCTGCAGACCGCGCGCTGTCTACGCCGGCGGCCTGGCCGTCGTCCCCCCGCCGGCCAGCCCAGCCAGCAGCGAAGCGAAATGATGCGCCGTCCCGGCCCCTGCCCGGTACCCAGCAGCCGTCCTGGACCGTCCGCCGGGGCCCATCTGATGCCCCTGGCTGGCGAATGGGCCCTCTGGCGCGACATAGCGGTGCGAACTGCCGGCTTCCCGGTATCCGGGCTCGGCATTTTCGGCTCGCAGGACGAGCGGGCGGGCCTCGGCGCGGTGGCCGCCGACCCGCTCTTCCAGACAGCGGTCACCTGGCAGAACCGGGCCGCGATGACCAACGCGGTGGCCAAGATCGCCGATGGGGCCCCCGCGCCCGGTTCTGCCA
>Ga0318551_10000176_pt1 | contig 17112 bp, 13 predicted proteins | sample GRESIP082b2f19_FD_203511 | JGI IMG/M metagenome (GOLD analysis project Ga0318551, IMG submission 203511) | Tropical soil microbial communities from Luquillo Experimental Forest, Puerto Rico - GRE.SIPMG.082b2f19 | ecosystem: Environmental > Terrestrial > Soil > Tropical forest > Bulk soil...
CCTGGTCTGCTCCCCGCACGAGGAGACCTGGCTGGAGAACATGACCGACCACGGGCAGCGGGTCTACATGTCCTCGGCCGCGCCGTACCTGTACCAGACGCCCGGCTGGCAGCCGATGCGTGAGTACACCAGGCTGGCGCTGGCCGGGGAGGCGGCCAAGGCCGCCGAGGCGGCCGCCACCCTGGAGCCGGTGCGCGCGGTGGCGGCCAGGTGGCTGCACGGCCATGCCCGCCGGATCGACAACATCGCCGCGATCAAGGCCTGGGCCGGGCTGGTCGGCATGTCCGGCGGCCCGGTGCGCCCGCCACTCGTGCCGCTCACCGCCGCCGAGCAGGCGGCAATGGCCGCCGACCTGGCCGCCGCCGGGCTGCGTGCGGGCTGAGCCCGGTACCGGTCAGCGCGTCCCGGCCAGCTGCTCCGCCAGCCAGTCGGCGGCCTGCGGGCGCCACCGGTAGGTCAGGTTCATGCACACGTGGTTGCCCTCATCGAACATCCACAGCTGTGCCGCGGGCGCCTCGGCCGCCACCCGGCTGGCGTGCTGCCACGGGACCAGCCGGTCGCGCTTGCCGAAGACCACCACCATCGGCTGGGCGATCCGCTCCGCCACGCCGGCCAGGGTCATCCGCTCCGCGACCTGATAGGCCTCTTCCCTGGTGGCGGCGCCGCAGCCGTAGCTGAACGTGGCGAAGCTGTGCGGTGACCGGTCCTGGATCAGGGCACCGTAGTCGTAGCAGCCGCCGCAGACGACGACGGCCTTCAGCCGGGGCTCGAAGGCAGCCGCCCGGGCCGCATAATAGCCGCCCAGGCTGACCCCGAGCGTGCCCACCCGGTCGCCGTCCAGGTCGGCGCGCTGGCACAGCACGTCGAGCACGGCGGCCACCGGCGCCTCGAAGTCCGGGCGGATCTTCAGCGCCTTAGCCGACTCGCCCTGCCCCGGCCCGTCCAGCGAGAAGGTCGCCAGGCCCCGGGCCAGGAGGGTGTTCTCCACCGCGAAGAACTCCTCCTTGGTGGAGTCGAGGCCGGCGATCAGCAGCGCCAGCGGCGGCCGGTCCGCGCCCGGCGGCCGTCGCAGGTTGCCCGCCATCACCGCGCCGCCGAACGGGATCTCGATCCGCTCCGCGGCCGGGTCGAGCAGCTCAAGCCCGCGGTACATCGCGGTGACCGCCTGCCCGGCGACCGCATCGTGGGCGTCCATGTCGAGCATCCAGACGAACTTGCCGAAGTGGTAGCTCACCGCGGCGCGGATCCAGGCCTCGCCGGCGGTGCGCAGCCAGCCCCGGCCGGCCGCCTCGCGGGCGAGCCCGGCGTGCAGGTCGCCGTTGTCCCGCCAGGCGGCGAGCCAGTCCTCCCAGCGCTCGATGCCGCCGGTCACCCGGGCGAAGTCGCCGGGATCCACGCCCTGGGCGGTGAACCGCGGTCCCCAGTTGGCGATGGCCGCCGTGACCTGTGCGTCAGCCACGGGACGCTCCCGCGGCGACCCCGGGGCCGGACATGACCTCGGCCGGATCGTGGCCGAGGTCGCCAAGCAGCACGATGGCCGCGTTGCGCCCGGGGGCGCCGGTGATGGATCCGCCCGGGTGGGTGCTGCCGCCGGTCTGGTACAGCCCGGGGATGGGCATCCGGTGGCTCGCCCAGCCGGGCGCCGGGCGCAGCGCCCCGCTGAACGCCGGGCCGCGGTTGCCGCCGTGGAACGCCCCGTTGATCATGTGCGGGTTGAGCTGCTCGATGTCGGCCGGGGACTTGGTCAGGTGCGCCAGGATCGCGTCGTCGGTCAGGTTCGGCGCGTGCCGGCGCAACCCCTCGAGCAGGCGGCGGGCGTGCTGCTCCTTGACGTTCTCCCAGCCGCCCATCTCAGCGGGGAGCCGGTAGGTCTGCGGGCTGAGGATCTTGACCGTGTGGCAGCCCTCGGGGGCCCGGCCGGGGTCGGCCAGCGTCGGGGTGGCCACCAGCACCCACGGCGGGTCGGGGATGTACCGGCCCGCCCGCAGGTCCGCGCCGAGCTGAATCATGTCTTCCGGCCAGCCGGCCATCCCAGCGGACACCGCGGTGCGCGGCCCGTGCGGCGAGGCGAACTCCGGTGCCGCCGTGGTGCAGTAGTAGACGGCGAACCCCGGCACCCCCACGTCGTAGGTGTCCACCCCGTAGTGGAACTCCTCCGGCCACGCCTCGGCCGGCGCCATGTCCCGCAGGTGCTTGACGTGGATCGTGGACACCACGGCCGTGCCGGCCAGGTACCGCTCGCCGTCCTCGGTCTGCACGCCGGTGCAGCGGCCGTCCTCCAGCAGCAGCCGGGCCACCCGGCGGCCGCACAGGATGGTGCTGCCGCGGTCTTCCAGGTACCCGGTCATCGCCGCGGTGAGGCTCGCCGACCCGCCTACCGGGATGGACCAGCTGCGCTGCTGGCGGCCGAAGGTCTGCTGGTAGGGCAGCACCCCCGAGCCGGGCGTGTCCAGCGGCTGGAACACCTGGTAGGCCATCCACAGCAGAAAGGCCTGGACGTGCCGGCTGGAGAACTCGTGCTTGACCACCTCGATCGCCGACAGCTGCCGGCGGCGGGCCCAGATCCGCCCCCGCGGGTGCTCGTCGATCATCGCCTCCAGCGAGGGGCCATACCCCACCGGGGTGAACTGCCACCGGCTGAACAGGGCCTTGACCTCGTCGTAGTCGTCAAGCAGGCGGCGGTAGGCGGCGGCGTCCTCGCGGGAGAACCGGGCCACCTCCTCGACCGTGCGTTCCCGGTCCAGCCACATGGTGAACTGCTCGCCGTCGGGAAAGGCCACCTGCTCCACCGGGTCGGGCTCCACATACCGCAGCCCGTAGTCGGCGATGAGCCCCAGTTCGTCGCGCAGCAGCGCCGGGTTGACCCGGATCATGGTGTGGCCGGTGGCGCACGTGTCGATCCCGAAGCCGGGGAGCAGCAGTTCCTCGGTGGCGGCGCCGCCGCCGGGGATGCTCCGCGCGTCCAGCACCAGGCAGCGGTAACCCGCCTTGGCCAGGTAGCAGGCGGTGAGCAGGCTGTTGTGCCCCGCTCCGGCGACGACGATGTCGGCGTTGCTGGTCATGTTCCGCCTCGCTTCCGCTGGTCGCTGGCCCGCTCCCATGCAAACCATTGCAGATCGGGCGGCGGCGCGGCAATGCCGTGGCCGCCGGTGCCGCCGCCGGGCCGCGCTTACTTGGCGCGGGCCAGCGTGAGGCCGTCCCCGACCGGCAGCATCACCACCTCCACCCGGCCGTCGGCCAGGACTTCCTCGTTGAACTCCTTGATGGCCCGGGCGTCGGGATCCGGGCTGGGCTCGAAGATCCGGCCATGCAGGAGGGTGTTGTCCACCAGGATCACCCCGCCCGGCCGGATCCGCGGCACCAGTTCCCGCCAGTAGCCGAGGTAGCCGCGCTTGTCGGCGTCGATGAAGGCCAGGTCGATCCACCGGCCCGGCGGCAGCGCGCGCAGCGTGTCCAGCGCCGGGCCGAGCCGGAGCTCGATACGGTCCGCCAGGCCCGCCTTCTGCCAGTAGGCGCGCGCCAGCGACGTCCACTCCTCGTTGACGTCGCAGCACAGCAGCGTCCCGCCGTCGGCCAGGCCGCGGGCCAGGCACAGTGCGGAGTAGCCGGTGAAGGTGCCGACCTCGACCACCTGGCGGGCGCCCATGAGGCCGGCCAGCATCGTCATGAACGTGCCCTGCTCCGGGCCGATCTGGAAGATCACCCGGTCCGGGAAGCGGGCGGCGGTCTCCGCGATCAGGTCGCGCAGCAGCGCGTCCGGCGGGCTGGCGTGGGCGACCAGATACTCGTGCAGGTTCGGGCGCAGGTGCTCGGATCCGGAGGCCATGGCGTCGACGTTAGCGCCCGGGTCCGCTAACGGACCATGACCGCCGGGCCGGCCTGCTCGCGCAGTTCCCCGATCACCGTCGCGCCGGGCACCTCCCCGGCGATGAGCAGGCCACCGGAGGTCTGGGCGTCCGCGAGCAGCAGCAGGTCCTCCTCGGCCACGTCGCCAAGGTCGGCATGAGGCGCGACCCAGTCCAGGTTGCGCCGCGTCCCGCCGGGCACGTGCCCGGCCCGCACGGCCGCGCGGGCCCCGTCGATCAGCGGCACCGCGCGGTGGTCGATGACCGCGGTGACCCCGCTCGCCCGGGCCAGCTTGAAGGCGTGGCCGAGCAGGCCGAACCCGGTGACGTCGGTGGCACAGGCCAGGCCCGCGGCCAGCACGGCCCGGCTGGCCGCGGCGTTCAGCGTGGTCATCACGGCCACCGCCGCCGGGTGGCTCTGGCCGGTGGCCTTGTGCCAGGCGTTGAGCACGCCCGTGCCGATCGGCTTGGTGAGGCTCAGCGGCTGACCCGGCTGGCCCGCCTCGAGGCGCAGCAGCGCCGCCGGGTCGGCCAGCCCGGTGACCGCCATGCCGTACTTGGGCTCCGGGTCGTCGATGCTGTGCCCGCCCGCCACCAGGCAGCCCGCGCGGGCCGCCGCGTCCAGGCCGCCGCGCAGCACCTCGCCGGCCAGGTCGGCACTGAGCCTGGCCCGGGGCCAGCCGAGCAGGTTCAGCGCGACGAGCGGCTCACCGCCAACCGCGTAGACGTCGGACAGCGCGTTGGTCGCGGCGATCGCGCCGAACGTGTACGCGTCGTCCACCACCGGCGTGAAGAAGTCGGCGGTCGCGACCAGGGCCTGCCCGTTGCGGAGCCGGACCACCGCGGCGTCGTCGCCGTGTTCCAGGCCGATCAGCAGCCCCGGCTGCGCCGCCGGGGGCAGCAGCCGGGACACCGTTTCCTCAAGCTCTCCCGGCGGGATCTTGCACGCACAGCCCCCACCGCTCGCATACTGGGTCAACCGGATGTCGGCCGTCATGGCTCGACTCTAGACAGACAAACCGGAGGGGCACCATGACGGCGCAGACACTCCAGCGGCGGGCCGAGATCGAGCACGCCGCGGGTGACCGGACGGTGTGCGACCTGCTCGACCGGACGGCCGCGGAGTCGGGGGGCTTCCCGGCGTTCTCCAACGAGGACGGCGACGGATGGCAGACACTCACCTGGGCGCAGGCCCGCCAGCGGGTGCTGGAACTGGCGGCGGGCTTCGCCGCGCTGGGCCTCGCCCCGGGCGAGCGGGTCGCCCTGATGCTGCCCAACCGGACCGAGCACGTCCTCGCCGACCTCGGCGCGGTCCACGCCGGCGGCCTGGGCGTCACGATTTATGCCACCCTGGCGCCGGAGCAGATCGCCTTTGTGGCCGGGGACTGTGATGCCCGGATCGCCGTGCTGGACGGGGCCGCCGAGCTGGCCCGCTGGCAGCCCGTGCTGGCCCAGCTCCCCGGGCTGAAGACGATCATCGTCAGGGACGCCGCCGCCTGCCCCGCCGGGGAGCAGTACCTGACCTGGGACGCGTTCGCTGCGCTGGGCAAGGAGCGTCATGCCGAAAACCCCGGCGAGACCGCCCGCCGGGTGGCGGAGATCACCGCGGACGACCCGGTGGCCCTGCTCTACACCTCGGGGACCACCGGGAACCCGAAGGGGGTCCTGCTGACCCACCGCAATGTCGGTTACGAGCTGGCCTGCGCTCAGGGCATGGGCCTGATTCCGGACAAGGCACGGTGGGTGTCCTACCTGCCGCTGGCGCATATCGCCGAGCGGATGTTCAGCATCTACCTGCCCATCCACCTCGGGACCCACGTTCATTTCTGCCCGGACCCGGCACAGCTGGTGCGGGTGGTCGGCAAGGTCCGGCCCAACGGCTTCTTCGGCGTGCCCCGGGTGTGGGAGAAGATCCGCGCGGGCATCGAGGCGCTGCTCACCCTGGAGCAGGACGAGGGCAAGCGGGCCGCCGTGGCCAAGGCGATGGACACCGGTCGGCGGTACGTGGGGGCGTGCCAGTACGGCCAAACCATGCCGCCCGGCCTGGAGGCGGAGTTCGCCGCGGCAGACGCGGCGGTGCTGGCGCCGATCCGCGGGCTGCTGGGCCTCGGCGAGGCGGAGGTGGTGTCGAGCGCGGCGGCGCCGCTGCCGCCGGAGGTCGGCGCGTTCTTCTCCGGCCTGGGCATGAAGATCCTCGACATCTACGGGATGACCGAGACCACCGGGGCGTTCACCGCCAACACGCCCGAGGCGTTCAAGCTGGGCACGGTGGGCCGGCCCTACGCGGGCATGGAGGTCCGCATCGCCGGCGACGGGGAGATACTGGCGCGCGGCCCGCTGACCACGCCCGGCTACCTGAACCGGCCGGACCTCACGGCGGACCTGATCGACGCCGACGGCTGGCTGCGCACCGGCGACATCGGAAGGCTGGATGAGGACGGGTTCCTGTCCGTGGTGGACCGCAAGAAGGAACTGATCATCACGGCGGGCGGCGAGAACATCGCGCCGGCCGCGATCGAGAGCCTGCTGGTCGCCCACCCGCTGATCGGCCAGGCGCTCGCCTACGGGGACCGGCGGAAGTACGTGGTCGCGCTGCTCACCTTGGACGGCGAGGTGGCCCCGGCCTGGGCGCGGGCCCGGGGCATCGACCCCGGCTCGCTGGCCGGGCTGGCCGCGGATCCGGCGGTGCTGGCTGAGGTGGGCGACGCGGTCGCGGCGGCGAACGAGCGCCTGGCCCGGGTCCAGCAGGTCAAGCAGTGGCGGCTGCTGCCGGTGGAGTGGACGGCGGAAACCGAGGAGCTGACCCCGACCCTGAAACTGCGGCGGCGGATCGTGCACGCCAAGTACGCCGACGTGCTCGACACTCTCTACGACGGCTGAAGCGGCCGGTCAGATCTGCGCCCCAGGTGGTGCCGTTCCAGGCCCAGGTGGAGGTCGCGTAGGTCGTCGTGGTGCCGGTCATCCTGTTGGCGGTCAGCACCACCTGCTTGGTGGGGGCGTCGTAGGTCATGGTCCCGTAGCTGCGCCCTGGCGGTGAGGTCGCCGGGGCGGGCAGCGCCGGCGCCACGCTTAGGTAACCCCGGCATCTGCCGCGCGCAGTAGGGTCGGCATGGGAGGCGTCCGGGTGCCTGGTGGCCCCCACGGTCTTCAAAACCGGTGGACGGCGTACCGCGTCGTCGGCGGGTTCGATTCCCGTCCGCCTCCGCTGACCTGCGCAAACGCCGCTGACAGCCCGGGGCTGCGGCACCGCTGAGCGCGGCCCGAGGAGCCCCGGGGGGAACAGCCGGGAACATCCGTTCACGGCTGCGCCCTGGTGGCCGGGGCACTGCCCCGGCCACCCGGCGCACCAGGCTGCGGCTAGCCGACAATCTTCTTCGTCGAGGGCACGCACAGCCAGTTCGTCGCGTGGACCGTCAGCACCGACGTGCCGAACTGATTCTCGTCCCAGACCTTGGAGATGACCGGCGTGGCCGTGACCGGGAAGCACAGCAGGTGCGCCGCCGGGTTGATGATGGGGAACACGTGCGTGCCCACGATCTTCTCGGTCGGCAGGCACAGCTCCTGCGGAACCGGGTTGACCGTGGCTTTCACCGGCGCCCGGGCGAACTCGTCCTTGAGCATCACCGGCGGCGGGTGGTACGGGGGCGAGCCCGGCGCCAGCTTCACCGGGTAGCAGGTGAAGTGGTTCAGGCCCGGCGGCGTGGTCGGAGTCTTCCCGGGCGGGCCGGTCAGGCTCTTCCAGGACGGCAGGCAGACGATGTTGGGCTGCCCGGGGATCAGCGTGCCGGTGCCGAACTGGTTCGTCACCTGCACGGTGGGCGTGGGCTGCGGGGACGCCGGAGCCAGCGGGAAGCACGCCAGGTGGGCGCGGGGGTTGGTGATCGGGATTATCTGGCCGGTCGGCAGGATCTTCTCCACCGGGTTGCAGTGCACGTCCAGGGTGAACGAGATCCTGGGCACGAACCCGTTCGGGCTGAACTGGTCGATCAGCCGGACGCCCGACGGGATCCTGAAATGCAGGCCGGCCGCGGTGTAGCAGAGCTGATGGTCCACCAGCGGCGGCTGGGTGATGTGGCGGGACGGCGCCGCCGACGCCGCGGCGACACCGGCCGCCGTGCCGGCGACGCCGAGCGTGACCACGGCGCCGGCGAGCGCCAGCCGCATGGTGCTGGCCCGGAACGATTTGGACATGGGCATTCTTCCTTCGCTCGGCGGGCGCCTGGCCGGCCGCCCGCACATCCCATTGAGCCGAGCGGGGCGGTTGCCGGGAGGCGCGAAGCCGGCTCGACCTCAGCATTGACCGCCCGCCGGGCGCTGTCCAGGGGCGCCCGGCGGCCGTTGCATTGATGTCGTCAGGAGGCCGGCGCGTGTTTGGGCAGTCGTATCTGCCCGTTACAGGTCGGCGGGGGCGTCGGCGTCAGGGTGGTGTTCGGGGGGCACGGGTTGAGGACCAGCGGTGGCAGGGGCGACTGGTTGAAGGTCCCCGAGCATGGACAGGCTCTCCCGGACGTCGGGGCGTGAGTCCGGTCGACCGTCGGCGGCCGGGTTGCGCCGCTTGCCGCCCAGGAAGTCGTCCTCGATGAACTTCAGGTAGGCGTCGAACGAGAGCGTCTGCGGGTCGATGTACCCCGGCTTGGCGTAGGGGACTGATCACCAGGGCGGGCACCCGGATCCCGTAGCCGAACCATGCCAACGGATCGGCGGCCGGATCCGGGTCTTTACCTTCAAGGCTGCGTAAAGCGTTCCGGCAGGAGTGCCCGGCCGCCGCTGCGCGCGGGTTACTGACACTCGCGAACGGGCCGCACTACGGTCCGAGGGTTTGCTGCGCTGAACCGTGGGTCACCGGGGCCTGGATGTGCGTGAGTAGGGCGGTGGGTCGGTTGGTGGCATGGCATGGCGTGACCAAGTGGCGGCTGGTGGCGGCGGGCGGTGCCGTGGCACTGGCCGTGACCGGCGTGGTACCGGGCGCGCTCGGCGCGGCCGCGGCGGCCGGGACGGCGCCGGGCGCGCAGGGCTTCACGATCACGCGCAGCTCCTACGGGGTGCCGACCAAGCCCTCCCAGCAGGCCTTCTACCAGCAGAACTCCGGCGACGAGTACTGGGGCACGATCTTCCGGTCGCAGCTCATCAGCCAGCTTGCCGGGGCCAGCACGTCGATCAGCGTCAACTACCTGGAGGGCATCGAGCACGCCATCGGCACGATCGACAACGGGGACAACACCAGGCCCGCGGCGCGCTACTTCATCCCCTACCTGGTCAGCGCCTACAACGCGCTGGTGGCGGCGCATGACCCGATCGTCAGCCCGGCCACCTACCCGGACCTGCAGCCCGCGATCCGCGCGCTGGCGCGCTGGAACGGCGTCACCACGCTGGGCAGCCCGGCCATGTCGATCTTCATGAACTTCCTCGAGGCCTACGAGCACAACGTGTTCGAGGGCGGCCTCAACCCCGGCGAGCAGTACACCGGGAAGATCAACTTCGGCGACGGGAGCCTGGGCCTGGGCACCTTCGGCGGGCTCGGCGGGATGGCCACCTACAACCTGCTGTACCACATCCTGCACCAGACCCAGGGGATGGTGCCGTGCTCGACCCTGTGCTACCAGGGCGACTACTTCGCCGGGCACGGCGACCAGCTGCTCGTGGAGAGCCTCAACGACGCGATCACGATCCTGTCCGGCACCGGCCCCCAGCTCGGCCAGGCCGTCAACGGCTTCGGCACCACCGACATCGCCAAGTGGGGCTTCCAGCCGGCCCTGGACCACGACTGGGGCAGCCTCGACCCGCTCGCCGTCGGCAGCACCACCAACTGCGGCAGCAGCGCCACCCAGAACCGCAGCACGTTCATGATGGCCGTGGACGCCGGCCGCACGCTCACCGGCCAGGACGAGCTGCCACCGGGGCAGAGCGGGTTCATTTCCGCCGCGGGCACGCCCAGCCCGCACCTGTGCGACCAGGTGGGCCTGTTCAACGACTTCCGCTACAAGGACATGCCGCCGACCTGAGCCCGGCCGTGAAGAGAGGGGCGGGCCCCGGAGCTCCGGGGCCTGCCCTCGCGCCGTGCCTGGCCGGTTACCGCACCGTGGTCAGCCGGCGCCACATGCTCGGCCGCTCGCCGTCCTCGCCCGCGGGCTTGCCGGCCTCATCGGAGGTGTCCGGCTTCTCCCAGGTCACGCCCCGGCCGCTGGCAAGCCGGGCGTCCCGCGCGCCGATGATCGCCAGCCGGCCGAACGCCACGGCGGCCACGAAGACGATGACCACGCCCAGCGCGGTGAAGAAGCTCAGGTGCTCCGCCACCATGTGCAGCGGGCCGCCGGTCGGCTGGCCGGGGTCGAGCGCCGCCGGCACCCCGCCGCCCGCCGCGGCGTAGCTGGTCCACACCGGCCCGAGCAGGGAGCCCACGACGAACCACGCGCCGGCCGCGGCGGCCAGCGCCGCGCCGAACATCGCGACCGGCCGGAAGGCGCTGATCATCAGGATCAGCCCGCCGAGAGCGGTGGCCACGCCAGGCACGATTTCCAGGAAGAACCGCCCCCACGTCCAGGTCCACGCGGCGTCGGGGGTGTAGGCGAAATGGAAGTAAGGGCCGACGAACGGGATCAGCGCGCCCCACGCGCCAAGCAGGATCAGCAGGAGGCCGCTGCCGAGGCCGCGGGTGCGCGGCACTCGCATTATCGCTGTCACGAGGAATCACTCCCTGCACAGTCCAGGCGATATCCCGCTCCCACTACCCCTGGTTAATACGCCCATGCGGAGATCCGCCCGCCGGTTCTCCCGTCCCAGGCAGGGCTGCCGCGGCGAGTAGGGTCACGAGCGTGGACTCGCGCCGTCTCGTGCCGCGCACCGACGCGGTGCTGGCCGACCCGCGCCTGGCGGAGGCGGCGCGGCGGCTGGGCCGGGCCCGGGTGAAGGCGGCCGTGGCCGCGGCGCAGCAGCGGGCCCGGGACGGCCGGATCAGCCCGGACGAGGTGGCCGACGAGGCCGCGGCGGCGCTCCCGGCGCACGCCGCCTCGCTGACCCCCGTGCTCAACGCCACCGGCGTGCTGCTGCACACCAACCTTGGCCGCGCCCCGCTGTCGGCCGCGGCCCGCGAGGCGGTGGCCGCCGCCGCGGGCTGCACCGACCTGGAGTTCGACCTGGCGACGGGCGCCCGGGGCCAGCGGGGCCGCGGCGCGCTGGCCGCGCTCGCGGCCGCCGTCCCCGCGGCCGAGGCGGTGCACGTGGTGAACAACAACGCGGCCGCGCTCGCGCTGGCCGCCACCGCGCTGGCCGCCGGCGGCGGGGAGATCGTGGTCAGCCGCGGTGAGCTGATCGAGATCGGGGACCGGTTCCGGCTGCCCGACCTGCTGGAGTCGACCGGTGCCCGGATCCGGGAGGTCGGCACCACCAACCGCACCACGCCCGCCGACTACGCGGCCGCGGTCGGCCCGGCCACCTCGTTCGTGCTCAAGGTGCACCCGTCCAACTACCGGATCCAGGGGTTCACCGCCAGCGCCAGCGTCGCGGACCTGGCCGGCCTGCGGGTCCCGGTGATCGGCGACATCGGATCCGGGCTGCTGGCGCCCAGCCCGCTGCTGCCGGGCGAGCCCGACGCCGACGCCTGGCTGCGGGCCGGTGCCGCCCTGGTCACCGCCAGCGGCGACAAGCTGCTCGGCGGCCCCCAGGCCGGGCTCCTGCTCGGCCGCGCCGACCTGATCACCAGGCTCGCCCGGCACCCGCTTGCCCGGGCGCTGCGGGTGGGCAAGCTCACGTTCGCCGCCCTGGAGGCAACGCTGGCCGGGCCGCCGGCGCCGGTCGCGGAAGCGCTGGCCGCGGCCGGGGCAGCCATCCTTGATCGCGCCGAACGACTGGCCGGGCAACTGTGCTCGGCCGGGATCGACGCCCGTGCGGTGCAGACCCAGGCGACGGCGGGGGGCGGCGCGGCACCCGGCGTCGCGCTGCCCAGCGCCGCGGTGAGCCTGCCGGAAGAACTCGCGGTACCGCTGCGCGCCGGGAAGCCGGTGCGCCGCGGCGTGGTTCCCGCGGTGGCCGGCCGCACCGAGGGCGGCCGGGTCCTGCTGGACCTGCGCTCGGTCGCCCGAGACGACGACGGCGCGCTCGCGGCGGCCGTGCTGGCGGCAGTGGCCGTGATGACAGACCGGCCCCACGCAGGGCCGGCCTGATAGCCGTGCAGGTCATCGCCACCGCCGGTCATGTGGACCATGGGAAGTCCACCCTGGTCCGTGCGCTGACCGGGATGGAACCGGACCGGTGGGAGGCCGAGCGGCGGCGCGGCCTGTCCATCGACCTGGGGTTCGCCTGGCTGACCCTGCCGTCGGGCGAGCGGCTGGCCTTCGTCGACGTGCCCGGGCACGAGCGGTTCGTGCCGAACATGCTCGCCGGCCTCGGCCCGGTGCCCGCGGTGATGTTCGTGGTCGCCGCGGACGGGGGGTGGATGCCCCAGTCGGCGGAGCATCTGGCCGCGGTCGATGCGCTGGGCATCACCCGTGGCCTGCTGGTGGTGACCCGTGCCGACCTCGCCGACCCGCCGCCTCGCGCTGCGCGAGGCGGCGGAGCGGATCCGCGCCAGCAGCCTGGGCACGGTGACCGGCCTGGCGGTGAGCGGGGTGACCGGCCGGGGCCTGCCGGAGCTGCGCGCCGCCCTGGCCGCACTGGCGGCCGGACTGCCCGCCGCCGATCCGGCCGCGCCGGTCCGGCTGTGGGTGGACCGGGCGTTCAGCATGCGGGGCAGCGGCACCGTAGTCACCGGCACGCTGCCCGCGGGCACCATCGCCGCCGGGGATGAGCTCCTGGCCGCCCCGGCGCTGCGGCCGGTCCGGGTGCGCGGGATCCAGTCGCTGAAGGAGCCGGCCGAACGGGTCGGCGGCGTGGCCCGGGTCGCGCTCAACCTGCGCGGGGCGGACCCAGCCGCGCTGCCCCGGGGAACCGCCCTGGTGACCCCGGGAGCGTGGACGGTGACCGCGGCGGCCGACGTCCGGCTGCCCGTCTCGGCGGCCCGGCCGCCCCGTGAGCTGGTGCTGCACATCGGCGCCGCGCGGACCACGGCGAAGCTCCGGGCCCTGGGCGGCGCGGCCGCCCGGCTGTCGCTCCGACGGCCGCTCCCGCTGCACGTCGGGGACCGGGTGCTGCTGCGCATGCCGGGCACCTCGGCCCGGGCACCGGGCTCCGGGCGGCCCGCCTGGCCCGCGGTAACCGGGGCGACCGTGCTGGACCCCAGCCCGCCGCCGCTGCGCGGGCGGGGCGCCGCGGCCGCCGCCGCCCAGGAACTGGCATCCTGGCCGCCCGTGCCCGGAGCGGCGCAGCTGCTGCGGCGGCACGGCCTGGCCCGGCGGGCGGCCCTGCGGGCGATGGGGATCACCGCGGGCCGCGTCCACCGGTCGCGGGGGACTGGGTGGCCGATCCGGCGCACTGGGCGGCGCTGCGCGCCCGGCTGGCCGCGCTGGCCGCCGCGCACGCCGCCGCGCACCCGCTGGCGCCCGGCGTGCCGGTGGACGCGGCCCGCGCCGCGCTGGGGCTGGCCGACCGGCGGCTCGTCGAGGCGCTCGCGGCCGGTCAGCTGGCCCGTGAAGGTGGGGTGCTGCGCACGGCGGCGGGCCTGCCGGACGGGCTGCTGGCCGCGGTCCGGGCGCTGCGGGCCGACCTCGCGGCCGCGCCGTTCCTGGCGCCGGAGGCGGGCCGGCTCGCGGAGCTGGGACTGTCCCCCCGGGAGCTGGCGGCGGCCGGCCGGGCCGGGCTGCTGCTGCGGGTCAGCGACCGGATCGTGCTTGCCCCCGGCGCCGACGCCGCGGCCGCCGGCATCCTGGCCGGGCTCGCCGCGCCGTTCACCACCGCGCAGGCCCGGCAGGCACTGGGCACCACCCGCCGGGTCGCGATACCGCTGCTGGAGTACCTGGACCGGGCCGGGATCACCGAGCGGCTCGCGGACGACACCCGCCGGCTCCGGGCCCGCTGACTCAGGCCACGGGGGGACACCCCGGGCCGGCTACCTGCGCAGGTGCGGCCGCTGGGTGAACCGGTCGGTGCTCCAGGCGGCGGCCTCGGCGGGCGGTTCGCCGGCCGATATCCACCGGGTGATCGTGGCCGCGGTGACCGGGGCCATGAGGATGCCGGTGCGGAAGTGCCCCGAGGTCAGCCACGCGTTGTCGAGCCCGGGCACCTGGTCGATGACTGGGCGGCCGTCGGGGTGCCTGGGCCGGAAGCAGTACCACTGGTAGGCGGCGGGCAGCCCGCGCACCGCGGGCAAGGTCGCGTACAGCGCCTCCAGGATGGAGTCGATGACGTCCTGCCGGACCGCGGGCGTCTCGTCGCCCATGTCGAACGTGCCGCCGACGAGCAGCCGCCCGTCGTCGAGCTGGGTGGCGACCGGCGCGACGGTGCCGGGCAGCCGCACCGGTGTGGGCTCGGTGACCAGCAGGTGCCCCTTGACCCGGCTCGCGGGCAGCTCGAGGCGCAGCCCGTCGAGCATCGGCGGCATCCCGGTGGCGAACACGACCGCGCCCGGGTAGACATCCCCGGCCGTGGTGGTGATTTTGGTCACCCGGCCGCCCTCGGTGGTGACCGACATGGCCGCGGTCCCGGTCGCCACCGCGGGCAGCACCGCGGCCAGGCGGGCCAGCGAGCGCAGCGGGTTCACCCGGGCCTGGCGCCGGATCAGCGCGCCGGCCATGGGCCGGGCCAGGCCGGGCACCAGCTCGGCGACCCGGTCGTGGTCGAGCCATTCCACCACTGGGCGCTGGTGCGGGGCGAAGCCGTCGGGATCCGGGGCCAGGCCGATCCAGTCCAGCTCGATCAGCCCGACACCGCCGGGCCAGGTCTGCTCCAGCTGCCCCCACAGCTCCAGGCTCAACCTGGCCAGGTCGACGAACGGCTCCGGGTCACTCCACTCGTGGATCTCCGGGGTGAGCAGCCCGGCCGCGCCGCCGGTGGCGCCCGAGCCCAGCCGGCCCGCCTCGATGAGCAGCACCGAGCCGAGGCCGGCCTCGTGGAGGGCGGCCGCGGTGGCGACGCCTGCTATCCCCCCGCCGACCACCAGGATGTCGGGGCGTGCCAGCGAGATGGCGCCCGCGCCGCGGCCGAGCTGCGCCCGTTCCTCCGCGGTAAGCCGGTCCCGCCATATTGGAGTCTCAGCGACCATGACCTAATTCTCTCCCCAGTTGGTCACCACCTGGCACCACAATGGGTCAGGCCGATGATCGGACGTAGGCTAGTACGTCAGTAGTCACAATGCGCCTTGACCGGTGCCAGGAGGTGATGCCCGCGTGCTGGCTGATTCCTACGGCCGGATCGCCACCGACCTGCGGGTCTCGCTGACCGACCGGTGCAATCTGCGCTGCGCGTACTGCATGCCCGCGGAGGGCCTGGACTGGCTGCCCCGCCCGGAGCTGCTTACCGACGACGAGATCGTGCGCCTGGTGCGGATCGGCGTCACCCGGCTCGGCATTGCCGAGGTGCGGTTCACCGGCGGGGAGCCGCTGCTGCGCCGCGGGCTGCCCGGCATCGTCGCCCGCACCGGGGCGCTGCGGCCCCGGCCGGAGATCTCGGTCACCACGAACGGGATCGGGCTGGACCGGCGCGCGGGCCCGCTCGCCGAGGCCGGCCTGGACCGGATCAATGTCTCGCTCGACACGCTCCGGCCCGCCGTGTTCACCGAACTGGCCCGCCGGGACCGCCTGGCGGACGTGCTGCGCGGGCTGGCCGCCGCGGCGGCCGCCGGGCTCATCCCGGTCAAGGTCAACGCGGTGCTGATGCGCGGCATCAACGACGGCGAGGCGCCCGCGCTGTTGCGGTTCTGCCTGGAGCATGGCTACCAGCTCCGGTTCATCGAGCAGATGCCGCTGGACGCCCAGCACGGCTGGCGGCGGGAAAACATGGTGACCGCCGGGGAGATCCTGGACTGCCTGTCGGCGGAGTTCACCCTGACGCCGGACGACCCGGCGGCCCGGGGATCGGCGCCCGCGGAGGCCTTCCTGGTCGACGGCGGCCCGGCCCGGGTCGGCGTGATCGGCTCGGTGACCAGGCCGTTCTGCGGGGCGTGCGACCGGGTCCGGCTCACCGCCGACGGCCAGGTCCGCAACTGCCTGTTCGCGCAGGAGGAAAGCAACCTCCGGGACCCCATGCGGGCCGGTGCCAGTGACGAGGAACTGGCCGCGATCTGGGAGAAGGCGGTCGCCGTGAAGCTGCCCGGCCACGGCATCAACGACCCCGGTTTCCTGCAGCCAGCGCGCCCGATGTCCGCTATCGGCGGCTGAGGCTGCCCCAGCCCTCATCCTGGTGCCCTGGAGCGCGTCGCTTTGGCTGGGGGGCGTCCGTGCGGCTCCGGCGGGCTGGCACGCGTCGCCGCCGGTGCTCGCGCGTTGGCCCGAGGCGCGTTTGGCGTGGGCTGGCCTGGGCCACGCTTACGCCCGCCTACGCCCCACGCACGCCCTCTGAATGGTGCACGTCGCTGTCCATGAAGCATGCCCTGGCCGCGCACCGCGCCCCCCAGGCTGCCCGGACTGACCCATGCCCGCCCCCGGCTTGCACCCGGCCTGCACCCGGCCCGCGCCGCAGAAATAAGTCTTGCTATCCGAGCGTTATCGATATATCGTCGAGATGTCTAAGAAGAGACGGATCTTCTCAGACTGTTCGATCACAAGCCAAGAGATGGAGTTACACACAGATGCATGAACATCACGAACACCCACATCACGAGCACCGACATCACGAGCACGGGGACGAGGACTGGGGCCCCGGCGACGAAGGCTGGGGACGCGGCCGGGGCCGTGCCCGCGCGCGCCGGGGGCCCGGTGGTCCCGGGCGGCGCGGCGGCCCGTTCGGCCCGCCCGGGTTCGGCCCGGCCTTCTGGGGCTACGGCCCGTGGGCTGGCGAGGGCAAGTTCCGCCGCGGTCCGCGGGTCCGGCGCGGTGACGTCAGGGCGGCTGCCCTGGCGCTGCTCGCCGAGGAGCCACGGAACGGCTACCAGCTCATCCAGGAGATCGCGGAGCGCAGCGGCGGCGTCTGGCAGCCCAGCCCCGGATCCGTCTACCCGGCTCTCCAGCAACTGGAGGACGAGGGCCTCATCCAGGCGGAGACGCCCGAGGGCGGGCGCAAGCGCTACGCGCTGACCGACGAGGGACGCGAGTACGTGACCGCGCACGCCGATGAGGTCCGGGCCCCGTGGGACGACGTGGCCAGCAGCGTCGGCGCCGACGCAATCGAGCTGCGCCGGCTGATCGCCGCGGTGGCGGCGGCGGCCGTGCAGGTCGCCCAGGTCGGCACCGCTGCCCAGGTG
>Ga0318551_10000177_pt1 | contig 17103 bp, 18 predicted proteins | sample GRESIP082b2f19_FD_203511 | JGI IMG/M metagenome (GOLD analysis project Ga0318551, IMG submission 203511) | Tropical soil microbial communities from Luquillo Experimental Forest, Puerto Rico - GRE.SIPMG.082b2f19 | ecosystem: Environmental > Terrestrial > Soil > Tropical forest > Bulk soil...
CATGCGGGCAGCAGGTCCCATCGGTTGCGCAGCGCGTGCTCTCGCAGGCGCGCTGGCGTGCACTCGTACGTGGCGGCGGAGGACCACGACGCGCAGCGTGACCTGAACTCCGGGAGCCACCCCGCTACCGCCCTGGGCCCGAACACCTGCGCGGGGAAGAGCTTGCGGTGCTTGGCCCGGCTCTGCATGCAGACGTAGCGAACGAAGTGCGCGGGGTCCACGCACGCCGCGATGAGCGAAGCAGCCGCCGCGCGCACGAGCCGATCGCTCGCCGACACCTGCCCGCGCCCGCCTGACGCGAAGAACTCGTCCACGGCGCGCGCCGCGGACTGGCGCAGCCGCTCGAAAGGATCGGCGGGCTGCGCCGCAGCACGCCGCGCGAAGGCTACGGGCGGCAGCGACGCTGGGGGAACCATGGGCCCGCTGGCTGGCGAGCCGACGAAGGTGCCGAGGTTTGGCAACGAGATCCCATTTACCCCTCGACCCCGTATTTTCGCAAGGTCAGCTTGGCCTCCGCCGGATCCACCTTCACCACGCCGTGCCCCTCCTTTAGGTAGGCAGACATGCGCCCTGCAGAATGCCTGTCGAGCCAAACCTGCCCCATGTCGTCGAAGTCCCACAGCTGGCAAGCCCGCTTACCCTCAGCGACGCGCATCGTCCTACCCAACCGCTGCACCGCGCGGATCGCTGACTTGCCACCCGAGGCCACCACGATGCTGCGCAACTCCTCGATGTCCACGCCTTGCTCGAAGATGGTGCTGCTGACCAGCACCTCGTACTCGCCGCGCACCAGCGACTTGATGGCCGAGCGCCTGCCCTCCGCGTCCGTGTCCCCCCACACGAACCCTGCGCGCAGGTGCTGGCGCAGCGTGCGCAGCAGCCGCTTGCCGTGGTCGATCTCCTTCACGAACACGACGCAGGGCTTATCGGCCGCGCGCGCGAGCGCCACCACCGCGCTGTTGCGCGCCTCCGACTCCACGATGCCCTTCTGGTACACCTGCTGCCAGCTCAAACCTGCCGGGAGCTGCTGCCGCAGCGGGAACATGCGGATGGTGGGCTTGCTGAGCACCCCCGCCTCGATCAGCTCGGGGGCCTTGATCTCGTAGATCTTGGGCCCCAGCGCCGCCATCACGTACACGTTGCGCCCGTCCCCGCGCGCGAAGGGCGTACCGCTGAACCCCAGGCGGTAGGTCGCCTGGCAGGCCATCATCACCTTGTAGTAGCTCGCCGCCCCCCCGACGTGGGCCTCGTCCACCACCAGCCCGCCCACGCCCTCCAGCAGCTCGCGCCCCTCCGCGGTGCCCTGCCGCTCGGCCAGGGTCTGCAGCGTGGCCACCGTGACGCGCGCGGGCGCCCAGGTGCCGTCCCCCACCTTGCCGCACCGCTCCCCCGTGAACCGCTCGATCTGGCGCGCGGTCTGGTCCAGCAGGTCGATCTGCGGCGCGGCGACCAGCCAGCGGCAGTCCCCGCTCGCCACCAGCGCGGCGATGATGACCGTCTTGCCGGACCCGGTAGGGGACTTCACCACGCCGCGCACCCTGCTCAGGCAGGCCTCCAACGCCTCCCGCTGGTAGGGGCGCAGCCAGGAGGTGTCTGGCCTGAGCTGCGGCGCGGGCGTGCGCTGGTCGTACACCTCGACCCGCAGCCCGCGCAGCTCAGCAGCGCGCTGCACCGAGGTGAGCAGCCCGGAGGGGAACCTGCGCCGGTAGGCGTTGTAGAGGCGGTGCTTGCCGTCCCACGCCGGCTGCACGAACGGAGGGGGCTCCTGGTCCCGCTCGCGGCACAGCCTAGCCTCGCGCTCCCACGCGCGCCTGCGGATCGCCTCCGCCTGCTGTGCCCCCTTGTCGTCGAAGCTGAGGAAGTCCGCCAGCCAGGCTTCCTCGCCCTCGTCGGCCCGGGCTACGCTAGCCCATACAGGGCCGACGCTGACCCACAACTAGCCCGTGAAGAAGGAGAACGCCTGCTTGATGATCGGCAGCGACACCTGCTTGCAGATGAGCCACTTGGCCCACGCGAACGGCGAGAACAGAAAGTCGCAGATCGCCCAGAAGACGCTGTGGTTGATCGCGTAGCCAACGATCCCGGTGCACACCGCGAATAGGAAGTACAGCAGCCTGAAGAAACCGTTTGTGCTGTCCGTGTCGCTCATGACGCCTCCTTGATGTCCATCTTCTCGGCGAAGTGCGCCTCGACGCTCGCCTTCGACACGTAGCGGCGTGCGCCCACGCGCTTGCCCACCAGCTTGCCCGCGTCCACGAGCGCGTAGACCCGCGGCACGCTGATGCCGCCGATCTTGGCGGCCTCGCGCGCGGTGATCCACCCCAGCGCGCGCTGCTGCAGCACCTGCGCGTTCACCAGGGGCTTGTGCTGCTTTTTGGGCTTCTCCACGATCTCTTCCATTGCTACGCCTCCGCGATTTTTACCAGCTGTCGGAGGCCATCCTCGACCGAGGCCCCGCGGGAGAGCAGCAGGCTGCGCAGTCCGTCCCGCTCCTCCTTGTGGTCGAACGTGAGCGTCAGCGAGTAGCGCCTGGCGCGGTCAGCTTCGGGCCCCTCGCTCAGTGGTCCTGCCTCTAGCCCGTCCTCCAGCACGTTGGCCTCCTGCTCGGTGGCCTTGAGCAGCACGCCCAGCTCCTCCGTGGAGAAGCCGCACGCCCCCAGCTCGCCCTCGCTCCAGCCCCCATCGAGCAGCGCGCGCAGCTCCGCGCTGGCTGCCCCGAGGTCCACGCTGCCCCGGATCCGGTTGAGGGCTAGCCGCTCCGCGCGCACGGTGGAATCGGTGCCGTCCAAGCGCAGCACGGCAGGCACCTGCTTAATGCCCAGACGCTTGGCCACGGCGACGCGGTGCACGCCGTCCGACACCCAGTAGCCCGGTGCGTCCTCGCGCGCCACCACGGTGATGGCCTGCCGGAACCCGAACCTCCGCATGCTGCGCTCCAGCTCCTGCTCCTGCTCGATCGTCAGCACGTTGGGGTTCGGGCCCGGCAGCTCGTGCAGCTCCTCGACGGCCACCATGATCAAGCTGCTCTCGCTATCCTTCTCCTTCTTGCTTTTTGGCACCCCTGAGGTGTAGCAGGACGAGCCCCGTGTGTCCCCACATTTCTCGCTCCAGCCGCGCGTGCGCCTTGTAGATCCTGCGCACGTCGCAGCCGATGCGCCCCGCCAGCTCCCTCGGCCTCTCGCTCGGGAACCCGTCCAGCCCCGTGATGCGCTGCACGAGGAACCTGTCGTACGGCTCCCAATCCTCCAGGATGCCCTCCACCGCGCTGCGCACGCACGCGATGAAGCCTGCCTTGTCCTTCTCGTACTCCTTGGCCAGCAGCACGCGCTCAGGGCTCGTCTCCAAGTGCTCCCTCACCTCGTCCGCGTACCGCGGGTCGATCTCCCCGTGCTGCCAGTCCTGGTGCTCCAGGCGCGTCTGGTACCGCGCCCCGTCCGCGTAGTCCTTGCCCATGGAGACGACGGCGAGCGCCTTGGAGCAGAACCTGCCCATGGCCCGCCGCGCCACCGTGCGGAAGTACGCCACCGCGGGACCCCTCGCAGGGTCGTAGCGGTGGCGCACGGCAAGACACGCCCGCCACGCCTCCCCCTCAAGCTCGCCCCGCTCGAAGGGCATGCCCGCCCGGCAGAACCGGGCGGACGCCCACTTGATCGCCTTCTCGGCCTCTTCGAGGAGCGGGTCAGCCGGGAAGGGCGCCCGCCCCTGCGTCACGCGACCTCGACCTCGTAGGTCTGGGGCTTGGTCGTGAACGAGCCGGTCGGCTCGACGACCGTGACGCCGCTCCCGCTCTTGGCGAGCGCCTTCTTGCCGTTGATGCTGACGATGGTCAGGCCGTCCAGCTCGGCGGGCTGGTAGAGCCCGACGTACTTGTTCGTCCAGACCTTCGCCCGGATCCAGACCTGCGCCCCGGTCGCCAGCTTCACGCCGCGGACCTCGGACTGCGGCGTGTAGTTGGCAACGTGGAGCCCGTGGAGGGCCTCGACGAGGCCACGGAGTCCGCGCCGCACCTCGATCGCGTCGGCGACCGCCTTGGCGGTCGTGGCGCGGAACTCCGTGCGCGCCTCGCCCACCATGGACGAGAGCCGCTCCTCCAGCGTCGTCGCGGCGCGCAGCGCCCGCTGCACGTTGTCGAGCCGCTTGGCGATCCAGCTCTTGCCCGGCTTCTTCTCCTTGGGGGGCTTCGGCAGGTTGCTCTTGTTCTGTCCCTTGTTCGAGTCGATCTTGGCCATGGCGCTTTCCTCCGATTTTGCGGTTTTCCCCGATCTCCTGATCGGCGACAAGAATTAGAATAAACTCAACCGTTACAAGAAAGCAAAGAAAAAATGCGAAAACTGGTGAAAGCGATCTTTTTCGCGTTGCGTCGTTTCCTGGACTTTCTCAGGTTCCGGCGACAAGCTGGGAAGGTGCTCACCTACGCCGTGGCACCCGTCCCCCTCACCTGCATCGCCTGCGGGACCACCCCGGTCTCGATCGCAGGGATGCTGGTCTGCTTCGGCTGCGGTAAGGTAGTCGACGGTGGACCCGCACGCTCGCAGCAACGACACCTCCCTCCTCCACGCCAGCTTCCTCTCCCTCCTGGACACGAAGCTCCTCCCCGCGCTGCGCGCCGCCGGCTTACCCCTAGAGGTCTACGAAGCCTGCCGGGCCCCCGAAAGGCAGGCTGACCTCTACCAGGTAGGACGCGTGGCCGGCGTCGGGCGCATCGGCCACAGCGTCACCTGGGACCTCGCCTGGCAGTCGAAGCACCAGTACGGGCTCGCGGTGGACATGGTCTTCCGCATCGGCGGGCAGTGGACATGGGCCGCGCCGTCGCCAGGAGCCTGGGAGGAGTACCAGGAGATCGCGCAGCGGTTCGGGCTGCAGGCCGTGCGCAGCAAGGCGGGCGCGATCATGGAGTGGCCCCACGTGCAGCTCTCCTGGCCCACCATCCAGCTCAGGGCCGGCGAGTACCCCCCAGGTGGAGGCGAGGCCTGGGCCACCAACCTCAACGCCAACATCGCGCGCTGGGGGCAGGCCTCCAAGATGGTGGGCGCGCAGCTCCACCCTGGGGCGCCTCCACCTACTGACCAGGAGCCCACGCGCCCACCGTCCGACGCTGCCTGCTTCCCGCAGGCTGCCTAAAGCCCCCTTCAGGGCTACCTCACTTGGGCAACATCGATGGGCTCGAACAAAGATCGAACACCCAGCGGCCGAACCGCTCGCTTGCCCCCGCCAGTCGGCATGTGCCGCCCCTTACGTTTATCCTTCCAATTCGCGCGCATAGCGTTCAGCCGCTGCGTAGGACCGTGTGGTAGCAGCTTGTGCAGTCCCGGCTCCACCACGCCGGTTAGATCGAACTGCTCGACCGCGCGCCGGAGCGACGCTCCGTTCTTGAAGCGCACGAGCCTGTCCTTGAACTGCACGTAGGACTTCGACGGCAGCACGTGCACAGACACCGCTCTTAGCTGTCGCTTGAGCGCCGCGGCGATCACGCAAGACTTTGCGTTCTTGCGCACGCCAGCACGAATGTCAGCCGGCAACAGCTCGACGCTGATCTGGTGGTCCGCTTCCTCGATTCTGAGTTTCTCTCGCTTGGCCATTTCACGGATATAGCTGATCATCACTGTCTCCTTTCAATGTTGCCTAAAGCTCGTCTGGTGGGGTGTCCTTCGCCTGGCTGCACTTCAGCTTGATGGTGGTCGGGCGCGTGTGCCTGTCCGGCTTGTTCAGCCCGGTGTTATCGTCCTGATCCAGGTTGTCGAAGTGTTCGATGAACCGCTCCGCCTTCGCAGGCATCCTCCAGTACTTGTCGCCGATCTGGATGTGGGCCCCCACCGAGACGCCGGCCCGGGCTTGCTCGGGGTACTGCTCCTTGATCGCTTCCGCGATGGCGCAAGCCTCCTCGTCCCCGCACTGGGCGTGCAGGATGTGCTTGCGCTCTACCTTGATGACGATCTCTCCGGTGTCCTTGCTCACGTTGCCCTCCTCAGTAGCCGCACGACGTCGCTGTCGGCGCACACCAGTGCGACGGCCATCGAGTCGTACATGTGTTCGTGCATGCCCTCGGGCTGCCCAGATGCGACAACCGCATGATGCGCGCCGATGGCGTTATCAGGATTGCGCACAGCAGCGGCGACTTCCTCCTTGGAAGCGTCGCGCTTGCCCGTCAACGCCTTCTTCACCTGCTGCGGGCTCGCCTGCAGCAGGGGCAGGTCGTACTGCTGGCACCAAGCAGCTATCACGCCCCAGGCCAGCGCCACCTTCGTAGCTGCGCCCGCGTTGCGAGGCCAGCTCATCGCCTCCGCGCAGACGGCCCCTATATTTTTGGCGGGGTTCGCAGACAAGTTGTGCAACGCAACGATTTTGCCAAACTCGCGGGAGATCTCCCGCGCCCGGACCACGCTGTCCTCGGAGGCGAGCACCTTGCGTAGGGCCGACTCCTTCTTGGTGCGGATCACGCCGGCCTCTAGCACCTCCGGCACGGTTGACAAGCGAACCAGCGACCAGCCGAAGGAGGCGAAGCCAGGGTCCACTCCGAGTACGATGGGATCGCTCACGATCGATGCATTGCCCTGCAGGGCTGCGATTTTTCCGAGCGCTCGCGATTTTGCGTGTCAGGGGATCGCTGAAGTACTCTGCGCGGCCTGCCTCACGTGGAGCAGGACCGACCGTGACGATGCGCCAGCAAGGACTTCAACCGAGCGCGCTCACGCGCTGAAAACAAGTATTGTATTGCCCCCGATCAGCCGAAATTAACCCCCGCTTTTGCGCAGCAGGTGAAAATAGGGACGCGTTGCGTCGTGCGCAGGTTACTTCGTCGGATCTGCCGGGTCTGCGGCAGCCTTGCCGAAGAAGCCCATCACCGAGCTGGTGACCCTGCCGAGCGACGTGAGCAGCAGCAGCACGCCCGCGATGTTCTCCTTGAGGGAGGGCCAGCGGTGCTCGCTGGCCACGATCACGGCGGCGATGAACGGCAGCGCAGCGTGGAAGAGCGGTGACCCGGCGATGGCCGAGACGAGGGAGTTGGTCTTGATGTTGGCGTCGTCGAGCTTGCCCATGCAAGCAAGCCTACCACGATCACGATCTAGCAGGGGCCGCAGTTAGGCGTGCCGTTGCAGATGTAGATCGTCAGGGTGCATCCAGCATCGACAGGGGCGCCCGCGCCTCCGAGCCCCGTCGTGTTGCCGGTGCCGGTGTTTCCACCCTGTGGCGAGCTATCGCCCCCAGTGCCGGTGGTACCTGCCTGCCCGGTCGAACCCGCCGCACCGCCGCCGTCCTGCGCGGTGATGCCGTCAGGCGCCTGCACGGTAGGCGGGTCTGCCACGGTGATGTCGCCGCAGCCGGCGAGGAGGAGGGCCATCGCGATCGTCTTGAGCTTGTTCATGAGAAAAATGTAAACCTGAGAAAAGCGAGAAACAAGAGAAACTTGTAACTCTTGGATCTCTTAGGGGTTTACCTGCCCGTTGAACATGCGCACGCCGTGCTCGTAGCCCGTGAAAACGACCGCGACGGCGTCGGAGGCGTGCCCGCCGTTCACCCAGACCTGCCCGCCGTCGCCGGGCCTACAAGGGATCTCACCCGTGGTCAGCGTCTGCGCCGCGTTGACGACGTCGATCGCCACGAACCCGTGTGAGGCATGAGAAAACGATGGCGGGGCAGCTCCACCGCCATCATCAGGGAAGAAGGCCAGCGATCCAGCGGCGGAGCCGGTGACGTCCGCGACTACGAACATGCGGCTGGACAGCGCCGGCTTGTTCAACGGGGTTCCGACTGATTCAGCCCCCGTTCCGACCTTAGACAGCGAGAGCACGTTGTTGCCGGAACCGCCTGCCCCGAAGTACGTCATGCCGTTGGCCATGATGCACGGCGCGCGGTTGGTGGTGTTCCTGTAGACGAATCCCAGCCCCACGTAGACCGCACCAGCCTGCACCGAGCCCGTAGGTACGGTGAGGGTGGCGCTCGGCCTGCCGGTGGCGAGGTTCGGGGCGACCGTGCTCTCGACGATCGTGACGGGCGACAGGATGTGGTCAGCGGTGTTGAAGCTGGGCAGCGGGTTGTGCCGCCCACCCACTGCGTAGATGTAGTAGGGCTTGTTCCAAGTAGCGGCAGCCGCGCTACCGAAGGGGTTGTTCCCGGAGTCCTGGATCACGCCGCCAGCGGCGCTGTCGAGGTTGCCGTAGAACTCGATGACCTCGCCGTCGATGACGACGTGGTGGAAGCCATTGGCGATCATCGCCGCAGTGGTGCTCGCGGGGTCTGCGGTGAGGTCCCACTTGAAGCCCATGCCGGAGACCACTCCCGACATCGCGCTGAACGGGTAAGGCGCGCGACGGTAGCTTGCCCTGCACACCGAGAAGTTCGCTGAGGATACGGCGGTGCTGGGCACCCACACGTAGAACAGCGGGATAGAACCTGCAGGGATGCTGGGCACCACGGGGCTCACCGCAGCGGTGCCGGTGACGATCTGCAGCGTGTTGCTGCCACCAGCAGCCGGCTCGATCACCTTGTTGACGGTCTGCGCGGACACCGTGCGGGCTACGGGGTCGACGAGGATGTTGCGCGAGGCGGTCGCCGTGACCTGCGTGCCTGCTACCGCGCACACCACGTCGATGCGCGGGTTGCCTGAAGGACCACTGAAGCTGACGACCTGCTGCCCCCACCGGACCACCTGGTAGGGGCTGTAGTCAGCCGTGACTCCCGGCGTGTAGTAGACGTAGCCAGAGCCAGCGCCAATCGTGGCAGTGAAGCCAGAGGCGACGGTGAAAGTCGGCACGTAGTCCAGGCCGCTCAGCGGGGTCCCGCTGCCTGCCGTTAGATCGACGGCGTTTGCAGGGTTGATGGTGGTCGAGTCCAATGCCCCCACGTCTCCTCCGCGAGCGTTCTGGAGGTCGCGGTCGATGAGGTTCTGCATCTTCATCACGTCCGAGGAGACGAACTCCTCGCGCGCGTTGAACCCTACCTGGGAGAACGGGGTGCCACCGGCCATGGCGCTACTCTACCACGCTAGGGGATGCCCCATTTGGACTTAAGGTAGGTCTCGGTCAACGTGATGTCCCCTGCGCTCAGGACCCCGTCGTAGCCGATGATCTCGTTGGTGTCGCCCTGGAACACCTGCCCACCGTCGTCGTTTATGAGCGAGCCCACGATGAAGCCCACGTTCCCGGACTCACCGCCAAGCGTAGTCGAGGTCTGCGGGATCGATGCGCCGTTGATGTAGGTCTGTAGGTTGGTACCCCCGGCGTCCGTCTGCCAGCGGATAAGGATCGGGGTGCCCGTGTAGTCCACGGCCGTGGAGGCGCTGATGATGGTCGTGAAGTCCGTGTATAGCCGCTGGTCTGTACCCCCCACCGTCTCAAGGCCGAGGCCGAACTCTGGAGCACTGCGGCGGAACGTGAAGATGTAGCCGCCAAGCCTGCCGAACATGCTGGGACCACCCGGCTTCACCACGGCGAACACGGTGCGCGGCGCGCCCCCGGTGTAGACGTTGCTGCCTGTGTAGATGAGCGACTGCGGGGTGAAGTCCTGGGTGCCCTGCAGGCCAGGTAGCCCGTTGACCGAGCTGGCGACGTACTGCAGGTGGCGCGAGCCTCCAGGCATGCCCACGTCGCTGACGTTGAGCGCGTTGCCGCTCTGGTCGGCCCAGGCCGTGACGTTGGAGCCCGACAGGGTGACACCCCTGGTCGCGTCGAACCAGAAGCGAGGCCCAGCGGCGGGCCCGAAGCCCGCCCCGTACGGCAACTCCAGCACGACCAGATCAGCCACGAGCTGCGCCGTGGGTATGCCGCTGGTGTGCAGCTTCCCTACGACCTGGACGATGAGGCTACTGGTGATGCCTAGCGGGCCCTGCACGCGCGCCTCATCCGGAGTGGACCACACGGGAGTGGTGTACGTAGAGCCGTCGAGGAAGGTGAAGACCAGCTCCGCCCCAACCGAGCCCGCGTTGGTGGGGGTGATGGAGTCGTAGCCGAACAGCCCGTCGCGCAGCATCCAGACCTTGCCCGGGGGCGGCGTGATCGTGAAGACCGTGGCGAAGGACCCGCTGCTGGTCGAGCCTATTCCCTGCACCTTCTTGAGGTCGTCGATGACCACGTCGAAGCGCACGCCCGCCGCGCGCTTGCGGTTGCACTCCTCCCAGACGGCGAGCAGCGAGGCCAGCATCTTCGCGTAGCTCTGCATGTCCGGGAAGCCGAGCACCGGGTCATCGAAGAATCCGTCGTCAAGGAAGAACACCCCGCCGTTGGGAGCAGGGATCGGCCCCGGCATGCTCTCCCGGAAGTACGCGCTCGCCTCGCGCAGGCTGACGGTCTCGCGCGGCTTGTTGTTCACCGCGTCGGGCATCATGTCGTCCAGGAAGTCCGACATGGGCGTGTTGCCCTGGTGGACAGCGTTGTTGTCCACCAGGCCAGACATGTAGAGCGTGTCGAACCAGCCGATCTGGTAGTTGTCGCGCACCGTCTGGTCGGCGCCGTCGTTGAACGGCTCCAGCAGGATGGTAGGCGGGAGACCGGAGTGTGTCGCAGCCCCCTCCGCTCCTTGCTCGACAGCTACCGGCGACACCGCGTCGGGCACGTTGCGCACGCGCAGGCGGAACGCCCCGTCCGACTCGCCGGACTGCCGCAGCTGCCCCCGCTCCCGCCCGATCGCCGCCAGCCAGTCCGAGGAGCCGTCCGTGATCGGCGTTGAGCTGGCTACGGCGGTGAACGTTGTGGAGACGATCGGCGGGAAGCCGGCGGGGGCAGGGGAGGCTCCGATGAGCGCGTTGGTGCCACCGCTGTCCGTAGCGGCGAGGTTGGGCCCGATGGAGTAGCCAGGGTCTCCAAGGGTGTTGACCGTCTCCGTCTTGCGGATGGTCTGCACCGCCACCTGGACGGTCAAGTCTCCGTTGTTGACGGTCGTGTTGCCGAGCGCGCTCGCGAGCAGTCCGCGCGAGTCCACGAACGTGTAGCCCTGCGGGATGGTGCCGTGCGTGCCGCTAGCCGTGCGCGACAGCGTGATGGTCGACGACCCTCCTCGCCCTGCCGAAGACATCGAGATCGTGGTGTTGTCGCAGGCCGCCTGCCCCTGCTGGGACACCTCGACCAGCGCGTCCGCGGTGGCGTTGACGGGCGCCGCGCTATCGGGGTCCGACAGGATCGGGTCCAGCCAGTTGGGGTCCGTCGTCCGATGCAGGACGTCGATGAGGTCTTGCCTGGATCGCGACGCCACGGCTTAGCTCGTGAAGGTGATGTCCGTGCTGCGGATGCGGAGGATGGTGCTGTTGGTGGCAGGCACCACGTCCACGATCGGGTTGACCAGCGCGCCGTCGGTGATGACCGCCCCCGGCACCGTGTGCGCCGCCGCGATGAGCGTGCTCCGGCGCAGCGTCTCGCCGGGGGCGAGGAACTGCGCCACCGCCACCGTGACCGCCGCTATCTGCGACAGCACGGCCTGCTGCCCGAACCCCGACTCGACATCCAGGTTCCAGGTGACGGGCTGGTTGACCACCGTGCCGCCGCTGACGAAAACGGGGATGCCGGCGGCACGCCACAGCAGCTCCGTGTCCTTGACCTGCTGGATCATCCCACCGCTGGCGTTGCCGTTGGCGTCGGCGATGATCAGCTCCACCGCGCCCGCCGGGTCCCCGGACATGGAGTTGTCGATCTCGATGGCCGTGGCGACGGCCACGCCAGCCACCTGACGAGCGCCGAACTCGATGGCCCCCAGGGTACCCCGCCGCAGCGTGGCGAAGAACTCCCGGATGCGCCCTCGGAAGGCAGGGTCCGTCTCGGGGTCCGTGCCCCCTGCCGACCAGCTGGGGTTGGTCACCGTGATGGTGCCGTCAAACACCGCGTCAACGATGGTCGTGATCTGCCCGGGGGCGACGTTGGAGTCCGGCCCCACGACCAGCGCCGTGGCGTTGACCACGTGGGTGAGGTCGGTGCCGCCGAACGCCAGGTCCGTGTCCACGGCGAACTGCGCGCCCGCGTTCGTCTGCACGCGCGTGCCCGCAGGGATGGAGCCCGCGCCGCCCGCGAAGGTGGGTCGCGTGAACGTCAGGGACACCGTGGAGGGCGTGGCACCAAGCCTAGTGAGTCCGTAGCGGTCGCCAGCTAGGCGGTCGAGGGCGTCCCCCTGCGCGGTGTCCGAGAAGCTGTCCAGGAGGCACTGCGCGAGCTGGGCGCTGATCTCCTCGCCCATGAGGCTCGTGGCGCCCGCCAGCAGGTTTAGGTCGCTGCCCGCGATGTCCACCACCGCGGGGTTGAGGCGCGCCAGGTTGCCGGCCGTCTGCAGCGACAGCCGGTAGACGTTGAAGAGGTCCTGCCTGTTCGGGAGCACGCCTCAGCGTATCACGGGATGGAGACGCCCCCGGTCGGGAGGTTGGTGGTGGCGCTTACGATGGACCCTAGCTTGGTGCGCACGGTCATGACCACCGTGATGACGCTGTTGGCCCCCGCCGTCTGCTGGGTCACCTGCACGGTAGCCTGGGCGACCTCGGGCTCCTGCTTGAGCTGCCCCTCCAGGTCGGCCTTGTAGGCAGCCATCTGGGGGGAGCTGAAGTTCTTCTTCAGGCGCAGCCCCGTCCCGTAGCCAGGAAGGTGGGAGAAGGCGTTCTTGGGCGTGTAGGCGCGCCGCAGCATGCGCTTGCGCAGCCCGTCCTTGCCGGACTGGTCAGCCAGGTCCCCCGAGTCGTCCACGGTGAAGCCCCCCAGGATGGGGTCGCTGGCTACGTCCACCAGCTCCACCTTGCGTGGAGGGGGGTTCTTGATGGTGATCTTGGCCGAGCCTGGAAACGTGGCTGACACGGGTGCCCCGAGGTCGCCCCCGAAGCGCCCGCGCACGTTCTGCACCGTGACCTGGTAGGTGATGCCGGTGATGAGCGCCCGGTCGACGAACACGTCCACGCCGCGCTCGTCCCCGCCGCCAACGACGGCTACGGGGCCAACGATGATCGGCTGCGCGACGCCAACCGCCTGCGGCGCGGTGGCCTGCCCCGACACTACCGAGAAGGCGTAGTTGGCGGGGTTGAAGGCGTCGTACTGCCCGGACGGGGAGACGTTGATGGGCTCCTCCGTGAACGCGATGCGGACCACCTGGCTCTGGATCGCGCGCGCCCGGAGAACGGAGATGGGGCCTCCGCCCCCCATGGGGTCGCCGAACAGCTCCTGCCCTATGCCGCCAGGCCCAGCCATACCCCTACTTTACCTTCCCGAAGGAGGACTCGGTCTTCCACTGCGGATCCGGGATGGCCTGCAGATCAGCCGAGATCCCTGCCAGCACGCCGCTGACAGGATGCGTGTGGGTGTGTATGGCGTCGAGCAGCGTTTGCAGCTTGTCACCCAGCGGGATGGGAGCGCTGGCGTCCTCGCCCCCGATGAACACGTTGCTGGCAGTTATGATGACCTTGCCGTCCGGGTTGACCTGGACGGAGGTGCCGCCGTTCTCCGATCGGATCTCGATGGGCACCGTGGCCGCGTGGATGAGGATGCGGTCGTTCTGCCAGCGCGGCTTGCGGTCCTGGCCCAGCGGCAGCCGCGAGTGCTCGGCCGTCATGATGCGGGTGATGACGGGAGGCAGGCGCAGGTCCCCGCCGGGGATCTCCACCAGCACCTCGTCGCCCGGCCGGATCGGCGTGTAGATGGTGCCCGCGGCACCTCCCTGAACGCCCGCGTAGCGCGCCGTGACGTGCTGCATGGCTGGGTGCAGCAGGACGTCCACGAAGCAGCCGTCGGCGCTGGTGAACACCGCCTGCCCGTCCTCGAAGTTGAACGAGCCGTCGTCGTTGAGCGTGCACACCGTGCCATAGCTGACCCAGTAGCGCAGGTCGAGGTCCGGGGCCGCGATGGCGCGCGCCACGCGCGTGGGGTCGAGCGGGCGCGCGGTCTCGGTGCCGCCCCCGCGGCGCAGGCTGGTCCTCACAGCGCCTGGTCCCCCCGGACCGTGGCCGCGCGGTCGTAGGCCACCTGCTGGTCCGTCTTGGCTGGCTTGCCCCCCTTGAGCGGCACCTTGCGCTTGTCGTTGGTCGCCTTGTCCACGGGGGACATCGTAGCAGGGTCGGCCGAGACCCTGGCGAAGGTCACGACCTCCAGCTCCGCGGACCAGCCAGCGTCCTTGCTGAACTTGTGGTTGATGGTGCGCACGTAGTACGTGTTGCGCGAGCGCTGCTGGCCCGCAGCTTGCGCGATGGCCTGGGCTACCTGGGCCATCGCCTCCTTGTGGCCAGGCTCGCCCCCGTCCTTGCTACGCAGCGAGAACTGGTCGGTCAGGAAGTTGCTGATCTGCGCCTCGTCCTGCCCGAAGGCGTCCGACAGCGGCGTGAGGTTCAGCCCCCCGTCGGAGTCCTGGCTGTAGCGCGCCACGAGCACCCGCACCGCGGACCCAGGGCGCAGGCGCAGCACGTCAGGGTCCTGGTCGAACTGCAGCGAGGGGTCCTGGTAGCTGCCGAAGGTGTCCGTCGACAGGCGCACGCTGGTCTCGTGCCTGGCGGTCTGGTGGTAGAGCCCCACCGCGATCTGCCGCAGCTGGTCCAGGTCCCGGATGCCGTAGACGACCTTCGTGATGACCTCGTTGGTCTTGTTCTGCCCCTTGGCCCCCTTGCGCGTTGCCCGCTTGACGTCGGGGAACCTGGCCCGCAGCACCCGCTTGGCGGGGACCGCGTCGTTGTTGATGCTCACGACCTCCACCGCGGGAGCCTTGATCCGCCCCAGCTTGCGGCTGGTCGACATCTCCTTGATGTTCCTGCCCCACACGAACAGGCGGAACGGGGTCTTGACCGCCTGCCGCGTGTCGGGGTCCACCAGCGTGCGGCTGAACCCGTCGGCAGGGGAGATGCCCTGCGCCTTGTCGTCGTACACCGTCTGCGGCAGGCGCACGATGATCCGGTCGGGGTCCTCCGCGGGGTCGTAGACGGGGATGCACCCGACCAGCTCGCAGGCCATCGTGATGATGTCCCAGGCCGAGGTGTCCGCCGTGGCGTGCGGCTGCTGCACCCTGGCCACGCCGGTACCTTCCGCTGTCCCGGGCTCCACGGGCGCCGCAGGGAGGGGCTCCGGCGGGGCTGCCTGCATCGGCGGGGCTCCCGCTGCCTGGTTCTGGCTCTTGGCCGTCTGCAGCGCCTTCATGAACAGCTTGCGGTCGATCGATGGCTCCTTGCCGCGGGGATCGAACTTGAACGTCAGCTGGTCGCCGCCGAGCGCGCCGTTGGCGTTGGGCAGCGCGCTAACGAAGCGGTTGAGGTAGTGCGTCACCAGCTCGCTCTGCAGGATGCGCACTTTCTTGGGGTCATCGGCGTCCTCGATGCGGCCGACCTGGAAGATGGGGGCCAGCTTGTTGACCTTCTGGTCGATGAGGATCGCCTCCATCGAGCGGGCCTCGATGCGCACGGTCGCGGCGTCGTCCTTGTGCTCGGTCTTCCACTCGTCCACGTAGCCACGGAACATGATGGTGGTCTTGTCGAACGGCAGCCGCCAGTCCTGCGGGTTGGCGAACGCGGTCGGGGGTACCGGCCCGGCGTAGGCTTCGACCAGGCACGAGCGCACGATGCGGCTCGTCAGCGGCAAGTCCTTGAACGGGAAGGTGGCGGTGAGCTTGTCAGCGGTGCGGAACCCGTTCAGCTCGTAGTTGGCATCGACCGGCACCACCACGATGTTGCTGAGCGTGAAGAAGTCCGGTGCGGCCCCGCTTGGTGTCGCTTGCCCCGATCGGTTGATGGCCAGCTGCTGCTGCGTGGCGCGGATCTGCTTCTGCGCGGCTGCCTGCGCGCGGGAGTCCCCAGCTACCCGAGCTTCCGCCAGGGTCTGGTTGAGATTGGCTAGCTGGCGCTGCATCTGCACGGTAGAATGCGCGAACGGCTCGTCCTCGCTCTGGGCCTCCTCATCGAGTGCGTCCTCGTCCTCTTCGAGGCGACAAAAAATGCGCAGGACGGTCGCAGGCCGCTGCAGGAAGCGATCAGTAGGCAATCAGCACACATCTCCCACGCTGGTCACGGAGCCCGTCTGCTTGGGGATCCGGATAGCCAGGCCGGCCTGGTCGTTGGGGCCCGTTGGGAGGTCCGGCACCCTGCTGGTCGACAGGTTGTTGTACTTGGCGATGGCGTACCAGAGGTCCGGGTCCCCGTAGAACTGCAGCGCGAGGTCGCGCAGGTCCGTGCCCGCGGGCGCGAAGACCTCCGCCTGCGCGTCCTGGTGAACCTGCCCAGCCATGTCGTCCGCCGTCGAGGTGGCGTTGGCGCGTACCTGCGCGAGGAACTGGTTCAGGTTGAAGAGGCTGCCGACCGTTGACAGCAGGTCCAGCGCGTCGTCCTTGACCGACAGCGCGTAGATCGGCAGCGCAGCGATCTGGTCCTCGCCGAGCTTGATGCTGTCGGCCGACTTCTTGAGCAGGGCCACGGCGTAGCTAGCGTTGCCGTTGTCGAGCAAGCCACCGTCCGCGTGGATGCCGCCGACTACCCCAGCGACCTGGTCAGCCACGGCCTCGTTGACCTTGTCGAGCTGCGTCGTCAGGTCCTCCATGGCGGCAGAGAACGCCGCGGGCAGGCCGAACAGCAGCGAGCGGCTCTGGTCCTTTAGCCCGTTGATCTGGTCGCTGGCGTCCTGGAACTGCGCCGAGATCACGGCGAGCTGGTCGCGTGCGTCGGTGAGCCGCACGGCCACTGGCTTGGCTGCGGTATCGTCCGTGCCGCGCCACTCGAACTCGATCTCCCACGCCAGGTCCTGCGGGCGGTCGGGCGTGATCTTCACGCGCTTGATGAGCCCTCGCCGCACCGTGACGATGCCGGTGATGTTGCCGTCCACGTAGCCCGTGCCCCAGCGGACCTCGACGGGCACCGCGTAGCGGCAGAGCAGCTCGAAGTTGCTGGCCAGCACCGCTGCCTGCCCGTCGCCGACCTGCTGGAATGCCCCGCCAGCCAGCGCGTCCTGCGAGGGGCCTACGCCGAGGTAGCGGTCCTTCCAGATGCCGCTGATGGTGGTGTTGGACTCGGTCGCCCCCATCGCTTGCTGCAGGGCCACGGGGTTACCTGGGTACCAGGTGGTCTGGATGCGCTGCGTGACCTCGAAGCTGAACCCGCGGTAGGGCAGGGCTCGTCCGATGAGGTCGAACTTGTCACCCTCGCTGACGAGGTTCCCGATCCCTTGGAGGACCTTTACC
>Ga0318551_10000180_pt1 | contig 17037 bp, 13 predicted proteins | sample GRESIP082b2f19_FD_203511 | JGI IMG/M metagenome (GOLD analysis project Ga0318551, IMG submission 203511) | Tropical soil microbial communities from Luquillo Experimental Forest, Puerto Rico - GRE.SIPMG.082b2f19 | ecosystem: Environmental > Terrestrial > Soil > Tropical forest > Bulk soil...
ATCAGCAAGTAGTCGCTGTCCCCGGCGCGCACCGTCTCGTCCATGGACCGGGAGAACCCGCCGGAGCCGCCGATGTTCCCCTGTTCGATGATCCGCAGCTTGTCGCCGAGGCCCTTCGCCGAGTCGGCGAAGTCCGGGTGGTCGGTCACGTGCCTGGTGCCCTGGTCGATCACGTACACGGTGTCGATCAGGTCGAGCACCTCCGCCGAGGCACCCAGGGTGCGCAGGTGGCCGACCATGAAGTCGGCCCGGTTGAAGGTGGTGAAGCCGAGGCTGATCCGGCCCGGCGGTGCCGGATCGGCCGGCACCGCCCACTCCGCCCTGATCACGGTGGTCCCCCGCGGGCCGGCCACGATGTCGAACCAGTACCAGCCGCCGTCGATGAACGGGGCCAGCGGCAGGGTCCGCTCCACCAGCTCGGGCTCGTCGGTCTCCACGCCGATCGTCTCGACCGGGAAGCTGTGCCCCTTGGCCGCGGAGCGGTACACGATGACCGTGCACTCGCCGGCGACGCGCAGCCGCAGCGTCACCGAGTCCACGGTCGTCCAGCGGCGCCAGTAGCTGGCCGGGAAGGCGCTGAAGTAGGTGGCGAACGAGACCCGGCTGCCCTTGCTGATCGCGGCGCTGCGCCGGGGCAGGATCTCCTCGGCCGGGTGGGCGGGCAGGCCGACGCCGAACCGGATCACCGACTGGGCCTCCCCCGTCGCCACGCCCATCGCCGTGGGGGCCGGCGGGACCGGGTCGCGGTTGCCGAGCGACTCGGCCAGCAGCTCGGCGGCGAGTTCGGCCGCGCCGCGCTCCGGGTTGGTCTCCACGTACAGCGGGACCACGTCGAGGTCCGTGCCGGGGAACACCACCCGCTGCACGACGCGCAGGCTGCGCGCCGGGTCGATGGCGGGCGGCAGGCCCACCGAGTCCTCCTTGGCCACGCTCGGCAGGCCCGCGGCGGCGTCGTCAGTCATCGCTGCCCCCGAAGCTCCCCCCGAACCGGGCGAGCGGCTCGCGGCCGGCGAAGAACGGCCGCACCCGGTTGTCGTACACGCTCAGCGCGGACCCGATGGCCATGTGCATGTCGAGGTATTTGTAGGTGCCCAGGCGCCCGCCGAAGATCACCCCAGGCTCGCGGGCCGCCATCTCCCGGTAGGCCAGCAGCCGTTCCCGGTCCTGCGGGGTGTTGATCGGGTAGTACGGCTCGTCACCGCGGTCGGCGAAGCGCGAGAACTCTCGCATGATCACTGTCTTGTCCTTCGGGTACCAGTCACGTTCGGGGTGAAAGTGGCGGAACTCGTGGATGCGGGTGAACGCGACGTCGGAATCCGCGTAGTTCATCACCGGCGTCCCCTGGAAGTCCCCGGTGGGGAGCACCTCCATGTCGAAATCCAGGGTGCGCCAGCCCAGGTCACCGGCAGCGTAGCCGAAATACTCATCGAGCGGGCCGGTGTACACGACCGGGACGTTCCCGAGCAGGTCCGACCGCACGCCGGCGAACTCGGTGTCCAGCCGCACCTCGATGCGCGGGTGGTCCAGCATCCGCTCCAGCCAGGCCGTGTAGCCGTCGACCGGCAGCCCCTCGAACGTGTCGTTGAAGTAGCGGTTGTTGAACGTGTAGCGGACCGGCAGCCTGGCGATGATCTCCGCGGGCAGGTCGGCCGGGTCGGTCTGCCATTGCTTGTAGGTGTAGCCGCGGAAGAAGGCCTCATACAGCGGGCGGCCGACCAGCGAGATGGCCTTCTGCTCGAGATTGGCCGCGGTCCCGGGCGGCACCTCGGCGGCCTGTTCGGCGATCAGGGACCGCGCCTCGTCCGGCGACATCACCGCGCCGAAGTACTCGCAAATGGTGCCCAGGTTGATCGGCATCGGGTACACGCGGCCCTTGTAGACCGAGAAGACCCGGTGCTGGTAGGCGGTGAAGTCGGTGAACCGGTTGGCGTACTCCCAGACCCGCGCGTTCGAGGTGTGGAACAGGTGGGCGCCGTACCGGTGGATCTCTATCCCCGTCTCCGGCTCCTTCTCGCTGTAGGCGTTCCCGCCGATGTGGGCGCGGCGCTCCAGGATCAGCACCCGCAGGCCCAGCTCCTTGGCGCACCGTTCGGCGATGGTCAGCCCGAAGAAGCCGGATCCGGCGATGACGAGGTCAGCAGTCACGGGCGCACCGGCAGCCGCGGCTCCGCGGCGGAACCGGCGGCCGGGGCCGCGCCGTTCCGCCGCCCATAGTCACCCTCTTCGGGCTCCGGCGGCCCGGCCTGCCGCGGGCCGGGCTGCCGCGGGCCGTGCCCCCGGGACAGGATCGGCCGGTACACCGCGCGGCGGACCCACCACGGGATCACCCGGTAACCGCCCCGGACGACCACATTGCGCAGGTACTGCGCTGGCGTGGTGAAGCCGCTCCTGCGGAATTCGCGCTGCAGCCGCAGTTCTGAACGGAGCAGGTCGGTGCCGCCGCGGCGTTTGAACGCCATCTCCCCGACCCGGTAATAGACCAGCGGGTCCGGCACGTTGACCGCCCGCGCGCCGCTTTGCAGCATCCGGGCGAACAGCGCGTAATCCTCCATGAGCCTCAGGTCACCGTAACCGCCCGCCGCCTGCACGGCGCGCCGCCGGTAGACCACCGTGGGGTGGTTGAACGGGTCGTGCATGCGGGCGTACCGGGCGATCTTCTCGGCACCGGTCGGCGGCACTCGCCGCCCGACGATCTCGCCGGTGTCGCCGGCGAACTCCAGCAGCCCGGACCCGACGATGTCGGCGTCGGCCATCAGCGGCAGCTCCACCTCGAACCGGTGCGGCATGGCCACGTCGTCGGCGTCCATCCGGGCGACCACGTCGTGCCAGCTCGCGGCCAGCCCGCGGTCCAGCGCGGGGCCCAGGCCGCGGTTGCGCGGCAGCGGGACGAAGGTCACCGGCACCGGGCTGCTCGCGCACAGCTCGTCGAGGCACGCGGCGAGTTCCGCCCGCACCGGCCCGTCCCGGACGATGATCACCTGGTCCGGCCGCACGGTCTGCTCGTGAACCGCGCTGCGGAACGCCCGGCGAAGATAGTCGGGCCGGTCTCCGTCATAGACGGGAACCAGGAGCGAGAAGGGCTCATGCATAAGCAGAACTCGCCTTCCTTACCTATGAATGGCGTGCTGCGGTGAACGGGCCGGACCATGCGGCCTGAGATGGCACGCTTCGAAGCATAGGCGGCTTGTCAGCTGTGTGCAGGTATGCGCGCAGGTACTTCCCATATGGCACTGGGCGCCTGCTCTCCTACGATAGCTTGTGTGCTGATTTGCCCGGCTGATCCGGGCGGCAGGCCGTCTTGCCTGGTCAGTCACGTCATCACCGACAATCCGCGAGGTGTCCCGGTTTGACAGCGCACCGCACCGCTGAGGCCAGGGTCTTCCTGCACATCGGGGAGCCCAAGACCGGCACGACCTTTATCCAGCAGGTGATGTGGAGCAACCGGGCCGAACTGGCCGCCCAGGGCGTCGTGCTGCCGGGGCACCACCCCCAGGACCATTTCCGGGCCAGCCAGGACCTGCGCGGCATCGAGAAGCTGGCCACCGACCCGGCCGGCCCCTGGACCGGCGAGTGGGACATCCTGGCCAGCCAGGCACAGCAGGCCGGGAAGACCGCGGTCATCTCGCACGAGCTGTTGTCCGCGGCGGACGCCGGGCAGGCCGCCCGCGCCGTGGCGTCGCTCGCTCCGGCCGGGGTGCACATCGTGCTCACCGTCCGCGACATGGCGACGCTGCTGCCCGCCGAGTGGCAGGAGACCGTGAAGCACCGCAACGCCCGGAGCTGGGAGGACTGGCTGGGCGACGTGATCGACCGGGAGTCGGCCGATGACGACCGGCGCAAGTGGTGGTTCTGGCGCGTGCACGACACGATGGCGATCCTGCGGCTGTGGGCCGGGCAGGTGCCCCCGGAGCGGATCCACGTGATCCCCACCCCGTCGCGGGGCTCGGCCGGCGGCCTGCTGTGGGAGCGTTTCGCGACCGTGCTCGGCATCGACCCGGGCAGCGCGGATCTCAGCCGCGCCCGGCCGAACGCCTCGCTGGGCATGGCCGAGATCGAGTTCCTGCGGCGGCTGAACCAGGCGCTGCCCGGCCGGGACACCGTCCCCGACTGGTTCTACATGTGGAACGTGAAGGAGACGGTCGCGCACCGGGCACTGGCCGACCTGCCGCGCGGCGGGCGGCTAATCCTGCCCGCCGACCGGGACTCCTGGGCCAAGGAGCAGTCCGAGACGCTCATCAGCGGGCTGCGCGAGTCCGGGTACCACATCGCCGGTGACCTCGACGACCTGCGCCCGCCGCAGGCCGCCGAGCCGGTGACCAGCCCGTCGGACCAGCCCGCCGAGGCGATGCTGGATGCCGCGGTCCAGGCCGCGGCGGCCCTGGTGGTCAACCAGTACCAGCGCGAGTACCCGGCGGCCAGGCCGCACCGGGGCCGCGGCCGCGGGCTGGCCGGGCGCATCGAGTCGGCGGTCGGCGCCTCGCCGTGGTTCAAGCGGACCGTGCGCGAGCTCAGCAGCCGCTACACCGCGGTGCGCCGCCTGCGGGTCATGGCCTGGCGCGCGCTGGAGAAGACCCGGGCCCGGGGACGCTGATGACCGGCGCCCCGGCGGTGACCGCGGTCGTGGTTACCTACAACCGGCGCGACCTGCTGCTGGAGTCGCTGGCGGCGGTCCTGGCGCAGGACCGGGCGCCGGACGCGGTGATCGTGGTGGACAACGCCTCGGAGGACGGCACTCCCGCCGCGGTCCGGGACGCGTTTCCCGCCGTGCGCCTGGCCGAACTCAGGCGCAACTCCGGCGGCGCCGGCGGGTTCGCCGGCGGCATCGCGCTGGCCCTGGCCGAGGACGCGGACCTGATCTGGCTGATGGATGACGACACGGTGCCCGAGCCCGGCGCGCTGGGCGCGCTGCTCACCGCCCGCGACCGGATGACGGCGCGGGCCGGCCGCCCTCCGGCGCTGATCGCCAGCCGGGTGCTGTGGACCGACGGACGCGAGCACCCGATGAACACCCCGCGCCGCAAGCCGTTCGCGGCCAAGGCCGAGCGCCTGGCCGCCGGCGCCGTGGGCTGCGTGCCGATCCGCTCGGCGTCGTTCGTGTCCATCCTGGTGGACGCGGGCGAGTGCCGGCGGCGGGGGCTGCCCAGGGCCGATTACTTCCTGTGGAACGACGACTTCGAGTTCACCACCCGGCTGCTGCGCGGCAACACGGGGCTGCTCTGCCCGGCGAGCGTGGTGGTGCACAAGACCCGCGCGTTCGGCTCGACCGACACCGACCCCGGGGACCGGTTCTTCTACGAGGTCCGGAACAAGATCTGGATGTTCAAGGACCGCGCGCCGCTGGCGCCGCTGGAGCGGCTCGCCTACGGCGGGTCCACGCTGCGCCGCTGGGCCCGCACGTTCGCCCGCTCACGCGACCGGCGCACGCTGGCCGGGTCGCTGGTCCGGGGCATTTCCGCCGGGGTCAGGACCAGCCCCCGCCCGACCGGTGAGGTGCTGGCCGACGCCGGCCTGCCGGTCCCGGCGCACGGCCAGGAATGACGGCCCTGCTCACTCGTGCGGCGGCTGCTCCGCGCTGGCCGGTTCCGCGCTGGCCGGTTCCGCGCTGGCCGGGTGCGCGCTGGCCGGGTGCGGGCTGGCCGGGTGCGGGCTGGCCGGGTCCGCGCGGGCCGCCCGGCGCAGGCTCAGCAGGGTGGCCGCCCCCAGGACCCCGGCTGGGACCAGCGTGATCACCGCGGGCAATTCGTAGCGCCAGGAAAACTCGTAGACGTCCGGGGCCAGCAGGATGAACACCGCGGTAGCGGTGAACAGCAGGCACGCCAGCCCGAGCTGGCGGGTGCGGGCCGGCAGGCGGCGCCGCAGCAGCACGACGGACCCGGCCAGGCCCGCCAGCGTGCACAGGGCCAGCAGCGGGCCGGGAGTGTAGCCGCCGTCAAGCTGGTAGGACCGCAGGAACGCCGCGATCGGCCGGTCGACCTGCGCCGGGCCGCCGTAGGACGGGTTCAGCACGTGGGCGCGGAAGAGGCCGAACAGCTGACGCTGCACGCCGATGACGATCGGGCCGTCCGGCCGGATCAGCAAGTCGGTGACCGGCGCCACTCGCCTCTGCACCGCCACCTGGGCGGCCATGCAGTTGCCCGGAATGTACGACCCGGGGGAGCAGACGCTGACCCACGGCGGATAGGTCGGGTAGCCGGCCTGGAACTGCCAGCGCCCGATCGGCGTGACCCCGGAAGTCTGGTCCCGGGTCAGGGCGAACAGGCGGGCCGCGTCCCGGAGGACCGAGGCCACCACCAGCTGCGGCTGCTGGCCCAGCACGGCCGCGTTGAGGTCCGAGATCGCGTGACCGGCATTGATGTTGGCCGCTTTGGCGTTGGCGATCAGCGGCGACTGGCCGGAGTGCTCCAGCCAGTCCGGTCCCAGGGCCCGCTGGGCAGGCGTCGGGCACACCACCCGCGCGGCGGCGGACAAGTGGAGGGTGGCGCAGTCGGCGGAGGCGGCCAGCCGGCCGGTGATCGTCTGCCGCCGGGCCAGCCAGAAATGCCCGTCGCGGGCGTAGGAGGCCGCGCAGTAGCCCAGGACCAGTGCGGCGAACGCGAGCACCAGTGCAGCGGTGCTGCTCGTGGCCCGGCGCCAGCCGCCGCCGACGGCGAGCACGTAGATCACCGCGGGCACGACCAGGATCACGCCCAGTTGCATGACGGTCGCCGACGCGGCGAAGAGCAGGCCCGCTGCGACCGCGAAGCGCACGGTCACCACCGGCCGCCACAGCAGCACCGCCAGGCCCGCCAGCACGATCGCCTCGAACAGCACGTCCGGCATGATCGTCTGTTCCATCTGCAGCTGGTAGGCGTCGAGCAGCACGGGCGCGGTGGTGAGCGCGGCCGCCCAGCGGGGCATGCCGCGGCGCAGCAGCACGACATACAGGGTGACAGCCATGGCCAGGCCGAGCAGGTGCTGGATCACGGCCACCGTGCCGAGGTCGCCGACGGCCAGGACGACCTTCAGGGCCCACATGTACCCGTACGGCTCGGAGCCGGGCGAGGCGCCGTAGAGGTACTTGAGCGTGTCGACGTAGATCAGCGCGGGCCGGTAGGCGGCGATGGCAAGCACCCGCAGCACCAGCCCGGCCGCCAGCAGCGCGGCGAACAGCCAGTGGTGCCGCAGCGCGGCCAGGGCCCATGCGGGCGAAAACCGGTCCGGCCCGGTCTCGGTGGCGGGCGGCGGGGCCGGTGGCTGCCCGGACAGGGCGGGCTGCGCCGCGGGCCCGGCGGCCCGGCCGACGGCGGCGCCCGGAACCGGCGCCACGTCCCGTGACGGGGTGGTGTCCGGTGGCCGGGTGGTGTCCCGGGGCGTAGTGGCGCCCCGTGACGGGGTGCCCGGGGGCGTGGCGGCCTCGTGCGGCGAGGCGGGCGGCGGCGGGCTGGGCGGCCTGCGCCGGGCGATCGCCGCGCCTACCCGGGTGGCGAGGTTGGGGCCGGTCATGCCGCCAACGGAGGTCGCAGGGCCACCGGGCGCACCAGAGACTGCGGCAGCGGTGCGGGCATGCGCCGGGCGGCGGTGCCCCGGGCCGCACAGGGCAGCATTCCTGGCTCCTTGGGGACAGGTGGTGAGGCCACCATTGTGCCTGGCTGGCCGAGCCGGGTGCCACTTATCCCCTGTTTCGCCGCGGCGCCGCGGCGCGGGCCGGTTTATTTCTGACATGCCAGCGGCGATTTTGCCGAGTTGTGACACGACTCATGGGGCGCTCGCGCAGATCATGCCGGTTCCACCCCGCAGGCAGGGCAGGATGGATCGCATGGGTTCGCCCTCCCGCTATTCACGGCGGGCCTTCATCGGGATGGCCGCCGGTGCGGCCGCCATTCCGGCGGTGACCTCTGGCTGCCAGTCCGGCGGGCCTGCCGGCGCATCGCAGGGCGGCGCCGGGCCTGCTTCCTCCGGGCGCGGGCCGGCCTCGGAAAACTCGCTGCCCGGCGACCCGCACTGGAACATCAAGCACGTGGGCGGGGCCGGCGCGATGATGGGCTACGCGGGACAGGCCAGCGTGCTGCCCGGTGAGCCGATCACGCTGTATGCCTCGACGACCGGGCGCTCGTTCACGGTCAGCGCGTTCCGGATGGGCTGGTACCGCGGCGACCTGGCCCGCCGGGTATGGCGGTCGGGCACCGTGGCCGGGCACAAGCAGAGCAAGCCTGCCGTGATCAAGCCGACCAACACGGTGGAGGCGCGCTGGGATCCGTCCCTCACCATCCCGACCCACGACTGGCCGGAGGGCAGCTACCTGCTGCGGATGGACTCGGAGGCGGGCCCGCAGCGTTTCGTCCCGGTCACCGTGCGGTCGGCGAAGACCGCGGGCAAGACCGTGATCAAGAACTCGGTGGAGACCTGGCAGGCCTACAACACGTGGGGCGGCTACGACCTGTACAACGGGCCCCGCGGGATCACCGACTACAACAACCGCTCGCTGGCGGTCAGCCTGGACCGGCCCTATGACCGGCAGGGCGCGTTCATGTTCCTCTACCACGAGCGGAAGCTGATCGAGCTGGCCGAGCGGCTCGGCATGCCGCTGGCCTACGTCACCAGCATGGACATCGACGCCGACCCGCACCTGCTGGAGGGGGCCAGCGCGCTGTTCTCCCTGGGCCACGACGAGTACTGGACGCCGCCGGAGCGGGCCAGCGTCACGGCCGCCAGGGACGCGGGGATGAACATAGCCTTCCTCGGCGCGAACTGCATGTTCCGGCGAACCCGGCTGGCCAGCACGCGGCTGGGCCCGCGGCGGCTGGTCATCTGCTACAAGACGAGCTACCTGCAGGACCCCGAGTACGGGAAGGACAACGCGCTGGTCACCAGCGACTGGCGGGAGCCGCCCAACGCCGATCCCGAGTCGTCGCTCACCGGGACCCTTTATGAGTCCAACCCGGTGTCCGCCGCTTACGTGATCGCCTCCCAGGACGCCTGGATGTTCGCCGGCACCGGCGTGCACAAGGGCACCAGCTTCCGCGGCCTGGTGGGCATCGAGTACGACCGGGTCAACCCGGGCGCACCGGTCGAGCGGCCCATCGAGGTCCTCTCCCACTCGCCGCTGACCTGCCGCGGCGTGAACAGTTACTCCGACTCGGCGTATTACACCCACCAGGGTGGCGCGGGGGTGTTCAACACGGGGACGATGCGGTGGGTGGCGTCGTTCGCCGGCCCCTACAAGTTCGGCATGAACCGGCACACCGGCACGTTCACGCGCCGGGTCACGGCGAACCTGCTGCGGGCGTACGCCGGGGGCCCGGCGGCGGCCAAGCACCCGGCGCACGACAACCTGGCCGCCATGCAGGCGTGGCCCGGTGACCCGATCGCCGGGCACCACAACCTTTGGCCGCCGATCGTGCTTTAAAGCCGGCCGTGGCACTGGTCAGGGAGCCTGGGGCAGCTTGACCGAGCCGCGCTTGGGGACCGGTGCCGATGGCGGCGGCACGACGGGCCCGATGTCACCGTCCGGTGCCTCGTCCAGGTCCACGATCACCGGCGCGTGGTCGCTCGGCCCGGTGCCCTTGCGGGCCTGCCGGTCCACCCATGCAGCCCGCACCCGGCCCGCCACCGGGTCACTGGCCAGCACCAGGTCGATCCGCATGCCCAGGTCCTGATGGAACATCCCGGCCCGGTAATCCCAGTAGGTGAACACCCGCTGGGTCGGCCAGCGGTCGCGCACCACGTCGTTCAGGCCGAGTGCCTGCAGGCTGGCCAGCGCCTCCCGCTCCGGCGGCGTGACGTGGGTCTGGCCAATGTATGCGTCCGGGTCGAATACGTCGGCGTCGGCCGGGGCGATGTTCATGTCCCCGCACACCATGACGGCCTCGGGGCCGGCCCCGACCATCTCCTTCAGCGAAGCCAGCCAGGCGAGCTTGTAGTGGTAGTGGTCGGAGTCCGGCGTCCGCCCGTTGGGCACATAGACCGAATGGATCCGGATCCCCCCGCAGGTGGCGGACACCGCGCGCGCCTCCGGCTCGGGGAACCCCGGCCCGCCGGGGATGCCCCGGACCACATCCTCCAGGCCGGCCCGGGACAGGATCGCCACGCCGTTCCACTGCGCCTGCCCGTGCAGGGCGACCGAGTACCCGCGGCGGTCGAGTTCACCGCCGAGCAGCTCGGTGAACGCGCCGTCGGTGAGCTTGGTCTCCTGGAGGCAGACCACGTCGGGCTGCCGCTGGTCCAGCCACGGCAGCAGCCGCGCCACCCGTTGCTTGACTGAATTCACGTTCCAGGTCGCTACCCGCACCGGGCCTACGGTAGCCGCCCCTGCCGACATCCCAAACCCCGCCCGGCGGTTGTCCGCGGGCCGTTCCCGGCGCCGGGACGGAGCGGACCGCGGGAAAGGCCGGCCAGCGGATGTCCGGTATCGGCCGCGGGTTCCGACGTCTCTGCTAGCGGCGCCGCTACGGTGCCGGGAGAGAGGAGACGACGATGAAGTACATGATCTTGCTGTATGGCTCGCAGCAGGACTACGACGCGCTGACCGGAAAGGCGGTCCCGGGCAAGCCCGCCTGGGCCCCGGCGGACTTCGCGGCGATGGGCGCGTTCATGGCGGAGTTCAGCAGGGATCTGGCCGAATCCGGAGAACTGGTGGAGACCCGCGGCCTGACCGCCCCGGTTCACGCGCGGCGGCTCCAGCTGATCCAGGGGGCGCCGGTGGTGACGGACGGGCCGTACGCGGAAACCCAGGAAGTCCTGGCCGGCTACTGGATCGTGGACTGCGAGAGCTTCGACCGGGCGACCCAGGTCGCGGGCCGGCTGGCGCAGTGCCCGGGGCCGGCCGGTGCCGCTGCCGACGCGGTCATCGACGTGCGGCCGGTCGCCGAGTCCCGCGACGAACTGGAAGTCTGACCGTGCCCGACCCCGGGGCTGAGGACCTGCTGCGCCGCCTGGCGCCGCAGGTCCTCGGTGCGGTGGTGCGGCGCTACGGGCACTTCGACACCGCCGAGGACGCGGTCCAGGAGGCGCTTCTCGCGGCCTCGGTGCAGTGGCCGGCCGCCGGCGTCCCCGCCGACCCGCGCGGCTGGCTGATCAAGGTTGCCTCGCGGCGGCTGACCGACCTGCTGCGCAGCGAGCAGGCCAGGCAGCGGCGGGAGGACGCCGTGGCCCGCTGGGTGCTGCCCGGGGAGTGGGCCGCGCCCGCCGCTGACCAGGCCGGCCGGGCCGGGGCCGACGACACGCTGATCCTGCTGTTCCTGTGCTGCCACCCGGCGCTCTCGCCCGCCTCGCAGATCGCGCTGACCCTACGCGCGGTCGGCGGCCTGACCACGGCGGAGATCGCCCGGGCATTCCTGGTGCCGGAGGCGACGATGACCCGGCGGATCAGCCGGGCCAAGCAGGGCATCAAGGCCAGCGGGGCGCCGTTCAGCATGCCCGCGCCCGGCGACCTGGCGGTACGGCTCGCGGCAGTGCTCCACGTGCTCTACCTGATCTTCAACGAGGGGTACGTCAGCACCACCGGCCCGGATCTGCAGCGCGCTGACCTGGTGGCGGAGGCGATCCGGCTGGCCCGGCTGCTGCACCGGCTGCTCCCGGACGACGGGGAGGTGACCGGGCTGCTGGCACTGATGCTGCTCACCGACGCGCGCCGGCCGGCCAGGACCGGCCCACACGGCGAGCTGGTGCCGATGGCCGAGCAGGACCGGAGCCGGTGGGACGCGGCGGCTATCGCGGAGGGGGTGGCGCTGATCACCGGCGCGCTGCCCCGCGGGGCGACCGGTCCCTACCAGCTCCAGGCCGCGATCGCCGCGGTGCACGACGAGGCGCCAACCGCCGAGGCGACCGACTGGCCGCAGATCATGGCGCTGTATGAGGTGCTGCTCCGGGTCTCGGAGAACCCGGTGGTGTCACTGAACCAGGCCGTCGCGGTGGCCATGGTCCGTGGCCCGCAGGCCGGCCTGGACCTGCTGGCCGGGCTTGCCTCGGACGAGCGTATCGCCTCAGACCACCGGCTCCACGCGGTCCGCGGGCACCTGCTGGAGATGGCGGGGGACCCGGCGGCGGCCCGTGCCGCCTACCAGACCGCGGCCGAGCGGGCGCTAAGCCTCCCGCAGCAGCGCTACCTGCAGGCCCGTGCCAACCGCCTGGGTGACCGGTAACTCGGCTCTCCGGGGCGTACCGGCGACCCGAGCCGTGTGCACCCCGTCCGTGATCATGAGCTGCATGGCGCCCACCGCCGCCATTACCTGCCCCTCGCGCCGGGGGGTGGCCTTTCGTTGCGAGCGAAAAAGGCCCGCGGGTTGCGGACCAGCATCTGCTCGATATGGTCGGCGGTCACCCCGCGCTCGCGCAGGCCGGGCAGCAGCGCGCTGTGGATGTAGGTGAACTGCCAGTCGGGCAGGACGAAGTCCTGCTCGGCATTGGTGAACCAGTCGGTGAACGAGGCCTTGTCGTGGGCGAGCATGATCCGGTCCGCATAACCGCGCTCGCACAGCTCGGCCAGGGTGTCGGCCTGGTCGGACAACGGCACGGTGACCTGCAGGCCGCAGCGGTCCCAGCCCACGTAGGAGCCGCCGGAGATGATCTGTTCCAGGTAGCCGAGGTCGGTGGTCTCGTTGGAGTGCCCGATCATCACCCGGCCCATGTCGGCGCCATGCGCGGCCAGGATCCGCTGCTGGTCCAGCCCGCGGCGGGACGGCGCGTGCGCGTGGGTGCACACCGGCACGCCGGTGCGCGCGTGCACGTTTGCGACGGCGTGCGCCAGCCGTTCCACGTCGGGCGTCATGCCCTGCTCATCGGTCACGATCTTCAGTACGGCGGCGCGGAACCCGGTGTCGCCGATCCCGTTGGTCACGTCCCGCTCGAACAGGGACTCCAGCAGCCGGTCTTCGTCGTCGAGGATCTTGCCCCGGCCGCGGTAGTGGAACGGGAATGGCAGGTTGTCGTAGGTGTAGTAGCCGGAGGCAAACATGACCTTCAGCCCGGTTCCCTCGGCCGCCCGGGCGACCAGCGCCGGATCGCGGTAGAGGCCGGGCACGGTCATGTCCAGGATCGTGCCGACCCCGGCCCGGCTGAGCTGGCTGAGCCGCTCGCGGGCGGCTGCCACCTCGGCCTCGGCATCCCAGCCCCCGAACCCGGGCCAGCCCTGCTGCAGGGTCTCGGTCCGGATGAACACGTGCTCATGCATGAGGACCGGACCGAGTTCGTCGACATCGATCTCCCCGGCGGTGGTCGGAACGAGGGGCATGAGGTCCTACCTCCGATGCGGGCCGAAGGTCGCCACGGAACGGGCGTTTTGCACCCCATTACAGAACGCCCCCGGTCGGCGCCGCCAGCCTTCTTGCGCCGGAGCCGGCCGTGGCGCGCCGGACGGGCCGTCAGGCGGCGACCGCGGCGAGCACCACCAGCAGGATCGTCGTCGCCGCGAGCGCGCCGTGCAGCGTGATGATGGCCACCGGCTTGCCCGCCCACGCTGGTATCTGGATCGCGGTGGCCCGCGCCGGCGGCGTCCCGCCGCTGCCCCGCCCGCCGCTGCCCTGGTCGGCCGGCTGCACATCCGGCAGGCCGTCACTGCCGTGGTACCCCTCCGGCGGGCCGTTACTGCCGTGGTACCCCTCCGGCGGGCCGTTACTGCCGTGGTACCCCTCCGGCGGGCCGTCACTGGCGTGGTGCCCCTCCGGCAGGCCGCTGGCCAGGGTGGCCATCCCGAGCCCGGCCACCGAGAGGATGACGCCCACGGCTGTCCAGGCCAGCGCGGGCAGGCCGGTGGCCAGGAAGCCGATCCAGATGCCCAGCCCGGTGAGAGCAAGCGAGAAGTGGCCAATGATGACCGCGCGCGGCACGCCCGCCACCCGGGTGTAGCGCCTGCGCAGGCCGCCGCGAGCAAGCCAGCCGGCGAGCATCCAGGCCCCGGCCGCCGCGGTGACCGCCCAGGCAGCCAGCGCGGCCAGGCGCAACGGCGAGCCGCTGGACGGCTGGGATGGCGCGGCGGCCGGTGGCGCCGCGCTGCGCGGCGGGACCACCGTGACGAGGTAGGAGAGATAGGCGCCCTCCTTGTGAGCCAGCCTCCGGGCGACGACCTTGCGGTGCGGGCCGACCACCGTCCTGATGGCCCGGTCGACGGCCTGGTTGATCTGCTCATGGCTCAGGCCGCGGCAGGCCGGTGGCACCGAGGTCACCCTGAGGTGCTGGTCGAGCGCCTGCACGGCGAAGGCGTAACAGGTCGCCACGGTCGCCCGGGACTGGGCCGGCTGGCCGGCCGAGCACCCAGCCGCCAGGGCAACGGCCGCCAGGGCAGCACCGGCCCGGGCAGTGGCGGCCAACGCGGCCGCCGGCATGCCAGGGCCCGGCGCGCCACTGCCGGCCACCGTGTGCGCCCGCCGGCTGGCCAGCGTCACGAGCCACGGCACGGCCGGAACACTTCGCGGAGCCGCTCCGCGAGCAGCCGCGGTTCGGCCACCGCCGGGAAGTGGCCACCGCGGTCATGATCGGCCCAGTGGGCGACGTTGAAGTACCGCTCGGCGAGTTCCCGCGGCGGCTTCGGGAACGGGACGATCTCGCCGCCGAAGATGTCTATCGCGGCCGGGACCGGCGCGGGATCATCGGCGGGCAGCGCGCTGGCCGCTGCATGCCGGTGCGCCCAGTACGGCAGCAGCGAGGAGGCCGCGGTCCTGGTCGTCCAGTAGAGGGTGAGCGTGGACAGCAGATGATCACGGTCGCAGGCCGGCTCGCCGGCGGGCGTGGTGCTGCTCCACCGGATGAGCTTCTCCCCCAGCCACGCGCCAAGCCCGACCGGTGAGTCGTCGAGCCCCGCGCCGATCGTCGCGGGCTTGGTGGCATGCATGTGCGCATAGCCGCCCTCTTCCGCCGACCACGCCTCGACCTCCGCGAAATGCTTGCTCACCAGGTCGCTCCATGGCCGGGGCGGCGCGGCCAGCCCGGGCGTGGCCAGGTGGATCGCCGCGACCTCACCGGGGTGGGCCCGGGCCAGCCACGCGGTGACCCCAGCGCCGAGATCACTGCCGTGCGCGGCGAAGCGGTCATACCCCAGGACACCAGTCATGATCGTGTGCCACAGCTCCGCGACCTGCTGGTGCAGCAGGCCACCGGGCGGCGGCGGCCCGGAGAACCCGAAGCCCGGCAAGGACGGCAGCACCACGGTGAACGCGTCCGCCGCGTCGCCGCCGTGCGCGGCCGGGTCGGTAAGCAGCGGCAGCAGCGTCAGGTACTCCAGGAACGAACTCGGCCAGCCATGGGTCAGCACCAGCGGCAGCGGTTCGGGCCCGGCGCCCGGTGCGTGCACCAGGTGCACGGAAACCCCGCCGACGTCGGCGCGCAGGTGGGTGAGCCGGTCCAGCCTGGCCTGGAGGGCCAACGGATCGAACGCCCGCCAGTCTTCGATCAACTGGGCGAGCCAGTCGCCGGGTACACCACGCTGCCAGGTACCGCCGCCCGCGGGCAGCCGGGCCGTGCCCAGGCGCAGCGCCAGATCCCCCGATGCCTCGATGTCCAGCGCCGCCCGGAACGGCTCGGCGCGAAGGTGCGGAGAAGCCATGCCGAGATCATGGCGCACCGGCCGGCCACGGTCCCAGCCGCACCCGGTGCGGCCGGAGTAGGCGGCCGGGCCGCACACCGGGGATCAGCGCACCTGGCGTGCCCATTGGCGCACGACTGCACGCACATGACGGTGCGGACAGAGATGCGCCCGGGACCCGCGTAAAGTCAATTCATGCGGCTCAGCGCCGCAATCGTCTCTTTGACTTAGGCGGAGGCCTGATGGGCCGGGACATTAAGCCGATCAAGATCAGTGGCGAGGACAGGCGGCAGTACCGGGACAAGCTCCAGCGCTCGCTTGAGGTGTTCGCCCGGATGCTGCGCGAGCACCTGTTCGAGGCCGACCCGGCTCAGGTGGGCCTGGAGATCGAGCTCAACCTGGTGGACGAGCGCGGGGTGCCGTCCATGCAGAACGCCGACGTACTGGACGCCATCGCCGACCCGGCCTGGGCGACCGAACTCGGCCAGTTCAACCTGGAGATCAACGTGCCGCCCCGGCGGCTGGACGGCGATGCGGTGGCAGGCCTGGAGCAGGAGGTCCGCCGCAGCCTCAACGACGCCGACGCCAAGGCGCGCAGTATCGGCAACCGCCTCGTCATGATCGGCATCCTGCCGACGCTGCAGGAGAGCGACATGTGCGAGGACATCCTGTCCGCGAACGCGCGGTACCGGGTGATTAACGAGCAGATCTTCGCCGCGCGCGGGGAGGACATTAGCATCGCGATCGACGGCCCGGAGCGGCTGGTCACGCACGCCGATAGCATCACGCCCGAAGCCGCCTGCACCAGCGTGCAGCTGCATGTCCAGACCTCCCCGGAAGGCTTCGCCAGCTACTGGAATGCCGCCCAGGCGATCGCGGGCGTCCAGGTCGCCCTGGGCGCCAATTCGCCGTTCCTCTTCGGCAAGCGGCTGTGGCAGGAGACCAGGATCACCCTGTTCGAGCAGGCCACCGACACCAGGCCGGTGGAACTGCAGCAGCAGGGTGTGCGGCCACGGGTGTGGTTCGGCGAGCGCTGGATCACCTCGGTGTTCGACCTGTTCGAGGAGAACATCCGGTACTTCCCCGCGCTGCTGCCGATCTGCGAGGCGGAGGACCCGCTCGCGGAGCTTGACCGCGGCGCCTCCCCGCAACTGGCGGAGATGAGCCTGCACAACGGGACGGTCTACCGGTGGAACCGGCCCGTGTACGCGGTGGTGGACGGCACGCCGCACCTGCGGGTGGAGAACCGGGTGCTGCCAGCCGGCCCCTCGGTCGCGGACATCATGGCGAACGCGGCGTTCTACTACGGGCTGGTGCGGGCGCTCGCCGAGGCGCAGCGGCCGGTCTGGACCCAGATGTCGTTCGCCACCGCTGCCGAGAACCTCTACGAGGCGGCACGCGACGGCCTGGAGGCCAACCTGTACTGGCCGGGCTTTGGCGAGACGCCGACCGTCGAGCTGGTGCTGCGCCGCCTGCTGCCGCTCGCTCACGAAGGGCTGGGCCGCTGGGGCATGGACCAGGCCCTGGCCGACCGGCTGCTAGGG